>Ga0163152_10000197_pt1 | contig 104456 bp, 102 predicted proteins | sample OliLakLV19MP8IB2_FD_148635 | JGI IMG/M metagenome (GOLD analysis project Ga0163152, IMG submission 148635) | Freshwater microbial mat bacterial communities from Lake Vanda, McMurdo Dry Valleys, Antarctica - Oligotrophic Lake LV.19.MP8.IB-2 | ecosystem: Environmental > Aquatic > Freshwater >...
ATGCTGTAGTACGGACCGTGGCGCGCCTCGTCGTCGAGCGCACACCCGCAACCCGGCCGGTTGCACTTCACCAAGCGCTCCGAGAGCGAGCCACGCCGCATCGGTCGCGCCTCCAAGAGCTCGACAGCCATCTGGCGCACGGCCGCAGGCACCGCTCCGCTTTCCGTCTCTTTCATCCTCGCCCCTTCTTGCGGTGTATTTAGCCGCAAGGCGGAGGCGGCGCAAGCTCATCAAACCTGACCGCTCGCTCTGACGTCGTGCGCCCCTACCCGCCCCGTCACTGGACAACGGCAACGCAAACGCAGGACGCTGCGGGGATGCATCGTCGTCACTGGGCACTGTTCGTCGTAGTCGTGGTTCTTGTCACGGGTGCGGTCTCGCAGAGCAACATGCCGAATGCTCCACCTGCTGCTGCCGGGCTCGGTGTGCTCAATCAGTTGCATTTCGGTATGTACACGCCGCCGACAATTGGGGGATGTCCCGGAGTCTGTTGATTTGACGAGGTGAAGAAGTGGCGGTTCCATCCGCTGTCCCCGACCGCGAGGTGCTCACGGCGATGATGGAGCATGATCGGGTCGCCCTGTGCGGTCCGAAGGGCGAACGACTCCCCGAGCGCGCCGCCGGTCGCGCCGGCAGCATCGCGAGCGAGGTCACTCTCGGTGGCCAACGGATTACGATGCGGCGACTCCGTGCACGAGGTGTCGAGCCGAGCTGCGGCTGCCCAGCTTCGCATTCGCTGCCGATCGCGACCCGCTCGACCGCCGCACCTGGCTGGCGATCGCTCGCGGCGTGTCGACCCGCGGCTATCGCGACGTCCTCGACCCGCTGCCCGCGCCGACTACTTGTCGTTAGCGGAACGAGAACGACGACCGGGGAAAGTCCAGTTCTCCAGGGCAAGGCCCTTCACGCGTTTGAACTCCGCGGTGTTGTTGGTCACGAGTGTGCGCCCCAGGCAACGTGCGTGTGCGGCGATGAACAGGTCGTTGGCGCCGATGAGAGCCCCGCGCTTCTTCAGATCTGCTCGAATCTCGGCGTAGTGGTGCGCGGCGTCGTCCGAAAAGTCCAGTACCTCGACGTAGGGAAGGAACGCGGCGAGCGCTGCGGTATCCTGGGTGCGGCGCGGCGACACGTTGACGCCGTAAAGCAGCTCGGACTTGGTGATGACCGACATGCAGACGTCGGTGACACGCACCGCTTGCAACCGACGCATCACCAGCGGGCTGGAACGCTTCATGATGTAGGAGCACGTGTCCGTGTCCAGCATGTAGCGAGCGGTCAGGACTTAGCGCTCCTGCACCGGAAGATCCTCGACGTCATTCATGAACGCGTCGGACGCGATCGGGGCGCCCTCCAGGTACGGACGCCAGTCACGCGGGCGAGGCGAGAGGATCACGTCCTCACCCTCCCTACGGATGAAGACCTCGTCCGTCGAGAACTGATACTCCTTGGGCAGTCGCACGGCCTGGCTGCGGTTGGTCATGAAGACCTTCGCTGTGCGCGGCATGGTCAGGAACCTCAGGAGACGGGTGCCATATACGTGAGTATATTGCAACCCCGTTTCGCTCTCTTCGCCGCCCGAGCGGGGCGCGACTCGTCAGCGGGCCACTCCGGGCCCGGGGCCGATGGGGCCGACCGGACCGGGTGACGTGCCCGGTTCCTTACCCGGCGGGTACAGCAGGTTGAGCCGAGCACCGGGGGTCGCGAGATCCCACCCGGTGAGCATCGGGATCGCCCAGGTGTACGGCGGGGTGACGATCACCATCTCGACGGTTACGCTCCGAGACGAAGTGGATCGCGCAAACGGGCTGCGGCCCGACCACACCCGGCGACAAGGGCACGCCAATCGTCCCCGCGCAGGCGAAGCACACGCCGGTCACCGGACTCTACGTCGCGAACCAGTTCGGCGCCGAGCGCCTCGATACGGTGACGGAGGCGGAGTTCTGCATCCCGTCGTCGGTGACGCCATGACGGCCTTCGGGGCAAAGGCGGTATTGAATCGACCGCGCCCCTTGCCCCTTCGGCAAAAAGCAAGGACAGGGGGGCGTCGAGCAGACGAACCCAGAGCCGAACGGACACAATCTTGGGCACAATGAGCATCTGGCCCAGGCCGAGCGCCCCCTAACCCATTGATTTAACGAGTGCCCCCGGCGTGATTCGAACACGCGGCCCCAGGATTAGGAATCCTGTGCTCTATCCACCTGAGCTACGGGGGCTCGAGACTTCCCGACTGGGCTGGCGCTTCCGCGCCGGCCCGACAAACGCTGCGCGCAGCGCGGGGGGTCGAGCTGCTACGCCGTGATCTTGCTGCGATCCGACCACAGCAGCACGATCGGCGCGGCGATGTAGATGGTCGAGTAGGTGCCGGTCACGAAGCCGATGACCAGCGTGAAGGCGAACGGACGCAGGGTCGCGCCCGCGAAGATCAGCATCGCGACCAGGACCAGCAGCACGGTGCCGGTGGTGAGCAGGGTGCGCGACAGGGTCTCGTTGATGCTGCGGTTGATCGCAGTCGAGAGATCCATCTTCGGATTCCGCCGCAGCGTCTCGCGGATGCGGTCGGAGACGATGATGGTGTCGTGGACGGAGAAGCCGACCACGGTCAGCAGGGCCGCGAGAGTGGTCAGGTCGAAGCTGAAGCGGGCGAGGATCAGGGCACCGATGGTGATCAGGACGTCATGCACCAGCGCGATCACCGCCCCGAGGCCGAAGCTCCACTGGAAGCGCAGCGCGATGTAGATGCCCATGCAGATCGTCGCGAATGCCACGGCGAGCAATCCCTGCTGGCGGAGCTGGGCACCGACCTTGGGTCCGACGCTCTCGGTGCTCAGGATCTCGTAGGCCTTCTCGCCGGTGTGGTTCTTTGCGAACACCCCGGCCAGGACACCCGAGATCGAGCTCATCTGCTCGCCCTCTTCGATGTCGAAGCGCAGCAGATACTCGCGTCCCTGGGAGCCGAAATCCTGGACCGCCAGGTCCCGCAGCTCGAGGCTGGCGAGCTCGTCGCGGACCGCGCTCGCCGTGGTCGGCTCGTCGAAGCGAACGCGGATGTCGGTGCCGCCGCGGAAATCGACGCCATAGTTCAGACCGAGCGTGACGAACAGCACGACCGCGACCACGTTCAGGATCGACGACAGGATGAGGAAGACGTGCCGTTTGCCGACGAAATCGATGTTCAAGTCGGGCGGCAGCAGCTCGCGGAAATTGAGCGGTTGGGCCGGCGCCTGGGGATCCGTGCTCCGACCGGCGGCTTTGCGCGCGGGGGGTGTCTTCGTTTGAGGCTCTGCCATACGTTTTCCGAACTTGCGTCCTTAACACCGCCCCAGCGAGCGGACAACCAGGCGACCGGTGGGAATCCCGGCCGAAACCTCACATCTCGCGGCGGCCCTCGAGCGACTTCGAGAGCGTGATCGCGTCGGTGTACTCGACGTCGCCGCCCATGGGCAGGCCGCGCGCGATCCGGGTGACCCGCACGCCGTAGGGCTTCATGAGCCGGGCGATGTAGAGCGCCGTGGCCTCGCCCTCCGCGGTGGGGTTGGTAGCGACGATGATCTCCCCGACGCCACCGCGCTTGACGCGCTCGACGAGCTCCGAGCAGCGCAGATGCTCGGGGCCGATGCCGTCGAGCGGCGCGAGCGTGCCGCCCAGCACGTGGTAGTGGCCGCGGTACTCCTGGGCGCGCTCCAGCGCCAGCATGTCGCCGGGCTCCTCGACCACGCACACCTCGTCCGGACGGCGGCGCGGATCGCCGCAGATGCGACACGGATCCTGCTCGGTGAGCCCGAAGCACTGCGAGCACAGGCGGCTCTGCTCCTTGACGCTCACCAGCGCCTGCGCGAGGTCGGCGGCGTAGGAGTGGTCGCAGCGCAGCACGTAGAACGCGAGCCGGGTCGCGGTCTTCTCGCCGATGCCGGGGAGCCGCTTCAGCTCCTCGACGAGGCGTTGCATGGAGGGGGTCAGCGCGGTGGACATGCCCGGTGTGTCGCGTTAAGGCGGCTCAGGTGAGCCCTGGAATACGCAAGCCGCCGGTCAGCTTGGACATCTCGTCGCCCATCATGGCCTGTGCTTGACGAAGGGCCTCGTTGACCGCGGCGACGATCAGATCCTGAAGCATCTCGCGATCGCCGCTGCCGAGGACCTCCGGATCGATCGTCACCGACACCACCTGGAGCGTACCGGTGACCTTCGCGGTCACCATGCCGCCACCCGAGGATGCCTCGACGGTGCGCGCCCCGACCTCGGCCTGCATCGTCGTGAGACGCTCCTGCATGACCTTCGCCTGCTTCATCAGGTCGCCCATGCTGGACAGATCGAACGGATTCGCCATGGCCCTACTCTCTTTCCTTCCTCACCCGTCGCGGCGGTTGCGCGGCAGCACGCCTTCGACCCGCCCCTCGAGGATCTCGACGCTGAGCTGCACCACGGGATCCTCGCGCGCCTGCCGATCGAGGACCGCGTGATTGGCGGTGGCGCTCGGTCCGCTGCCGTCGCCGGGCACGATCGGCTCGAACACCAGGCGCCGGCCGAACTCGCGTTCGATGGCGTCCTCGATGGTCGCTTTCACTTCCGGGGTGGTCAGCGCGCTGACCGCCTCCTTGCCCGTGACCGCGACGCGCAGCGCGCTGTCGCCGACCTCGACCAGCTTGCTGTAGGAGAGCCTGAAGAAGCGTGACGCGCTGGCGCGTTGCAGCCCATCGACCAGGGTCTTCCAGCGCACCTGGTCAGGCCCGCCCGTACCCTGCCCCACGGCGCTCACCGCGTGGCCGTTGTCGTGGCGCGGACCGCTGGCCGGCGCAGGCGGTGCCGCCGGCGCCGGGCTTGATCCGGCGGTCGCGGCCATGGCCGCAGGCTGCGGCCGCGGCTCCTGGGTCGGCGCCGCGGCCGCTCGAATGGTGGCCGGTGCCGCAGCGGGCACCGCCGCGGGAGCCGCCGCGCGCATGAACCGGCCGCCGCGACCACCGTCGTCGCCGCTGGCACCGCCGCGCTCGAGCGCCTCCAGGCGAGCGACCAGCTGGTCGATCGGAACCAGCGGCGCCAGCGTCGCCATGTGCACGACGGCCATCTCGAGGACGAGGCGCGGATAGGGGCTGCGCGTGATCTCGTCGAGCCCTTCGAGCAGGATCCGGAACCAGCGCTGCAGGTCCGCGGGCGGCACGTCGCGCTGCGCTTCGCCGAGCTCGTCGATCTCGATCTGCGCGAGGTCTGCGAGCGCCTGCGGTCCGGCGACGGCGAGCACGGTCAGGTGGCGCAAGCGCTCGAGCATGGCTTGCCCGAAGCGCGCGACGTCGATGCCCTGGGAGCAGACGCTCGCCACGACGTCGAGCGCGGGGCCCGGCTGGCGCCCGACGATGGCCGCCAGGATCTCGCGCACGGCGCGCTGGTCGGGCAGTCCGAGGGCCGCATTCACGGCGGCGAGATCGACCGCTCCCGACGAGAACGCCAGCACCTGGTCGAGCAGCGAGGTGGCGTCGCGCAAGCTGCCGCCGGACTCGCGCGCGATCGCCCGCAGAGCGTCGTCCTCGGCCTGCATCCCTTCGGAGCGCACCATCGCTTCGAGGGTCCGCGCCACCGCGTCACCGGCGACCGAGCGGAAGTCGAAGCGCTGGCAGCGCGACAGGATGGTCGACGGCAGCTTGTGCACCGCGGTGGTCGCCAGGATGAACTTGGCGTGCGCGGGCGGCTCTTCGAGGGTCTTCAGGAAGGCGTCCACGGCCTGCTTCGAGAGCCCGTGCGCCTCGTCGATGATGTAGACCCGGAAGCGGCCGCTCGCCGGCTGGTACTTGACGGTCTCGAGCAGCTCGCGGGTGGCGTCGATGCCGGTCTGCGAGGCGGCGTCGACCTCGAGGACGTCGAGCGAGCGGCCCTCGGTGATGTCGAGGCAACTCGGGCAGTGGTTGCACGGCGTCGCGGTCGGGCCGTCGACGCAGTTCAGCGCCTTGGCGAGGATGCGTGCGGTCGTGGTCTTGCCCACGCCACGCATGCCGCTGAACACGAACGCGTGCGCCAGACGACCGCTGGTGAGCGCATTCGTCAGCGTCTGGGTGACGTGCTCCTGGCCGACGACGTCGGCGAAGGTCTGCGGCCGCGCACGGCGCGCGAGCACCTGGTAGGCGCCGCCGGCGCCATGACCGGAGGTTGCGGAGTGCCCGAACAGTTCCCGATCCTCGCTCATGCTCGCCGCTCGCTAAGGGGCGACGGCGCATGCCCGGTCTTCGTCCTGGTTCGGAATGCGGGCGCCGTCACGTTGACGATCCGACCGAGCACGTCAGTGATAGCTAGGCACCCCCACGGCACAGCGAAGAAATCGGTACCGTTGCTCCCTTCCGGGCCTGGCGGGATTCGCGACCTTCTCTTGCGTAGGACCTAGCTATCACTGACGTGCCCGGCGATGCGAAAACCGTAGCCCTCACCCTCGGGGGGCGCAAGCAAGAGCTCTCGCGCCAGCGGCTGATGGTGCTCTCAGCCGCGCTGATAGATCACGCGCGCGAGGCGCAGGTGATAGGCGAAGCCCGACCAGAGGGCGAGCACCAGGGCGATCCACAGGAAGACGATGCCGGCGGCGTGGAAGTCGATCAGCCAGATCTGGTAGTGCAGCAGCAGCGCGACCAGCGCGACGATCTCGAAGGTCATCTTTGCCTTGCCGAGCGACTCCGCGCCGAGCACGATCCCTTCGTCGCGCGCGATCGCGCGCAAGCCGGTCACCGCCACCTCGCGTGCTGCGATCAGAGCGACGATCCAGCCTGGTACACGTGGCTCGCGCGGCATCGCCGCCAGCATGATGAGCGCGCTGATCACCAGCACCTTGTCGGCCAGCGGGTCGAGGAACTTGCCCAGATTGGTGATCAGACCGCGCCGTCGTGCCAGGTAGCCGTCGAGCCAATCGCTGACGCACGCGACGGTGAAGGCACAGGCGGCGATGATCGCGGCGCGCTGCCCCGGGTCGGTGAGCAGCCAGATCAGCAGCGGCGCGATCGCCACCCGGCTGAGCGAGATCAGGTTGGGTAGATTCAACGCCCGCGGACGCCGTGCGGCGTCCGCGCCCGCACCCGATCCAGCGTCGCCGGCCTCGCTCATCGCGAGGCGACGACCATCCGGGCGCGATCCATCCGCTGGCTCAGGATGTACTCCTGCCGGTAGCGGAAGACCCGCTGCACATAGTCGATGGTCTCGGAGTACGGCGGCACCCCGCCGAAGCGTTCGACCGCTCCCGGACCGGCGTTGTAGCCGGCCAAGGCCAGCTGGATGCTGCCGTCGAAGCGCTCGATGAGCTGGCTCAGGTAGTAGACGCCACCTTCCAGGTTCTGCTGCGGGTGGAAGGCGTCGCGCACACCGACGTCGGAAGCCGTGCCCGGCATCAGCTGCATGAGACCCTGCGCGCCGGCCGATGAGACCGCCAGGTGATCGAACGCGGATTCGGCACGGACGACCGCGTGCACCAGCGCGGTCTCGACGCCGTAGCGACGGGCCGTCTGGTCGATCATCTTGTCGAGGTTCGCGGGCGGCTCGGTCCACAGGCGCTCCGCCCGCGCGATCCGCTGGCTGCGCCGGGCGCTCGTCGCTTCGCTGCGCGGCGTGTACGAGAAGCGCGTGACGCGCGTGCGCTCGACGGGAATCGGCTTGTAGCGCGTATCGGTCGGCACGTTGGTGAAGTGCTGCGTGCCGCGCCGGTCACGGAACGAGTACACGTCGTTCGCGTGCGACGTGCCCACGGTGGCCAGCACGATCGCCGCGATGGCGACCGCTGCCCAGCGCAGGGGACGAGCATCGGCTTCGTACGTTACCGCACGTTGCGCGACGCCGGTCTCCCCCCGGCACGGCTCAGAACTGCTTCCCCCCCGATGCGTCATCGGCTGGACCCTCCTATGAGGGATCGGCGTGACGGTCAAATTGACCGCTCCATCCGCGCCGGCCGTCAGACTTCCGACAGGGCGTCTGCGCGCGCATGATCGGCGAACGAGGATCGCGCCCGCGCTTGCCGCGTGCGCCCCTCGCGCCCTAGTCTCCCGATGGTGCCGCCGCTTCCCCCTCACACCAACCCCACTGCCCTGCCCGGATCCCCCTCCGGACCGGACCGGACGATAGCCAATTCGCGAGGGCACGCCTACCCGGAGCGCTCCTTGGGATCCGACAAAGCAAGTGCGAGGCCGCAGTGCCCCGCGATTCGAGCGCGCGTCTGGGGTGGCCGTGCAATCTGACTTCCTGGTCATCGGCAGCGGCATCGCCGGGCTCAGCTTCGCGCTCGAGGCGGCCCGCTACGGCAGCGTCGCGGTGGTCACCAAGGACCGCGTGCCGGAAGGGTCGAGCCATTACGCCCAGGGTGGCATCGCGAGCGTGTGGAGCCCGGATGACTCCTTCGCCGCGCACGCGGCCGATACCGAGGTGGCCGGCGCCGGCCTGTGCGATCCGGACATCGTCTCGCTGGTCGTCCGCGAGGGTCCCGAGCGCGTGCGCGACATGATCGCGCTCGGCACGCGCTTCTCGCTGCGCCCGGACGCGGAAGACGCCTACGACGTCGACCTCGGGCTCGAAGGCGGCCACTCGCAGCGCCGGATCCTGCACGCCCTGGACGCGACCGGACGGGAGATGATGCGCGCGCTGCTCGACGCGGTCGCGCAGCATCCCTCGATCCAGATCCTCGAGCGCCACATCGCCGTCGATCTGCTGGTGAGCTCGAAGTTCGGCGTCCGCGGGCCGGAGCGCTGCTGGGGCGCCTACCTGCTCGACCGCGAGTCGGGGATCGTCAAGACCTTCCGGGCACGCGCCACCCTGCTCGCCACCGGAGGTGCGGGTAAAGTTTATCTCTACACCAGCAACCCGGACGTAGCCAGCGGCGACGGGGTGGCGATCGCCTATCGGGCGGGCGTGCCGATCGGCAACATGGAGTTCATCCAGTTCCACCCGACCTGCCTCTACCATCCACAGGCGAAGTCGTTCCTGATCAGCGAGACGGTGCGCGGCGAGGGCGGGATCCTGCGCCGCCCGGACGGCTCCGCGTTCATGGCGGCCTACGATCCGCGCGCCGAGCTGGCGCCGCGCGACATCGTCGCGCGCGCCATCGATCACGAGATGAAGCTGCACGGCTTCGACAACGTGTTCCTCGACATCTCGCACCGCACCGCGAGCTTTCTCGAGGAGCGCTTCCCGACCATCCTGGAGCGCTGCCGCGCCTTCGGCGTCGATCCCACCCGCGAGCCGATTCCGGTGGTTCCGGCGGCACATTACACCTGCGGCGGCGTCTGCACCGATCGTGACGGCAAGACCTCGCTCGACGGCCTGTACGCCGCCGGCGAGGTCGCGATGACGGGGCTGCACGGCGCAAACCGGCTGGCCTCGAACTCGTTGCTCGAGGGCCTGGTCTTCGGCCGCCGAGCCGCGACGGACGCGATCGCGCGGATTCAGCGCGACCGCGGCGACGGCATCCCCGAGCTGCCCTCGTGGAATCCGGGTCGCGCCCGCGACACCGACGAGTCGGTCCTGATCACGCAGAACTGGGACGAGATCCGGCGCTTCATGTGGAACTATGTCGGCATCGTGCGCAGCGACCAGCGCCTGCAGCGGGCGCGCGCGCGCATCGACCTGGTGCTGGCCGAGATCGAGCGCGACTACTGGGACTTCCTGCCGACGTCCGACCTGCTCGAGCTACGCAACATCGCGACCGTGGCCGACCTGATCATCGCCTCCGCGAGCCTGCGCCGCGAGAGCCGCGGCCTGCACTTCAACCTCGACTGCCCGCAGCGCGACGAGGCCGCCGGGCGGCGCAACACGATCCTGGTGCGCGATCCGCTGACGCACCGGCCGCGACCAGCCTGATCCGGCCCCTCAAGCCGCGGTGGCGGCGGCGTCGAAGAGCTGCAGCTGGCGCGGCTCGGGACCGCCCTCGACCGGAATCGGATAGCGCTCGGTGAAGCAGGCGTCGCAGAAGCTGCGCTCCTCGCCCTTCAGGAACGCGTAGAGCCCCGACTCGCTGAGGTAGCCGAGTGAGTCCGCGCCGATGAACTTGCAGATCTCGTCGACCGAGTGCGAAGCGCCGACCAGCTCCTCGCGCGTCGGCGTGTCGATGCCGTAATAGCAGGGGCTGATCGTTGGCGGCGAGCAGATGCGCATGTGCACCTCCTTCGCGCCGGCGCCGCGCAGCATGGTGACGATTTTCTGGCTGGTGGTGCCGCGTACCAGCGAATCGTCGACCACCACGACGCGCTTGCCTTCGAGCAGCTCGGGCATCGCGTTGAGCTTGACGCGCACGCCGAAGTGCCGGATCGAGTCGGTGGGCTCGATGAAGGTGCGCCCGACGTAATGGTTGCGGATCAACCCGAGCTGGTAGGGGATGCCCGATTCCTCGGCATAGCCGATCGCGGCCGGGACGCCCGAGTCCGGCACGGGGGTCACGATGTCGGCCTCGACGCCGGTCTCGCGTGCGAGCTGGCGGCCGAGCTCGCGACGCACCTGGTAGACGGTCCGTCCGAACACCCGGCTATCCGGACGCGCGAAGTAGACGTACTCGAAGACGCAGCGGCGGGCCGGCATGGGCGGGAACGGATGGTAGCTCCGCAGCCCGTCGGGACCGATCACGATCACCTCGCCGGGCTCGACCTCGCGCTCGTAGGTGGCGTTGATCAGGTCTAGCGCACAGGTCTCGGAGACCACGACCCAGGCATCCTTGACGCGGCCGAGCACCAGCGGCCGGAAGCCGAGCGGGTCGCGCGCCGCGACCAGCTGGTCCTTCGACAGGAAGACCAGGGAGTAGGCGCCGCGCACCTCGGACAGCGCGGAGATGACGCGATCGACCAGGGCCATGCCGCTCGATTGCGCGATCAGGTGGATCACCACCTCGGTGTCGGAGGTGGACTGGAAGATCGAGCCCGACGCCTCGAGGCGCTGCCGCAGCTCGACGGCGTTGACCAGATTGCCGTTGTGCGCGACCGCGAGCGCGCCGCCCTGGTACTCGACCACCAGCGGCTGCGCGTTCTTGAGCACGGTCTCGCCTTGCGTCGCGTAGCGGTTGTGGCCGATCGCTGCGGTGCCCACCAGGCGGCGGATGATGTCCGGGTGGAAGATGTCGGCGACCAGCCCGAGGCCGCGGTGCGAGATCAGCGCATCGCCGCGCGACGAGACGATGCCGGCCGACTCCTGGCCGCGATGCTGGAGCGCATAGAGCGCGAGGTAGGCGAGATTCGCCGCCTCGGGGTGGCCGAACACGCCGACCACACCGCACTCTTCATGGAAGCGATCCGCGTCTGGCGAAACCATGTCATCAACCGCCGAGGAGCTTTTCGAGAGCCGTGTCCCAGGTGGTGAGAAGCTCGGCCACCGGAACGCTTGCGAGACCGTCGAACTCTAGCATGCCGCCCCCCACCTCGCCGATCACGGCGACTGCGACCCCTGCGTCCCCGGCGAGATCGCGCAGCGTCGCCGCGTGCTCGCGACGCACGCTGACCAGCATGCGCGCCTGGCTCTCCGCGAACAGGAACGCGTCTGCCCGCATGCTCTCGTCGACCCGAACCCGCGCCCCGAGGAGCGGTACGCCGTGCGGGGCACTGAGGCAGCACTCGGCCAGCGCGATCGCGAGGCCGCCCTCGGAGAGGTCGTGCGCGGAGCGCAACAGCTCGCGCTCGGCGGCGTCGAGCACCACCTGGTGCAGGCGCCGCTCGGCTTCGAGATCGACCCACGGCGGCGAGCCCAGCGTGTTGCCGTGCACCACCGCGGCGTACTCGGTGCCGGAGAGCTCCTCGCGGGTGCGCCCGAGCAGCACGATCACGTCGCCGTCGCCCTTGAACCACGGCGTGAGCGGCTTTGCGGCGCGCAGCAGGCCCACCATGGCGATGGTCGGTGTGGGCGGAATCGCCTTGCCCTCGGTCTCGTTGTAGAAGCTGACGTTGCCGCTCACCACCGGGGTGTCGAACGCAGCGCAGGCGTCGCGGATGCCGGCGATCGCCTGCTCGAACTGCCACATCACCTCGGGGCGCTCCGGGCTGCCGAAGTTGAGACAGTCCGAGACCGCGAGCGGCTCGGCACCGGTGGCGACCAGGTTCCGCGCCGCTTCGCAGACCGCGATGCACGCACCGAGGTAGGGGTCGAGCGCGGTGTAGCGCGCGTTGCAGTCGACCGTCATGGCGACGTGCATGTCGGTGCCGAGGATGCGCAGAACGCCGGCGTCGGCGCCGGGGTGAACCACGGTTGCCGCGCCCACGTAGTGGTCGTACTGCTGGTAGACCCAGCGGCGGGAGCACAGATTGGGCGATCCGATGAGCTGGTAGAGAACCTGCGCGTAGTCGCGCGGCTCGGGCAGGTCCTCGGGCCGGAATTCGGGCGCGACCTCGGTCGGCTCGGCCGATGGCCGCGTCAGCGCCGGCGGATCGGCGAGCAGGTCGACCGGCACCGCGATCACTTCCTTGCCGAAGCGCCTTACCCGGTACATCCGGTCGTCGGTCAGCTTGCCGATCACCGCACTCTCGAGATCCCAACGCTGACAGACCGCGCGGATCGCCTGGACGTTCTCCGGCCGGGTGACGAGCAGCATGCGCTCCTGTGACTCGGACAGCATGATCTCGTAGCCCGACATGCCTTCTTCGCGCAGCGGCACCTGGTCGAGGTCGAGCTCGATGCCGAGCTCGCCCCGGTACGCCATCTCGACGCTCGAGCTGGTGATGCCCGCCGCACCCATGTCCTGAACGGCGAGCGCCAGGTCCTGCTTCTGGATCTCGAGCGTCGCCTCGAGCAGCAGCTTCTCGAGGAAGGGGTCGCCGACCTGCACGGTCGGTCGCTTCTCCTCGCTGTGCTCGTCGAACTCGGCCGAGGCCAGCAGGCTCGCGCCGTGAATGCCGTCGCGGCCGGTGCGCGAGCCGAACATCATCACCAGATTGCCGACGCCGGTCGCGCGCGAGCTCATCAAGCGCGACTCCTCGACCACGCCGAGGGTGAAGGCGTTCACCAGGCAGTTCCGGTCATAGCCCGGATCGAACACCAGCTCGCCGCCGACCGTGGGCACCCCGATCGAGTTGCCGTAGCCGCCGACACCGGCCACCACGCCGCGCACCAGGTAGCGCGTGCGCGGATGGTCGAAGCTGCCGAAGCGCAGCGAGTCCATCGAAGCGATGGGCCGCGCACCCATGGTGAAGATGTCGCGCAGGATGCCACCGACGCCGGTCGCAGCCCCCTGGTAGGGCTCGATGTACGACGGGTGGTTGTGGCTCTCGATCTTGAAGACCAGCGCCAGTCCCTGCCCGATCGAGATCGCGCCCGCATTCTCGCCCGGCCCTCCCACGACGCGCCTGCCCTCGGTGGGAAGCTTCTTCAGGTGAACGCGCGAGCTCTTGTAGCTGCAGTGCTCGGACCACATCACGGTCGCGACACCGAGCTCCTCGATGGTCGGCGTGCGCCCGAGCGTACCCGTGAGGCGCTCGTACTCCTCTTCGGTGAGGCCGTGCTCGCGTGCGACCTGGAGCGTGACTTGCGGCTGCGGCATCGCCGTCACCGCATCGAGTCGACGGCCGAACGCTGGCCGCGATCCGTGACCCAACCGGCGATCGACTGGAAGATGCGCAGCCCGTCGGGCACGCCCGCGTTCGGCCAGTTCACGTCGCGCAGGCTCGCGTCGGCACCGTGCTCCGGGTGTGGCATCATGCCGAACACGTTGCGCGCGGCATTCATGACCCCGGCGACGTCGCGCAGCGAGCCGTTGCAATTGTAGTCGCCGCCATCCGCGGCGTCGCGCGCACGGGAGCCGTCGGCGCGGCAGTAGCGCAGCAGGATCTGCCCGTCGCGCTCCATCTGGTCGAGCGTGGTCTCCTCCGCGACGTAGCAGCCCTCGCCATGCTTGACCGGGATCCGCCACACATCACCGACCAGCGCCATGTTGACGAAGGGGTTGGCGACGCTCTCCACGCGCAGGTTCACCTCACGGCAGACGAAGGACAGGGAGCGGTTGCGCACCAGGGCACCGGGCAGCAGCCCGGCCTCGCAGAGGACCTGGAAGCCATTGCAGATGCCGAGCACCATCCCACCCTGGGCTGCGAACTCGGCCACCGCCGACATCACCTTCGAGAAGCGCGCGATCGCCCCGCAGCGCAGATAGTCCCCGTACGAGAAGCCACCCGGGAGGACCACGCAGTCGACCCCGCCGAGGTCGTCGCTCTTGTGCCACAGCGGCGTCGCCTCGTGGCCGAGAACCTCGCGCAGCACGTGCAACGTGCCGAGGTCGTCGTTCGAGCCCGGAAAGGTGACGACGCCCCACCTCATGCGTCGTGCCCCGAAGCCTCCTCGCTGATCTCGAAGCGGAAGTCCTCGATCACACCGTTTGCCAGCAGGCGCTCGCACATGGCGCGCACGCGCGCCGCGGGATCGCCGTGCCCCGACGGCGCGAGCCGGATCTCGAGGTACTTGCCCATAAGCAGGTCCTCGACCTCGTCGAAGCCGAGCGCGTGCAACGAGGACGAGATCGCCCGCCCTTGTGGGTCGAGCACGCCCTTCTTCGGGGTGATGAAGACTCGCGCGATCACGGGACGACGCGCCTATACACTTCCTGATACGCTTCCTCCACCCTGCCGAGGTCGCGACGGAAGCGATCTTTGTCGAGGCGCTCGCCGGTGGATACGTCCCACAAGCGACACGTATCCGGGCAGATCTCGTCGCCGAGCAGGATCGTATCGTCCGCGGCGCGGCCGTACTCGAGCTTGAAATCCACGAGCGTCAGATCGCGCGCGGCGAAGAACGGCTGCAGCACCTCGTTCACGCGCAGGCTGGTCGCCACCACGGCGTCGAGGTCCGCTCGCGTCGCCATGCCGAAGACGATGACGTGCCAGTCGTTGATCATCGGGTCACCGAGCGCGTCGTTCTTGTAGTAGAGTTCCAGGATCGGAGCCGGCAGCCGCTCGCCCTCCTCGCGGCCGAGCCGCGTCGCCAGGCTGCCGGCGACGACGTTGCGGACCACCACCTCGACCGGAAAGATGCTCAGCCGCCTGACCAGCATCTCGCGCTCGGACGAGCGTTCGACGAAATGCGTCTTGACGCAGGCGTCCTCGAGCAGTCGGAACAAGGTCTCGGAGATGGCGTTGTTGAGCACGCCCTTGGACGCAATCGTGCCGCGCTTCTGCGCGTTGAAGGCGGTCGCGTCGTCCTTGAAGTACTGGATCACCAGCTCCGGATCGTCCGTCGACCAGACCTGCTTCGCCTTGCCTTCGTAGAGTAGCTCCTTGCGCTGCATGGCGGACCTCAGTGCCCCTCGAGGAGCGGCGGCGGCTCGGGCAGGCCGGGCCGCACGGCCAGGGCGCGATCGATGATCGCGCCGGTGTGTGCGAGAGCGCGCCGCGGGTCGAAGACCTTCCCGAGCCGCGGCTCGTCGAGCACCTTGCGGATGTCGGGATCGGCCGCGACCAGCGCGCGGAACGAGCCGCCTTCGTCGCGCGCCGCGAACGCGCAGCGCTGCACCCAGCGGTAGCCCTCCTCGCGCGCGATGCCCGCCTCGACCAACGCGAGCAGGACGCTCTCCGAGAACACCAGCTCGCCAGACTCGGCAGCGTTCTCCGCCATGCGCTCGGGATAGACGACCAGCTTGTCGAGGATTCCGGTGAGACGCGCGAGCATGAAGTCGAGCACCAGGCAGGCGTCGGGCGCGATCACACGCTCGACCGACGAGTGGCTGATGTCGCGCTCGTGCCACAGGGCGACGTCCTCGAGCGCGCTGCCCGCGTAGCCGCGCATCAGGCGCGCGAGGCCACACAGATTCTCGGCCATCCACGGGTTGCGCTTGTGCGGCATCGCCGACGAGCCCTTCTGGCCACGCGTGAAGGGCTCTTCAGCCTCGAGCACCTCGGTGCGCTGCAGGTGGCGCAGCTCCATCGCGATGCGCTCGACCGATGCGGCGACGATCGCCAGCGCCGCGAAGAAGGCCGCGTGCCGGTCACGAGGCACGACCTGGGTGGCAACCGGCTCCGGTACGAGGCCGAGACGCGGCAGGACTTCGGCTTCGATCTCCGGCGACAGGTGCGCGTAGGTACCGACCGCGCCGCTGAGCTTGCCGGTCGCAATCTCCGCGTTCGCGGTCTGCAGCCGCGCGACCCCGCGACACAGCTCGGCATACCAGCTCGCGGCCTTCAGCCCGAAGGTGATCGGCTCGGCGTGCACGCCGTGCGTGCGACCGATCATCGGCGTCTCGCGGTAGCGCTCGGCCAGGCTGCGCACGGCGGCCAGCAGCGCGTCGAGATCGCGCAGCAGCAGGTAGCCGGCGTGCGTGAGCTGGACGGCGAACGCGGTGTCGATCACGTCCGACGACGTCAGCCCGAGGTGGAGGTAGCGGCCCGGGGCACCGACGCTCTCGGCCGCCGCGGTGACGAAGGCGATCACGTCGTGCTTGACCTCGGCCTCGATCTCCGCGACCCGCCGCGCATCGACCGTCGCCCGGGCGCGGATCTCGCGCGCCGCCTCGGCCGGAACGATCCCGCGCCGCGCCAGCGCCTCGGTGACCGAGATCTCGATCTCGAGCCAGATGCCGAGTCGGTGCTCGTCGGTCCACAGACGAGCCATCTCGGGGCGGGTGTAGCGGCTGATCATGATGCTCCTTCCGGGCCGGGCGAGCCCTTGCCCGGTCCCCGCGCGCCGGTATGACCGAAACCACCTGCGCCGCGCGCCGTCCAGAGCGCGCTGCCCTCGGCCGGCGCCTCGGCGACCAGCTGCCAATCCGCCCGCGCGACCGGCGCCACCACGAGCTGTGCGATCCGGTCGCCGGGAGCGATGGTTCGCGGCTCCGCGCCGAGATTCACCAGGAGGACCTTGATCTCGCCCCGGTAGTCGGCGTCGATCGTTCCCGGCGCGTTGAGCAGGGTGATCCCTTCGCGCAGCGCGAGCCCGCTGCGCGGCCGGAGCTGCGCCTCGAAACCCACCGGCAGTGCGATCGCGAAGCCGGTCGAGACAAGGACGCGCTCGAGCGGCGCCAGGGTCAGTGGCTGTTCGAGGGCCGCCGCCAGATCGCACCCGGCCGCATCCTCGGTCATGTAGGCAGGCAGCGCCTGCGCACCGCCGCCGACGCGCCAGATGGCGACGCGTACCGGCTCCCGACCTCGCGGTCCGACGTCCATCGCGTCACCCACCTAGCAGGGTGACAGCATCGACTCGTCGATCTTGACGTCCGCCACGTCGCCCAGCAGCGCAACGCCCATCCGGTCGGAGAACAGCTCGCGCGCGACGCCCACGACGTCGTCGTGGCTCACGTTGGTGATCGCCTCGGCGACCGCCGCCGGCTCGATGTTGCGGCCGAAGTACATCTCGTTCTTGGCGATGCGCGACATCCGGCTCTCGCTGCTCTCGAGGCTCAGCAGGATCGTCCCCTTGATCTGGCTCTTGGCGCGGGCGAGCTCGCCGGCCTCGAGGCCACTGCGCGCGAGCTTCTGCAGCTCGTCGCGCACCACCTCGATCACCTCGACGACCGACTCGGCGCCCAGGCCCGCGTTCACCGCGAGGTACCCGGTATGGTGGAACGACGCCAGAAAGGACGAGATGGTGTACGCCTTGCCACGCTTCTCGCGCACCTCCTGAAAGAGGCGCGAGCTCATGCCACCGCCGAGCGCGGTGTTCATGACGTACGCGGCGTAGCGACGATCGTCGACGTTGCTCAGCCCGGGAACGCCGAGGACCATCTGCACCTGCTCGAGCTCGCGCTCGATCAGCGACAGGCTCGGTTTGGCCTCGGCCTGCGCGAGGTTCACGCGCGGGGTGGTGCCCTCGAGCCCGGCGAAGGCCTGGCCGATCTGGTCGACCAGCCAGTCGTGATCGACCGCGCCGGCGGCGCAGATGATCACCCGATCGGGCCGGTAGCGCTCGCGCATGAACTGCACGAAGTGCTCGCGGCGCATCGCCGACACCGTCTGCGCCGTGCCGGTGATCGGCAGCGAGAGCGGGTGGCCGGGCCAGAACGCGCGGTCGAAGACGACGTGGATGTGGTCGTCGGGAGTGTCCTCGGACTCGGAGATCTCCGACAGGATCACGCCGCGCTCGCGCTCGATCTCCTCCTCGGCGAACGTCGAGTTCAGGAACAGATCGGACAGCACGTCGAGCGCGAGGGGCAGGTCCTCGCGCAGCACCTTCGCGTAGTAGCAGGTGTACTCTTTGCCGGTGAAGGCATTGAGGATCCCGCCCACCGCGTCGATCGACTCCGCGATGTCCTTCGCGGTGCGCCGTTCGGTGCCCTTGAAGAAGATGTGCTCGAGGAAGTGCGAGATCCCGTTCAGCTCGGGCGGCTCGTAGGCCGAGCCGTTCTCCACCCAGAGACCCAGGGTGGCCGAGGTGAACTGTGGAACGGCCTCCGTGAGAACACGGATGCCGTTCGGGAGGACGCTCTTGCGGACTGCGCTCGGGTCACCGAGACTTTGCATCGCGGAGTCTTTACTCCTCGACGCCTTCGTCCGCCATGGCCTCGCGACGCGACAGTCGGATCTTGCCCGAGCGGTCGACCTCGAGCACCTTGACCCGGACCACGTCGCCTTCCGTCAGCACGTCGGTGACGCTGCGAATGCGCTCCTTCGAGATCTGCGAGATGTGCAGCAGCCCGTCGGTACCGGGCATGATCTCGACGAAGGCGCCGAAGTCGACGATCTTGCGGACCTTACCCTCGTAGATCCGGCCGACCTCGGCCTCCGCGGTGATGCCCATGATGCGCTCGATCGCCTTGCGCATGGACGCGCCATCCGAGGAAGCGACCTGGACCGTGCCGTCGTCCTCGATGTCGATCTGGCAGCCGGTCTCTTCCACCAGAGCGCGGATCACCTTGCCACCGGGTCCGATCACGTCGCGGATCTTGTCGGTGGGGATCTTCAGGGTGGTGATTCGCGGCGCGTAGGCCGACATCTCGGCACGCGGTCCCTGGATGGCCTTCGCCATCTCGCCGAGGATGTGCAGCCGACCCGCACGAGCCTGCTCGAGGGCGGCATGCATCACCTCGCGAGGGACGCCGCCGATCTTGCTGTCCATCTGCAGGGCCGTGACGCCCTCGGCCGTTCCCGCGACCTTGAAGTCCATGTCGCCGAGGTGGTCCTCGTCGCCCAGGATGTCCGACAGCACGGCGACCTGGTCGCCTTCCTTGATCAGGCCCATCGCGATCCCGGCGACCGGCGCCTTGATCTTGACGCCCGCGTCGAGCAGCGACAGCACACCGCCACAGATCGTCGCCATCGACGAAGAGCCGTTCGACTCGAGGACCTCCGACACGATGCGGATCGTGTACGGGAAGTCTTCACCCGGCAGGACCGCCGCGATCGCCCGCTCGGCGAGCGCACCATGGCCGATGTCGCGCCGGCTCGGCCCGCGCAGAAACTTGACCTCGCCGACCGAGAACGGCGGGAAGTTGTAGTGCAGCATGAAGCTCTTGTGCGACTGCCCGAGCAGCGCGTCGACGCGCTGCCGATCGGAGCTGGTGCCGAGCGTCGTGGTGACCAGCGCCTGCGTCTCGCCGCGCGTGAACACCGCCGAGCCGTGCGCGCGCGGCAGGAGGCCGAGGTCGCACCAGATCGCGCGGATGTCGGCCAGCCCGCGACCGTCGAGACGCTTCTTGTCGTTGACGATCATGGCGCGCACGACGTCGTACTTGAGATCGGAGAACGCGCTGCCGATGGCCTTCTCCTGATCGGGGAACTCGGTCGCCAGCGCGGCGCGCGTCGCCGCCTTGGCCTCGTCGAACTTCGCCGCGCGCTCGAGCTTCGCGGTGGTGGCGAGTGCGCCCTTGAGCAGCGGACCGGCGACCTCGCGGACGCGGGCCTCGAGCTTGCCGGGCGCGGGGATCTCGGGCGCGGGACGCTTCGGCTTGCCGAGTGCCTTCTGCAGCTCGAGCTGCAGATCCAGGACCGGCTGCAGCGCCGCGTGGGCCGCGTACAGTGCCTCGAGCATGACGTCGTCGGGGACGCTCTTGGCGCCGCCTTCGACCATGACGATGGCGTCACGGCTGCCCGCGACCACCAGGTTGATGTCGCTGTTCTCGAGCTGCTCGGCGGTCGGATTGAAGACGAACTTGCCGTCGACGCGGCCGACCCGGATGCCGGCGATCGGACCGTCGAACGGGATGTCCGAGACGCTGAGCGCCGCCGATGCGCCGCAGAGCGCGACCATGTCCGGATCGCAGTCCTTCTCGGCCGACAGCACGGTGGCGACGATCTGCGTCTCCGAGCGCCAGCCCTCGGCGAACAGCGGGCGGATCGGACGGTCGATCAGGCGGGAGGTGAGGACTTCCTTCTCGGAGGGCCGCGCCTCGCGCTTGAAGAAGCCGCCCGGGATCTTGCCGGCAGCGAAAGTCTTCTCTTGATAGTCGACGGTCAGCGGCAGGAAGTCGACGTTGTCACGCGCGTTCGACTGGGCGGTCGCGGTGACCAGCACCACGGTGTCGCCGTAGCGCACCAGTGCCGACCCGCCCGCCTGCTTGGCGAGACGGCCGACCTCGATCGAGAACGGTCTACCCGCCAGCTCGAATTGAACTACCTTGGACTCCATACAGATTCTCCGTACGTCACTGACGGGAAGCCGCCGGTGACCAAAGCGGGAAGTTTTGGCAGCGGAGGGGCGGGCTACTTGCGTAGACCGAGCCGCTCGATGACCTGCTTGTACCGCTCTGGGGCCGTCCTCTTCAGGTAGTCGAGGAGCCGACGCCTCTGCCCGACCAACATCACGAGCCCGCGCTGAGAATGGTGATCCTTCGCGTGCTTCTTGGAATGTTCGGTCAGGTAGCTGATCCGTTCACTCAGGAGGGCGATCTGCACCTCCGAGGAGCCCGTGTCCGTGTCGTGGGACCGGAAGCTCTCGACCAACTCGCGTTTACGTACCGCGGCTAGCGCCACTTTTCTTCCTCCATTTTTCGTTAACCGGTGCTCGTAACACCCGGCTCAGGGCCTGTAAAGCTGGCTGGCCTCGGGCATGACCACGCGGCGCAGTGCCCAGGCACCGCGCTCCGCTTCGAGAATGGCCAGCAGGCCTCCGTTCGGCGCGAGCAGCGCCGCCAGGCGCTCGGACGATGCCGGTGGCTCGAGTCCCGCCAGCCCCGCCTTCTGGCCGCTGGCGATCGCGAAGGCCTGCGCCGGCGCGACCGACATCCGACGCGCAGAACGCAGCGCGTCTTGGGGCGGAATCGTCGGCAGGTCGCCGCGCGGCCGCTCGAGGATCGTTGCCAGCGGGTGCGCCTCGGCCACCGCGAAGTCGCCGAATTCGGTGCGCCGCAGGCTGGCCAGGGTTCCAACGGTGCCGAGCGCGCGCGCGACGTCCTCGGCCAGCACCCGGACGTACGTTCCCTTCGAGCAGCGGACGGCGAAGGCGATCAGGTCCGGCGTGTGCTCGCACGGCGACAGGGCCAGATCGAGGATCTCGATCGGCCGCGGCGCGCGCTCGACCGTCACGCCCGCACGCGCCAGCTCGTAGAGCGGACGCCCCTTCATCTTCACCGCCGAATACATCGGCGGTAGCTGCTCACCGGGTCCGGTCAGTCCGGCCGCGACGGCAGCCAGCCGCTCGCCGACGTTCCCGGGCACGGCGGCCTCGGCGACGACCTGCCCTTCCACGTCCAGCGTGTCGGTCGCGACGCCGAGCCGGATCGTGCCGGTGTAGGCCTTGTGCTCGGCACCGAGAAACTGCGCGATCTTGGTCCCCGCGCCGATGCACAGCGGCAGCAGTCCGGTCGCCATGGGGTCGAGCGTTCCCAGGTGGCCGATGCTGCTCACCCGGTGCGCGCGCTTCACGTCGCGCACCACGCCCGCCGAGGTGATGCCGCCCGGCTTGTCGACCAGGAGGATGCCGTCAGTCACGCCCGCCGCCATCCTCGTCGCTTCGCTGCGTGCGCAGATCCCGCAACAGCGAGTCGATCTTCCGTGCGTTCGCGAGGTCCTCGTCGTAGGCGAAGGTGAGCTCGGGCGCGTGGCGGAGGTCGAGCTCGCCGGCGACCGTACGTCTGAAGAACGGCGTCGCGCTCACCAGGCCGCGCTGCGCCTCGCCGCGGTTACCCTCCCCGACTTCGAGCAGCGTGAAGGAGACCCGCGCCAGCCGCAGGTCGTCACTGACCCGGACGCGCGTGATCGTCACGTGCGCGATCCGTGGATCGCGCACCCGGTGCAGCAGCTCCTCTGACAGGATGCGCTGGATCTCTGCCGCTACCCTGTCCGCGCGCCGCACCCCACCGGCAGCGCCCCGTGCTGGCGGCCGCCCACTGGAGGCGCGCGCCTTCGTCAAGCGTAGCGCTCGATCGGCTGTGACTTCTCGGAGCCGGCCGGGGGCATGCGGCGCGCCACCTGCTCGAGCTCGTAGACCTCGATCACGTCACCCGGCTTGAGATCGTTGAAGCCCTCGAGCCCGATGCCGCACTCGTAGCCGGCGGCCACCTCGCGCACGTCTTCCTTGAAGCGGCGCAGGCTGCCGATCTTGCCCTGGTGGACCACGGCGTGGTCGCGCAGCAGGCGCGACAGCGCGCCACGCACGATCTTGCCGTCGAGCACGCTCGAGCCGCCGATCGTCCCCGCACCCGTGCCGAAGATCTGGCGCACCTCGGCGCGACCGACGGTACGCTCGCGCGTGGTCGGCTCCAGCAGCCCTTCGAGGGCCTCGCGGACCTCGTTGATCGCGTCGTAGATGATCGTGTAGAGGCGCAGATCCACGCCCTCGCGCTCGGCGAGCGTCGCGGCCTTCGGCTCGGGCCGCACGTTGAAGCCGATGATGATCGCATTCGAGGTCGATGCGAGCAGAACGTCCGACTCGGTGACCCCGCCGACGGACGCATGCATCACGGTGACCGCGACTTCTTCGTTGGAGAGCCGGTTGAACGCTTCCTTGAGCGCGTCGACCGAGCCCTGCACGTCGACCTTCAGGACGACGCGCAGCTCCTTGACCGCATTCTTCTCGAGCTGCTTGTAGAGGTCGTCGAGCGAAACCTTGCTCGACTTGGCCATCTCGCCCGCACGCTGCTTGCCACGCCGGTGGTCGGCGACCTGACGTGCGGTCGCTTCGTCGGCCACTGCGACGAAGGCGTCGCCGGCCTCGGGAACGCCACTCAAGCCGAGGATCTCGACCGGGGTCGACGGTCCTGCCTCTTCCAGCTTGCGGCCCTGCGAATCGAGCATGGCGCGCACGCGGCCGAACTGCAGTCCGACCACGAACGGGTCGCCTGCCTTCAGCGTGCCTTCCTGGACGAGCACGGTGGCAACCGGACCGCGACCGCGGTCGAGCTTGGACTCGATGATCGAGCCCTTGGCGCGGGTTTCGCGCTTCGCCTTGAGCTCGAGCACGTCCGCCTGCAGGAGGATCATCTCGAGCAGATGGTCGATGCCCTCGCGGGTCTTGGCCGACACCGGTGCAAACGTGGTGTCACCACCCCATTCCTCGGACACCAGGCCGTGGTCGGCGAGCTGCTTCTTGACGCGCTCGAGATCGGAGTCCGGCCGGTCGATCTTGTTCACCGCGACGATGATCGGCACCGCGGCGGCGCGTGCGTGCGCGATCGCCTCGATGGTCTGCGGCATCACGCCGTCGTCGGCGGCGACCACCAGGATCACCAGGTCCGTGACCTTCGCGCCGCGCGCGCGCATGGCCGTGAACGCCGCGTGGCCGGGCGTGTCGATGAAGGTGATGCGCCGGTCGTGCACGTGCACCGTGTAGGCGCCGATGTGCTGCGTGATTCCGCCCGCTTCGCCCTCGGCGACCTCGGTCTTGCGGATCGCATCGAGCAGCGAGGTCTTGCCGTGATCGACGTGTCCCATGACCGTCACGACGGGATCACGCGGCAGCGCCTCGGCCTCGGTCGCCTCGGTCTCCGGCCCCTCGATCTCCTTGTCGGCGTCGAACGCGACGTTCTCCACCGCGTAGTCGAACTCGGCCGCGACCAGCGTCGCGTGATCGAAGTCGAGCGCGTGGTTCATGGTCGTCATGACGCCCATGTCCATGAGCTTCTTGATGACTTCGCCAGCCTTGAGGCCCATGGCCTTCGCAAGATCGCCGACCGTGATCACCTCGCTGAAGCGCACCAGGCGCTTGCGCGCCGACGGCGTCGTGATCTCGGTGCGCTTCTGCTCCTTGCCCGGAGCCGCGCGCTTCTTGAGCGGCTTGCGACCACCGCGCATGCCGCCGCGGTCGCCGCCGAACGGATCGAACTGTCCAGGCTTGCGGACCACCCGCTTGCCACGTTTACGGCGCGCGTCCTCCGCGGTCTCGGTGGTCGCCGCGGGAGCCGCGCCGGGCGCGACAGGGGCGCCGGGCGCCGCACTGCGCGGCCGCACCGGCGGCGGCTCGGGCTTCTTCAGGTTGATCTTGCCGAGCACCTGGACGCGCCGCATGCCGTCGTCGAGCGACGGCGCCGACGAGTGTGCACGACCGAGCGATCGCGTCACCACGGGCGGCCTGGTGGAGCCTGCAATTGGTGCCGCGGCCGCAGTCGGCGCGACGCTCGCCACGGCACCTACGCCGCCGGGTGCCTTCGTCTGCGCGGCCACCGGTGCCGCAGCTACCGGGCCGGCCTCGACCGCCGCCACGATCGGGGCGGGCGTCGGCGGAGCCGGCGGAGCGCTCGCTGCAGGAGCGGCGGGCGCGGCTTGCTCGCTCGCGGCGGCTGGCAGTGTCGCGGCGGTACCGAAGTCGGCGGCGCCGAAGTCGCCTCCGTCGAAGCTGCTCGGGCTGCCGCTGGTGGCAGAGTCGGATTCGAACAGCGTCGTGTCGGCGCTCTCGAACTCGGGCAGGTCGAGCATGGCGCTGTCGTCGGTGAAATCGGCGCCGAGCGGCGGCATCATGTCCGCGTGGTCCTGCTTGACGACCTCTTCGACCCGTTGCGTGCGACGTCGGATCACGTTCGGGCGCACCCGGGCTTCGACGATCTGCTCGCGAGCCTGGATCTCGGCGGATCCGGCGCGCTCGATCACGAAGCGCTCGCCGACCACGCGCTCGCTGCCGACGGTGACCGTCGGCTTGGGCCCCATCCCGAGACGCGACTCCAGGCGCGCGACCTCGTCGTCGGTGAGGCTGCTCTGCGAGCGCTTGCCCCGGACGCCGAGTTCTTCGAGCTTGGCGACGAGGTCCTTCGGTTGGATCCCCCAATCACGAGCCAACTCGTGGATCCGCTTCGGCATACTCTTAGGTCCTTCTCGCGTTCCCCAACCCGAGCTCGACAGCCGCTCCGGAAGAAAGGAGGTTTTCCCGCGCCTGTCGACTCACCCGCGTTCGCAGCCCACGCAGGACCGGCTTCCCTGCCGTGAAGCTCCGCACGCAACCCTCGTCGTCGTGCAGATACGTACCGCGGCCACCACGGTCCCGCCACTCGATCCCGCCGCGCACGTCGACCCCGATGCGGCGCATGGCGCCGCGCGGTGCGCGCCGGCCACAGCCGGCGCACGTACGGACGGGAACGTGTGCTGGCCTCAAGCTTCTTCCTTGCTCCCCACGTCGGCGACGGCGAGCGCGTCGAGCGCAGCACCGTCGACCGCGTCGTCGTGCCCCTCGGCGACGAGCAGATCCTCGGCGGCGAGCAGCAGCTCACCGCTCTCGAGCGCGGCTTGCGCCTCCGCCTCGAGCGCGACCTGCGCGGCCTGCGCCGCCAGCACCTCGGCCGCGCGGGCTGCGGCCGCTTCACGCGCAGCTTCTGCCTCGCGCTCGCGCTTCTCAGCGACGTGCTGGCGTGCCGACTCGAGGATCCCGACCACGCGCTCCGGACCGATGCCCTCGACCTCGGCGACCGATTCGGCGTCCGACTCGGAAAGCTCCTCGGCGGACTTGAACCCATGCTGCATCAGCAGCTCGGCAGTCACGTCGCTCACGCCCGGCACGCCGGTCAGCGACGCGCGCGAGCGCCGCGTCTCCTCGTCGGCCTCGGCCTCGCCGCGAACGTCGAGCCGCCAGCCGGTGAGACGCGAGGCCAGGGTCACGTTCTGACCCTTCTTGCCGATCGCCAGCGAAAGCTGGTCGTCCGGGACGATGACCTCCATCGCATGATCCTCCTCGTCGAGGATGATCTTGGAGACCTTCGCCGGAGCGATCGCGCGGCAGACGAACTCCGCCGGGTCGGCAGTGTAATGGATGATGTCGATCTTCTCGCCGCGCAGCTCCTGCACGACCGCCTGGACGCGCGTACCGCGCATGCCGACGCAGGCGCCGACCGGGTCGACGTCGCGGTCGTGCGATACCACGGCGATCTTGGCGCGCCCGCCCGGCTCGCGCACGGCGGCCTTGACCTCGACGATGCCCTCGTAGATCTCCGGCACTTCCTGGCGGAAGAGCTCGATCAACAGGTTCGGGTGGGTGCGCGAGAGAACGATCTGCGGACCCTTGGCGGTCAGATCGACGTCGAAGATGTAGGCGCGGATGCGGTCGCCCTGGCGATAGCGCTCGCGCGGAATCTGCTCCTTCTCGGGCAGGATCGCGTCGGTACGGCCCAGGTTGACGATGATGTTCTTCTTCTCGAAGCGCTGCACGATGCCCGAGAAGATCTCGCCCTTGCGGTCCTTGAACTCGTTGTAGATGAGCTCGCGCTCGGCGTCGCGCACCTTCTGGATGATGTTCTGCTTCGCGGCCTGCGCCGCGATGCGGCCGAAGGTCTCGCGCGGTAGCTTGGCGAGGAACTCGTCGCCGACCTCGGCCTCCTCGTCGTACTCGCGACGCGCCTGCTCGAGCGTGATCTCGCTCTCGGCGTCCGCGACCACGTCGACGACCTTCTTGATCTCGAACAGCTCGACCTCGCCGATCTCGAGGTTGTACTTGGCCTCGATCTGACGGGTCAGGCCGAAGTGCCGGCGGGCCGCTTGCACCATCGCGCTCTCGATCGCCTCGATGATGACCTCGCGATCGATCTGCTTTTCCTTGCTGACCTGCTCGATCACGCGGCTGAGCTGTAGATCCATAGATGGTTCCCTCCCTGGGTCGGCTCAGGACCGCCGATTGCGCAGCTCGGCCTTGAAGTCGTGCTCGTAGTGCGCGCGCTCGATCGAGCGTAGCGGCACCTCGAGGCGACCACGCGACTCGTCGTCGATCTCGATGCTCTCGCTCGAGGCGGCGACCAGGAGTCCAGCGAAGTTGCGCGAACCAGCGATGGGTGTGGACGTACGGACGCGGACCGATTTGCCGCAGAAGCGGGCAAAGTCCTCCGGCTTCCGGAGGCGCCGATTGATGCCCGGCGACGAGCACTCGAGGGTGTAATGCCCGGGGACGACGTCGTGTGCGTCGAGCACGTCGCTGACCTCACGGCTCGCTGCGGCGAGGTCGTCGAGGCTGACACCGCCCGGCCGGTCGAGGTACAGCCGGAGCACGGAGTGCCGGCCATGCGGCTCGAACTCGACGTCGACGAGGTCGAGCCCGCGCTCGACGGCGACCGGCTCGGCCAGCTCCATGACGGTATCGCAAACATTCTTCGTGCCCATACACCCGCCCCCGGCCATCCCGATCCGTTGCGACCCCAGAGCTCGAAAAAACTGTTCCAGAAACAAAAAAAGCGGGCGGGGGCCCACTTTTTGGACGGCCGAAGGTCCGTGCTGTCTAACACGAGCCTGAACTGGCCGCAAGCCTGCGAATCTTTGAGGGAAACTCGCCGAACCCCGAGACGGCGGAGCCGCCCCGGGGGCGACCTCAGGTGTACATCTCCTGGATCAGATCGGAGTAGTGCGACTCCACGACCTTGCGTTTGATCTTCAGCGACGGCGTCAGCTCGCCGGAGTTCTCGGACAGCTCGCCGGGCAGCAGCCGAAAATACTTGATGCTCTCGTAGGCGGCGAGCTTGCGGTTCACCTCGGCGACCTGCGCTTCGATGAGCTGCACCACCTCGGGATGGCGTACCAGCTGCGCGCGGTCGCCGCGATCGACGCCATGGCGTTCGTGGAGCTGCTGCGCGCTGTCCTCGTCCAGCGACAGCAGCGCCGTGCAGTACTTGCGGTTGTTGCCGATCACCACGGCCTGGCTGATGTGCGCCTGGGTCTTGAGGAGGTTCTCGATCTTCTGGGGGGCGACGTATTTGCCCCCCGAAGTCTTGATCAGGTCCTTCTTGCGGTCGGTGATGCGGAGAAAGCCCTCACTGTCGAACTCGCCGATGTCGCCGGTGTGGAACCAGCCCTCGGCATCCCACGCCTCGGCGGTCGCCTCGGGACGCTTGTAGTAGCCCTGCGCGACGTTCGGGCCCTTGGCGAAGATCTCGCCATCGGGCGCGATCGAGATCTGGCAGCCGGGGATCGGCTTGCCGACGGTGCCGAACTTGTAGTCGTCAGGGCGATTCATGGTCAGTGCGGGCGTGGTCTCGGTGAGGCCGTAGCCCTCCAGGATCAAGAGCTCGAAGGCATGGAAGAACTCGAGGATCTCGCGCGCGATCGGCGACGCCCCGGACACCAGGATGCGGATGTTGCCCCCGAGCAGATTCTGCACGCGCTCGAACACCAGCTTGCGTGCGATGAAATTCTGCGCCTGGATCCACAGCGGCACGCTTTCGCCCGCTTGCTCGTGGGTGCTGCGCTGCTTGCCGACGTCCAGCGCCCAATCGAAGATCTGCTGGGTGACGGCGCTGCCGCCCTCGCGCGTGGCCTGGATGCGCGCGAAGATCTTCTCGTAGATGCGCGGCACCGCCGGAATGACGTTTGGCTTGGTCGCGACGATGTCCTGGCTGAGGGTGTCGATGCTGCGCGCGAACGCGGTGGTGCTGCCGACGTAGAGCCCGTAGTAGGCGATCATGCGCGCGAACGAGTGCGCGAGCGGCAGGAAAAAGAAGTCCACCTCGCCCTCGCGCACCACCCCGAGGGCCGCGGTGTTCTCGATCATCGCGAGGTGGTTGCCCTGCGTCTGCACGACACCCTTCGGCGAACCCGTCGTGCCGGACGTGTAGACGATCGTCGCCAGGTGATCGCGCCGGATGCCGGCCACGCGACGCTCCACCTCGGCCTGCGCTGCCGTGTCCTCGCGGCCGCGGCGGCGCAGCTCGTCGAGGGTCAGCGTGTCCTCGGCTCCACCCGACTCGCCGGACATCAGCAGGATGCGATCGAGCCGCAGCGGCGCGGTCGTTGCGTCCTCCATCTCGACGCCGTGGGCGAGCGACTGGCGCACCTTCGCCAGCGGCTTGTCGCCGTCGACCCACACCATCCGCGATTCCGAGTCGAGCAGGATGAAGCCGGCCTCGTTTGCCAGGTTCGAGTGGTAGATGGGGATCGTGACGCCACCGGCGGCCTGGATCGCGAGATCGATCTCGACCCACTCCGGGCTGGTCGCCGCGAAGATCGCGATGCGATCGCCACGCTCGACGCCGAGGCTGACCAGACCGGCGGCGATCTCGCGCACCGCCTGCTCCATCGTGCGCCAGTCTGTCTCGACCCAGGCGCCACCGCGGTGCACCCGGTAGCGCGGCTTGTCGGCCCACCGCGCGGCGCGCGCGAGGAACATCTGGGGAAGGTTGTGGAACCTCTCCCCCTCGACCGCTGGATCCATGATCCCTCCCGCTCGATCCGTCAATCGCCTGGGGTGCTCTCCGGCGGCTGCCGATCGTGGATCGTCGACATCTCCATGACCTCGTAGGTCTTGCGGCCGCGAGGCGTCTGGACGATGACCTCGTCGCCCGGGGCCCGGTTCATCAAGGCCTGCCCGATCGGAGCATTGATCGAGATCAGGCCCGCCGCGGCATCGACCTCCTCGGCGAACACCAGCTGGTATTCGATCTGCTCGCCCGAATCGACGTCCGAGAGCTTGACCCTGCTGCCGTACGAGATCTTGTCGCGTGGGATCCTGGCGAAGCTGTAGGTAGAGAGCTCGCGCAGGCGCTCGTTGGTATGCCCGATCCGCGCCCGCAGAATGCCCTGGCGGTTCTTCGCGGCGTCGTACTCCGCGTTCTCGCGCAGGTCACCGTGCGCGCGTGCCTCCTCGAGCCGGGCCGGCACGTCGTGCGAAAGCTCGTGCTGCAGCTCGGCGAGCTCACGCTTGAGCCGGGTTATGATCGGTAGCTCCATCCAGTTCCTTTCCCTTGCGCGTCGGGCGAGATTGCGCAAGCAGGCCGAGGTGGTAGTCGTACCGCGCGCCGCGACCGATCTCACGCGCAAGCACGGCAGAGCAGCTTCAGCGCTTCTCCATCACCCGTCCCGCTTCGCGATGGTGCTCCTGCGCCGTGTACGACGACGCCGCCCGCGCGAACCAGGACTCGATCTCCTCCCGCCATGGGATCTGGCCCGTCAGAGCCCAGTACATGGCGGCCCCCCCGATCGCGACGCCTAGGACGAAGCGAGACATCCCTACCCTCTCCCCACCTCGGGCGCGGATCTTGTCGACCGTGCCCTGGTCACTCCCGACAGCTCTGCATAAGCCGACGGACGTGTGGATTCTAGACCTTTCGCTGACCCTTCTCTACCCACCGCGGTGCCCCTCGTGTGCGCGCGCGCTGCGGCGCACGGCCGAGCCGGGCTTGTGCCGCGGCTGTGTCGCCCAGCTCGAGCCGCCCGGCCCCGCTTGCCCGAGCTGCGGCGAACCCGGCAGCGACGATCGCTGTGCTGCATGCGTTGCAAGCCCGCCCCCTTTCACGCGCGCGCGTGCCTGCTTCGTCTACCGTGAGGGCGAGCTGTCGAGCGCGCTGCTGCAGCGCTGGAAATATCACCGTGACCACGTCGTCGGACGCAGCCTCGAACGACTGTTCGCCACCCATAGGCAGCGGCCCGGCGAGTGCTATGACGTCCTCGTGCCGGTGCCGCTGCACGCCTCGCGGCTCGCCAGCCGCGGCTTCAACCAGGCCGCGTTGCTGGCACGCGCCGCGCTGCTCGCGGGCGAGCGCCTGGCGCCACAGGCGCTGCGCCGCAGCTCGGTCACGCAAAGCCAGGCGAGCCTCGGGCGCAGCGCCCGCGCCGGCAACGTCCTACACGCGTTCGAGATCGCGGCACCGGGCAGCGTTCGCGGCAGCTCCGTGCTGCTGGTCGACGACGTTCTGACGACGGGCGCGACCGCGCGCGCGTGTGCCACGGTTCTGCGCGCGGCCGGCGCGACCACCGTCGACGTCTGGACGCTCGCGCGAACGCCCCGCTCGACGACGTTCGCCGCGGATCGCGGCCGAGTGCCGGGGCCATCGACATCGGGCTTGCGAGGAGCACGATGAATGACCGCGAGCGCTGGGAGGAGCGTCACCGCGCCAGCCCCGAGCGCGCCGCACCGTCGCCGTTCGTCGCGCGTCACGTCGCAGCAATCGCGAGCACCGCGCCCGGAAAGCTCGCGCTCGACGTCGCGTGCGGCTCCGGCCGGCACGTGCTGCTACTCCGCCAGTACGGCTTCCGTGCCGTCGCCGTGGATCGTGCGAACGCCGCCTGTCAACGGGTCGCCGTGGAGATCGCGGGTGCGCAGGTGGTCGCGGCCGACGCGAGCGCGCTGCCCTTTCGCGCGGCGAGCTTCACCCTGATCGTGCAGACCCAGTTCCTCGAGCGGCTGCGGTTGCCGGATCTGCTGCGGCTGCTCGTGCCGCGCGGCGTGCTCCTGCTCGAGACCTTCTTGCTGGCGCAATACGAAGCGACCGGGCATCCGCGCCGCGAGTTCTGCCTCCTGCCGGGCGAGTTGCCACAGCTGTGCACCGCAGCCGGAGTGGCGGTCGAAGTGCTCGAAACGCGCGAGGGAATCGTGCCAACCAATACGGGCGTGGCCCATCTCGCCTCGATCGCCGTCTGTAAGGTATAAATTTGTCAGTCCAAAAAGGTCGATTCCGCTTGCCCGGCGCGGGCAGTCCCGCTACGTAGGCTTCGCGGATTGACGCGGGATGGCAGCACGGGGGTGGGCGCAGCGTGGACCTGGGAATCCTGATATCGGGGCGAGGGTCGAACCTCGGAGCGATCCTGATGGCGGTCCGGGACAAGCGCCTAGATGCGCGCGTTCGCGTCGTCGTCAGCAATCGTCCGGCGGCCGCCGGCCTCGAGCTCGCCCGCCAGGCGGACGTCCCGACCGCGGTGTTGGCGCACGGCACGTACGCCGATCGCGCCAGCTACGACACGGCACTGGTTGCGCTGCTGCAGGAGCACCATGTCGACACCGTCGCGCTGGCTGGCTTCGATCGCCTCGTGACGGAAGTCTTCCTGCGCGCGTTCGCGGGTCGCGTGATCAACATTCACCCGGCACTGCTGCCGGCGTTTCCGGGCCTGCATGCGCAGCGTCAGGCGTTCGTTCATGGCGCGCGCATCGCCGGCGTCACGGTGCACTTCGTCGACGAGCAGATGGACCACGGACCGATCATCGCGCAGGCGGCGGTCCCGGTGCTCGACGACGATACCGAGGAGACGTTGACGCAGCGCCTACTCGCCGAAGAGCATCGTCTCTACCCGCTCGCCCTGCAGCGGCTCGCGCGGGGCGAGCTGCGAATCGAGGGGCGGCGCGTCATCGGAGGACTACCATGATGGCGAACGACGCGGAGGCGATCGAGCGGCTCGCGGCCGTCCGGGCACAGCGGGAGCGCGGCGATCTGAAGCAGATCCTGGCGCGGTTCGGCGCGATCGACCAGGAACGCAGTCCGCTCTGGGACGACGTCGAGTTCGTGCTCGAGATCGCACGCACCTACTCCCTGGTCGGCAACGACGCCAAGGTGGAGCAGTACTTCCTCCGCTGCGCGCAGCTCCATCCGCGACGAGCCGCGCTCTACCGCTGCCAGATCGGCTGGTTCTTCCAGCGAAAGAAGCGCTGGGCACGCGCCCTGTCCTGGTACGACAAGGCTCTGGAGACGTTTCCCGGCTACCACCTCTGCCTCTTTCGCAAGGGCTATTGCCTGGAACGCCTGCATCGGCCCCGAGCAGCGGCCAATGCTCTCGAGCTCGCCGGAGCGTCGTACGACAAAGCACCGGCCGACCAGCGCGAGCGCAGCCGCGGAATCCAGGTGCAGATCCTCTTCCACCTGGCGCGCAACCTGCGCGAGATCGGCCTCACGCAGCGCGCCCGCGAAGCGCTCGACCGCTGCGCGCAACTCGACGACCGCCTGCACGAGAAGGTCATCAAACCCGAGCACCGTCTGGCGAGCTACGGCGAAACCTATCTGCGCGACGGCGAGCACGCCGCCGCCTTGCAGCAGCTCGAAGCTGCACTCGAGCTCGATCCGTCGTCTGCCGTGATCTGGGAGCGCGTCGGGCGCGCCTACCAGCAAGCCGGGCGGCTTGCTGAGGCGGAGCAGGCCCTGCTCCGTGCAATCGAGCTGCCCAAGGGCGCGGTCGCGCTGATCGCGCTCGGCCGGCTCCAGATGGCAACCGGCCGGCCAAAGGACGCGGCGCGCTCGCTGTCCGAGGCGCTCAAGCTGCACCCCCAGGGCGAAGTCCAGATCCGCATGGAGCTCGCCGAGCTGCAGCTCCGCCTCGGGCGGCCGCAAGCTGCCCTCGTGGGCCTCGAGCGGCTCGCCGCGGGGCGGGTGCCGCCGCAGTCGACGCTCGCCGTTGCCGTCGAGGTCCGCATCGCGCAGATCCTGCTCGAGCACGGCCTGGCCTCGCGCGCGCAGCGGCACCTGCAGGCGGCCCTGGAGCACGACCCCGACGCCGAGGAGACACGCGCCCTGCTCGCTGTCGCGCGCGCGGAGTTTGCGAACGGCAACGGGATCGACACCGCGCGGCAGTTCGACGATCAGCCGCTCCCACCGGAGTTTGCGGCCATTCTTGGCGAGGACGAGCAGCCGCGGCTGTCCGGGCACGTGACCAACTATTTCCCCGAGCGCGGCTTCGGCTTCATCGCCTACGGAGAGGACAACGGGACGCTCTTCTTCCACGTGAGCCAGTGCGAGCCTGCGCCACCCGAGAATCTCGGCGCCGGCTTGGCCGTGTCGTTCGCGGTGGGGGTCAATCACCGGAGCCGCAAGCAGCAGGCCGAGCACATCCGCGTCTCCGAGGAGCACGAGTCGACCCTCGTCGAGTCGCAGGCAGCGGCCACGCCGTCAGCAGCGCTGACTCTGACGGAATGGCCTGCGCAACGGGCCGTGCGCCAGGGGAGTCTCTGAGGAAGCGCTGCCGCGCTCACCCGCGGCGCGCGCGATACGCCGCCGCGAGCCGCTCGGGCGACACGCCGCAGGCGTAGCCCAAGCGCAGGCTCCACATCAGAAGGATCGTCCTCAGGAGGCCGTTTTCCTCCCAGCGCCGCGCCGAGGTGCTCACCTGCTGCCGTAACGAGGCGATTGCCCCCTCCCGGCGCAGACGCGTACTCAGCTCGACGTCCTCCATCAGCGGGATCGCGGCGAAGCCGCCGAGGCGCTCGAAGACCTCGCGCCGGACGAAGATCGCCTGATCGCCGGTGAAGATTCGCGTCCACCGCGAGCGCAGATTGATCAGCCCGGCGATCACCGGCAGGAAGGGGTGCTGACCGCGCAGCACGAGATCGAAGCGGCCGCCGACCGCACCAGCCGTGATCGCGACCTCGATCGCGGCCCCGAACCCCGGCGGCAAGCGCGTGTCGGCGTGCAGGAAGAGCAGCACGTCGCCGCGGGCGACGCCGGCCCCGGCATTCATCTGCAGCGCACGGCCGCGAGCCGAGCCGAGCACCCGATCCGCGAGCTCGGACGCGCGCACGGCGGTATCGTCGCTGCTGCCGCCGTCGACGACGAGGATCTCGCACACCTGGGGCTCGCGCGCGGAGCGCAGCGCCGCTGCGATCTCGCGCCCCTCGTCGAGCGCCGGGACGATCACCGAGATCGGCATGTCGGGCACGCGGCCGAACCGGCGGCGGCTTGTCTCGTTACACGAGGCCGGGTATCAGGCGGCATGAGCCTCGCGCACGCGACTAACCGGCGAACTCGCTTCATTGCTCTCGCACTGCCGCTCTATGGCGCGCTCGTGCTCGCCGCTTGGCTAATGCCCGCGCAGGAAGCCACGGCGGGGATCGACCTGGTGCGCATGGAGGGCGTGCTCGGCGTCCAGAACGCGCCCGGCAACGTCGCGCAGCTCACGCTCGCGATCGGCACCAAGAGCGTCGCGCTCAGCGTCGTCACGGCGCAGCGGATCTCCGGTGCGCCGGCGATGGCACCGGAGATCTTCAGCGCGCTCGGTCCCGGACCGCCGCCGATCCGGGTCGAGGGCCGCGACGAGATGACCGCGAAGATCGTCGATGCGCCAGCCGGCACGCAGGTCACGATCACCGGCAACCTCGACGCCGGCAATGCGTTCTTGACCTTGATGGAGGTCGAGCTCAGCAAATCAGCGGGAGCGCATTAGGACCGCCAGCACGACCAGCTGCAGGACCATGGTCGCCACCAGCAGCAAGGTCAGCACGTAGCGGCTCTTGCCGAGCGACTCGGCCTCGGCGATGCTCTTCTCCTCGAGCCGCGAGATCTCGCTGCGCACGTTGCTGGTCTCGACGTAGAGACCACGCACCTCCTCGCGCATCGGGGTCGCGACACCCTTGATCTCGTTGGTGGCGACCTCGACGCGGTCGAGCCGGGTGCCGACCTCGGTCAGGGCCGAGCGCAGCCCCGCGATCGTCGCATTGATCTCGCGCAGCTCGCCGACGACGTTCTCCATCTGCCCGATCAGCAGGTTCGGCGTGGGCGACGGCTTCGGCGCCGCGCGACGCGTCTGTGCGCCGGCCAGTGAGGCCGACACCAGCAGGACGAACATCGCAAGCAGGCCGAAGCCGCACCCGCCCGCGAGCCAGCGCCCGCTCCTGGATCGACGTGTGCACATGCGAAATCCGTCCTCGTCTTTGTCCACGCCGTCCCGTGCTCGGTCCATCGGAGGGTCCCCACCTCGAGACTCCGGCCAGATCACCGAAACCCTACGTAGCCTCGCAGCGCGCGAACCTAGATGTCACGGCGCTACGAAGCAAGACGCTCGACGCGCCGCGACACTGACTTGACCTCGCTTCCGGAGCCACGTACGGGTCGAGCAGCGCGACGGTTCGCGCGAGGGGGCGGGATGACGCTGCGCGATCTGCTTCTGGTGCTCGGAGCGGTGCCGCTGCTCGGAGTGGTCGCGATGCGCCTCGCGGCGGAGATGGGCATGGCCGCGGAGGCGCCGCCGCCCGACGCACTGACGGCGACCCTGGGCGCATTCGGCATCGTGTTCGTGGTCTACGTTGCTCTGACCCTGCGCTCGATCGCACACGCCACCCGCGAGATCCTGGCGCGCGAGGCCGACACCCGCGGCAACGCCCGCCCGGCCGCGCAGCGCACGGCCGCGGTCAGCGACTTCGCGATCCACCTCGATCGTACGGCGGAGATCGACCTGCGCGAGCCCGACAGCTCCGATCCGGATGCGGAGTCAACGACCGGGCCCGCCGGGGCACCGGCCGGGCGCAGCGAGCTATTCGGCGAGGTGAGCGATCTGCTGACCCGGATCCCGTCCTCGCGACCGCGCTGACGCAGCGCTACCGCCGCAGGTCGCGGGCCAGGCGGCGCGCCAGCAAGGGACCGGAATAGACGAGCCCTGTATAGAGGGCGACCAGGGTGGCGCCGGCGGCCAGCTTCTCGCGGACGCCGGCGCCGTCGGCGATGCCACCGACACCGATCAACGGCACGTCCGGTCCGCAGGCGGCGCGTACGCGCGCGACCAGCGCGGTCGCCCGCGCGCGCAGCGGCGCGCCCGAGAGCCCACCCGCTTCCGCCGCCGACGCGCTCACGCAACCGCTACGCGAGAGCGTCGTGTTGCTGGCGATGAAGCCGCCGGCCCCACCCTCGAGCGCGGCGGCACAGATGGCGGCCACGTCCTGGTCGGCGAGATCTGGCGACAGCTTCACCAGGATCGACAGTGGGCGTGCCAGCGCGAGCGCATTCACCTCGGCGCGGACCAGCGCCACCAGACGCGCCAGCCGCCGCGGCTCGTGCAGATCGCGCAACCCCGGCGTGTTCGGCGAGCTCACGTTGATCGCCAGATAGTCGGCCAGCGGTGCCAGCAGCCGGGCCGAGAAGCGATAGTCTTCGAGCTCCGCCGCTGGGTCGCCGACGGCGACCTTCGAGCAGCCGATGTTGAGCCCGATCGGGATCGCGGGCCGCTCGACGAGGCGCCGCGCGAGCCGTGCCGCGACCGCCTCGGCACCGAGGTTGTTGAAGCCGAGGCGATTGACGACCGCCCGATCGGCCTCGAGCCGGAACATCCGCGGCCTGGGATTGCCCGGCTGCGGGCGCGCCGTCACCGTGCCGAGCTCCGCGAAGCCGAAGCCGAGGCGCGACCACAGGTGCGGCGCGATGCCGTTCTTGTCGAAGCCGGCGGCGAGACCGATCGGGTTCGGGAAGGTGCGCCCGAACGCATGCACCGGGCCCGCGCCGGCGGTCACCTCGCGGACCATTCCGCCGGCACCGCGCTCGAGCAGCCACTCGGCGAGCACGGCCGCGTGCAGCGCGAGCCCGTGCGCGCGCTCCGCGTCGAGGCGGAACAACAAGCGACGGAGAGCCGGGTAGAGACCGCTCACCCGGGCTGCAACAGCTCGTCGAGGCGTCCGGCGCGATCGAGCGCCGAGAGCTCGTCATACCCGCCGATCGACCGACCGTCGATGAAGATCTGCGGCACGGTGCGCCGCCCGCCAGTGCGCTCGACGAGCTCGGCTCGTGCGGCGTCGTCACCGGTCACGTCGACCTCGGTGAACGCGACTTTCTTCTTGCTGAGCAGTGCGGTCGCTGCGTGGCAGTACGGACAGTAGCCCGTCGTGTAGATCGTGACCTCGGTCATGGCGTGCGCGGCGGAGCCGCAATCCCTAGGTAGTACGGAGTTCGCGGCGGAGCAACGGCGCAGGACGAGGCGACGGCGCCGACGAGAGACGAGGATCGCTATGCAGGCCTTCGACGAACTGGTGCAGATCATGGCGCGCTTGCGCGCTCCCGGGGGCTGCCCGTGGGATCGGGAGCAGACGCACCGTTCGATCCGCAAGTACGTCATCGAGGAAGCCTACGAGGTCGCAGAGGCGATCGATCGCGACGATCCCGGCGAGCTCTGCGGGGAGCTCGGCGACCTGCTGCTGCAGGTGGTGTTCCACGCCGAGATGGCACGCGAGTCCGGGCGCTTCACGATCGAGGACGTCTGCCGGGCAGTGGTCGAGAAGATGCGCCGCCGGCATCCGCACGTCTTCGGCGACGTGACCGTCACGGACTCGGCCGAAGTGGTGCGCAACTGGGAGGCGATCAAGGCGCTCGAGCGCGGCACCGGCGCCTCGGCGATCGACGGCGTGCCGCGCGCCCTGCCCGCCCTGCAGCGCGCCGAACGGATCGGCGAGAAGGCCGCGCGGGTCGGGTTCGACTGGCCCGACGCGTCCTCCGTGCTGGCCAAGGTCGACGAGGAGCGGGGCGAGCTCGGCGAGGCTCTCGCCGCGGGGGAAAGCGCGCGGATCGAGGCCGAGCTCGGCGATCTGCTGCTCGCGACCGCGAACCTGGCCCGCAAGCTCGGCATCGAGCCCGAGAGCGCCCTCGCTTCGGCCGTCGACCGGTTCGAGAGCCGCTTCCGCAGCCTGGAGGGCTCGGCGCGGGCCGAGGGACATCAGCTGTCGGCGCTTTCCGCGCCGGACCTCGACCGGCGCTGGGAGCAGGCCAAGCGGGCGGTGGCCGCACCGACCTGATCGTCCCCGGATGCCCCGTCCCGGCGAGCTTGAATGCCGCGTTCGCGGGCGCTAAAGGACGGCGTTTACCGGAGAGGGCTCAATGGCGAATCATCCGTCCGCAGAGAAGAGACACCGACAGTCGGTCAAGCGCGCGGCCCGCAATCAGGCGGTCCGGAGCCACGTCCGTACCGAGGTCAAGAAGATCCGCACGCTGGTCGCGGCCAGCGACGCCGCGACGGCGAAGGCCGAGCTGCCGGGCGTCGTGTCGACCCTCGACAAGGCGGCCGGCAAGGGCGTGCTGCACCGGAACAACGCGGCGCGCCGGATCTCGCGTCTCGCCAAGCAGGTCGCCAAGCTCGGCTGACCACACGGCCCGGTACCTGCCGGGCCGTCCTCAGCGTGCTGGCCGGGTCGGACGAAGCTCGAGCAGCATTCGCTCCAGGCGAGCCGGGACCGCGCCACCCCCGGTCTTGGCCGCGACGTCGACCTCGGCAAGCGTTCGCAACGCGCGCTCGAGCTCGGCCCGGCGGTAGTTCCGCGCCCGCGGCACCACGAAGAATCCGCGTCCGCCGCCGAAGGCACGCTTCGCCGACTCCTCGTCCATCCCGGAGTCGAGCAGCGCGCGGGCACGAAGCAAGGCGCGCAGCTCGGACGCCATCTGGCCGACCAGCAGCTCGGGCCGCTCGCCCTGCGCGAGCGCACGGCGCAGCGCCGCAATGGCGTGCGCGATGCGCCGCTCGCGCAGCGCGCTCTCGAGCGCGAACGCGGTGAGGCCGCGCTCGCCGCTCACGGTGTCGAGTACCTGCTCGACACCGACCTCGCTCGTGCCGAAGCGCAGCGACAGCTTCTCGAGCTCGCGGACGATCTGCTGTGGCTCATTGCCGACGTGATCGGCGACGGCCTCGGCCGCCCCTGCGGCGAGACCGAGCTTCAGCTCGGCCGCCATCTTCTCGACCAGCGCGATCACCGCACGCCTGGTACCGGCCACGTCGCGCGCCGTTCCGACCTCGAGCCGCTGCACGCAACCGCGCTTGGCGAGGGTCGCGAACAGGGTCTTGCGCATGTCCGGCTCGGCCGCGACCAGCACCAGCTGGACCCCCACCGGGATCTCGTCGAGCACCGCGGTGAGGCCGCGCTGCGCCTCCTCGCGCAGGCGATCCGCACGACGCAGCACCACCAGACGCTTGCCGGTCGGCGAGACCATCATGATCGCGGTCACGATCGACTCGAGATCCGCCTGATCGCCCTGCAGCAGGTCGTACGTCCCGAATCCCGGGCTCGCGCCTACCGACTTCGCCTGGATCTCCGCGAGCCGGCGATCCACCAGCAGGCTGTCGCCGACCAGCAGGACCGCGCTGCCGCCCTCGCGGCGCTCGCTGCCGCCCTGCTCGGCTTTGGCAGCGCCGCCGCGCGCCGGCGCTGCGGCGCGTGCGGCGGGGCTCAGAAGTTCTCCACCATCGAGTTGTAGAGGTCGCGCGAGGTGTTCTCGAGAACGCGATCGAGGGCCTCACGCTCCTGCGATTCGGACAGCTGGACGTCGGAGAGCTGCGACAGATCGCTCGGGTTGAGCGTCGAGCCGCTGAGAAACTCGGGCGAGTCGGTGACCACCGTGCTCGCCACGGCGCCGTAGGACTCGCCTTCGCGCAGCGCCGAGATGCGCCACACCACCACGCCGGTCTTGGTGTTCTTCAGCAGCGCGCTGATGGTGATGTACGTCTGGTACTGCAGCGCCTCGTCGCTGCTCGAGAACGCGACCGGCCGCTTCTCGATCGAGAGGATCGTTCCCTCCAGCGCCAGCTCGGCGGCGCTGCGCTCGCGCTGCAGCGAGAACTGCCCGCGCCGTGCGACCTCGGCCTGCAGCGATTCGAGCAGGAAGTTCTCGAGACCCGCATCGCGCGTCCGGTTTTCGAACTTGGCGATGAAGAGCGACGTCGCGCCGCCGGGCAGGGTCCGCCCCTCGCCGGGGAAGTTGTAGCCGCAGTTCGCCAGACCGAGCAGCAGGGCCGCGCCCACGACGACCGCCAGCGGAGGCCGGCGGGGGGGCGACGACGAGCGTAGGTTGCGCATGGCGTTCACACCACCAGGTTGACGATCCGTCCGGGGACCACGATCACCTTGCGCAGCGGCCTGTCCGCCACGATCTCGCGCACCTTGGCACTCTCCAGCGCGCGCGCGCGCAGCATCGACTCGTCGGCGTCGCGCGGCACCATCATGCGATCGCGCACCTTGCCATTGACCTGCAGGACGATCTCGATGCTGTCCGCGATCAGCGCGTCCTCGTCCCAGGCAGGCCATCCCGCATCGTACACCGTTCCGCCGCCACCGAACCAGGAGTGCAGCTCCTCGGCCAGATGCGGCGCGAACGGCGCCAGCAGGCGAGCGAAGCTCCAGGCGGTCGAGCAGTAGAGCGGCGTCGCGGAGCCAGCCGCCGCACGCTGGCGGCTGGCCTCGTTCAACAGCTCCATCATCGCCGCCAGCGCGGTGTTGAAGCCGAACTGCTCGGTGTCCTGCGTGACCTTCTTGATCGTCGCGTGCAGCCGGCGGCGCAGGGCGGCATCGCTGTCGCCGAGCTCCTCGCCGTCGCGGGCGATCGCTTCGAGCGCTGCACCACCGATCCGCTCGCGCAGCGCGCCGACCGCCGCGCGGTCCGCACCGAACAGCGCGACCACACGATTGAGGAAGCGCGTGGCGCCACCGACGCCCTCGTCGCTCCACTCCATGTTGTTCTCGGGCGGTGCCGCGAACAGGATCGTGATCCGCGCGACGTCCGAGCCGTGCTCGCGCACGAACGGACCCATCGGTACGCCGTTGCCGGCGCTCTTGCTCATCGTCACCGGGCCGCTCTGCGCGGCGAAGCCACCGTCGCGCTCGACCAGCGCGTAGCTGTGCTCGCGCAGGACACGCGCCATCTCGGTGCGCGGCAGCGGCCCGGCGGGGATGCCGAGCGCCTTGACCAGATCCTCGGGTGCGACCAGCGCGTCGTCGGCCGTACGCTCGAGCGGGGTCGCGATCCGGCGCTGCACCATGCCCTGGGTGAACAGGGCCCGGAACGGCTCGTCCTCCGGCACCAGGCCGGCGTCGAACAGGACCTTGGTGATGAAGCGCGAGTACAGCAGATGGAGGATCGCGTGCTCGACGCCGCCGATGTACTGGTCGACCGGCATCCAGCGCCGGATCGCGTCGCTCGACCAGAGCGCACGCTCGTTCCGCGCATCCGCGTAGCGCAGGAAATACCACGACGAGTCGACGAAGGTGTCCATGGTGTCGGTGTCGCGCTTGACCGGCTCGCCGGTCTCGGGATCGACCGCGTTGACGAAGTCCGCGCTCGACGCGAGCGGCGGCTTGCCCTTGGGCAGGTAGTCGTCGATCTCCGGCAGAACGACCGGTAGCTGCTCCTTCGGCACCGGCACGATCGTGCCGTCCGCCCGGTGCAGCATCGGGATCGGTGCGCCCCAGTAGCGCTGCCGGCTGACCAGCCAGTCGCGCAGGCGAAAGGTAACCTTGGGCCGTGCGCTACCGCTCTCCTGGAGCCACGCGACGATGGACTCGCTGGCCGCGCGGTTCGGCTGGCCGTCGAAGCGCCCGGAGTTCTGCATCACGCCGTCGTCGGCGAACGCATGCTCGAGCGTGGCGCCGTCGAGCCGCACACCCGGCGGCGCGATCACCGCCTCGATCGGCAGGCTGAACGAGCGCGCGAACTCGAAGTCGCGCTGGTCGTGCGCGGGCACGGCCATGATCGCGCCGGTGCCGTAGCCCATCAGCACGTAGTCGGCGATCCAGATCGGGATCTCGCGCCCGTTCACCGGGTTCACGCAGCGCGCGCCGAGCGCGACGCCGGTCTTCTCACGCTCCGTGCTCTGACGGTCGATCTCGCTGCGCCGCCGCGCCTGCGCGACGTAGGCGTCGACCGCGGCACGATGCTCCGGCGCGGTGAGCGCAGGCACCAGCGGATGTTCCGGCGCGAGGACCAGGAAGGTCGCGCCGAACAGCGTGTCGGGGCGGGTCGTGAACACGGTGATCTTCACGCCCGCGTGCTCGCCGTCGGTGGCCAGTACGAACTCGACCTCGGCGCCCTCGCTGCGCCCGATCCAGTTGCGCTGCATCGCCTTGACCTTGTCGGGCCAGCCGTCGAGCTTGTCGATGTCGTCGAGCAGCCGCTGCGCGTAGTCGGTGATGCGGAAGAACCACTGCGCCAGCTCGCGCTTCTCGACAAGCGCGCCGCTGCGCCAGCTCCGCCCGCCGGCATCGACCTGCTCGTTGGCGAGCACCGTCTGGTCGACCGGATCCCAGTTCACCGTCGCCTTGGCGCGATAGGCGAGCCCGCGCTCGTGCAGCAGCAGGAACAGCCACTGTGTCCAGCGGTAGTAATCCGGCTCGCAGGTGGTGACCTCGCGCGACCAGTCGTACATGATGCCGGCGATGTCGAGCGACTCCTTGGACTCCGCGATGTTGCGATGCGTCCAGGCACGCGGGTGCGTCTTGTACTTGATGGCCGCGTTCTCGGCGGGCAGCCCGAAGGCGTCCCAGCCGAACGGGTGCAGCACGTCGCAGCCGCGCATCACGTGGTAGCGCGTCAGCGCGTCGCCGATGAAGTAGTTCTTGCCGTGCCCCATGTGCAGATCGCCGCTCGGGTACGGGAACATCTCGAGGATGTAGCGACGCGGCGCGCCCGGCCGCCGCCCGGCCTGGAAGATCCCCTCGCGCGACCAGTAGTCACGCCAGCGTGGCTCGATCTCCGGGTCGAAACGCATCGTGCTCAAGTGCTGGTCTCCCCGGACGTCGCGAGCGAACGCGCGATCCCGTCGAGGACGCCGTTGACGAACGCGCGCGCCTCGTCCCCGCAGTACTCGCGTGCGATCTCGACGGCCTCGTCGATCACCACCGGGCGCGGCGGCGTCCCGCGCACCAGCTCGGCCGCGCCGACCCGCAGGATCTGCGCATCGAGGCGGCCGATCCGATCGATCCGCCAGTTCGCCGAAGCAGCGGTGATCAGCGCATCGTAGCGTGGCCGGTCGGCGCACACCGTGCGCACCAGATCCTCGGCATAGGCGAGGTCGATCCCGCTCGCGTCCGGCGGCGCCCCCGGCGCGGCAGGCTCGCTCGGCTCCGGCGCGGTCATGTGCAGCGCCGTCGCCAGCGCCTGCTCGGGCGCGACGCCGGTCACCTCGACCTGATAGAGCGCCTGCACCGCCAGGACGCGAGCCCGGTGGCGTGCATTGTTGCTCGCTTTCAAACGCAGCCCTCCGCGATCAGTTGGCGCGCGCCAGCTCGCGCAGGAGCGCCGCCATCTCGAGCGCGGTCACGGCCGCCTCGAAGCCCTTGTTGCCGTGCCCGCTGCCGGCGCGTACCAGCGCCTGCTCCATGGTGTCGGTGGTCAGGACGCCGAACGCGACCGGAATACGGTGACGACACGCGACCTCGTTCATGCCACGGCTCACCTCGCGCGCGATGAACTCGAAGTGCGGCGTCTCGCCGCGCACAACCGCGCCCAGGCAGACGACGGCGGCGTAGCGGCGCGTGGCCGCGCATTCCTCGGCCGCGACCGTGATCTCGAACGCCCCGGGCACGCGCAGGACGTCGATCGCGTCGTCGGCGACCCCGTGCGCGCGCAGCCCCTCGAGCGCACCGTCGAGCAGCGCTTCGGTGACCGAGCGGTTGAAGCGCGACACCACGATCGCGACGCGCAATCCTGCACCCGTCGCCTTGCCAACGATCTCGCGCACGTCAGCCGTCCTTTCCCGGCGGGGCCGCCGGTGCCTCTCCGAGCCCGGTCAGCCAGTGACCGAGCTTCTCCTGCTTGGTGCGCAGGTAGCCGATGTTGAGATCGTGCGCCGGCACCTCGATCGGCACGCGCTCGGTCACCTCGATGCCGTAGCTGATGAGGCCGCTGATCTTGCGCGAGTTGTTGGTTAGCAGCTTGACGCTCGAGATGCCGAGATCGCGCAGGATCTGCGCACTGATGCCGTAGTCGCGCGGGTCGTCGAGGAAGCCGAGCTCGAGGTTCGCCTCGACGGTGTCGAGCCCCTGGTCCTGCAGGGCGTAGGCGCGGATCTTGTTGGCGAGGCCGATGCCCCGGCCCTCCTGGTGAAGGTAGACGAGCACACCGCGACCCGCGGCGGCGATCATGCGCACCGCGGTCTCGAGCTGCTCGCCGCAGTCGCAGCGCCGCGACCCCAGAACGTCGCCGGTGAGGCACTGCGAGTGCACCCGGACCAGCACCGGCTCGTCGCGCTTCGGGCGCCCGCGCACCAGCGCCATGTGCTCGGAATCATCGACCTTGTTGCGGTAGGCGATGGCGCGGAAGCGTCCGCCGTACGCGCTGTCGAGCTCGCGCTCGTCGAGTCGCTCGACCAGCAGCTCGCTGCGCAGGCGGTGCTGGATCACCGCATCGACCGAGACCATCTTGAGCTTGTGCTTGCGCGCGAACGCGAGCAGCAGGGTGCCGCGCGCGATCTCGCCGTCACGGTCGAGCACCGTGCACACCGTCGCCGCCGGCCGCAGCGCCGCCAGCCTTACTGTGTCGAGCGCCGCCTCGACCCGGCCCGGCCGCTCGAGCACGCCGCCCGGGGCGACCTGGATCGGTGGCACGTGCCCGGGCATGACGACGTCGCTGGGTCCGCTGCGCTCGTCGATCGCGACCCGGATCGTCGCCGAGCGATCGGCCGCGGAGATCCCGGTCGAGACTCCCCGGCGCGCCTCGAACGAGGTGCCGTAGGCGACGCACTCCTGCGCCGCACGGTCGGCCGGCATCAGCGGAATGTTGAGGCGCTGCAGGGTCGCCGGCAGCACCGCCAGGCAGATCAGGCCGCGCGCGTGAACCGCCATGAAGCCGATGTGCTCGGGCGTGGTGAGCTGCGCCGCGACGCAGATCTCGCCCTGCCGGGGCTGCGCGGCGTCGTCGACGACCAGGATCATCCTTCCTGCGGACAGGTCGGCGATCGCGGCGTTCAAGCTGTGCTCGGCGCGGGCGATCTGGCTCTTCGCTTCACTGCTCGATTTCACGGTTGCCTCATCGCGCTTCGACGCGCGCGGTGTGCAGGAGGTCGGCCCCGACGCGCTCGACCCGGAGGTCGGCGAGCGGGAAGGCGCCGCGCAGCGACCGCACGCCCAATGGTCCGATCATCGGCAAGCCGTCGCCCCCGATCAAGAGCGGTGCCGAGAACCAGCACAGCTCGTCGACGTGGCCACCGGCGATCAACGCGGCCGACAACGCCGAGCCGCCCTCGACCAGGACCGACGTGATGTCGCGCCGCCCGAGCGCGAGCAGCAGCGCGCCCAGATCGACGTGTGCGCCGCGGGTGGCGATCGGCAGGATGAGCGCGCCGGTGCGTGCCAGGCGGGCTGCGCGCACGGTGTCGTGCCTGCTCCGCGTGGCGATCCAGACCGGCGCGCGACCGTCGTGCAGCAGGCGCGCACGCGGCGGGATGCGCAGGCGGCCGTCGAGGACGATCCGCACCGGGTCGCGGCCACCCGCACGCCGGCAGGTGAGCTCGGGATCGTCGGCGATCACGGTGTCGACCCCGACCAGGACCGCGTCCATCTCGTTTCGCCACCTGTGGACGAGACGGCGCGCCTGCGGGCCCGTGATCCAGCGCGAGGCGCCGGTACGGGTCGCGATCCGGCCGTCGGCCGACGAGGCGAGCTTCAGGCGCACCAGCGGCCGGCCGGACACCACGTGCCGGGTGAAGCCGGCGATCAGCTCCTGGGCGGCCTCCACCTCGACACCGGTCGTCACTGCGATACCCGCCCGGCGCAGCCGCGCGATGCCGCGCCGGCTGACGACGGGGTTCGGATCGATGGCCGCGATCACCACACGCGCGACGCCCGACGCCACCACGCGCGGCGCGCACGGCGGCATGCGGCCCTGGTGAGTGCAGGGCTCGAGCGTGAGGTAGAGCGTCGCACCGCGCGCGGCTGCGCCCGCATGATCGAGCGCGATCGCCTCGGCATGCGCCGTCCCTGCGCGACGGTGCCACCCGGTCCCGACCACGCGGCCCTTGCTGACCACCACGGCCCCGACGGGCGGATTCGGCCGGGTGCGGCCGAGGCCTCGCCGACCGAGCTCGAGGGCGAGGCGCATGTAGTCGGCGTCCTGGGCGGAGGCACCAGGGGATGGGCTCATTCGTCGCGCTGCTTCGACCGGCGCGCCGGTGCGCTCACCGCCGGCATGGGCTTCGTCGGTTTTCTGGGCTTGGTGGGCATCGTCAGATTGGCGAGCTTGGTCGGCTTCGCCAGCTTGACCGGCTTCAAGTCACTGCGCTTGAGGAGTTGCTGGTTGCGGCGCTCGCGCAGCAGCTCCTCGAGCTCGTTCATGAACTGATCGATGTCCTGGAAGGAGCGATAGACCGAGGCGAAGCGCACGTAGGCGACGGTGTCGAGGTCGTACAGCGCCTGCATGACCGCCTCGCCGATCACCGAGCTCGGCACCTCGCGCTCGGCCCGGTCGAGCAGCGTACGCTCGATCCGGTCGACGTTCTCCTCGATCCGCTCGATGCTCACCGGCAGCTTCTCGCACGCCTTGGTGAGCCCGGCGACGATCTTCATGCGGTCGAAGGGCTCGCGCCGGCCGTCCTTCTTGACCACCGCCGGGAGATACTCCTCGACCCGCTCGTACGTGGTGAAGCGCCGGCCGCACTTCTCGCACTCGCGGCGCCGACGGATGACGTCGCCCTCCTTGCCCAGTCGGGAATCGATGACCCGATTGTTCAGGTCCCGGCAGGCTGGGCACTTCATGGCGCTGGAGCGACGTCAGTGATGATAGAGCGGGAACCGCCGGCAGAGCGCGGTCGTGTCCTCGGCTACCTTCGCGAGCGCGTGCTGGTCGCCGACGTGCGACAAGCCGCGCGCGATCAGATTCGCGACCTCGTCCATCTCGGGCTCGCGCATGCCGCGCGTCGTGATGGTCGGCGTTCCCATGCGAAGGCCGCTGGTCACGAACGGCGAGCGCGTCTCGAACGGCACCGTGTTGCGGTTGGCGGTGATCCGCGCCAGGTCGAGCGTCTCCTGCGCGACCTTGCCGGTGATCTCGGTCGCGCGCAGGTCCATCAACAGAAGGTGATTGTCCGTACCGCCCGACACCAGGCGGAAGCCGCGCTGCATGAGGCCCGCGGCCAGCGCGCGTGCGTTCTTGACCACCTGCTGCTGGTAGACCCGGAAGGCCGGCTGGGCCGCCTCGAGCAACGCGACCGCCTTGGCGGCGATGACGTGCATCAGCGGGCCACCCTGGTTGCCGGGGAAGACCGAGCTGTTGATCGCCTTCTCCTCGCTCGCACGCGCCAGGATCATGCCGCCGCGCGGCCCACGCAAGGTCTTGTGCGTGGTCGTGGTGACGAACTCCGCGAACGGCACCGGCGACGGATGCTCGCCGGCCGCGACCAGGCCGGCGAAGTGCGCCATGTCGACGAACAGCTTGGCACCGACCTCGTCGGCCGCGTCGCGAAAGGGCTGGAACTCGACGATGCGCGGATACGCGCTGTGCCCGGCGACGATGATCTTCGGCCGGTGCTCGCGCGCGAGCTGCCGCACGGAGTCGTAGTCGATGCGCTCGTCTTCCTCGCGCACGCCGTATGGCACCACCTTGAACCACTTGCCGGAGAAGTTGGCCGGGTTGCCGTGCGTCAGGTGGCCGCCGTGCGACAGGTTCATGGCGAGGATCGTGTCGCCGGGCTTGAGCTGCGAGAAGTACACCGCCATGTTCGCCTGCGAGCCGGAGTGCGGCTGGACGTTGGCGAACTCGGCGCCGAACAGCGCCTTGGCGCGGTCGATCGCGAGCTGCTCGACGACGTCCACATGCTCGCAGCCGCCGTAGTACCGCTTGCCGGGGTAGCCCTCGGCGTACTTGTTGGTGAGCACCGAGCCCTGCGCCTCGAGGACCGCGCGGCTGGCGGCGTTCTCGGACGGGATCAGCTCGAGGTTGTCCTCTTGCCGGCGCCTCTCCCGAGCGACTGCGGCCGCGACCTCCGGGTCGATGTCGACCAGGCTCGCGTCGATCGGGTTCACTTGTGGCTTTCGATATACGTGACCACGTCGCCGACGGTACGGATCTTCTCCGCCTCCTCGTCGGAAATCTCGAGGTCGTATTCCTCTTCGAGGGCCATCACCAGCTCGACGATATCGAGCGAATCAGCTCCCAGATCCTCGATGAACGACGCGTTCGGTTGGACCTCGTCCTCGCTGACGCCGAGCTGCTCGCACACGATCTCCTTGACCTTCGCCTCGACTGCAGAAGCCATCCAAGTTCTCCCTACCCTGGTAACACCGGTCCCGAGCACGTAATTTCGGGTGCTTTACCGTGCCGGGAGCCGTCGCGCCACCGCCCGGATCGGACCCCGTGCGCTGCTCACATGTGCAGGCCGCCGTTGATCGCCAGCACGTGACCCGTGATGTAGCCGGCGGTCGGGCCGGCGAGAAAACCCACCGCGGCGGCCACCTCCTCGGCCCTGCCCAGGCGACCGAGCGGGATCGTGCCGACGTAGGCGTCGCGCGTGGCCGCCGGCAGTGCCGTGGTCATGTCCGTGTCGATGAAGCCCGGGGCGACAGCGTTGACAGTGATGCTGCGCGAGGCGAGCTCGCGCGCCAGCGCCCGGGTGAAGCCCTCGACGCCGGCCTTGGTCGCCGCGTAGGCCGACTGTCCGGCGTTGCCGAGTGCGCTCACCACCGAGGTCACGTTCACGATGCGGCCCGAGCGCGCGCGTACCATCGTCCGCGCGGCGGCCTTGCTGCAGTGGAAGACGCCGCTCAGGTTGACGGCCATGATCCGCTGCCAGTCCTCCGCCTTGTAGCGCAGCAGCAGCCCGTCGAGCGCGATGCCGGCGTTGTTCACCAGCACGTCGAGGCGGCCCTGCGCCGTCACCAGCCCGGCGATCGCGCTCGCCGCACCGTCCGCGTCGGCGACGTCGAAGCGCAGCGCCGCAGCGCTACCGCCGATGCTTTCGACCGCGGCGACGGCCGCGGCAGCGGCCCCGTCGTTGCTCTGATAGTTGACGACGACGTGGGCGCCGAGCGCGCCGAGCTCGATCGCGATCGCCCGTCCGATACCGCGCGAGGCGCCCGTGACGAGCGCGACCTGTCCGGCCAGAGGCCCGCTCGCCCCGGCAGCGCTCACGCGCGCGCACCCTCGATCGCCACGCGCACGCCGGCGACGTCGTCGGTCGGCAGGCAGCGGAAGCCCGGCGCGATCCGGCGCATCAGGCCGGTCAGAACCTTGCCCGCACCGGCTTCGATGCCGACATCGGTGCGTGCGGCGACACCGCGCGCGCAGTCCTCCCAACGCACCGTCGAGGTGATCTGCGCGCACAGGCGCTCGCGCACCCCCTCGGCCGCGCCGTAGGGGTCGCCGTCGACGTTGGCGAGCACCACGCCGCGCGGCGCGCGCACCGGCAGGTCGCGCAACAGCTCCGCCATGCGCTCGCGGGCCGGCGCCATCAGCGGGCTGTGGAACGGCGCGCTGACCCTGAGCCGCATCACGCGCACCTTTCTGCCGGCCGCGAGCGCCTCGAGACGCTCGACTGCGACCGCGTGCCCGGAGACGACGATCTGTCCGGCACCGTTGACGTTGGCCGGCACCACCACCGCACCGTCGCTCGAGGCTTCGCTGCACAGCATCTCGACCGTTTGCAGATCTGCGCCCAGCAGCGCCGCCATGGCACCGACGCCGGGTGCGACCGCGTCCTGCATGAAGCGCCCGCGCGCACGGACCGCGCGCAGCGCGTCGGCGAACGACAGCGCCTCCATGCAGACCAGCGCCGACCACTCGCCGAGGCTGTGCCCGGCCGCGACCTCGGGCACGATGCCACCCTCGCTCGCCAGCACGCGCGTGATCGCGATCGACGTCGCCAGCAGGGCGGGCTGGGCGTTCTCGGTCAGGGTCAGGGTTTCCTCGGGGCCGGTGAAGCAGAGCTCGCCGAGCGCTGCCTGGAGGGCGTCGTCGGCCTCGGCAAAGGTCTCGCGCGCCACCGCGAACTCGCGGCACAGCTCCTCGCCCATGCCGACGCGCTGCGAGCCCTGTCCCGGGAAGAGGAGTGCTGGCGCGCTCACTTCGCCCCCGGCGGGTGCGCTGGCGACTCGTCGGCCGTGACCGCCGTGGACTGCGAGTGAGCGGCGCGGGCCGCTCCCTCGCCGTCGCTGCTCGCGCCCCCAGGTACACCGGGACCGTTCTGCGACGGCGGCTCGGCGGACGTTGTCGGGCTCCCGGGCGCGGGCAATGGCCCGGCTGCCTCGGCGCGCACGTCGACGCGCCCGTCGCGCCGCAGCCGATCACGGATCGTGTTCCACAGGCGCCGCGTGCGCGGCGTCTGCGCGGACGCATCCGCCGCCGCGTCGAGACCGACCGTGGCGGCGATGCCGCTCGCGACCTGCTGGATGACGCCGCTCTGGGCGAGGTTCGCGGCGACCGCGATCGCGTTGCGGATGGCTCGTGCATCGGAGGAGCCGTGCGCCTTGACCGCGATCCCGTTCAGCCCGAGCAGCAGTGCGCCCCCGGTCTCGCGCGCGTCGAGATCCTGCCGCAAGATCGCCACGTCGCGGCGCAGCAGCAGATAGGCGAGCTTGGTGCGCAGGTTGCGCTCGAACACCTCGCGCAGGCGGTCGCCGATCAGATGTCCCATGCCTTCGAGGCTCTTCAGAACCAGGTTGCCGACGAAGCCGTCGCAGACGACGACGTCGGTCGAGCCGCTGTTCACCTCGCGGCCCTCGACGTAGCCGACGAAGTTGATCGGTAGCTGGCGCAGCATCGGCGCGGCGGCGCGCACCAGGCTGTTGCCCTTGCTCTCCTCGAGTCCGTTCGACAGCAGGCCGACGCGCGGCGCGGCGATCTGCTTGACGGCACGGGCGTATGCGTCGCCCATGACGGCGAACTGCGTCAGATGGATCGGACGGCAGTCGACGTTGGCGCCGGCGTCGAGCAGGATCGTGTGGCCGCGCGGCGACGGCACGAGAACGGCAATCGCGGGACGCTCGACCCCCGGCGTCCGACCGAGCAGGTGGGCGCCCAGAACCATGCCGGCGCCGGTGTTCCCCGCGAACACGAACGCCGCCGCATCGCCGTCGCGGATCGCGCCGAAGCCCACCGCCATCGAGGAGTCGGCCTTGCGCAGGGCCGCCGTCGGCGATTCGTCCATGGCGATCGCCTGCGTGGCGTGACGGATCTCGAGATCGAGCCCGGCGGTGCGGTGCCGCGCGAGCTCGGGCTCGATGCGCGCACGGTCACCGACGAGCAGCACGGCAAGCCCGAGCTCGCGTGCCGCCGCGACCGCTCCGTCGACGGTCGCTGCCGGAGCGGCATCCCCGCCCATCGCGTCGAGTGCGATCCGCATGGTCAGCACCGCCTAGTGGACGGTACGGCTCTCACTCGCCGGCGGCTTCGATGACCTTCTTGCCGCGATAGACGCCGCAGCTCGGGCAGGCGCGGTGGCGCAGCCGCGGCTCACCGCACTGCGGACAGGCTACGAAGGCCGGGGCCGTCAGCGCGTGGTGCGAGCGCCGCTTGTTCTTCTTCGACACCGAGGTTCTACGTTTCGGAACGGCCATTTCCTCAATCCCTTTCCAATGAGGGCCACCGGCCCCTGCTGCACGGGGTGGCAGCTGTGGACGCGCGCCGCGCGCGCGCCGATCTTCTACAGGCGGATCACCCCCGGCTCACGACGCCGTGCGCACCCTCGCCTGGGCAAGGATCGCAAGACGCGGATCCGGCGCGACCGTCTTGCAGCCGCAGGCCTCGCTGTTCAAGTCCGCCCCGCAGACCGGGCACAGACCGCGACAGTCCTCACGGCAGACGGCGCGCGTCGGCAGTGCCAGGATCGCCTGCTCACCGACCAGCGGCGCGAGGTCGATCTCGTCGCCCGTGTAAACGCTGAACGCGAGGTCCTCGGAGTGCAGCTCCTGGGTCGCTTCGTTCGGCTGCGCACGGGTGAGCACGAACTCGAAGGGGCTCGCGAGCGGCAACGAGAAGGTCTCCAGGCAGCGCGCGCAGACACCTTCGACGACGGTGTCGCAGTGCCCCTCGAAGTAGAGCTCGTCACCCGCACGGTAGTACCGGACCTCGACCGCGAGCGCCTGCACCAGGCGAAAATCGTGTGCTCCACCGCGGTCCAGCTGCTGGTTGAGCTCATCGATGGGGGCCTGGAAGCTGCTTTCCGAGGTCTCGTCGGTGATGCGGTCGACGCGGAGCTTCATGGGAACTGGAGATAATAGGGGTCGAGGCCCGGAAAGCAACGCCCGGCCGGGCGTTTGGGCCGCACGCGAGGGTCTGCCCGAGGCTCAACGGGCCTTGGGCTCGTCGCTCCCGGCGGTGTCGCCGAGCATGCGCTCGATCCGCCGTACGCGGCGCAGCAGCTCGGGCAGGCGCTGGACCGCAGCGCTGACGCGGCGCCAGAGCCTGACGTCGAGCTCCGGGTAGCCGCCGATCACGCGGCCCGGAGCGACGTCGTTGTCGATCCCGGTCTTGGCGGCGACCCGTACGTCGTCGCCGATCTCGAGGTGCCCGGCGGCTCCCACCTGACCGCCGAACTGGACCCGCTTGCCGACGATCGTGCTGCCGGCGAGACCACTCTGCCCGGCCAGCAGAGCCTCCTCGCCGATCCGGCAGCCGTGCGCGACCATGACGAGGTTGTCGAGCTTGACGCCCCTGGCGAGCCGGGTCGTGCCGATGGTGGCCCGGTCGACCGTGGTATTGGCCCCGACCTCGACATCGTCCTCGATCTCGACCGTGCCGATCTGGGGCAGCTTGAAGATCCCGCCTCCCGGCAGCGGCAGGAAGCCGAAACCGTCGCCGCCGATCACCACGCCCGGGCCAAGGATCACCCGGTCCCCGATGCGTACACGCTCGCGTACCACGACGTTCGCATGCGCCGTGAAGTCGTCGCCGATGACCGTGTCGGGGTAGATCACCACGCCGGGGTGGAGCCGCGCCCGCGCGCCAATCGTCACCCCATCGCCGACCACGACCCCGGCGGCAATGCGTGCGTCCTCGCCGATCCGAGCCGTCGGCGACAGCTGCGCCGCCGCCGAGACGCCGAGCGGCGGCAGCACCGGCCGATCGAACAGGCCGAGTGCGACGGCGAAGGCCAGATACGCGTTGTCGACCCGCAGCACGGCGCAGCCGGGCCCGCTGACTCCCGACCCGAGGATCACCGCACCGGCCCGCGTGACCTGGAGCTGGGCGAGGTAGCGCTGATTCGACACGAACGAGAGCGCGCGCGGGCCGGCCTCGTCGAGCGGCTGCAGCTCGTCGATCTCGAGCTCCGGATCTCCTTCGAGGGTCGCGCCGAGCGCACGGGCGATCGCGCCGAGCTTCATCGGCCGCTTCTACCAACCAGCCCGCCGCATCTCCACGCATGTGCCGCACGCCGGCCGGAACATTGCGTTTGCACCCGGTCGCCTATACGTAGCCGGAGTGCAGACCGGCCTGCGTCAACTCCGATCCGGCCCGGCCCGGCGGGCGGCCCGCTTGCTAGCCGCAGCGGTGGTCCTCGGCCTCTCGGCCTGCTCGGCGCAGCGCCCCGTGGTACCGCCCCGCCCTTCGCTGCCCGCGGTGGTCTTCGTGCCGCCCTGTGATCCACAGGCATCGATCGGGATGACCGAGGCGGGGGTCGCGCAGCTCCGGGCGCGCGACGAGGCGTGGCGGACGCAGGTCGAGATCCTCGAGACGATCATCCGCGGCGAGCGCTAGGAAAGGCCGTTCGTGGAGCTCGATTTCAGCAAGGGGCTGGTGCCCGCCGTCGTCCAGGACCACGCCACGGGCGACGTCCTGATGCTCGCCTACATCAACGACGAAGCCTGGCGCGAGACGCTCGCCACCGGCCGCGCCTGCTTCTGGAGCCGCTCACGCGGCATGTGGCGCAAGGGCGAGGAGTCGGGACACTTCCAGGACGTGAAGGAAATTCTCGTCGACTGCGATCGCGACACGGTGATCTTCAAGGTCGTCCAGCACGGCGGCGCCGCCTGCCACGAGGGCTACCGCAGCTGCTTCTTCCGCCGCCTCGACGGCGACAGCTGGACGACGATCGCCGAGCGCGTGTTCGATCCGGCGACCGTCTACAAGAAGGCGCCCGCATGAGCGCCCGCCTGAAGTCGCCGCTCAAGCTCGGCATCCCCAAGGGGAGCCTCGAGAACCCGACCATCGAGCTGTTCGCGAAGGCCGGCTGGCGGATCGCGACCAGCGGCCGCAGCTACTTCCCCAGCATCGACGATCCGGACATCCGCTGCTCGTTCATGCGGCCGCAGGAGATGTCGGCCTACATCGAGAACGGCGCGCTCGACGGCGGCATCACCGGGCAGGACTGGATCATCGAGAACGGCTCGCAGGTGCACACCATCTGCGACCTGGTCTACTCGAAGGTGAGCCTGCAGGGCACGCGCTGGGTGCTGGTGGTGCGCGACGACTCGCCGGTGAAGACGCCGGAGGACCTGCAGGGCAAGCGCATCGCGACCGAGCTGGTCAATGTCACGCGGCGCTTCTTCGCCGAGCGCAAGATCGAGGTCGACGTCGAGTTCTCGTGGGGGGCGACCGAAGCCAAGGTGGCCGAGAGCCTGGTCGACGCCATCGTCGACGTGACCGAAACCGGCTCGACGTTGCGGGCCAACAAGCTGCGCATCGTCGCCGAGCTGCAGACCTCGAACCCGCAGCTCGTCGCAAGCGAGGCCGCCTGGGCCGATCCGGCGCGGCGCGAGAAGCTCGAGCAGATCTCCCTCCTGCTCACCGGCGCACTCGACGCGCAGGGCAAGGTGGGCATCAAGCTCAACGTTCCCGAGCAGCGCCTCGACGCGATCATCGCGCTACTGCCGAGCCTGGCCGCGCCGACGGTCTCGAACCTCTTCCCGACCGCGCACCTGCACGGCGAGAAATGGTTCTCGGTGGAGAGCGTGATCGCCGAAGCGACGGTGCGCGACCTGATCCCGCAGCTCATCAAGGCCGGCGCGAGCGGGATCATCGAGTACCCGCTCAACAAGGTGGTGTGAGCAGAGCCGCTAGGCGGCGTCGGAATCGGCAGGATCGTAACCCAGGGCGTTGAGGAAGGCCTCCTTCTCGCCACCGGGCATGATGTAGATGCCGTCCCAGCCGCAGACCTCCTCGCACAGCTTGCAGCCGACGCAGGTCTTCTCCTCGACCTCGACCTTGCCGAGGAACGTCGCGAGGTTGTTCGACGCCGGCGTGATGCAGTCGAACGGGCAGACGTCGATGCACACGCCGCAGCCGTTGCAGTTGTCCGGGTGGACGATCGCCACCGGACGCTCGGCGCGCTTGAGCACGCTGGTCATGTTGCCCCAGGTGTCGAGGATGGCCTCGTCGGGGCAGATCACCCCGCACGCGCCGCAGTCGATGCAGAGCGTGTTCTCGATGAAGTAGGCCTTCTTCGGGTCGCCGCTGATGGCGCGCGTCGGGCAGCGCTTCTCGCAGGCGCTACAACCGGTGCAGTTTTCGGCGATGATGTAGAACGGCATCCGACGCTACCTTTGCATGTCGTTGAGGATCTCGTCCTCGCGACCCTGAGCGGTCAGCTCGTCGTTGCGCCGCGCCTCGCGGAAGCCGATGTAGGTGAAGAACAGCACCAGGAACAGCATCCCGACGATCGGGATGTTGTCCGGGCGGAACGTCATCTCGAGGAATTCGCTGATCGCTGACGCGTTCGGGTCGGAGCCGCTCATACTCCGGGAGCTATCAATGGCCCCCGGGCGAGTCAAATCCAGTTGGGCCCGCACCGCCGGCCGACTCGGTCATGGCCTCGTCCTGCGCGCCCCCGCCGAGCGTCTGCTTCATCTCCGAAAGGGTCGCGAGGCAGCGCGCGATGAGCCGCACCCGATCGAGCAAGGTAGCGATCTGCAGCAGCGCTGTGTCGATCTCCTGCCCGGCGATCGTGTCCACCGCGGCGCGCACCTGTTGATGCAACGCGACCAGCTCGTCGACCCCGCGGATGCCCCGGTTCGACAGCCGCCGCACGAGCTCGCCGTACAGCCGTACCAGTTGATCGGCCTCGCGTCGGAAGGCTTCGTCGTCCTGCATGCTGGTGGTGCCCCGGTGGTTGGGAGAGGTAGCGCTCGACTGCCGCAGCCCGTGCATAGCGCGCCGACCGGGGTCGCGGAAGAGAGTTTCTCCGCCGCGTCGATTTGCTTGACCCGAGCATCAGCCCGCGAGCAGACGATCAACCGCTCCAGGCGCAATACGCACCCTCAGGAGCGCACCACGCGTGCTCGCGAGCCGCAGGCGAGCGCCGAGCGTCAGCGAGCCGGGGAGTGGGGACCCGGCGGGCTTTGCCCGCTGGGGCGAGGGGACAGAGTCCCCTCGTTTGACTAGAACAGCGTATACACGAAGGGTGAGGACGCGTTGCTGCGACCGAAGTAGAGCAGTAGCCCGGTGATCAGCAGCACGCTGATCGCGGGCATCAGCCACCAGATCTTGTGCCGCCAGAGAAAGCCGAGCAGCCCGTTCGAGGTCTCGTCCTGAGGCATGGGTTCCTCCTGGAAGGGGATCGTTGGTCAGTGCTGCGTCGAGTGCGGCGGCGACGCCATCTGGAAGATCGGCGTGTCGGCCTTCGCGCCGCGCATGCGGAACTCTTCGCGCCGTAGCCCGTACGATTTCATCTTGCGGTGCAGGGTCGCGGCATCCACCAGCGCGTGCTTGGCGCTGCTGTTGATCCCGCCGCGATACTTCCGCAGCACGTGTCCGAGGTAGTCCTTCTCCGCCCGGCGCAGGAACTCCTTGAGCGGCACCTCGTAGTCGAAGCCGCGGCGCGACGGACCGTCCGGACCCTTCTTCGCGTCGCTGCCCGGCAGATCGATCTCGCGGATCATCGGGCCGCTGGTGCGCAGGATCGATCGCTCCAGCACGTTGCCGAGCTCACGCACGTTGCCGGCCCACGAGTAGCCCATGAGCTGCTGCAACGCGCGGTTCGAGACCCGGTTGATCGCCCTCTCCTGGGCCAGCGCCGAGTTGCGCAGGAATTCGGCGACCAGCAGCGGCACGTCCTCGATGCGATCGCGCAGCGGCGGGATGCGGATCGGAACGACGTTGACCCGGTAGTAGAAGTCCTCGCGCATCTGACCGCCCGCGATCAGCGACTCGAGGTCGACGTTGGTCGCCGCGATCACGCGCATGTTGACCTTCACCCGGCGGTTGCCGCCGAGACGCTCGATCTCGCGCTCCTCGAGCACGCGCAGCAGCTTGAGCTGCATGTTGAGCGAGATCGACTCGATCTCGTCGAGGAAGAGCGTGCCACCGGACGAGAGCTCGATCTTGCCCATGCGGTCGTGCACCGCGCCCGTGAATGCGCCGCGCTCGTAGCCGAAAAGCTCGCTCTCGAGCAGCGTGTCGGGGAAGGCCGCGCAGTTGATCGGCACGAACTTGCCCGCCTTGCGCTTGCCCTGGAAGTGGATCGCGCGCGCGCACAGCTCCTTGCCGGTGCCCGACTCGCCGGTCAGCAAGACCGTCGCGTCGTTCTGCGCGAGCGCATCGAGCTGCGAGAAGATGTCGTGCATCCGGGGATTGCGCGACACCATGTTGGCGAACGAGTAGCGGTCGGCGAGCTGCCCCCGCAGATACTGGATCTCATCGAGCAGGCGCCGCTTCTCGAGCACCTTCTCGGTGGCGAGCAGGATCTCCTCGTTCTGGAACGGCTTGGTGATGTAGTCCGAGGCACCGAGCTTGATCGCCTCGACCGCGCCCTTGATGCTCGCGTAGCCGGTGATCATGATCACGTCGATGTCCGGCCAGCGGTCGCGGATCTCGCGTGTCAGGTTCAGACCGTCGGTGCCGGGAATCTTGAGATCGACGAGGACCAGCGAGTAGTCGTGCTGCCCGAGCATGGAGAGCGCGGTCGGCGCCTCCGTCGTGCTCTCCACGAGGTACCCCTGCGCGCGGTAGAGGTCCTCGAGCTGTCGGCAGATGAAAGGGTCGTCGTCGATGATGAGGATCCGTGTCTCCATGCCGCCTCAGTCCTAGGTCGCCAGGGGAAGGGTCAGGACGCTGCGCGCAGCTCCTGGACGCTCCTCGTTCGTTACGAGCTCACCACCGTGCAGCTCGATCATCCGTGCCGCCACCGCCCACTCCACGACACGCTGGGCGCGTCGTGCCGCCGCGTCGGCCGACGCTCCGCTCGCCGCGAGAACGATCTCGAGGACGCCACCCTTGCCGCAGCGCGGCGTGGCGTACGAGGCGTGTAGCGTCGTCCCGGCGCCGCCACCGAGCAGGCGGGCGACGATGCGCAGTCCGGCCGACAGGCGCGTCGGGTCGATGTGCAACGGCACATCCGCGATCGGACCCACGCCGCTGGCCTCGATCGTCGCTTCGGGATTCTCGCCACGCAGCAGCGATTCGAACGCCCCGGCGACGTCCGCTACCTTCATCGTCACCGATGCGAGCCGCGCGGGCTCGAAGTAGCCGAGCGCGAGGTTCAGGAACTCCTGCAGCCGGTGCATGGTCTCGTCGAGGGCCTGCACGGGCGAGGAGTCGGGCCCGAGGTCGTTTGCCCCCGAGCGGATGTAGTCCGTCCAGTAGTAGAGCTTGTGGAAGTAGTTGCCGAGCTCGTGCGAGAGGTCGTGCACGACGTCCTCGTCGATCCGCACCAGCTGTCCACGTGGGGATCTGGCCTGGCTCCCTTGGCTGGGCTCCGGCATCGGCCGCGGCGCTGAGCCCCGTCCTCGCCGCAGTGGTGCGTTCGCTGCGCGCATCGACTCCTCTGACTTGCTCGTGCTGATACCACCACCGCGCGTGGTCTGCGGCCTGCCCTAGTTTCGGCGGTTCGCCGCGCGGCCATTAACCGTGAAATCCGCACCGAGCGGTGGTTCGTCGCGCCCCGCTGGCAACTGGTGCCAGGGCGGTCCGAACGATCGAGGAGACAGGGGGTAGGGAGGAAGTGGAGGGATGATGGTGCGGCTCACAGCGAACGTGAATGTCGGTCCTTCTTGCCGTAGTTGCTAGATCTCGAATGCTCCTTGCCAGCGCCACACGAACCGAAATCCGACAGAAATGCCGATTTCCGCTAGCCACCGACCGTACTGCGCGAACATCGCCCGTCGAGGCGACGCCACCTGCCCTACTCGAGGAGACCCACCATCCAGAACAGGAAGTGGGTGCCCACGATGGCAGTGGCGATACCGATGACGAGCATGGCAGACGGCCGATCGCTGTTCGTCCCTTTTCGCCGTCTCGGCGGAGGGTGGAACTCGATACGAACGGCCATAGCGCATGGTTAAGGGCAAACACGCAAAGCTGTCAACTTATTTCAACCGGAAGCTCGCAAAATGGTCAGCAACGCGCGGCGTCATCGCACGACCGTCGAGGCAACACCCTTTACGGCACCCACCAGGGCCCCTAGACTCCGCCGCCAGCAACGGAGAAACGGAGATTTCATGCCCGGAGACGAGACCCCCCGCAAGCTACGCAGCTCGGTCGTGACCGAGGGCGACAGCCGCGCGCCCAATCGCGCGATGATGCGCGCCGTCGGCTTCGGCGATGCCGACTTCAAGAAGCCCATCGTCGCCATCTCTAACAGCCACAGCACGATCACCCCATGCAATGCCGGCATCCAGGGCCTGGTAGACCGTGGCGCGTACGGGATCCGGGAGGCCGGCGCGATGCCACAGGTCTTCGGGACCATCACCATCAGCGACGGCATCTCGATGGGCACCGAGGGCATGAAGTGCTCGCTGGTGAGCCGTGAGGTGATCGCCGACTCGATCGAGACCGTATGCCGGGGGCAGAGCATGGACGGGCTGCTGGCCGTCGGCGGCTGCGACAAGAACATGCCCGGCGCGATGATCGCCATCGCGCGCCTCGACATCCCGGCGATCTTCGTCTACGGGGGCACCATCAAGGCGGGCCGCTGGGGCGGCCAGGACCTGACGATCGTCAGCGTCTTCGAGGCGGTCGGGGCATCGGCTGCCGGGCGCATGTCACGTACCGATTTCGACGCCATCGAGCGCCACGCCTGCCCGGGCGTCGGCTCGTGCGGCGGCATGTACACCGCGAACACCATGTCGTCCGCGATCGAGGCGATGGGCATGTCGCTGCCGATGACGTCGACCATGGCCGCCGCGGACGCCGAGACGGCCGACGCGACCGAGGCCGCCGGCCGTCAGCTGGTCGAGCTCATCCGCAGCGACCTGCTGCCACGGCAGATCATGACGCGCGCCGCGTTCGAGAACGCGATCGCGGTGGTGATGGCGCTCGGCGGCTCGACCAACGCTGTCCTGCACCTGCTGGCGATCGCACACGCGGCCGAGGTCGACCTCGACCTCGACGACTTCGAGCGCATCCGGCGCAAGGTGCCGGTGTTCTCCGATCTGAAGCCCAGCGGACGCTACGTCGCGACCGACCTGCGCCGCGTCGGCGGCGTCCCGCTGGTCATGAAGATGCTCCTCGAGGCGGGCTTGCTCGACGGCTCGTGTCTGACCGTCACCGGCAAGACGATCGCCGAGAACCTGGCCGGGGTGAGCACAGTCCCGTCCGCGGACCAGGACGTGGTGCGCCCGATCGACAAGCCGCTCTACGCGCAGGGCCACCTCGCCATCCTGCGCGGCAACCTCGCCCCCGATGGCGCGGTGGCCAAGATCTCGGGCTTGAAGGTTTCGCGCATCACCGGTCCGGCACGCGTGTTCGAGTCCGAGGAGGCGTGCCTCGCGGCGGTCCTGGAGGACCGCATCCAGGCGGGCGACGTGCTGGTGATCCGCTACGAGGGTCCGCGCGGCGGCCCGGGCATGCGCGAGATGCTCGCCCCGACATCGGCGATCATCGGCAAGGGCCTCGGAGACAAGGTCGGCATGGTCACCGACGGCCGCTTCTCGGGCGGCACCTACGGCATGGTGGTCGGCCACGTCGCACCCGAGGCCCAGGAGGGTGGAGCGATCGCGCTGGTGCACGAGGGCGACGCGATCACCATCGATGCCGAGCACAACCTGCTGCGGCTCGAGATCGCGGACGACGAGATGGCGCGGCGGCGCGCCGCCTGGAGCGCGCCGGCACCGCGCTACACGCGCGGCGTGCTCGCCAAGTACGCTCGCGTCGTGTCGAGCAGCGCCATCGGCGCCGTGACGGATTGAGCGCGCGCCGATGCGACGTCTCGACGGCAAGGTCAGCATCGTCACCGGCTCGGGCCAGGGCATCGGCCGCGGCATCGCGCTGGTCTACGCGCGCGAGGGCGCGCACGTCGTGGTGGCCGAGCTGAAGGAGCACCGCGCGCAGCGTACCGCGGACGAGATCACCGCGGCCGGCGGCAGCGCGCTCGCGCTCGCGGTCGACGTCGCGCGGCGTGATCAGGTCGAGAGCATGATCGCGGCCACCGTCGCGCGCTTCGGGCGGCTCGACGTGCTGGTCAACAACGCGCAGGGCATGCATGCGCACAAACCCTTCGAGGAGATCACCGACCAGGATTTCGACGTCTTCCTGATCTCGGGCCTGAAGGGCACCTTCTGGGCGATGCAGGCGGCGTTCCCGCACCTGCGCGATCAGGGCGGTGGACGGATCATCAACTTCGTCTCGCTGAACGCGCTCAACGGCGCGCCGGGTCTCGCCGACTACAACGCGACCAAGGGCGCGATCGCGGCGCTGTCGCGCACGGCCGCCCGCGAGTGGGGCAAGCACAACATCCTGGTCAACTGCATCGCGCCCGGCGCGACCTCGAAGCGCACCCTCGAGTTCTTCGAGCGCAACCCGAAGATGGCCGAGTACATCCGCGACGAGCGCCCGCTCGGCCGCCTCGCCGACCCGGAAGAAGATCTCGCTCCAGTCGCGGTCTTCCTCGCGTCCGCCGATGCGCACTTCGTCACCGGCCAAACCTACTTCATCGACGGCGGGGCTCACCTGACGTAGCAAGGCGAGGGACCCGTCCCTGGCCGGTTTTCGCCGAGCGGGGCGCTACCCCGCTCCTTCATGCGGCAGACCCGCACGAAGCTTCCTCGCCCTGCTCGCTGGCGCTCGGCGCTCGCCTGCGGCTCGCGTTCACGATGCCGTGCCGAGCCTACACTCGGTGACAGGCCTTCACAGCGAGAGCTTCGACGGCGCGAATGCCTCGACCGCGCGGATGTCGGCTTGCGGCACGCCGTCGGCGCGTAGCGGCAGGAAGCAGACGTGGCTGGCTCCGGCGGCGAGGTGGGCACGGAAGCGCGCCAGGATCTTGTCCTCGCTGCCCCAGGCGACGATGTCGTCGACCAGGCGGTCGCTGCAGCCGTCGGCGAAGTCGGCGTCGGTGTAGCCCAGGTCGCGCAGGTTCTCGGTGTAATTCGGCAACGTCGGCACGTAAGTCCGCATGTACTGCCGCGCCGCCTGACGGGCCTGCTGCGGATCGCTCTCGAGGATCACCGCCTGCGCGACGCACAGCCACTTGTCCGGACCGAGGATCTTGCGCGAACGCGCGGTGTGCTCGGGCGGCACGAAGTAGGTGTGGCTGCCGTTGGTCTTCGCGCCGGCCAGCGCGAGCATCCTCGGCCGGATCGCGCCGATCACCAGCGGTGGCGGCTCGGACGGCCCCATCGCCATGAACGGCGCGCGCTGCATCGCGTCCAGGTACTCCCGCATGAAGGTGAGCGGCTTGTCGTACTGGTGGCCGCGCAGGCCGACCAGTGGCGCGTGGCTGACGCCGATGCCGAGCAGAAAGCGGTTGCCGGACTGCTCGGCGAGCGTCTTCTGTCCGGCCGCCATGGTCATCGCGTCGCGGGCCCAGATGTTGGCGATGCCGGTCGCGAGCGTGATGCGATCGGAGCGTGCGAGCAGGAAGCCGATGTTCGCGAACGGCTCACGCCCGACCGCCTCGGGCAGCCAGAGCGCGGGATAGCCGAGCGCCTCCAGACGTTGCACGAAGGCCGCCGCGTCGGCCGCGGGCAGCGTATCGAGGAAGAACCAGAGTCCGAGCTTGCCGATGTCCATGCGATGCTCTTACTCGGCGCTCGCCGGCATGGCCAGAGCGGCGGCACCGCGGATTTGACAGCAGGTGGATCCGCGTCATCGTGACGGGTACGCCACCGCCTTCCACCCCTCATGCGCATCGCCCTGCACTGGTTTCGCCGCGACCTCCGTCTGGCGGACAACACCGCCCTCGACGCCGCGGCCCGGCACGCCGACCTCGTCGTGCCGCTGTTCGTGCTCGACGAGCGCCTGCTGCACGCGCCCGACATCGGCGCACCGCGGGTGGCGTTTCTGCTCGATTCCCTGCGCAGCCTGGCGCACGATCTCGAGCGCGCCGGCTCTCGTCTGCTGGTGCGGCGCGGAGATCCGGTGCGTGAGGTGATCGCGGCGGCGCGTGCGCTGGGCGCGCGCGCGATCTTCGCCAACGACGACTACGGCCCGTACGGCCAGCGTCGTGACGCCGCCGTACGTGACGCCGCGCAAGCGCACGGGATCGCGTGGCACGGCCACAAGGATCTGGTGCTGGTCGAGCCGACCGAGTGCGTCAAGGACGACGGTACGCCCTACAGCGTCTTCACGCCCTACGCGCGCCGCTGGCGTGCGGTCGAGAAGACACCCCCTCTGCCGCGCCCCGCGCTGCGCGCGATCCCGGACACACTCTGGCGCACGGCCAAAGGCGTCGCCCTGCCGCCCGGGCCGGAGGCTCTTGGTTTGACGCTCGAAGCACGCATCGAGCCCGGCGGGGCCGCGCAAGCGGAAGCATGCCTCGCCGAGTTCGTCGCGACCCACCTGCTCGACTACCGCAGCGCGCGCGACTTCCCCGCGCTGGACGCGACCTCGCACCTGTCGCCGCACCTCAAGTTCGGCACCATCTCGCCGCGCACGGTATACGCTGCCGTCGCCGAAGCGATCGGCCCGGGGCTCGCGGCGCTAGACCCGCAGAAGCCCGGGCGCGCGCTCGAGCCCGCGGCAGCGCTGCGGCTGCGCGAGGCGGGAACGTTCCTGAACGAGATCTGCTGGCGCGATTTTTATCAGGCGATCCTGTTCCACTTTCCGCGCGTCGCGAGCGCCCCGTTCCAGAAGGGTTTCGCCGGCTTCGCGTGGCCCGAGCAGAACATGGAGCTGATCGCCGCCTGGCGCGACGGCCGCACCGGCTTCCCGATCGTCGATGCCGCCATGCGCCAGCTCGCGGGCACGGGTTGGATGCACAACCGCCTGCGCATGGTGGTGGCGATGTTCCTCACCAAGACCATGCTGGTCGACTATCGGGTCGGCGAGCGCATCTTCATGCAGCGCCTGGTGGACGGCGACCTCGCCGCGAACAACGGCGGCTGGCAGTGGTCGGCGTCGACGGGCACCGACGCGGCACCCTACTTCCGCATCTTCAACCCGCTCGCGCAGGCGAAGAAGTTCGATCCCGACGGCGACTTCGTGCGCCGTTTCGTAGCCGAGCTGCGCGAGGTGCCGGGAGCACTCGTCCACGAGCCGTCGCGCGAGCCGCTGCTGCTCGCGCAGACCGGCTATCCACCGCCGTGCGTCGATTACGCGGCGAATCGCGCGCGCGCGCTCGAGCTGCTCGCGCCGCGTGCCAGGCACGCCTGAGGTCAGGCGAGAACGGCGAGGATCTCGGCGCGCAGTGCGCGCGGCGCGCCGATGCCGGAACCGCCGTCGATCCGCGTCTGGCCGCTCCAGTCGAAGAACACGCCGCCCGCCTCCTCGAGGATCGGCACCAGTGCCGCGATGTCCCAGGGGTTGAGCTTGGGGTCCACCATGACGTCGGCGGCGCCGCGCGCCACCAGCGCGTAGCCGTAGCAGTCGCCCCAGCCGCGCTGGCGCGCGGTGCGCCGCAGCAGGCGCTCGTAGCCCGGATAGAAGTCGTCGTAGTGCTCGGGCTTGGCGTCGCTGGTGAGCAGGGTCGCGTCGGCGAGCGCGGTCACGCCCGACACCTGGATGCGGGCGTGATTGCAGAACGCACCGGCGCCCTGCGCGGCCCAGTAGGTCTCACCGAGAGCCGGAAAGGCAGCCGCGCCGACGACGCAGCGACCACGATCCTCGAGGCCGAGCAGCACGCCGTAGAGGGGCACGCCGCGGATGAACGACTGCGTGCCGTCGATGGGGTCGATGATCCAGCGCCGGCCGCTGCGTCCGGCCTGGCTGCCGAACTCCTCACCGAGGATGCCATCGTCGGGAAACGCGCTCGCGAGGGTTGCCCGCAGGAGCTCTTCGGCGCGGCGATCGGCGATGGTCACCGGCGAGGCGTCGGCCTTGTGCTCGACCTCGAGGTCGCCGCGAAAGTACTCGAGGGTGAGCTTTCCGGCTGCTTCGACGGCGCGCAGCGCAACCTCGAGCTCCCTGGCATAGGCTGACATGCACACACTTCGGCACGCGCTCCGACGGTCGTCAAGTGCCGGTTGCGTGCAACCGTGGAGTCAGTCGTAGCAGCCATCGACGAACCAGCCGGCATCGGCATGCGTCACCGCGAGGTCCCGGTAGAGGCGGTAGACGCCGCCGTCCGAGAGCTGCACCTCGTAGTAGTCACGCCGGCACGGCGCCTCGCTCCACCATTCCGCTTCGATGCGCCACGGGCCGCTGGTCACGACCGCACGCCCACCGAGACCCGGAGCGCGTACGTAGGTGATCCGCCCTGCCTCGACGAAGACCTGTGCCGCGCGCGGCGGCCGGATCGCCCGCACGGCGAGCGCCGAGCAGGATCCGACCAGCGCTGCCTCTTCCGCTACCGGCACCGCACGGGACGACTGCGGATCGAACGGCAGCACCTGGAACGCGTCCGGCCGGTACCCCGCCGGTGCTACCGCCTGGCCGACCTTGCCCGCCCCGCAGAGCGCCGCGAGACGCGCCAGCGTCGCCGCGAGCTGCGCCGGGGGCGGCCCGGCGGGCCGGAAGAGATCGAGCTGGTCGGCGCGCGGACGATCGGGAAGAGCGCTGACCTGAACGGCTTCGATCGCGGCGTGCGGCGGCGCCGCCTCGAGCGCGGTCCGGGCCAGCATGGTCAGCGTCTTCACGTCGCGCGTCGGTGCGAGCACGCCGATCTCGCGCTCGATCTGGCTGCCATCCTCGAGCGTGAGCGACACCGTCAAGCCACTGCACGCGAGGCTCGCCATCGTGAGCCTCGCCAGCACGCGATCGAGCAGGCCGCGGACGATGAACAGCAGCGCCTCGAGCGAGCTCACGCCGTACTCGAGACGGGTGCCCTCGGTGTGCTCGTGCGGCACCAAGCTCGGCCGCAGCGGCGCGCGATCGCGCCCTGCCGCGACGTGCCACATCTGCGCAGCGAGCTTGCCGAGTCGACTCGCGACCTCGTCGACGGGCATCGCGGCGAAGTCCCCGCAGCACGCGATGCCGAGACGGCCGAGGCTCTCGACGACCGCGGACCAGCGCAGGCGGCCACGGCCGTCGTCGCCCGCGTCGCAGGCGCGGTCGAGGGCGGAGAGCGGCAGCGATGCCAGCCAGGCAGCGTCTTCGCCCGGCGCGACCAGGATCGTCTGGTTACGACGCCGCGCGATGCCGGCGGCGATCCGCGCCGTGGCGCGGCCGTCCGCGATGCCGACGCCGGCCGCGAAACCGACGCGCTCGGCACGGCGCAGCAGCGCCGCGGCGACCCCGGCGACGGAGCCGAAGAGCTGCTCGAGTCCATCGGCGTCGAGCAGGATCTCGCCCGCATACGGCGCCTGTCCGGGCAGCGCACGCTCGGGCTCCGCCGCGGCGACGATCTCGACGCGCGGCGAAACCGAGCGCCCCACGTCGGCGAGCGCTGCTTGCGCGGCGGCGAGTGCCGCGACGTCGAGCGGACGGACGACCAGGTCGGAGTGACGGATCAGCGCCTGGGCGACCGTGAGCCCGGGCCGTGCGCCGACCCGGTAGGCCTCGGGCGAGACGTCGGTCACGACCGAGCGCGAGCTCGCGTCACAGACCACCAGTGGGCAACCACGCAGCTCGGGCTCGGCGCGTAGCTGCGCGGCGACCGCGAAGCGTGGCACGAACAAGCAGGCGAAACGGCCATGCATGGCAGGCATCAGGCGAACTCGAGCAGCACGCGGCCGTCGTTGCGGCGACCGCCGCGATTGCGCAGCACCACGATCTGGGCGACCAGCCCATCGAGCAGCGACGGCGCACCACCCGCGCGATCCCACACCACGCGCAACGGCTGCAGCTCGAGGCGGACCGCGGCCGAGGAGCCGGCCGTCACCGGCCCGCCATCCGTCGTGGCGCTCCGGTGCGCCGTGCGCTGCAGAACGACGAGCACACTGCGCGATCCGGCCGCTGCGCGTGCAAGGCGCATCCAGACGTGCGGCGCGCCGGCCATGCGGCTGCCGCCGTACGGTCCGCCGCGCGGCGCACCGGCGCTCTTCGCGTGCCTTTGAGGAACGCGGACGTCGAGCAGGACGAGCGGGAAGCCGCCCATCGTGAGCAGCGCTTCGGTCGCGGCGAACGCCGTGGCGAGATCCGGCGGACGAACCCAGAGCAGGCGTCCGAGATCCACTCCTGCGGCCACCGCACTCGCCGGGTCGAAGGCGTCGGGCGTGTCGATCCACGCGGCGACCTGCCCCTGCGCGGTGACGTGGCCGAGGAGCCTCTGGGCGAGGCTGGTGAGCCCGGTGGACGTGGGTCCGACGAGCTCGCTCAGGTGACCGCGCGGCAAGCCACCGTCGAGGGCGACGTCGAGGGTCGCAAATCCGGTGGCGAGGCGCTGCTCCCGCCCACCATGGGCCAACGGCGCATCCGCGCGCCGGACGGCGCCGGGAAGATGGGCGTTGAGCTCCGCTACCAGCCGAGGTGCAATGGGCACCGCGGTATCTTCGCCCTTCGTTCGCCTTCAGGCAAGGGCAAGATCGTTGCGAGCCGGGCGCGGGACTTCCCAGGGAAGGCCCGGCCCGGCTCGCGAACGACGCCTACTCGCTCTTGATCAGGCCACAGCCGACGCGGGTCGTGTTCTTCGGCGCGCTGATCACCACGGCCTGCCCGGCGATCTGCTGCAGGGTGACCTTGTCGGTCGACCCCATCATGATCCCCGAGCCGTCGTCCTTCACCCGGAGCTGCGGCAGCTCTGCCAGGACCACCTCGTCGTGGCCCGCGGTCGCGCAATCCGAGCTCTTCACGATGCGCACGTCGAAGCCCACCGTGGCCGGGCCACCGTCGGCTGCAAGCTCGGCCTCGCGCCCACCGAGCGGCACACCTGCTGCCTGGATGAGCACGTCCACCTTGCCGCTCCCCTGGGTGAACTTGACCGTGCCGTAGGAAGCCTTCCCGACCCGGTCCAGCCCCGTGACGACCGGATTGATGGTCGCCATCATCGTCTGCCCCGCCCCACCGCCGTGCTGCTCGGCGGAAACCGTCGGCGCCAGGAGAAGAACGCTCGTCGTGCCGAGCACAGCGAGCTTGATCATGTCCACAAAAGTCGTCGCGGTTCGTCGCATTTGGCCAGCCCTCCTCATCGCGCACCCGTTACACCAATTCGCGAACAAAGCCCATCGTTTGCGCATCTGAATTGCGCGGTCTCTAGTCAGATGGTACCGACGCCCCGTTCCCCGGTAGCTCAGTTGGTAGAGCGCTCGACTGTTAATCGAGTGGTCGCTGGTTCGAGTCCGGCCCGGGGAGCCTTTTTTTGGCCCCGAGGGATATGACGGTCCCGCGACAGGCCGTCAATCGCTGCCGCCACGCTCACGAGCACGACTTCGCGAACTTCCCGCTCACCGTGAGGTCGACGTCGGTCCAGGTCTTGGACACCCCGTCCTTGCCCGTGTGCAGCTGCTCACAGGTCCGGTGGATGCTGTCGTGCGCGTCCTTCAAGGCGAAGTCGAGCATGTCGATCGAGGCCTTGGCCACCACCGCCCCTTCGGGCGTCGCGCTGTAGGCGAACGGCACCGCTCGCGAGACACCGTTCATGGTGATCTTCATGTCGATGGTGCCCTGCTGCTCGTCGCCCTTCACCTCGGTCACCGAGGCCAGGATCTTCGCCGAGGGCTTGAACGTGCCGAAGAAGAACTCGCCGATGGTCGCGTTGCGCGCCGGGTTGTCGGTCTCGACCGACGTGCCGTCGATCTCGATGGACAATCCCTTCGCGAGCGCCATGGGCGAGGACGCCGAGGTCGGCCCGCTGATGGTGCGGGTGTTGAACTTGCCGTTCACGCCGGTCTTCTCGGTGAACTTGAATGCCGTCCACACCACCGCGATGCCGTTGGTGTCGACGCTGTAGGTGCACTTCTCGGCCGCTGCGAGGCGGGGCGCGAGGACGAGTGCGAAGCTCAGGGCGAAGGTTGCCAGGCGCCGGGAAATTCTCATCGCGGGATCATGCGGTGGAACGTCCCGGGAAGCAAATTGCCGAAACGAGAACGGCCGCGGCGGCGGTGTGCGCCGGCCGCGGCCGTTTCACATCTCTAGGCGTCCGTAGACGTCAGGGCAGGAACCCCATGTTCAGATTGATCCCGTTGGCCTCGCTCCAGTACTCGCCGCCCACCACATCCGGGATCAGGATGTTCGACTTGATCTGAAGCTCGGTCATGTTCAGCCAGCGCTTGAGGATCGTGCCGAACACGTCGCGGAAGTCGGTCGAGCGGAAGGGATGTGCCGTCTGCCGGTAGATCGTGTTGCCGTTGCCGTCATCATCGATGTCGAGCGCGTCGATGTTGGGATGATTCCCGTACACCCCACCGTTGAGTGCGTTCGGGCCACCAACGACGAACATCGGCCCCTGCGAGCCGTGGTCGGTGCCGCTGCCGTTCTGCTCGATGCGGCGGGCGAACTCGCTCCACACCACCGTGAGCACCTTGTCGGGCAGGTTCGAATCCATGTCGGCGAGGTCGTCGTAGAACAGCTTGAGCGAGTCGCCGACCTCACGGTGCAGGTCGTACTGCTGCCCGGTCGCACCACCCTGGTCGGAGTGCGTGTCGTAGCCATTGTTGGCAAGGTGGAAGAAACGCGCCCCAACGTTGGGCGCCGGTGGCACCGAGCTGACACCGTAGATCACCTTGGCGACCTCGCGCAGATCGTAGGCGATGCTGCGGTCGATGTCGGCGTACTGCTGGCTGAAGCCAGGGCGATCGGCCTGGTAGTCGGTGTGCAACGCCGGATAGCTGCTGGTGCTGAGCAGGGTTGCGTTGCCGGCGTTGCCGATGAAATTCTGCGTCGCCTGCGCGCCCGCCACCGCGTTCGCGTGCAGGGCCCCGAAGGCGAGTTCCTTGGCCGTCTCGTCGCTGCCGAAGCTGTCCCACGGAAAGCCGAAGTTCTCGAGCTCCTGGATCGCCAGCACGCTGGTGGTGCTCTGACGGAACTCGGGCGCGATGGAGTCCGAGATGCAGACACCCGGAATCTGGCTGCCGCCATACGTGGCGGCCAGATGGCGACCAACCCAGCCCGTCCCGGAGAGCGGCGTGAGGCGCAGCGGATTGCCCGACTGCCAGATCAGGCGCGACTCCTCGTGCGACAGGCTGTACTCGGGATATCCGCAGCCCTGGATGACCGCGAGCTGGCCGGCGTCGTAGAGCTGCTTCAGACCGATGAAGCCGGGGTGCAGCGCGAGCTGCGCGCCGGTGTTGGGATCGGTGCCGACCAACGTGCCGCCGAGCTGTGCGGGCGTGAGCCGGATGCCGCCGCCGCCCGAGAAGCGGTTGTCCTCGTAGTCGGCACGCAGCGAGCCGCCGCCGTTGTCCACGGGGACGACCGTGTTCTGCCCATCGTTGCCGCCATCGAGGAAGATCACGATGAGATAGCGGTCGCCCAGGTCGGCGAAGGCGCGCCGGACGAACGGGCTGGCGAACAAGCTCGGGCCGAGGAGAGTGCCGGCGGTGGCCAGGCCCGTGCGCCGGATGAACTGTCGTCTCGTGATTGCCATTGGAATTCCCCCTCCCCGCTCAGAAGACCTGGTAGCCCGGTGACTTCATCACCAGCTCGAACAGGCCGTGCAGCTTCTCGTTGACGTAGTTGAAATCCTCGAGATCAGGCGGACCCGAGTCCGTCAAGTAGTCGACGCAGATCTGCTTGTCGGCTGCCGTGAAATTGTGCGCCACGTGCAGCGCGTCGAGCACCTCGTCGACGATCAGCCCGGGGTCCGTCAGGGAGAAATCGACCAGCTTGTCCGGTCTGAATCTCCCGCCGCCGCGCGAGGCGACGATGTCGCGCGCGAAGTTGTAGCGCGCCAGCAAGGTCGAGCTCGACAGCCAGCTGGTCTCCCACTCCCACCCGAACACGCTCGGCGGATCGAGAAGGATCTGCCCCATGCTCTCCATCTGATTGATGATCCCGGTGAAGCTGCCGCCCGGGATGTACTTGTTGCTGCCGGCGAACTTCATGCCGAGCATGCGCATCGACCCGATCGCGAAGTCTACCGGCCACTTCACGGACTTGGTGACGCCCGCCCCGAACGGCTGGCCGGGCTCGTAGAACGCATCGTTGCAAAAGATCGCGCGCAGCAGCGCCTGGATATTGAACGTCGCGTCGAAGCCCGACTCCGCGATCACCGTGTCGATGACGGACAGATCCGGATCCGGCCCGACGTAGAATTCGAGCAGCCGGCGCGCTGTGCGCCGCGCAACCGTGTTGGCCCCGTCGGTGTCGCGGTGCGTGAAGATGATGTCGACCACGGTGTCGATCTCGGGCTCGCCCTCGCCGTTGGCGTCAAACACGGCGCCGCCGGCAATCTGTCCCCGAGTCTCGAAGATGCGCTTCGGTCCACGCTCGGTGAAAAACTCGGCGCTGGTGTCGTGCTGGTTGCCGTCGAGGAACGGCTTGAGGTTGCGCCCATAGCGCCAGCCGGTGAAGGCGCGGGCGATCTGGACGATGTCAGCCTGCGTGTAGTTCTCGTTGCCGCCGCTGTCGAACACGCCCAGCGTGAACAGCTCGAGCAGCTCGCGGGCGTAGTTCTCGTTCGGGATCGCCTTGTCGTTGCGCACGGTGTCGAGGAACTCGATCATCGCCGAGTCCCTGCCGATCGCCTTCACGAAGGCCTTCATGTCACCCTTTGCCAAGGTGCGCAGCAGCTTGTTCTGGGACGCCATGAGCTTGGTCGCCTGGTCGAAGTTGCTCGCCAGGAGTTTGGCGATGCCGGTCGCGAAGTGGTCGTGCCAGAACAGCGCGAGCTTCTCCTGCACCGGTGTCTTCGTGACCAGCAGGTAGCGCATGTAGCTGTCGTGCTGCTTCCGCTGGTCGTTTCCGGGCGGCTTGAAGGTCTTCACCTTGTAGCCAAGGAGCCGATCGGCGGCGGCACCGCGCGAGAGCCCCAGGACTCCGCTCGTGGCGAGTTCCTTGCGCGTCGCCGACAGCCCAGAGCGGCGCAGCAGATGCCGCGCCTCGCCCTCGGACAGAATCGTGTTCTGGTCTCCCATCACTCTCCCCCACTGGCTCCGCACCGCGCTCGGTGCGCTACGCTTGTCGGATCAGGAATCGGTACCCGGCACCCAGCCGATCTCCGGTGCCCCCGCGACGATCCACAGTCGCATGATCTCGATCAGGTTCGCCGCGAGCGGCGGCCGGCCGAGAGGCATGCGCGAGCCGAGCCCCGGACCGAGGTCGCCGGTGACCTTGTGGTAGAGGAAGCTCAGCTCGGGATCGCTCGGCGTGATGCGATCCCAGCCGAGGCCCTGCGCGGTCGGGTTGGTCGGCGTCGCGTTCACGATCTGGTTGTAGGACGCGCCGATCTCGAGCAGCATCCCGCCGGCAGTGCTCTCCGAATCGTGGCAGCCGCTGAGCGCGCAGCTGTTGTTGAAGATCTGCTTCTGGATGCGATCGTAGGTGCCGTCGAACAGGCTGGTGGGATCGCAGCTATCGACCGCCGGACGGCAGGTGAGCCGCAAGGTGTCGGTGTCGGTGTAGAAGCGGTCGTTCTGGAACGTCGACGTCGACGTCAGACGGAGCAGCTTGGTGCTCTGCCGGCAGCGGTTGCCCGGAAACGGGCCCTTCAAGCGCACCGTGATGTTGCTCGCACTGGTGCATTCGTCGGGGTCGGTGTTGATCGGATCGATCTGGTTCTCGATCCGCGACTGCAGGGCCTGGAAGTCCGGATCGAACTTCGGATCACCGTTGTCGTCCGAGTGATCGAGGAACATCGACTGGACGCCCTGCAGCGTACACAGCGGCTCGCTGGTATTGTTCGCGCACACGGCGACCGGGAAGCGGCACTCGCCGTTCGCCTCGCCGTCGGCGTCACAGGCAGGATCGCCGTCCACGCAGCGAATCGTCCGCACGCCGTTGCCGAGCGCCACCGGCGTGTCGAAGACGGCGAGACAGTCGAGCGAGCGCGGGCCGCCACCGGGAACGATCGTCGCGCCGGCTGACGTGACCAGCGTGAGCGCCGCGAACAGGGCCAGCGCACCGGAACCGAGCACCGAGCCTAGGCATTTTTGGTTGGACATTCCGTACCCCCTGCGCCACCCTCGACCGCCCCGAGAAAGCCCGGACCCGGGTGGCCCGAGCCGGAGCTTCGTATAGACCGCAGGAAGGCCGCCAGGCAAGTGAATATTCCGCGCCGGTAGGCGCACCAGCGCCGCGCGCACGAGAGCTGGACTCGGGCTCGCGACGCGGCCGGTCAGGCGAGCAAGGTGATCAGGCCGCCGAGGATCGTTCCACCCACGGCAACCAGCATGAGGAGATCGCTGAGCCGGACTTGGTTGTTCCGCTTCGCAGATGTCATGAATTCGCGTTTCCGTTGGGTGTTGAGGCTGAGCGGGACGAAGTCCCTTTGCCTGCTGTCGAAGTCGAGCCTATAGCAGCACGCGCGACGCAGGAGAATAGTTTTTTCCGGAGGGCGAACGATGGCTGAGGTGCGCGAGATCGCGAGCGGGCTGGAGTTCCCCGAGGGACCGGTCTGGATGCCGGACGGCGGCGTGGTGCTGACCGAGATCCGCCGCGGCACCATCACCCGGGTTACCCCCGACGGCCGCAAGACCGTCGTCGCCGAGACCCGGGGCGGGCCCAACGGCGCCGCCGTCGGCCCCGATGGCCTGGTTGCGACCGAGTGGCCGGCGCCGGGCCTGCGTCTGGCGTTTTGATCTTGACAGTGGCCGGGATCGGGCAGCGCTGACTCACCCCTGCTCACGGCGCAGAGGCGTCGTCGGCGCGTATTGGCGCCGCGCGTACCGTCGAGAAGCGGCGCAGGACGACCTTGCCCGGCGGCAGACCGCGTGGCTTCGAGACGTCGGCACACGTCGCCAGGTGGACGGTGACCTGACCACCGTGGCGGGCGCGCGAGTACCCGGCCGCGAGCCCGGCTGCGTAGCGCACGGTGTCGCGCGGTGGGCGCTCGAGGCCGTCCGGGTTGCGGATCACCACGTGCGAGCCGGAGTCGCCCGAGACGTGCAGCCAGAAGTCGCGCGCTGCGCCGAGCTTCAGGCTCAGCACGTCGTTGTCCGCGGCGGTGCGGCCGACGAGGACGATCCAGCCGTCGGGCGAGCGGAAGCGCCGCGCGACCGAGCGCCCGCGCCAGATGCCGGCGTCGGGGTCGGACCCGCCGGCCTCCTCACGTTCGCGCGTGGCCATGATGGCGGAGTATCAACCGCTTCGTCCGTTCGTTGTCCAGATGATCGCGGGCGCCCTTCGCGATAAGGTGCAGGGATGTCGATGCGGATGACGGCGCTCGGGCGCCGCGGCGTGCCCGCGTCGCAGCTCGGGGTGGGACTGGCCGCCGTGGCGCGACCGGGATACATCACGCTCGGCCGCGCCTACGACCTGCCCGCGGAGCGCACGCCCGAGGCGCTGTTCACGCGCACGGCCGCGATCCTCGATGCCGCGCGCGACGCAGGCGTGCGCTACGTCGACGTCGCCCGCAGCTACGGACGTGCCGAGGAGTTCCTGGCGCGCTGGCTGCGCGAGCGCGCCCTTCCCGCCGGCGCGCTGACGGTCGGCAGCAAGTGGGGCTATCGCTACACCGCGGGCTGGCAGATCGAGGCTCGGGTGCACGAGGAGAAGGAGCTGTCGCTGGCGCGCTTCACGGCACAGCTCGCCGAGAGCGTGGCGCTGCTCGGCGACCGCCTCGCTCTCTACCAGATCCACAGCGCCACCACCGAGTCGGGCTGCCTCGCGGACCTGCCCCTTCTGCGCGCCCTGGTCGCCGCCCGGCGCAGCGGTGCGTACCGTGCGGTCGGCTTGACGTTGACGGGCCCGGACTCGCGCCGGACCCTCGATCTGGCGCTCGCGGCGCGGGTGGACGGCGAGCCAGTATTCGACGTCGTGCAGGCCACCTTCAACATCCTGGAGCCGTCCTTGCGCGACTCGCTCGCGGTCGCGCGCAATGCCGGCATGGGCGTGATCCTCAAGGAGGTCCACGCCAACGGACGCCTCACCCCGGCGAATCAGCGGCCGGCGGACGAGCCGCTGCGCCGACGGCTCGAGCAGATCGCCGGCCGCCACGACCTCGCAACGGACCAGCTCGCGATCGCGTTCGCCGCGGCGCACGGCTCGGCCGACGTGGTGCTGTCCGGCGCGGCGACTCAGGCGCAGCTCGCGTCCCACGCCGCCGCCCTCGATGTGGCACTCGACGCGCCGGCGCTGGCGGAGCTGGCCGCGCTCGCCGAGCCGCCGGCAGCCTACTGGCAGAACCGCTCCGCCCTCCCCTGGACCTGAGCGCTTCTCGACCGGCCCCGCGCTCGACCTGATTCCGCGGTAGTGCGATACACGGCGCCGGAGGCATGGCGGGAATGGGGGATTGCACCGGAGCCGTCGCGCGCGCGTTCGGGCGGATCGCCGCACCGTGACGCGCGACCAGGACGATCCAGCGCCGCCGGTCGGCGTCGTCGAGCTCGCGCGCCTGGACGAGGATGCGCGCCGCGTCCGCAACTGGAAGCGCTGGGGTCCGTATCTCAGCGAGCGCCAGTGGGGCACGGTGCGCGAGGACTACAGCCCGCACGGCAGCGCGTGGAGCTTCTTCACGCACGACCACGCGCGCGCGCGCGCCTACCGCTGGGGCGAAGACGGCCTCGGCGGAATCTCCGACCGTCACCAGTACGTCTGCTTCGCCATCGCGCTGTGGAACGAGCGCGATCCGATCCTGAAGGAGCGCCTGTTCGGCCTGACCTCGGACGAGGGCAACCACGGCGAGGACGTCAAGGAGCTTTACTTCTACCTCGACTCGACGCCGACCCACTCGTACATGCGCTTCCTCTACAAGTACCCGCAGCGCGCCTTTCCGTATTCGCAGCTGGTCGAGGAGAACCGCAGACGCGGGCGCGATCTACCCGAGTACGAGATCCTCGACACCGGCATCTTCGAGGACGGCCGCTACTTCGACGTCGCCGTCGAGTATGCGAAGCGCACGCCCGAGGACCTGCTGATCCGCATCACCGCCACCAATCGCGGACCCGAGCCGGCGCCGCTGCACGTCCTGCCCACGGTCTGGTTCCGCAACACGTGGTCCTGGGGCCTCGACCCGCGCCGGCCGGTGGTGCGCTCCTACCGGGCCCCGAGCGGCGAGAGCGCGCTCGAGGTCGAGCACTCGTACTACGGACCGCGCTGGCTGATCGACGACACGCGCGGCGAGCAGCTGTTCACCAACAACGACAGCAACTGGCAGCGCCTGTTCGGCGGCGAGAATGCGACCCCGTACGTCAAGGACGCGTTTCACGACCATGTGATCCACGGCGTGCGCGATGCGGTGAGCCCGCACGGGCGTGGCACCAAGGCTGCCTACCACCACGTGCTGGAGATCGCGCCGGGCGAGTCGCGCGAGATCCGCCTGCGGTTGTGCGACGACGCAGCACTGGTTGCAGAGGCTGGCGCGCTGGCCGCGGACCACGACGCCGTGTTCGCCCAGCGGCGGGCCGAAGCCGACGAGTTCTACGCGGCACTCGCGCCGCAGGCCCTGTCGGCTGACAGCACGGCCGTCATGCGTCAAGCATTTGGCGGCTTGCTGTGGAGCAAGCAGTTCTACTCCTACGAGGTCAGCCGCTGGCTCGCGGGCGATCCGGACGGTCCCGAGCCACCGGCGTCACGGCAACGCGGGCGCAACGCCGACTGGACGCACCTGTTCAACGCGGACGTGATCTCGATGCCCGACAAGTGGGAGTATCCCTGGTACGCGTCCTGGGACCTCGCCTTCCACTGCATCCCGTTCTCGATGGTCGATCCCGACTTCGCGAAGCAGCAGCTCATCCTGCTGCTGCGCGAGTGGTACATGCACCCGAACGGCCAGCTCCCGGCCTACGAGTGGAACTTCGCCGACGTGAACCCGCCGGTGCACGCGTGGGCCGCGTGGCGCGTCTACAAGATCGAAGCCAAGCGGCGCGGCGGCACCGGCGATCGCAGCTTCCTCGAGCGCGTGTTCCACAAGCTGCTGCTCAACTTCACCTGGTGGATCAATCGCAAAGACGCCGAGGGGCGCAACGTCTTCCAGGGCGGGTTCCTGGGCCTCGACAACATAGGCGTCTTCGATCGCTCGGCGCCGCTGCCGACCGGCGGCCACATCGAGCAGAGCGACGCGACCAGCTGGATGGGCATGTACTGCCTCAACATGCTCGCGATCGCGCTCGAGCTGGCGCGCGAGGACCGCGCCTACGAGGACGTCGCCAGCAAGTTCTTCGAGCACTTCGTCTACATCTGCCACGCGATGAACAACATCGGCGGCGGCGGTGGCGTCGAGCTGTGGGACAAGCAGGACGGGTTCTTCTACGACGTGCTGTCGCTGCCCGACGGCCGCAAGCAGCCGCTCAAGGTGCGCTCGCTGGTCGGGCTGATCCCGCTGTTCGCGGTCGAGACGCTGGACTCCGAGATCATCGACCGCCTGCCCGGCTTCAAGCGCCGCATGCAGTGGTTCATCGAGAACCGGCCGGAGCTGAGCGACCACGTCGAGGCCCTGACCACGCCCGATCTGCGCGTCCTGCGCCTGCTGGCCCTGGTCGGGCGCGAGCGCCTGCGCCAGGTGCTGCGCTACATGCTGGACGAGAACGAGTTCCTGTCACCGTTCGGGGTGCGCGCGCTGTCGCGCTACCACCTCGAGCACCCGTATCTGCTCAACGTCGAAGGCACGGTCCATCGGGTCGACTACGAGCCCGGCGAGTCGCGCAGCCACCTCTTCGGCGGCAACTCGAACTGGCGCGGGCCGGTGTGGTTCCCGGTCAACTTCCTGCTGATCGAGTCGCTGCAGCGCTACCACTTCTTCTTCGGCGACGACTTCAAGGTGGAGTTCCCGACCGGCTCGGGTGTGCGGATGAACCTGTGGCAGGTCGCGGCCGAGCTGTCCCGCCGGCTGCTGCGCATCTTCCTGCCCGATCGCGACGGCATCCGGCCGTGCCTGCGCGAGATGAAGCAGTTCCGCGACGACCCGAGCTTTCACGATCTGCTGCTGTTCCACGAGTACTTCCATGGCGAGACCGGCGCCGGAGTCGGCGCGAACCACCAGACCGGCTGGACCGCGCTGATCGCCAAGCTGATCCAGCAGAGCGGCGAGTAGCAGCGCCAGCGGCCTCGTCGCAGGGAGGACACTCACCTACGTTCTCGAGCCGGCGGCGGTGGCGTTTGCGAAGGCGACGGCGTCACCGCCGTTCCTGTTCGACCTGGGTCCGGTCAAGGGCCGCGCGGCGGTCGACGATGTGCAGTCGAGCCCGGTCGACAGGCCCGACGCCGACATCGAAGACCTCGACCTACCGGGCGGTCCATTTCTTCGTCAGAGCCGCAGCGCGTAGTTCGCGGCACCCAGCAGCGCGGTTCGCGGCTCGAGTGCGAGGTGGACCGGGATGTCGCCGACCAGCTTGGCGAAGCGGCCCTTGTCGAGGTAGCCGCGCGTGAAACCCTTCTGCAGCGCGGGCAGGATCTTCGGTCCGATGCCGCCGCCGAGATACACGCCGCCGACCGTCAGGCAGCGCAGCGCCATGTTGCCCGCCTCCGCGCCGTAGAGCTCGCAGAACATGTCGAGCGCCTTGGTGCTGAGCGGGTCGTTGCGCGTCAGCGCGGCCTTCGAGACCGTGGCGCTGGGGTCGTTCGCGACCAGCTCCGCCGCCAGCCAGTCGGGCTCGGGCGCGAAGCCGGACGTGCGCAGGAAGCGGTAGATGGTGAACAGGCCGGGGCCCGACAGCACGCGCTCGTAGCTGACGTGTCCGCCGAGCTCGGCGCGCACGAACTGCAGCAGGCCGATCTCGAGCTCGTTGCGCGGTGCGAAGTCGGCGTGCCCGCCCTCGGACGCAAGCGGGTGGTGCGCGCTGCCGTCGAAGAAGAGATAGGCCTCGCCGAGCCCTGTGCCGGCCGCGATCACCGCGATGTGGCCCTTGCGCGCCGGTGAGCTGCCGGCGTGCAGACAGACCAGATCGGACGCCGGCACGTGCAGCATGCCGTAGGCGGTCGCCTCGAGGTCGTTGAGCAGCTTGACGCGCGGCGTGCCGAGCTTGGTCGCGAGCGCGCGCTCGTCGAGCACCCAGGGTAGGTTGGTCGTCTGGACGCGCCCCTCGGCGACCGGTCCCGCGACGTCGAAGCAGGCGGCGTCGATGGTCTCGGGCGCGCCCCCGCCCAGGAACGCATCGAGGATCTCCTCGAAGGTGGCGTGGTCACGGCTCGCGAAGGTCGACTCGCGGACCAGCGCGAAGCGCTCGTTGTGCTCGCGGAACAGCGCCAGCAGCGTCTTGGTGCCACCCAGGTCGCCGGCGAGAATGGTCTCCGTACCGTCGCTCTTCACGCGCGCGCACCTCGATCGTGCTGCGCCGGCACGGTGCTGTGCTGCAGGAGCATCGCGATCAGAGCACCCGCCACTTGCGACCGTCGGCCTGGATCAGCTTGTCCGCCTCGACCGGCCCCCACGAGCCAGCCGGGTACTCCGGCAGCCAGCGCGCGCCGCCTTTGGTCCACGCTTCGAGGATCGCCGTCACCCACGCCCACGACGCTTCGACGGCGTCGCGGCGCATGAAGAGGGTCGCGTCGCCGGCCATGACGTCGAGCAACAGGCGCTCGTACGCCTCCGGCGACTGGTTGGCGAACGCCTCGCCGTACTGGAAATCCATCTGTACGGGGGAGATGCGCACGCGCGGCCCGGGCGCCTTGGTCGCGATCTGCAGTGACAGCCCCTCGTCGGGCTGGATGCGCAGCACCAGCACGTTGGGCTCGAGGGCGGTGTTCGGCTCGGCGTTGAACAGGATGGACGGCACCGGCTTGAACTGGATCGAGATCTCGCTCGCCCGCTTCGGCAAGCTCTTGCCGGTGCGCAGGTAGAACGGCACGCCCGCCCAGCGCCAGTTGTCGACCCACACCTTGATTGCGACGTAGGTCTCGGTGGTCGAGTCCGGCCGCACGCGATCCTCGCGACGATAGCCGGGGACCTCGGCGCCCTGATGCGTGCCCGGTCCGTACTGCGCGCGCACCACGTGCTGGTCGATCTCGTCCGCCGGGATCGGGCGCAAGCAGTTCAGCACGCCCATCTTCTGGTCGCGCACGACGTCGGCCGACATCGACCAGGGCGGCTCCATCGCCATCAGGCAGAGGAGCTGCAGGATGTGGTTCTGCACCATGTCGCGCAGCGCACCTGCTTCCTCGTAGTAGCCGGCGCGGGTGCCGACGCCCTCCTCTTCGGAAACCGTGATCTGCACATGGTCGATGTACTTCTGGTTCCACAGCGGCTCGAAGATCGAGTTGGCGAAGCGCATCACCAGGATGCTCTGCACGGTCTCCTTGCCGAGATAGTGGTCGATGCGGAAGACCTGCTTCTCGTCGAACACGCGCGCCACGTCGTCGTTGATCTGCTTGGCGCTCGCGAGGTCGTGGCCGATCGGCTTCTCGACGATGATGCGCGTGAACGCCTTGCCGGGCTCGAGGCTCTCGACCAGCCCGGCGCGCTGCAGGTGCTCGACGCAGGTCGCGATCGTGCTCGGCGGGATCGAGAGGTAGTAGACGCGGTTGCCGGGGATGCCGCGGATCTGGTCGATCTCGTCGAGCTTGCGCTTCAGCTCGAGGTAGGCCTCGGGATCGTCGAAGCCGCCCTTCGAGTGGAACAGCGCCTGCTCGAAGGCCGGCCACTTGGCCTCGTCGAGCTTGCGCCGCGAGTACTTGCCGATCGCCTCGCGCGCACCCTTGCGGAAGGCGGCATCGTCCCAGTCGCGCCGGGTGAATCCCACCACCGCGAAGCTCTCGGGCAGGAGCCCGTCGACGTCGAGGTTGTACACCGCGGGCAGCAGCTTGCGTCGGGTCAGGTCACCCGCCGCCCCGAAGATGACCAGGGTGTTGGGCGCGGGCGTGGTGCGCCCGAGAGTCATGGTGATCGTCTTTCGGTCCTCGGCTTCGGCCATCACGATCTCCTCATCCCCCCGACGCGCGCTCGAGGTGGCCACCGAACTGGTAGCGCATCGCCGAGCAGATCTTCTCCGCGAAGGTGTGGTCCTGACGCGAGCGGAACCGCGAGTACAGGGCCGATGTCAGCACCTCGCACGGCACGGCTTCCTCGATCGCCGCCATGATGGTCCAGCGCCCCTCGCCCGAGTCCGACACCCGTCCGCTGAACTCCTTCAGATCGGGACTCTGCGCGAGCGCGATCGCCGCCAGGTCGAGCAGCCAGGAGCCGACCACGCTGCCGCGACGCCACACCTCCGCCACGTCGGCGAGGTTGATCTTGTAGTCGAGGTCGTGGTTCATGCGCGGCGCCGTCTCGGCGTCGACGCTCACCGGACGGCTGTCGAGGTCGGCGTTCTTCAGGATGTCGAAGCCCTCGGCGAAGGCCGCCATCAGGCCGTACTCGATGCCGTTGTGGACCATCTTGACGAAGTGCCCCGCGCCCGCCGTCCCGCAGTGCAGGTAGCCTTCCTCGGCGGTGCCGCCGAGCTTCTCGCGTCCGGCCGTGCGCTCGACGTCACCGCGTCCGGGCGCGATGGTCTTGAAGATCGGATCGAGGTGCTGCACCGGGTCGGGCTCGCCGCCGATCATCAGGCAGTAGCCGCGCTCGAGACCCCAGACGCCGCCGCTGGTGCCGCAGTCGATGTAGTGGATGCCCCTGGGCAGCAGCTCGGCGGCGCGCCGGCGATCGTCGCGGAAGTACGAGTTGCCGCCGTCGATGACGATGTCGCCGTTCTCCATCCGGGTGGAGAGGTCCTTGATCACGCTGTCGGTGACCGCGGCCGGGACCATGATCCACGCCGCGCGCGGCTTCTCGAGTTTCTGCACGAACTCGTCGAGCGTCGATGCGCCGACCGCCCCTTCCTTCACCAGATCCGCGACCGCCTTCGCGTTCTGGTCGTAGACCACGCAGGTGTGCCCGTTGCGCAGGAGGCGCTTGACGATGTTGAACCCCATCCGCCCCAGACCGATCATCCCCAGCTGCACACTCGCCTCCTTGTTCCTGGTCGCGACGCACTCCCGGACCGTGCGCCCGACACCTCACTCATCGACGCTTGCCGCGCTTCGCGGGCGGGCTCTTGCGCGCGCCGACCTTCTTCGTCGCGGCACGCGACGAAGCCTTCTCGACCACCTTGGCGGCGGGCCGTGCCGCCGGCTTCGCGGCGCGCTTGCCGGCCCGCGCGCTGCTCGCGGCCACAGCAAGGCCACCCGCGCGGAGCTGCTTCGAGGCCGCGGCGACGACGTTCTCGACCGTGAAGCCGAACTTCTTCACCAGATCCTTGATCGGTGCGGACGCGCCGAAGGTGGTCATGCCGACGGCGACGCCGGTCAAACCCACGTAGCGCGCCCAGCCGAACGTCGAGGCCTGCTCGACCGACACCCGGGCGGTCACATCGGGCGGCAGCACCCCGTCGCGGTATTTCTGGGACTGGCGCTCGAACAGCTCCCAGGACGGCATGCTGACCACGCGCACCGCGACGCCCTTCGCCGCGAGCTGGTCTGCGGCCTCGAGGCACAGCGAAACCTCGCTGCCGGTGCCGATCAGGATGACCTCGGGCTTGCCCTTGCAGTCGGACAGGACGTAGGCGCCCTTGGTGAGCCCTCTGGCCGGTGCGTAGCGCTGCCGATCGAGCGTCGGCAGCGCCTGCCGGCTGAGGATCATCAGCACCGGATCGTGACGGAGCTGCGCCACCAGGCGCCACGCTTCGACGACCTCGTTGGCATCGCCGGGACGGATCGTGATGAGGCCGGGGATGGCCCGCAGCGACGGTAGCTGCTCGACAGGCTGGTGCGTCGGGCCGTCCTCGCCGAGGCCGATCGAGTCGTGCGTGAAGGCGTAGACGACCGGGATCTCCATCAGCGCCGCGAGGCGGATCGCGGGCCGGCCGTAGTCCGAGAAGATCAGGAAGCCCGAGCCGAATGGCCGCACCTTGGAGAGCGACATGCCGTTCAGGATCGCACCCATCGCGTGCTCGCGGATGCCGAAGTGGAAGTTGCGGCCACCGTACGAGCCGGCCTCGAAGTCGCCCGCGCCGTCGAACGTCAGACGGGTCTTGGTGGACGGTGCGAGGTCGGCCGCGCCGCCGATCAGCCACGGCAGGTTCTTCGCCAGCGCGTTGAGCACCGTGCCCGAGGAGTCGCGGCTGGCGAGACCCTTCGGATCGGGCGGGAACGTCGGTAGGTCCTTGTCCCAACCCGGCGGCAGCTCGCGGTGCTGCATCTTGTAGAGCTGGTCCGCCAGCTCCGGGAACTCCTTCTTGTAGCGCTTGAAGCCCGCCATCCACTCGTTGCGCAGCGCGCGGCCACGCTTACCGATGCCGCGCGCGAACTCCTCGCGAACGCCGGGCGGCACCAGGAACTTGGCGTCCTCGGGCCAGCCGTAGTTGCGCTTGGTGGCGCGGATCTCGTCCTCACCGAGCGGCTCGCCGTGCGCCGCCGAGGTATCCTGCTTGTTGGGCGCGCCGTAGCCGATGTGGCTGTCGACGATGATCAAGGTCGGGCGATCGCTGGTGGTGCGGAAGACGTCGATCGCGCGCGACAGCATCTCCAGGTCGTTGGCGTCGCCGACGCGGGTGACGTTCCAGCCCAGGCCGATGAAACGCGTCGCGACGTCGTCGCTGAACGCGAGTGCGGTGTGGCCTTCGATCGTGATGCGGTTGTTGTCGTAGATCCAGCACAGGTTCGACAGCCGCAGGTGCCCGGCCAGCGACGCCGCCTCGTTCGAGATGCCCTCCATCAGGCAGCCGTCGCCGCACACCGAGTACACGTCGTAGTCGAACATCGTGTAGCCGGGGCGGTTGAAGTAGCTCGCCATCCACTGCCCGGCGATCGCCATGCCGACGCTGGTAGCCACACCCTGGCCGAGCGGCCCGGTGGTGGTCTCGACGCCCGAGGTCCAGCGGTACTCGGGATGGCCGGGACACTTCGAATCGAGCTGACGGAAGCGCTTGATGTCGCCGAGCGTGACCGACGGCTTGCCGACGCTCTCGTACTGCGCGTTGACCGCCTTCACCCCCGTCAGGTGCAGCAGCGAGTAGAGCAGCATCGACGAGTGGCCGTTCGACAGCACGAAGCGGTCGCGGTTCGGCCAGATCGGGTCTTCCGGATCGAAGCGCAGATAGCGCTGCCAGAGCGTGTAGGCGACCGGGGCCAGCGCCATCGGCGTTCCGGGATGGCCCGAGTTCGCGGCCTGCACGGCGTCCATCGACAAGGTCCGGATGGTGTTGATGCAGGACCTGGCTAGCTCGTCCGTCGTCTGCATGACCGCGCCCCTCTCTCCCCCACCGCACCCGGCGGGCGGCCACGACGGCCGCACCCCCAGGGTTTGCGGTCGTCCGTGGTCATGCAGCCTGAAGCATCCGGCGCTTCTTGTCGATCGAGGCGATCAGCTCGTCGAACGGGTCGACGAACTTCTTGATGCCCTCGCGCAGCAGCTGATCGGTCACTTCCTTCATCGAGATACCGACCGTCTCGAGGGACTTCATCGTCGCCTTCGCCTCGGCCAGCGTCTTGTCCCAGCTTCCGACCAGCGCCGCGTGCGGCTTGCCGCTCTTGCGGTACTCGACGAAGGTCTCCTCGGGAATGGTATTGACGGTGTCGGGCGCGATCAGATCGTCGACGTACTTGGTCTTCGGGTAGCTCGGGTTCTTGGTGCTGGTGCTGGCCCAGAGCACGCGCTGCGTCTGCGCCCCCTTGGCCGCGAGCGCACGCCAGCGGTCGCTGGCGACGATCTTCTTGTAGCTTTCATAGGCGACCACGCCGTTGGCGATGGCGACCGCGCCGTACAGGCCTTCGATCTGCTTCTTCTTGGCCGGGTCGGTCGCCTTCTCGGCGAGCTTCGCGAGCTTGTCGTCGATCAGGCTGTCGATGCGGCTGATGAAGAAGCTCGCCACGCTCGCGACCTTGCCCGGGTTGCGTCCGCTCGCCGCGTACTTCTCGAGCCCGTCGATGTAGGCGTGTGCGCAGGCCTCGTACGCTTCGACCGAGAACAGCAGCGTCACGTTGATGCTGATGCCCTCGCCGATCAAGGTCGTGATCGCGGTCATGCCTTCGGGCGTGCCGGGGACCTTGATGAGCACGTTCTCGCGGCCGATCTGCGCGTACGCGCGGCGCGCGTAGTCGATGGTGCCCTTGGTGTCGTTCGCCAGCGACGGCGCCACCTCGAAGCTCACGTAGCCGTCGCGGCCGGACGTGCGCTCGTAGACGGGGTGCATCATGTCACACGCCCACTGGATGTCCTCCATCGCCAGGCGCTCGTAGACCTCGACCGCGGAGCCCACGCCCTGATTGACCAGCGCGCGGATCGCCTGGTCGTAATCGTGGCTGCCGACGACGGCCTTCTCGAAGATCGCGGGGTTGGAGGTGATGCCCAACAAGCCGTCGCCGTCGATCATCCCCTGCAGCTGACCCGAGGTGATGATCCCGCGGCGGATGTTGTCGTACCAAATGCTCTGACCGAACTTCTGAACCTCGACCAACGGATTAGCCATGGCGATCTCCCAGCAAGTTGCGCAGCCGACGGTGGTTCATCGGCACGACGGTCCCGGTACTCCAGCGACGAACGAGCTCAGCACGATGCTCCCCTTGCCGTCTGCGACGAAACCGCGGAGGAACTGCTGCATCGAACAAGCGGTGCATCACACGCTTCGTGATACGGTCGCGGTTCGCGGCGAGAACCGGGGAACACCGCTGAAAGTGTCAGGGATGGCGAAGTTATTCAAGGATGGGGGTCGCCGGCGGAGCAAGCCACGACCCCGCCGCGGACGAACGGAGACCTGCCAGTGGCGACCGAAAGCACCCTGAGCAACATCGCGAGCGTCCCGCACGCCGGGCCGCAGCTGCTCGACCACGATCGCCACGATCGCGAGCTCGTCGGCAACGTCCACCCGGCGGACTGGAGCAACCCCGAGCCGGCGCGGCGCTACAATCTCGTCGTGATCGGCGCCGGAACCGCCGGCCTCGTGACCGCCGCTGGTGCCGCCGGCCTGGGCGCCAAGGTCGCACTGGTCGAGCACCAGCTCATGGGCGGCGACTGTTTGAACGTCGGCTGCGTGCCCTCCAAATCACTCCTGCGCTCCTCGCGCGTGGTCGGCGAGCTGCGCGCCGCCGATGCGCTTGGCGTGCGCATCCCGCCCGGCGCGCAGGCCGACTTCCCGGCCGTCATGGAGCGCCTGCGCCGGATTCGCGCTGGTATCAGCCGTCATGATTCGGCGCATCGTTTTCGCGATCAGCTCGGCGTCGACGTCTTCCTGGGCCGCGCGCGCTTCGCGTCGGCCGACACGGTCGAGGTCGGCGGCAAGCTGCTGCGCTTCAAGCGCGCCGTGATCGCGACCGGCGCGCGCGCCGTGGCACCCGACATCGACGGGCTCGCGGAAGCCGGCTACCTGACCAACGAGAGCGTGTTCACGCTGACCGCGCGGCCACGCCGGATCGCCGTGATCGGTGCGGGGCCGATCGGCTGCGAGCTCGCGCAGGCGTTCGCGCGCCTGGGCAGCGAGGTGGTGCTGCTGCACAACTCGCCGCACGTCCTCAACCGCGAGGACGGCGACGCGGCGGCGATCGTGCAGAACGTGTTCCTGCGCGAAGGGATCTCGCTGGTGCTCGATGCCACGATCCAGCGCGTCGTGCGGCGCGGCGACGACAAGGTGCTCGCGTACACCGCCGCAGCGAGCGGCGCGGGCGAGGTCGCCGTGGACCAGATCGTGGTCGGCGCGGGACGCGCCCCGAACGTCGCCGACCTCGGCCTCGAGCAGGTCGGCGTCGCCTACGACACGCGGCACGGCGTCCAGGTCGACGACCACCTGCGCACCACCAACGCGCGCATCTTCGCCGCGGGCGACGTCTGCATGGCGCACAAGTTCACGCACGCCGCCGACTTCGCGGCGCGGATCGTGATCCAGAACGCGCTGTTCTTCGGCCGCAAGAAGCTGTCCGCGCTGACCATGCCCTGGTGCACGTACACCGATCCCGAGATCGCGCACGTCGGGCTCTACGAGCACGAGGCACAGAGCCGCGGCGTCGCGCTCGACACCTTCGTCATCCAGCTCGCCGACGTCGACCGCGCGGTCGTCGACGGCGAGGAGGAAGGCTTCGTCAAGATCCACGTCCGCAAGGGGAGCGACGAGATCCTCGGTGCGACCATCGTCGCGCGTCACGCCGGCGAGATGATCAGCGAGGTCACGCTCGCGATGGTGGCGAAGGTCGGGCTCGGCAGGCTCGCCAGCGTCATCCATCCCTACCCGACGCAGGCCGAAGCGATCCGCAAAGCGGGCGATGCCTACAACCGGACCCGCCTGACCCCGCTGGTCAAGAAGCTGTTCGCGAGCCTGCTGCGCGTCACGCGCTGAGGCCGTTCAGCCCTTGCCGCGGGTGGTGCGCAGGCGCTTGTGCAGCATGGCGCGCGACAGCCCGAGTGCAGCGGCGCTGTGCGACACGTTGCCGCCGTGCGCACGCAGAACGTCGTCAATGTAGCGCTCCTCGAAGGCGGCGCGGGCCGCGCGCAGCGGCTCGAGCACGCTCGCCGCTGCCGCCCCTCGGGGAGCCACCGCGGCGGCCGGCACACGCCCCCCACCAGGAGCGGGTAGCGCGCGTACGCTCGCCGCGCTCACGCCGGTCACCACCTTGGGCGAGAGGTGCTCCCGGCCGATGCGTGCCCCGGTTCCGAGCAGAGCCACGGCGCGCTCGATCTCGTTCTGCAGCTCGCGCACGTTGCCCGGCCATTCGAAGCGCACCAGCAGATCGAGCGCCGCCGGGTCGAGCCCGATCGGCGGGCGCCCGAGCCGGCCGCCGATCGCGGTCAGGATGTGCGTCGCGAGCGCGCTGATGTCCTCGCGGCGCTCGCGCAGCGGCGGCAAGCGGATCGGAAACGCCGCCAGGCGGAAGTACAGGTCCGGGCGGAAGGTCCCGCGCTCCAGCTCGGCTGGGAGATCGCGGTTGGTGGCGGAGATGATGCGCACGTCGACCTTGCGCGCGCGCGTCTCGCCGACCGGGATGATCTCGCTCTCCTGCAGCACACGCAGCAGCTTGACCTGCATCGCCGGTGGCATCTCGCCGACCTCGTCGAGCAGGATGGTGCCGCCGGCGGCCGCCTCGAAGAGCCCGCGCCGATCGTGCTCGGCGCCGGTGAAGGCACCGCGGCGATGGCCGAAGAGCTCGCTCTCGAGCAGGGTCTCGCTGAGCGCACCACAGTTGATCGCCACGAACGGACGCGCCGCGCGTGGGCTCGCGTCGTGCACGCCGCGCGCGACCAGCTCCTTGCCGGTACCGGTCTCGCCCTCGACCAAGACGGCGATCGGTGAAGCGGCGGCACGCTCCATCAAGCCGACCACGTCGGCCATCACCTTGCTCGAGCCGACGATCTCGGCGAAGCGGTCCTGGCGCGAGAGATTCTGACGCAGCGCCTGCACCTGCTCGCGCAGGATGTCCTGCGAAGCGCGCATCTGTGCGTACAGCCGCGCGTTCTCGATCGCTACCGCGACGCTGGCCGCGAGCGTCGCGAGGAATGCCAGGTCGTCGTCCGTGAACGGCGCTCCGCCGCGTTGATTGACCACCTGGATCACGCCGATCCGGCCCTGGCGCGTGGGCAGCGGCACGGTCAGCATCGGCCCGGTCTTCGAGTTGGTCTTGCGATCGATCTGGCCGTAGAACTGCGGCGCGCTCGATGCGTCGTCGACGCGCGCCGCCTTGCCCGACTGCAGCACCGCGCCGGCGTGCCCGAGATGGGACGGGAAGCGCGTGCGCAGCAGCTCGGCGGCGACCGACGGCCGCGCCTGCGCGACGTAGGGAAAATACAGCTCGTTCTTCTCGGCATCGAGCAACAGGACAGCCGCGCCGTGCGCGCCGAGCACCTCGCGGCACTTGGCGACCACCAGCGGGATCAGCTCCTCGAGGTCGGTGCGCGCGGCGAACGCGCAGCCGAGATCGTACAGCAGGTGTAGCCTGCCCTCATCCGCGTCGGCGGCCGTCGGCGCGGCGTCGTGGCGGCGCTCACGGGGCTTCACGCGCCCACCCTGCCCTGCAACCGGAGATCGATCTTCTCGAGCCATCCGGTCGAGCCCATCGCGGCGAACAGCTTGCGAGCGGACTCGAGCTCGAGCCGGCAGCGGGCTTCGTCCCCACACAGCTCCGCCAGCGTCGCGGCGTGGAAGTGCGCGATCGCCGCGTAGCTGGTGGTACCGTCGGCCGCGACCAGCGTCCTGACCCGCGCCAGACACGCCTCGATCTCGGTCGCAGCCCTCGCGCCGGTGGTCTCGAGCAGGATGTAGGCCCGCGCCAGCTGGGCGATGCACTCGTACAGCGAAGGGCCGCACCGCTGTGCGACTTGAACGGCCTCCTGCGTGATCGACAGCGCGACCGTGCCCTCGCCGCGCATCAGCGTCGCGCAGGCGAGCTCGGCCAGCATGCCGGCCTCGCCCTGCACGCCGACACCATGATCGCGCGCGAGCAGGACGACGCCGTTCAAGATCTTGCTGGCGGTCTTCCCGTCACCACTCAAGAGGTGTGCATTGCCGAGCGCCCAGTACGCGAACACGCGAGCGAACGGGTTGCCGAGGTACTCCGCGAGCTCGACCGCACGCTGCGCTTTCGCCAGGCAGTCGCTCGGGTTGCCGCCCAGCATGCGCGTCACGACCGGCTCGAAGCCATAGATCTGCGCCAGGATCTCCACGTCGGCGCACTGCCAGGCCACGTCCGCCGCGCGCGCGAGATCCGCTCGGGAGTCGGCTGGACGTCCCATGGCGACGCACAGCATGGCGTGAAACAGATACAGGTAGGCGAGATGGCGGTCCGACCCGAGCTGCGGGTTATCACCCACCCTTGCGAGCAGCCGCTCGGTCAGCTCGAGCGCATCGCGCAGGTGGCCGCCGGCGAGCAAGCCGTAGATCAGCGCCACCCGGACGCGCAGGACGAGTCGGGGCTCGCCGCTCTCGCCGACCAGCCGGACCGCCTCGCGGGTCAGCGCGAGCGCCTCCTCGTGTTCGCCGACGAAGCCACGCGCCTGCGCGTACGCGAGGTAGAGCAGCGGCACGTTAGGCGACTTCGGAGCCCGCGTGGCCAGCTCGCGGGCCTCGGCGAAGAGCCGGCGCGCCTCCTCGGCGGACATGCCGAGACGAGCCCCGAGCTCGAGCAGCTTCGAGCGTGCCAGGACGCCGAAGGTGTCGACGTCGGGCGCGCTCGGCGCGCGATCGAGCAGCGCGCACACCTGGCGCCAGCGCCGCAGGGCCTCGCCGAGATTGCGCTGGCCGATCCAGGTGGCTGCGCGATGGCCCCAGAACGCCGCCTGCAGGAAGTCGCCGGCGCACTCCCAGTGGTGCGCGACCAGCGACGCGCGTTCGTCGAGGCGGTCCGCGTAGAGCTCGATGCAGGCGCGCGCGACGTCCGCATGCTTGCTGGCCAGGTCGTCCTGCACCTGAACGCCGTAGGCCTGCTCCTGCATGAGCGGGTGGCGGAAGGTGTAGTGAACTTCCCCCGACGGCGCGCAAACGGCGATGAAGTCCGCCTCCTCCAGCGCGGCGATCGTGCTGTCGAGCTCCGCCCCGGGCAAGGCGGTCACCCGGCGCAGCAGCGCCAGCGAGAAGGTCTTGCCGATCACCGCGGCCTTCTGCAGGACCTCCTTTTGCCGCGCCGGCAGCAGGTCGATGCGTGACTCGAGCAGCGCTTGCAGCGACGACGGCAGCGGTGCCCGCTCGCGGTTCGGTCCCGGCGCGTACGCCCCACGGACCCCGACGAGGGCACCGGTCTCGGCCAGCATGGTGACCAGCTCTTCCATGAAGAACGGGTTGCCGCCGGTGCGCGCGCGGATCTGGCCGGCGAGATCGTCGAGCGCCGGATCGTCGCCGAGGAGCTGGCGCAGCAGCTCGTGCGTGGTGCGGCGGCTGAGCGGCGCCAGCGACAGCTCGCGGTAGGACTCGAACCGCGGCGCTCGATACTCGGGCCGGAAGTTGAGCACCACCAGCACCCGGGTGCCGGCGACGCTCGCGAGCGCGAGATCGAGCAGCTTGGCGCTCGCCGAATCGAGCCAGTGCAGGTCCTCGATCAGGAGCAGCGCCGGGCGGCGGTTGCCCAGCGCCGCCATGAACCCGCCGATCAGCAGCTTCAGGCGCTCGTCGTCGCTCGGCTCGGCGCCCGCACGCGCCTCGCCGGTGACGCCGAGCAGTCGCTCGAAGAACGGGCCCAGCGCCGCCGCCGAGCCACCCATGGCCTGCAGCTTGGCGTCGATGAGCTGTCGCGCGGTGTCACTGGACACGTCGGCTCGGATCGCAAACAACCGCCGCAGGTCCATCATCAAGCTCAAGAATGGTGTGGCGCGCAGGTGCGACAGGATGCGCCAGTCATAGACCGCGACGCCCTCGTCGGCGCACTGCGTGAGGAACTCCTGGCACAGGCGGCTCTTGCCGACCCCGACCTCGCCGCGGACGCCGATGATGGCGCCACGCTTGGCGCGCGCTTCCTCGAGCCCGCGCTCGAGCACGCGCATCTCGCTCGCGCGGCCGACGAAGCGCAGCAGACCGTGCGAACGCGAGCGCTCGAGGCGCGTGTGAAAGGAGCCGAGCCCGACCAGCTCGTAGGCGCGCACCGCCGGGGCGCGTCCGCGCTCCGTCAGGATGCCGCGATCGACCAGCCGGAAGTAGCCTTCGACCAGGCTCGCCGTGCGCTCGGCGACGAGGATCCGGTCGGGCTCGGCGAGCCGCTCCATCGCCGCCGCGAGGTGCACCGTCTGGCCGAGCGCCGTGTAGCTGGTGGTACCGTCGCGACCGAGCGTCGCTGCGACGACGTCACCCGAGTTGATGCCGATGCGCACGGCGAGCTCCACGCCGCGGGTCTCGCGCAGCTCGGTTGCATAGCTCGCGAGCGCGCGGCGCAGCCGCAGCGCGGCGTAGCAGGCACGCTGCGCATGATCTTCCTGGGCCACCGGCGCACCGAACAGTGCCATGATGCCGTCGCCGGTGAAGCGGTTCACCACCCCGCCGACGCGCTGCACGCCATCGGCCAGGATGACGAAGAAGCGCACCAGGATCCGGTACCACTCCTCGGGATCGAGGCGCTCGGAGAGCGCCATGGAGCCCTGCACGTCCGCGAACAGCACCGTTACCTGCTTGTGCTCCGCGCGCTGCACGTGGCTGCCCGGCGGCGACCCCGGTGGCCCCTCCAGGGTGGCCATCGCGCGGCCACAGCAACGGCAGAAGCGGGCACCGTGCGGGCTCTCCGCACCGCACGCATGGCAGCGCTCGAGGGCCTCGCCGAGAAGGTCGGTGATGCGTTCGGGGTGTTGCATTGCCAGGTCGAACCGGAGTCGGCCCCGAAAAATAGCACCTTCCCCGCCACAAGGCGCTGGGAATCTCACCTCTCCGCGCGATTCGACGCAGCTCTCAGGCAGGTCCACGGCCGGCGGCAATCGGCGGGCCCCCGGGGCTCGCGCTCTCGGGCGCCTTGCCGGGCACCGGCGGCAAGGGCTCGCGGCCGCCGGGCGCCAGCAGCACCGGCCGCGGCCCGCCGCCGGTCCCGAGATAGAGCTCGGACTCCTTGTACTGGGTGATGGCGAAGCGTGTCAGCACGCCGATCGCGGCACAGACCGGCATCGCCAGCAGGATCCCGACGAAGCCGAACAGCGCGCCGCCCGCGAACAGGCCGAAGATGACCCACAGCGGGTGCAGCCCGATACGATCGCCGACCAGGCGCGGGGTCAGAACGTAATCGGTGAGAATCTGGCCCGCGATGAACACCCCGAGCACCACCGTCACCATCACCCAGTCGGGCCAGAACTGCAGCGCCGCGACGCCCACCGAGGTCACCAGGCCGACCAGCGTCCCGACGTACGGGATGAAGGCGATTCCGCCGGCGATCAGGCCGATCGTCAAGCCGAAGTTCAAGCCGACCGCGGTCAGCGCGACCGCGTAGAACACCCCGAGCGACAGGCACACGGTCGCCACGCCGCGCACGTAGCCGGCCAGCACGCGGTCGATCTCGCGCGCCTGGCTGCGGATGGTCGCCGCGTGCTCGAGCGGCAGCCAGCCGTCCACGGTGTGGACGACCTTCACCCAGTCGCGCAGCAGGTAGTACGCGACCAGTGGCGTCACGGACAGCAGCGTCAGCACGTTGACGATCTTCAGGCTGCGGTCGAAGACGCCGTTCAGGAACGTCGCGAGGAGCTCCGCGACACGCTGCACGGCGGAGGCGAGCGGTGCCTTGAGCTGGTTGACGTCGGCCGGGTCGAGGACCGCCAGCGCGCGCTCGACCAGCGAGCGACCAAGATCGAAGAGCGCCGAGAAGTACTCGGGCAGACGCGCGACCAGACCCACCACCTGCGCGATCACGGTCGGCAGCAGCAGGACGAACAGCAGGGTCGCGAGGAAGAAGAAGCCGATGATGATGACCGCCGCCGAGACCGTGCGCGACAGCCCCCAGCGCTGCATCCGATCCGCGACCGGATCGAGGAAGTAGCCGATCGCCATGCCGAGGACGAACGGCAGCAGGATCGGACTCAGCAGCCAGAGCGCAACGAGGCTGCCGGCCAGCATCAGCAGCCAGAGCTTCGCCTGTCGTTGCACCGTCATCCCGCGCCGTCTCCCCACGCCGAGGTCCCCATCCCCGCGTCTGAAGATCCCGGCTGTGGTCGCGTAAAGCAAGCGCCGCGCCCTTTCCTCGCGGACGCGAAACCGGCACACTCCGCGGCGGCTGCGAGAATCGCCGAGGAGAACGCCATGATGGACGTGTCGAAGCTCATCACCGCCCTGCTCTCCGGCATGAAGGAGATCTCGGTTTCCGAGACCGTGGTCGGAGCGCCGATCCGCTCCGCCGGCTCGACCATCATCCCCGTCAACAAGGTGACCCTGGGCTTCGGGACCGGTGCCGCGAGTACGCGTTCCGGGGCGAGCACCAAGGCGAACGGGCTCGAGTCGAGCGCGGTCGGTGGCGGCCTCACCGTCGATCCGCAGGCGTTCATCGTGGTCAATGCCGAGGGTCAGGCGCAGCTTCTGTCGCTCAAGGACTCGCGCGGTGCGACGGTGCTGCGCGCGTTCGAGCTGCTGCCGAGCGTCCTGAGCCAGCTCGGGCTGCCGATCGGCGACGCCGCCGCCGCGCCCGCGCCCGCGGCCCTGCCGGTCGAGGAGACGGCGGCCCTGCCGAAGGACGGGGGCCCGGGCCGCTGATCGGGGCGCTGGGCATCGTCGCGGCGGCGCTGCTCGTCGTGCTCCTGGCAGCGCTGCTCCTGCCCGTTCTGCTGGCGCTGCGCGTCGCCGGTGATCTGCACGCCGGCATGACGATCTCGCTGCGCTACCGCGTGCTGCTCGTCGTCAGCGGCACGCGCGTCCTGCGTACGCCGCGCCGCGCGAGCGCGAGCCCCGCCGCGGCGTCGGCCGATCCGGCGAGCGGCCCTGGCCCAGGCCATAGTCGCGGCGCGCGCGGGCGCGCACTCTGGACGCAGCTCGAGCTGGCGCAGCGCGTGCTGCGCAGCCGTGCGGTGCGCGTGGCGCGGCCCCAGGGCTGGCTCGAGTTCGCGCTCGGCGACGTCGCCGAGACCGGACGGCTGTACGGCTTTGCGTGCATGCTCGCAGCACTGGTCGATCCCGAGGGTGGGCTCGAGATCCTGCCGCTGTGGAATGCCGAGGAGTGGCTTGCCGCCGATCTCTCGTTGCGCGCGCGCGTCCACCCGCTGCTGCTCGCGGTGGTGCTCATCCGGGCACGGCTCGCACGCGGTCGTATCGAGTCCGCGACCGCAGCGACGGCGCCCGAGCAGCGTGGCCATGCTGCTTGACGAGGAGCTGCTCGCCGCCGGGGCGATCGGGTGCGGCGACAGCGTGCTGGTCCCGGTGCTCCGCCTGCGCGTGCGCGGCCTCGGGCCGTGGGTGTCGGCCGAGGCCGAGCTGGTCGGCGTCGTGCTCAGGCGCGGCGCCGCGGGTGCTTTTCTCGCGCCCGACGCCGCCCCGGTGGACGCAGCGTCGTGGTCTGCGTGGCTCGAAGCGCGCCCCGAGCTGCTGCGCGACATCCGCGCGCGGCTCGCCGCCGGCACGTCCACCCGGTAAAGGACATCCGCGCGTCCAGCGCAGGACTCGGGGAGGCAGTCGACGATGAGCAACAGGGCGATGGACAATGTGGGACGTTTTCTGGCCGCCGCCGCCGCGGCGGCGGTGCTGTCGCTCGGCTGCTCGTTCTCGGACAGCTCGAAGAGCATCTCGGACTCGATCTCCGGCAGCAGCGGCAGCATCTCCGACTCGAGCACCAGCAGCTCGGGCTCGGACGACAAGAAGAGCAGCCAGAGCGAGGCGCTGTACCGCGAGGACGTGCGCAACTACACCGCTGCCTACGTGCGCGACGGCGGCGACGTCGCGAGCTTCCAGCGCGGTCTCGGCAGCATCGCGCGCGAGCACGGGCTGAGCGATTGGGAGGCCGCCCCCGCGACGTGGACCGGCGTCGGCGAAGGACTCAAGCGCGCCGCCGCGTCGCCGCAGCAGCTCGATACGATGAGCCGGGAGCTGGCCGGCGACGACGTGGCGAAGCAGCGCGAGATCGCGCGCGGATACACCGGCCCGGGCTGAGCTGGTGCGTCTCGGCTGCGCCGCCGCGTGCCTGGTATTCGCGCTCGGCGCCGGCAGCGCCAGCGCCGACGAGCCCGGGCCGGCGTCGTTCGACTACCTGTACATCGAGGCCAACGAGGGCGGCTCGAGCGGCGGACACGTGGCGATCCGCTTCGGCGCCGAGACCTTTCACTTCCAGCACCACGGCGGCGGCATGCTGCGCCTGCAGCGCGACCACTCGGACGCCTTCATCCACACCTACACACGGCTGCGGAATCGTCCGATCCACGCGCAGCGCGTCGCGGTCACGCCGGAGACCTACGCCCTGCTGCGCCGCCGCTTCAGCGACCGCCTGGTGCTCGAGGCGCGTCAGTTCGCGATCCTCGCGTCGCTGCAGGCGGACCGCGACCTGCTGACGCGCCAGGGCGACGCTGGTAGCGCGCCCGCCACCGTGCCGCTGCGCGCCGCCGGCCTGTTCGCGGTGCCCGACGCAGCACACGTGGCGAACGGTGCCTACGCCGCCGTCATCAGCGCGGCACGGGCGCGCTTCGGCGACGACATCCTGGTGCGGCGCCGCGACGAGATCGCGCGCGCGCTCGCCGCCCTGCTCATCCCGAGCGGCGAGGCGGTCGAGCCGCCACCGCGCCCGCACGCGTACGCGGCCGCGCCCGAGTCGTTCACGCAGCGCGCCGCCGAGCTGCTCGAGGCGCGCACCGCGCTCGACGTGCTCGAGGGCGGCGGACCGCTGCGCGCCGACGTCGTGCGCAGCGCCGAGCTCGACGAGCTCGCGCTGGACGACGGCGAGGTGGCAGCGCTGCGCGCGTTCGCAGGCCGGCTCGAGGAGCGCGCCGCCGACCTCGTGGGCTCGCGACGTCCGGACTACGGCAGCGCGTTGCTGCTGGCCCTGGCACGTCTCGGGACAGTCGCCCGGAGCGTGCACGCGCATCGCCTCGCGCTGCTCGACGCCTATCAGGCGGACGCGCCCCGTCTCGAGCCCGCAGAGCTCGATGCGCACGCAACCGTCCTGCCGGTGCTGCTCGACGAGGCCCGCGCCGAGCTGGCCGCCGCACGCCGCGTGCTGCGCGGCAGCGCGCTGCTGCGCGAGGCTGACTTCACCGCGCTCGAGAGCGCGGGCAACCGCTTCCTCGAGCTGCACGCGGCGAGCGCGCACGGCAGCGCGCTGCGACTTGCCAGCGGCCCGCTGCTGCCGTCGCGCAGCGCCCCGGGCACCCTGCCCGACGTTGCGCCGGGCATTGCGCCGGACGAACGCGCAGCACTCGCGCACGCCGCCGAGCGCCGCGCCGACGAATACGCCACCGAGCTGCAGCGGCTCTACGGCTACGATCTGCTGACGCGCAACTGCGTCTCCGAGATCTTCCGCGAGATCGCGGCCGCCCTCGCCGCCGACGACCTGTCCGGCCAGGCGCTCGCCTGCACCGGCTCCGACGCGCGCCTCGGCGGCTGCATCGATCCGGCCGCCCGGCTGCGCTTCATCCCGTTTCTCGCGGCGAACGCGGTGGCGGCAGAGTATCAGGTCATCGCCAGCGACGAGGTGCCGTCGTATCGCGACGGCGCCCTCGCGGCGATGTATGCGCGCGAGAACGATCTCGCGGTCTTCCTGCGCGAGTCGAACGTGATCTCGTCGACCATCTATCGACCGCGCGCGGCCGACTCGCCGTTCCTCTTCTTCACCGATGACACCGTGCTCACGCGCCCGCTGTTCGGCGCCGTGAACCTGGTCGTCGGCCTCGGCGCCAGCGCCGCGGGCGTGCTGCTGCTCCCGACGGGCGACGCCGAGCTACTGCTGCGCGGCTTGCGCGGCACCCTGTTCAGCCTCCCCGAGCTCGCCTTCGCGAACATCCGCAAGGGCTCGTTCGCCCACGTACCGCGCACGGCTCCGGCGCCGCCAGACCTGCCCACCCACGTCGACTCCTGACGGCTCCAGCAGTGCGATGCGCGCCCGAGGTGTACGACCCCGAAACGCAGAAAGCCCCGGGGAGAATCGACTCCCCGGGGCTTTCGCGATCTTCCGCGCCGTGCGCCTGACGGCGCCGGCGGGTGCCGCTACGGAGCCTCCTCGACGATCAAGGTCGGGGAGAAGCCGAGATCACCGGCCGCCGCCGCGCCCTCGCGCGAGTAGTAGGCGACCGAGCCGGCGCCCTTCACCTGGATGAACCACGCCATGAACTGGTTGTCCTGCGGCCCGAGGCCGGCCTGTACGTCGGCGGTCACGTCGAACGAGACCTTGGTGCCGTCGAGCATGCCGTCGGTGTGCAGCGCCGGGCCGATCAGCGCGCCCTGGTGCTTCTTGCCGCCGGTCTTCCAGCGGAAGATGCCGGCGCAGTCGGGCTTCTCGTTGGCGATGTTGGTGTCGGTCGAGCAGTTCCAGGTGATGCCCGAGCCGGTGCCCTTCGGATTGTTCGGCGTCGGGTAGTTGTTGCCGTTGCCCTCGGCCCAGTCCTCGAAGCCGTCGTCGAGGCGCGCGACGAAGGTCTCGCCACCGCCCAGCGGCCAGCCCGAGCTCGGCGAGAACGGCGGCACGTCGAAGCCGTTGTCCGACACCGTCAAGACCAGCTTGGCGCTGATCACCTTGGCGAAATCGACCAGCGTCACGTCGAAGCCGACCAGCGAGCGGGTCTGGTTCTCGACCCGCAGGGTGAGCGCGACGCCGTTGTTCTGGTTCTTCTTCTGGTGGAGGATCGTCGCGTCCTTGTTGGAGCGGAACTCATCCTCGTCGCCCGGCGGCGGGCCGCCGCAGTTGACCGAGCCACCCGCGATCGAGTGCTCGATGTCGACCAGGTTGCTGAAGAAGCGGCCGATGAAGCTGCCGACCGAGCCGCCCGAGCCGATGTGGATCTCGCCGTTGGGCGCGAACACGTCGCCGATCCAGTTCGAGTTGCCGCCCGCGAGGAAGGCGTTGTCACCCGAAGCCTTGGTCTCGAGGTAGAAGTCACACGGCGAGGCGTTCGACGTGGTGACGTTGACCGAACCCCACGTTGCCGATCCGCAGACGAAGACCTTCGTGCCCGGCTGCGTCACGGTGATGGTCGAGCCGTTGCCGCCGTTGATCGAGTCGAAGAAGTAGTTGCCGGCAACGCTCAGGACGAGGTCGAAACCGCTGCCGAAGTTGACCGCGCCAAACGATCCCGGGGCCAGGACGAGCGGCGGCTCGTTGTTGCCGCCCGAGATCGGTGCACCACCCGTCGGACAGGTGAACACGGTCCCCGGCGGCAAGGTCGGCAGCATCGGATCGACCGGGAACGCGTCGGTGCCGACGCTCGAGCCGAAGTTCAGCACCAGCGTCGTCCCGGCGGGCCGGAACACCGTGCCCGAGATCGAGGCCTGGTTCTGCAGGTTGACGTTGCCGCCGCTGCGCACGTCGCCGTCGACCGTCGACTTGCCGTTCAGCCGCACCGCCACGTTGCCGGCCACGGGGTCGTTGTTGCGTGCCCCGACCAGGCCGACGATGTCCGAGTCGAAGCCGATCGTGACGCCGTTCTCGCCGAAGATCGTGTACTCCTGGAGCAACGGGCCGGCCGCTGCGGCGGGGATGGCAAGTGCGAGGGCAAGTGCGCCGAGAAGGGGCGCCGAGACCCGGCGCATGAGGGTCTTCATATTGATTCTCCTTGGGTGACGGGTTGCGCGGCCCAAGTGCCCGCTGGCCCGTCTGGCGCACTGCGCCGGCCCACAGATGTGGGCATAGCAGACGTGCAATGCGCCGGGAACGCCAAATCTTCTCGGCGCGAAACGTTTCCGGGCGTCAAATTCAGCCTGCCGCCGCCCTCACCCGGAAGCGGTAGCTGCCCGACCCGATAGAGGATGCGCCCCCGCTCCACGCCTCGACGGCACCGAGACCCTGCGCCGGGATCTCCGGCCGGAACTCGATCTCGGCGCAGCCCGGACGGCGCGGCTCGATGCCGGCCAGGTCCTCGAGCAGCCACTGCCCGATCGAGCCGAACATGTGGTGGTTCTGCGAGCGCACCGCCGGCCCCCCAGGCCTCGAGCAAGGAGGTGTAGCCGAGCTCGAGCCACTCACCCTCAGTTCCTCGTTCAGCGAGCGACCATACGCTCGCAGGACGCGACGAGGTCGCGTGCGGCGCGCACGACCCGTTCCGCCACCGCGGCGGCTGCCCTGGTCGCCTGCACCGCGACCTCTTCCGGCGAGCCCTGCAGCAACTCTGCGCGCGTGTCCTCGAAGTCCAGCGCGATGTCCCGCTCGAGCTCGGCGCACGTCACTGCCACCTGCTCGGCGCACCCGGCCGACTCCTCCACCAGCGCCGCGAGGCGCTCGAAGACCCACCACAGCCTTTCTGCACCCGGCGCGCCTTCGTCGCCCGCGCGGGTGAGGCTCTCGGGCAAGGTCCCGGCGAGCACGAGCGGGAAGTAGAGCGACGCGCACGGCCGCCCGAAGGCGAGCCACGCAGTACGAGCACCCGCTGGATCGGATTCCAGCTCCGCGACCATGCTCATCGCGGTACGGCTCGGCCCCTCGTGCATGCAGAGCGTATAGAACTGCTCGCGATCCGGCGTCGCACCGCGCGCGAAGCGCGGTCCGCTCGCGTCGTGATCGCGTAGCACGGTGCGCAGGCTGCCGAGCGTGTGCCGGCCCCGGCCGGCAGCGAGCAGCTCGCGCGAGCGGCGCAGCCTTCCGGAGGACAGCACCGGCGGCACCGTAGCCGTGTCCCGGTACGCAAGCGCAAAATCAAAGGGCTCTCGCACCGCGAGCCCGGCCGCGTGCGCGCGCTCCGTCGTGGTATTCGCCAGTCGGTCCCAGTCCGCACCGATCGAGACGTGGTTCGAGATCGCGTCGACGTCGTGCGCGCGCCGCGCGGCCCACTGCCGCCCCGCCGCCTCCAGGATCCAGGCGCCGGCCGGGTCCGCGATCAGGAACGAGTTGTTGTACGGCCAGTCCATGTCGCGGTAGCCCGAGCCGCCCTGACCGTGGGTCTCGATCAGCTCGATCAGGATCTCGATCGCACCTTCCGCCGTGCGCCCGCGCTCGAGCCCGAGCCGCACCAGGTCCATGCCGATCAGTCCGATCGCCGCCGGCGCCTCGTGCGCGAAGATGGTCTCGTTGCCGATCGCGACGCCGTGCTCGTTGAGCCCCATCTCGAAGCCCCACAGCCACGTCGGCCGCGAGCCCAGCACGCGCGCGGTCTCCGTCACCTGCGGGATCTCGAGGTACTGGCAGCGCACGGTTGCACCCGGCGGGTGCTGCGCGCGCTCGACCAGGAGCGGCGCCTGCGGCTCGCCCGGCGGCCGGTCGCTGTTCTTGCCGAAAAGCGCGACGCCACCGGCGGCGGCGCTGCCGAGCGCGACGATGGTGTCGCAGCCCGCGAGGACCGGCGGGCTTGAAGCGGCGACCCGACTCATCACGCTCGGCGTAGCACAACGCGCATGCCGCCGAGGAGCCCGGCAAAAGGCGCCTTGCTACTCCGTCTCGGGAACGGCGAACAGCCGCACCTTCATCTGCCGCATGTTGGTGGTGGTCTGGCCGGTGAGCTCGATGCCCTCGATCGCCGGGGGCAGCCATCGCCGATCGTGTCGGCAGGCGCGGCCTGGTTCGCAAGGCCGAAGTCGACGAGAACAAGCGACGCGACGACCCCGGCGCCCTCATCCAACGACGCCGTGATCGCACCGTCGATCGCGAACGGCAGCTGCGCGGAGTGCGCGCCGAAGCCGTCGCTTTCGAGCGCGTAGCCGGCGAGCGTGACCGCGAACCGCGCCCCGGCGGGCAGCGGACGGAGCGGCACGAAGTCGATCGTGCCGGCGAGTGGCCGCGGTGGGGGGAATTCCCGCTCGAGGTGCGGATCGAGGATCGAGATGGTGCTGCCGCCGTCGAAGGGGGGCTCCGGCACGGTGCTCAGGCGATAGCGAACGGAGCTGACCCCGGTCAGCTCGCAGAGCGCAGGCGTAGCGGGGGTCGCGGATGGCGCACCAGACACACTCGACCGCCACAGGCCGCCTGGCAAACGAGCAGCGCGCCGACTGCAAGGGAACACCCGCGCGAAGATCGGAGGGCCATGGCCCGCAGGATACGAAAGCGATCCGCCACTGACAACGGCCACGCCACCCACGCGTTCGCCCGCTCATCCGGGGCATCAGCTAAAGTAATGCGAGAGTTTTGCGGTTCAGCAGTCGTGCATCGAGAATCCACCAAGGATCCGGATCGTGCGGTACGATCGACGGCGTGACCCTTCGGCCGATCGGCCCGCGCACGCGCAATCGAGCTTCCGCGGCGCTCGATCACACAGCGAGGATCGTAGACCGGTAGGGCGCGGGACTCAGTTGAAGACGCCCGAGATCGCGCCGGTGAAGTTGCAGCGGCCGGCGTGGACTCCCTTCTCCGACACCCGCCCCTGAAACACCCTGTTTTGCCAACCCAACCGCGATCGCTGTGGACTTGACCGCGCGCTCCGACTCGCGAAGAGTCCGGCTCAACCCAGATCTGGAGAAGCCGAGACCATGCCGACTCTGCCGCTGCGACGTATCGGGATCCTTGCTGCCGTGCTGCTGTTGGCCAGCTTCGCTCGTGAAGCGGACGCAGGCCCGAGAAGCCGCCCCATCCGAACCGGACAGACGACGTGCTGGGACACCGCCGGTGCGGTCATCCCCTGCGCGGGCACCGGACAGGACGGTGACTTGAAACCCGGCGAGCCGCGCTCCTACCTCGACAACGGTGACGGGACGATCCGGGACAAGCGGACGGCGTTGACCTGGGAGAAGCTCTCCAACGACGGCTCGATCCACGACAAGGACAACGCCTATACCTGGGCGGAGGCGTTCGGGAAGATCGACGACCTGAATATGGCCGGCTTCGCCGGCTTCACCGACTGGCGGCTGCCGTCCGTGACCGAGCTCGAAACCATCACCAACCGCGGCGCCGTTCTGCCGGCCGTGTCTGCAGCGTTCAACACCAGCTGTGGCGCGGGCTGCACGGTGCTGACCTGCAGCTGCACCCTCTCGTCCTCAATGATCACCTGGTCCTCGTCGTCCTACGTGAACGATCCGGACAACGCGTGGCTGGTGAACTTCTTCGACGGCACGGCCTACACAGCCATGAAGACGGACAGCAACCGCGTCCGCGCCGTGCGCGGCGGCTGAGCAGCTTCTCGATCCGCGTACCTGGTGATCAGAGTCCGGAGATGCGGAAGCCGTGTCTCTTGAGGGTACTCCTCTCGGTATCCGTCCCCGACACCACCTCGAGGTCACGCAGGCGCCGGTCGTACGCACCGTGCGGCTCGCCGTCGACGATCAGGACGCCCTTGCCGTCGGGACCGGTCGCCACCACGGCCTGCACCAATGCCCGCTCCGGCGCCGCCCGGCTGCGGAGCTTCACTTGCCGGCACCCATCGTCGCAGACCCCATCGGGGTCCGGTATCGCGTGGCGGGTGCCGAGGCGACGGCCTTCGGATCTTTCCCGCCGCGAAGCGAATCCTGCGAGCCCAGCGTCAAGCAGCGAGCCGCAGGCAGCGGGCAGCGGGCAAAGAAAAACCCCAGGGGTTGCCTGGGGTTCTTCGAGTGCGCCCAGAGAGATTCGAACTCCCGGCCTTCTGATCCGTAGTCAGACGCTCTATCCAGCTGAGCTATGGGCGCAGAACGTGATGCGACGGGCTAGGTAGCCATATCGCTGGCACGTGTCCAGTCACCTGCTCGCGGTGCCCGTGGCGCTGTTTCCACGCAGCGCGATCGCGCAGCCTTGCGACCCCCGGGTGAGCGCAGTACGTAGGGGAGGTTCGATCGTTGGACGGGACGACGTGCTTGGAGAGATGGCCGAGTGGTCGAAGGCGCGCGCCTGCTAAGCGTGTATACGGGTAACTCCGTATCGAGGGTTCGAATCCCTCTCTCTCCGCTCCGTCCCACAGATCGCGCAGCGGCGCAGCGCAGGCCGCATGGCGATCTGGCAGCCCTGCAACCCCGCACGACGCTCGCGCGAGATTGATCGATTCGCGCAGGCGCGCCGGCGCAAACCCGTGGGGGCGCCGTTGCGCCGCGGCAAACGCCGCGTTTGCAGGCCTGACGGGCCGTTCGTTGCACGGAGCGAGACTTTTTCCCCGCGCCTGCCGTAGCGGCTGCGCCGGCCGCGCCGGGAAGACGGGCGCGCTCGAGTGGCACGTACCTTGATACTGGTCCGTACCATGAACGAGACCACCTCGACGACCGAAACCGACACCTTCCTCCTGGTCCTCAACGATCCCGAATTCGTCCGCGTGGGTGCACTCCTCGGCCTCAGAGCACGCGCGACCCACCAAGCCGACTCCCAGCTGGTCGACTCGTTCATCGATAGCGACGTCCAGTTCAGCGGTGCGAGGCGCAAACTTCTGGTCACCTCCGTCCCCAACGTCCTGCCGCAGTAAGGAAGCCCATCCGCGCGATCAGCCCCTCCCTCCCCCAGGGGCCTCCGATCGCGCGGGGCACGCTCGCTGCTGCGCTCGCGCCGCGCCAACACGCCCGGCCGACGTCCGGCC
>Ga0163152_10000199_pt1 | contig 103653 bp, 118 predicted proteins | sample OliLakLV19MP8IB2_FD_148635 | JGI IMG/M metagenome (GOLD analysis project Ga0163152, IMG submission 148635) | Freshwater microbial mat bacterial communities from Lake Vanda, McMurdo Dry Valleys, Antarctica - Oligotrophic Lake LV.19.MP8.IB-2 | ecosystem: Environmental > Aquatic > Freshwater >...
ATAATCTGTTCTTCTTGTTGACTCATTGATTAGCTGCCTTTCTTTTTTGCTATAGTAGCAAAGCTCGTCATTCTTTACTAAATTTCAGAGATTTATATTTTATAGACAAGAGCAAAAATTAGAGTAGGTTAACCGTTATATTAATTAAGTCTCTTAGCTGCTCTTTGCGAGGACCGTCTAGAACGTAATTTGGGTCGGTTCGGCCAATCACAATGCCTACTTCGCCCATAACGCCCACCAACTCTTCAGCCTCTACTATTTCTCCACTTTCAATACCCTTATGTATTTCTTCTAGTACTGGTACGAGCCTGTTAGCAGATTTGCGATCAATATCAAACATTGGCGGCACACTATGAGTGCCGTCAATGACAACTGCACTACCAAGTTTTCTACCAAGCAAATTAGTCTGTGAGATATATTCGAATGCTTTGGCACGTTTTTCTTCAGAAGGCATATCGGCAGGTAGTTCGTAGCCACGGGTAAAAATTGCAACATGAGGATTACCCTCGCCAACTGGCACGATTCCCGTTGGGATACCCGCAAACTGAGGGCCACTTGCAATAGTGCCCAAGTCAACCCCAGAATTATCATTATCTGCGCTATTGCTACGAATTGCTTTTACGGTGTTTTCGACTATACCTAAATCGCCTGTAGCGCCATTTTTGACACCTGTGGGTAGGTGATAAGCCGCAAACTTACCACGATGAGCGGTAGGCTCAATATCCCGAGCACCCATCCATACGCCACTCAGGTAAGGGCCTAGAGCACCTATCTGGTTACCCTCTGTTATTTCTGTAATAAGCGGCAAACCTCTGTTAAAGGCAGCTTGATAAGTCTCAAATAGACTTTCTCTGTAAGCAGGGTCTAGGCCATACCAAAGGCCTGACCAGCCAGTCGCTGTCCGCGGCTTAGCACCGTTGGCACGTAGGGCAATAACAGCCTCAGGGTTTTCTTCTTGCAGTTCATCAATGTAATCGTATAGAGGCACGTAGTCTACTTCAACATCCAACGAGCAAGGGCCAATTATTATGATTTTTTTGCCAGTGCCCCGAAAAATATCGCCAACTATCCGGCGATTATTGTCTCGTACTTCTACTGCATCATCATCAAGACCGGCTTGCACATCTTCAATCACATGACCAAGCCCTTTCACATCTATGCGCTCGGCCAATACATCGCTGGCTTGGCTGTCTAGAGCCCAGTGATGTTGGAGTGCCTCACTTGTGGTATGTTCGCTCATAGGCAAATTTGCTAGTCTTCCTGTACCTTTAGTACTCGATGATTTTCGCGTTTCTTTTTGCCAACCTGGAGGACTACTGTCTGTCCCTCCTCTATGGTAGTAGCTGCCCAGTCTGCGGAAACTGCCTGACCATTTACCCGGACAGCATTGGCTTCTAGGAGCCGGCGAGCCTGCTTGTTTGAAGGAGCAAGCCCACTGCCTACAAGTATATCAACAATATTCTGGCCCAACGCTACACTTGCAACTGGCAATGTTTCAAGATCAATTTCTACATCCCTAGAAGTTAAGGCCTGATAACCCCGCTCTGCCTCTTGAGCAGACTCCTGCCCATGAAGGTCTGTCACTATTGTTCTGGCAAGCAGCATCTTGGCTTCGATACCAGATAAGGTACTATCTCGCAGTTTCTGCTCGATATCTCTTACCTCTTCTATGGGCATATCAGTGCATAGCTCTAATGCATGAGGCGTAATGCCGTCGCCCCACATCATAATCTTGTGGTACATATCAGCAGGCGTGTCGTTAAGGGTTATCATATTTCCTTCTGTCTTACCGATTTTTTTGCCATCTGGATCGGCCAAAAGCTGCCCAGCAATAACGTACTTCTGCTTATCTAGGTGTCTTTTGACGAGCGTTGTACCTTTGAGCATATTGAAGATCTGATCCGAGCCACCAACTTCTATGTCAACGTCAAGCTGTACGCTGTCCCAGGCCTGCATAAGTGGGTATAAAATTTCTATGAGGTTTAGTGACTTCTCGTCCTTAATCCGTTGCTGAAACATATCCCGTTCGAGCATCTGCTGTACAGAGAACTCGCTAGCTAGTTCTAGGACGTCCGTAAAGTTCATCCCGTCCAGCCATTCACTGTTGTAACGTAAATCAACTGGATTTTTTGGATCCTCAAAGTCGAGTATTTTGCCGGCTTGCTGCTTGTAACCTTGGGCGTTTTCGAGTACTTGTTCGCGGGTCAGTCTAGTCCGAGCCGCAGATTTGTCGGTAGGATCGCCAATCATAGCTGTAAAATCACCAATTAGCAAGATAACGTGATGACCCATATCTTGTAGCCTTCTGAGTTTGAGAAGTTGACTCTCGTGACCCACGTGCATGTCTGGGGCTGTAGGATCAATACCCATGTATGCAGTTAGCTGCCTACCACTTCTTAGTTCCTCGGCAAGTTCACCTGCTGAGGGATAGATTTCACTGATTGCTCGTGTGGTGAGCTCTTCAATCCTGGCTTCGTCTATTACTGGCTGTACGCCTTCTGTGAACGGTTGGGGCATTGTTTTCCTCTTAGGCTTATAAAAATACGTTTGCTGTGTTTGCCTCTACAAAGCAGCGTCACGAGATACAAATCACACCGGCATATCTCCAACAAGGTAATACTATATAATTACCATAGATTACCAGTATAAGCAATATTGATTTATCGTATTGTTTTACAGTAATCGGTTCCACTACGGGCTAAGCCCAGATAATATCACCCTATATGGGGAGCACACAGAGAAGTTATCTATAGATATTCGACCAGAATTACTAAGCACGGCTGATCGTGAAAAATTGTACCGAGCAACAATAAATGCCTCCCAAGAAGTACGTTCATATAACCCCCGAACAATCTATGGGCCAGTAGAAGCAGCCCTAAGAAACTTTGACGCGTTTGCTACAGGGAAGGCGACTCACCTAACACTGATCCAGGATGCAGCTTTTGTTGGTGGCAAAACTACGTTTCGTGGTGGTTTGCCGGCAACTTTTGATCATCCTTCTCTCGAGGAAACTGTACGAAAGAACAAGCTAACTATTGCAAAAAATACGTAATTGATGTAAAGTTTACTATTGATGGTTTCTTTAATCCAATCTATCTATTTTGATTTTTATTTTGTTCCTCTTTCGGAGGCTTGTAGTTAAGTAGACCTTGGTTACTGTACACAAAAGCCTCCAACCGGGGGCTTTTTTATTTTACAGGATTAAAACTATGGATATACCACGAACACATACCTCACCAGAACTCGACCAACTGCTTGCGCCTTTAGAGGTACCAGCGGGAAGTGTCGTTCTGGCAGACTTTGATCATACGCTTTGCCATGCTTATGTTTTTGATGCCCGTAGTAATGACCATATTCCTCAAATTGATGCAGGCACAATTGAAGCGGCCGACCAAAAACACGTGATAGTTGCCACTGGCAGACGGGCAGAAAGCGCAGCCTTGCTCCATGTATGGGATGACGGCCTGGTGCCAATTAACCGTCCTATCATCTCCGAAAATGGTGGAGTTATGGTACAGCGTACCGAAGCAGGCGTGGAATACACTGACTTGGTCCCAGAATTTGTGCCACATTATCTTCAGGACGTAAAGAAGGTACTTGAAACAGACGTGGTAAGCCCTGATGCACGCAAGGAACTAGTGGTTAAGGTTGGCAGGACCATGCTTATTACGCGCCTGCAAGACGCCCAGGGCAAAACCACGCCAGTTGACCAAGAATGGCTGGCAGAACAAGTTGCCAACGCACTGCCAGATCAAGAATTAAAGGTTGTCGACAACCGGGTCTCTATAGGCGTTCAGTGCCAAGGTATCAGTAAAGTAAGCGCGTTTCACCATTACCTGAGAATGGCCGGCATCAGCCGCGACGAAATATTTGTGGTTGGAATGGGCGATGGAGAAAACGATAGTGAAATTTTTGACGAAGCAGATCTACGTATTGGCTTTAGTCCAGTTGTTGAGCATTTAGTAGACATATCTGTCCCTGGGACTCCTGAAGCTATCAACGCCGTGCTGCGTAAGATCCAAACCTAGGTCTTTGACTGATCTTGATTTTGTAGTCTTGTATGTTCTTCTACCACTAGATCAATAATTTGACGGAAGAGTTTTATGGCCACTTCTCCGCTAAGTCCTTGTTGCTTTGCAAGACTGGCAAGTCGCTTAAATTGTTGCTCTTCGCGGGACTTATCAACAGGAGGCAAGTGATTATCACGCTTGTATATGCCGACCCTATGGGTAAGCCTAAACCTCTCCGTGAGGAGGTAAATAAGGGCATTATCAATATTGTCTAGGCTTTTTCGTAAATCTTCTATGTTATCCATTGGCTTACTCCTCTATCTTTATAGCATATGGTTCAGCGCTTTTGCCAGAGCCTACTGCTTTGTGCGCCCGAGCTATTGCTTTACTAATACCAAGTTGGGAGCCGCCCTCCACCAGCTGTGTTTCTTCTAGACTATCAAGCCACTCATCGGCAATCTTTTCGCGGATATCAGGATTTTTTGAGTCAGTGTCAATCCAGGCATTCATAAAGCCTGTGTTTAGTCGACGGATGTTCTTTTCGGTTGTCCTGTTTGAAACTTCAGGAAGTCTTAGGCCATACGGAGTAATGGTCAATCGGGCCGGACTTTCATCAATATATTGCTGAACTTGGTCAACAACTACCACCGCATCTACTAAACACTTGGTTAGGGCAAAGCCGGGAAAGCGTTCTTTGTGATTTGTCCAGTGATTTAGGCCGGCCGCATCGCCTACCGCCAAGAGATTATCAATACTTGCGACATCTACTCCATTGACTGTTGGTACACCAAACTGTGTATGGTGATGGGAGACACGAGTTAGTTTTTTGTCTCCGTCCGGGAAAACCAATAAAGCCACTGAACCATATTCGTTAAACTTACGGGATATTTCAGGAAAATGGTAATGTGCTTCGTGTGCAGCTAAAAGCTCTGTTGTATCTTCGTCAAAAACAGGATTGTTAGAGAGTCCATCTAGGTATACCCTTGCGCCTGCTAAACGATCGGTTTCATAACAACCCCGGAGAACTCCACCCTGAGAGTCTGAACGGCTAAACGGGTGTTGCATATGTAGCGTCGCCCCAGACAAAGGAATACCTGCTTTGAGCATTAGCTCATGCCCTGATTGCCGGATAGCACGGTTAGTTGACTCAAAGATATAGCCGCCCATACCACCCGCCGCAACCACGTAGTTGCCGGCGATTACAATTTTAGCTTCGTCTTTTTCTGTCACTGCCAACCCTTCAACGTGCATCCCATCACTTACTAATTCTTGGGCTTGAGCTTGATAAAACTGTACCCCCTTACCAACAGCCTGGTCACGGAACCAAGCAAGGACTGATCTACCCCGCCCCTCTCCTGCCTTGTTTGGGGTGCCCCATTGTGGGCCAAACCATTGTTGCCTGTCAGCAACTTCCATGAAACCTGGTAATGATTGCCAGTACTCTAATTCCTGGGTAGCAATCTCAGAAAAATATTCCATTTCTGTCGTGATATGGCCCATATTTCTTGAGGCTAGCAAGAATGCAATTTCCTCAGGCCCATCTACGCGTTGGCCGGCAATGCCCGCACGAAATCGTTGACCAGCAACCAAAGTATTACTTTGCGGGACTTCTTTTTCGACAACTAAAACGTCATGGCTTGGCAATGCTTCTTTAAGTTTTACAGCCGCAGCTAAACCAGCCAGCCCGCTTCCTATAATAACCGTGCTGGTTTCTCCTGTAATGTGCTCAAACTGAGAAGAGCCATGATAATTTGCAAATTGTGATGTGAGACTGTTCATAAGCATTTCTTTACTAGCTAATCACTATCTTTAATTATACTATAAAATGATAATTAAAGTAGTTTGTCAAATATCTGCTGTTAATGTGCGCCGTTTTGGCGGATGTAATCCTCAAGAACTTCGGTAAACTCAACAAGACTAGCTAAATCGACATGCTCATTGGGTCCGTGAAGGCCACCGCCACTAGGACGCATCATAATAACGGGTATGTGTTTGGGGGTCATAAATCGTGCATCAGAACTACCAGGCCATTGCCCCAGCTTGATGCCTCGGCCAGTCATAGATTCATATAACTTTATGAAATTTTTTACCTTGTTATGCGTCATATCTATTTTATAAGCAGGCTCACAAACAAGTTGTTTAACAGAAGCACCGTACTGCCTGACTAACTCTTCTATCTCCGCCTCAATGTCATCTGGATTATCGTCAAAGACATATCTGATGTCCAAGGCAAGCGAAACAGAACCAGGAGTTTGGTTAAGTGCTTCACCCCCTTCAATCTTTGTTATTGAGCATGTCGTAAATGCAGGGTTGTTATTAGGAAATTTTTTGGATATTTCTTTGATAATATCAACCGTTTTGTATATTGGGTTATCGTACGCCTGAGGTTGGGCTGCATGTCCCGATGTCCCAAGTGCTATAACCTCAAGCTGAAGCACGCCCTTACCCGCTTGATTCAGCTGATCTGCGCTACCAGCATCGGGTAAGATACAGACCTCGCAGTCATAAGACTTAATAAAATACCCGACCCCATTATGACCACCCACTTCTTCGTCACTTGTTAGCATGACCCCTATATCAAGCGTATCTAAACTACCCTGAGCATGTAATGTATCTAGGATTACGAGGAATGAAGCAACGCCAAACAACATATCGTAAGTACCTCGGCCGTATAGAACTTCTTTTTTCAGCTTGGGCTTAAAGAGTTCCTCTTCACCGGGGAGCACATCAACGTGAGCTTGCAGCAAAACTTTGCTGCGTTTTAGCGAACGTGTACCAGCAATCAACGTTGAGAATCCTGCCTTTTCTACAAGTCGAGTCAGCATCCCCAAATCTTTTAGTCGTTTTTCTATATATTGCAGGAGTTTTTTTGTTGCAACCGTATCGCCGGTAACGGGCCTGAAAGCTATTAAAATCTCTAATTCTCTCTGGAGATTCGTTCGGTAGGACTTGTCCATGTGATTATTATTCTACAACTACTGCACCATTGATAGCATTGGTGGCCCCATGTACAACTAACTCTTTCCTGGCAACATATGAACCACCAATTGCTTGGGCGCCTCTATCTGGGTGAATAAGTACAACAACTCTTAGAATCATATTGCCGATTTTTCCGTTTGGCATCTCAACTGGGATAGGAGGCTTGAAGTTTTCTATAAGCAAGCTATCTGCTTCTAGCCCCGTCTGCGACGCTTTTACGGTTCGCTCAGCTTTAGCATAGGTAACTGTGCCGTTGTTGCCGTGTCTTATACGATCTGCTGGAGACACATATACTTGTACGCCCCTGGCCTTGGAGCCTTGTATAGGCTTTATGCTCATACTCGTGTTACTATCAGGAAACGTTTCGTCGCTAGCAACTACAGCTTTTAGCTCTGGGATTAGCAGAGTATGTCTTTTGCTGCCCTTGCTGAGTATGGTTGCAACAGAACTCGAAAGGATAGAATCCAAATTTGGATAACCCTCCATATCTACTGGCTCTTCTCTTACGAGAACGGGCCGTCCCGATATGTTGGTATCACCATCCAGCTCGATTATTTCAAATAAGTCGCCATCGTCATTTGGCTTGACGTCTGGATGACGCAGTACAACAGGTACCTCATTTACATAATCCACACAATGTTTTTTTATAAGTTCAGCTATGCCGGGTCCGCCAGCCGCTACTAAAAGCCTATCGGTTATCCCAAGTCCGGCCGGTCGCTCTTCGGTCTCGTATACCTCAATACCGTCTGCATTAACGGTACAGTCTACTCTGGCAAAGAGTGATGGAACACCATAATTTGTCTGGACTAAAGTAGGCTCCTTGGGGTCAAATTGAGTAGAACACACATAGGCTACATCTTCTATCTGTTGCTGGTGTTCTGGAGATAAAGTAATAACTTGAGAACTTGTCCCAATTTGCGTGTTACCGAATATACTAAATCCGTTCTGCTCTAAAACTAAGGCAGCAGCCCCTTGCCTGGCCGAATCCTGAATGTCATCTGTCGCAATGATTTCCATAACTTATATCCTCAACGCCTAACTGCCCAGAACTTTAGAGTTTTCTATTACTATATTATTATCATATTTTCTTAGTAAAGCAAGTTCATGGATATTGTTCCAGGGTGTCTCCCTGGAAAGTGTTCTAATATGATTCGCCACTGAAATCTAGGGCTTTCAGGGACTGTCCCCTAACAGATGAGTAAATTACTGATTCAGATTCTCTAGCAGCCACTCGGTTTATTTCCTCAAAAAATACACCATTTCCCCCGCCCCCAAAAAGTAATTGTGGCTACTTGGTATTGCCGTTACCAGGATCACTACCGATTTTTATATTCGGTCGCAAATATGTTCTTTAGTTCCTTCGGATGAGTAATGCCAATACCTTGGTAGGGGTCAAGTTTGAGCAAGTGATTGTCGGCAGTAACTATTAGTTGAGCATGTGCCTCCACTGCGCAAGCCACGATTGCATCGTCGTCGGGGTCGTCGGGGACAACAGCCAGACTGAAATCTGGCGGGGACACAACGGTAGCAGACACTTCAACGCGTCCAATGAACTCCCGTACAAGATTGTCCGGAATCTCAAATCTATCAACCAGCTTTTGTCTAATCTCGGCAAGGATGTAGGGCGAAACAAACAACTGTAAGCCTGACCCTGGCAAGGCAGCGATGTCCAGCCACCGATCGGCATACTGACCTGGCCGAAGCGCGGCTGCAACGTAGATATTGGTATCAAAAACTGTTCTAAGCACGTTTCTTTGCGAGGTACGCATAGACATCGTCATCCGTCTCCAATCCAAGACGTTGAGCTATAACGCTACCATGTTCTTGAACTCGGTTAAGCGTTAGCTTGAAACGGTAGTAGTTGTACATCTCCCTAAAGAGATCGCTTTTTGACCGTTTTTCCGTGGCTGCTAGGTTATTTAGATCATCACGAAGGTCTGTATCGACTGAAAAGCTAACGGTTGCAGATTGTGGTTTGTTCATTACGTATCTCCTAATTTGATAGTAATGAATCTCATTAGTATTGTCAAGTATTAGGGGAATATAAGTCACCGAACATAAGGTCTCGCCTTTACATCTGATAATTCGTGTCATATGGAATGTTATCTGTTCGCAAGTTCTTTTTTTCAAGGGCTACCCTTGAAAAATGCTTCATCCCGCAAATTTCCTAAAAAAATACACCATTTCCCCCGCCCCCAAAATAATAACTATTTTTACAAGGACGGTTCAGACGGACCCTGTAACTACTGTACTGGACTTACGCAAAATCCCTGCCAAGCCAGACGTACTTGGTAATGTTCCAGTGTTCCAGGGTGTCTCCCTGGAAAGTGTTCTAATATGATTTGTCCAGGGGTTCCCCTTGGGAGACTTGGGAAAATCTAAAATGCAATTAAAACCAGTTAAATTTCTGAAAACAATACACCATATCCCCCACCCCCAAAAAGTAATTTTGCCTTAACCTGTGCGGCAAAAATAGATTTGCTTGGGTAACACCGTTGGGGCCAAGAGACGGCTAGTGTCCACTGGGCATCATTTTTGTGCGTCAATCGTGCGAAGGCCGACGATATTTGCTTCTAAGATATGGTAGTCGCTGGTTACAAGCGTCATATGCTTGGCTACCGCTTGGGCTACGATGGCAGTATCAAAGGGATCGGATTGCGGTAAGTTATTCTGAGCCACAAACTGTCGTGCAACCGATGTATCAAAGCGTAGTTCCAATAACCTGCCTTCTGCGATCTCTTGGTCAATATCATCGAAGTTAATTTTTAACTTGCCAAGCCTCGATTTGATACTACACTCAAACATGCTCAAATTGGATATATAGACATCATTCGATGCGTTGGCAACATCTGCTCGCGTTTGTTTTCCTAACCGACCATTGTCAGTTACCCACCAAATAAACGCATTCGTATCAAGTAAAAGAATCATGGTATCTGCTCTTTACTTATTCCATAGTTCCATCAGTGGTTCATTAAAATCATCACTTACCCAGATCTTGTCTTTCAGATTGCCTGGAACTCGTGGTTTTTTTGGGTTAATAAGTGGAACAATTTTAGCAACGGCTTTACCGTGTTTACCGAGTAATATTTCTTTACCGCCCAGGACCTCCTCTAGGTATCTGGAGTAATTTGTTTTTAGATCGTGGACATTTATGACAGTGCTCATGCAATGATAATAACAAAAGGGACTAAGTTAGTCAAATAAATTAATTTGATAGGTGATTTTGCAGACAGTAGGGACTGTTCCAGTGTTCCAGGGTGTGTTCCAGGGTGTCTCCCTGGAAAGTGTTCTAATATGATTCCCCATTGTCAGCCAATTCACACTTCAGATCTTCTAGCTCGTCACGTAGTGCCTACATTCTAATTGGAATCCGAACACTTCCTAATTTATCTAACTCTTCGGAGTATACCTCATTGGCTGTTTTGTAGCCCAAGCATTTCCTAGGGGCTTTCAGGCTTTTAGGGACTGTCCCCTAACAGATGAGTAAATTACAGATTCGGGTTCCCTAGCAATCAATCCTATTCATTTCTATAAAAAATACACCATCTCCCTCGCCCCCAAAAAGTAAGATATTTAACTTTTTTTTGCTAATTTAGGTTTTGGATAAAATTTTCTGGAGTTATGGCTTTTATTAAACTATTTTTAAAATCTTTGGTGTTTCTGGTAATAATTGAAGTTGCGCTACAGACGAGGGCTGCTTGCTCGGTTACAGCGTCTTCGTAATCAGTTATCTTGCTTTTTAAGGCTTTTTTAAGCAAGTTACTGTTTACTTCGACAACACTAAATGTATGAACCAGCCAATTAATTTGGCGTAGAATCTCTTTGGGTGGAACTTTGGCGTTTTCTAATAAGTATGCGAAGGTTGGCACAATATGTGCGCTAACAAACAACTTATAGTTATCTTCTGTATTTAGCAGTAGTACACTTAGTGATGACTCATAGCCCTGACGCTCTAGCAAAACATCAATTATTACATTGAGATCAATTAGTATATTTTTTGGCATAAGCAGTTCTGGTAGCCGTTTTTGAATCATCTATGTTAAAGCTCTTTAGTGAGCCTACCATGCTATTTATGCTTGATGAAGCCTTAGATTCCCTATGCAACTTTTGACTCAAAATATAGTCAGAGAACAAACTAGAAATTGATTTACTTTTGTACTTAGCTTGTTTACGGGCATACTTAACCAGGTCTTTATCTACACTTAGAGTTAGTTTAGTTTTCATACGTACATAATATCAATTCATACGTACGAATACAAATCTTAGACTTATAGAGGGCTTTAGGGACTGTCCCCTAACAGATGAGTAAATTACAAATTCAGATCCCTAGTAACCCATCCCATTAACTTCTATAAAAAATACACCATTTCGTTAGCCGACAAGTAATAAACTTCTCCCCAAACAACCAGTCTAACTAAATTATATTATCAAAAATCACGCTATAGCGTGTAGTTTACTAATCAATTGGTATCTATAAAGTTTTACATGTTAGCAAGGTGCCACCTTGCAAACATTGCAGGGCGTTGCAAGGTGGCACCTTGCAATATTCAGTGACATTTTCTCAAAAAATACACTATCGCTCTAGCCGACAAAAAGTAAGCCTATTATCTTTGATTCAAACTTGACTAGGACTTTTACACTTAAAAATCATGCTCTCAACTTCATGAACATAACTTTCACCAGCAATATTTTGCTGTAAGGTTGCACGATCTTTGGTGTCGTAATATATAGTCTCGCAATTATTGCTCTCAAAAAAATACACAAGTTCCCTCGGTTTCGGCCAATATCCAGAACTATTAACACTCAGCAATTGGCCCCTATCAGTAAAGGACTCTAGGACTATTATCCCGTTCGGTGACACAGACTCAGAAATCTCATGTAATACATTCTCTGCCTCGTTGTGATCAAGATAATGTAAAACTAACGCGCAGATTATATTATCAACTTGTTCCGGAAAATCAAATTCTGCGATATCTTCGGTTATAGCCACATAACTACTTTTAAAACCCTTCATCCGTCGATCTAATTGGGCAATAGCTTCTGTAGATAAATCCACCGCGATTATTTTAAATCCTTGCTGCGCTAAGAATAGTGCGTTTCGCCCATCACCAACTCCTAAGTCAAGTATAGTATTACCTGTAAAGTATTGTTCGGCCTTTTTAACCAAAGGGTCGGCTTCCGTGCCCCAGGGAGCTTCCTCATTAATGTAAAGAGCGTCAAGGTTAAGCTTTATTACTTCTTTTTCCATGAGTTATTTATTTTTAAAAGTCAGGATTTTGTTAAATGAGCTTAAAAAATCATTTGAATTTTTGCCGAGCAGATGGCTAGGACTAACGCCAGGATTGTCTTTTAAATATTCAGAAACTATTTGATTACCCAATGCGTAGCCAGTTGTCCAAGGAATATTGTGCTTTAGATCACCAACCGTAAACCATTTTTCGTAAGAAGAGTCTGTAATTTGATTTTTGCTTTCTTTTTGTGCAAGCTGGTATGGAATATCTAGCTTTGAGTAATAGCCCTTATGCCAAAGCTTAGTTTTTGGCCCGCAAATTTCTACTGCGAAATGATCGGCTAGCCCCTCATTTACAAAAGCATCGAACAAATTTTTCACGATTTGCCCAGAACGCATCCTAATTACGTGCGCCGTTTCATGAGCAATCGTAGACACTAGTTCATTTTTTAGGGATTTGGGGAAGCGAGCAAAACTTGGGTCTATATAGATAAATATTATATGAGTATCTGAAGCAAATGCTCCGATTCCTATAGTGGGTATTGTTTCAGAAGGATGTGCGCTAAAAACTACACAGGCAAGTTCACGCATATTATATAGCTTCAATATACGAGTAATAGCTTGCCGAAATTGTTGCCTAATTATATTTATACCGGGTTCAAATGAAGATGTAGGATCAACAAAATGAACAGTAAGATTTCTTTGTGGAAAATTAATATCTTTCATGGCACTAAGTAAAACATCTGCCTAATACAGTCTAACAACTAAAGGCGAAGTTTTCTAAGTTCCATTTCTAATACGAACACTGGCCTGGAGAGGCTAAACTTTAGGAATGGCAAACAAGACGAACGAACTGACAGAAACAGAGCGGGATAAACTAGCGGTTAATAGGGCTAAGGGACTGGGGGTTCGGGCTTGTGCCCGTGAGCTTGGACGTGGAGTGAGCACGGTCAGCGAGGAGCTGAAGCGTGGATCTCTGCCCACAGGTGAATACATCGCCATCTATGCCCAGTGGCGAAGTGAATTACATAAGGGTAATCGCCAAGAGCGGGAGCAGCTCAAGAACCCCTGGCTATACGCCTATGTTATGGAAAAGCTACGTGAAGGCTGGAGCCCAGAACAGATAACAGGACGATTAAAGCGGATCTACCCAGACGAGCGCAACCGCCACTTAAGTCCAGAGACCATTTACCAATTCATCTATGCTCGTGAGCAGGCCGACAAACTATTATGGGAGTATTTACCCAGAAAGCAGAAGAAACGTCGCAAGCAGCACGGTCGAAGCGTTCACAAGAGCCGTATACCAGACAGGGTTAGCATCCATGACCGACCCGAGGAGGTGGAAGACCGTACTGAATTTGGCCATTACGAAGGTGACAGCATTGAGGGTAAAAGGTCAGTTGGCGATGGTCTGCGTACGGAAGTTGAGCGGCTTAGCCGTAAGCTATTCGCTAGGAAAGTTGGTCGGATTGCTTCGCTTGAGGCAGTAGAAGCCCAGCTAGAAATATTTAGCAAAATACCGCCAGCTGCTAGGCTAAGCACAACACAGGATAATGGCCGAGAAAACCACCTACATGGTGAGCTAACAGCTACTCTAGGATTAGACGTTTTCTTCACAGATCCCTACAGCTCGTGGCAGAAAGGTGGTGTAGAAAATGCCAACAAGATGCTCAGAAGATACTTCCCCAAAGGCACTAACTTCAGTACAGTGTCACAGCAACAAGTGGACTCAGCTCTATGGACTATAAACAACAAGCCGAGGCAGAGCCTCGGCTTTAAAAGTGCTGTAAAATGTGCAGTAGAGAAAGGAATACTGCTAGAGCAAGTGTCCTACTAATGCCCTCATTTTAGGGACGAACATACTAAGGATTATAGCATATAACAAGCTATTTTGTCAATAGTTACGTATTAACTCACCTATACTAACAATGCAGTACCAATATTTTATTCGGTGCGTAATGCTTCTATGGGGTCTAGTTTGGCGGCTTTTCTGGCTGGGAATAGGCCGGCTACTACCGCTACTAGTACCAGTCCGACTACGAGTGCTACAATCTGTGGAAACTGAAATTCTAGTAGCACTTTGCCTTCACCAAGTTCTAGCTTTTTGGTAATCCAGGGGTTCAGTGCCAAACCGAGCACATATGCCAAGCTTGCACCTAGCGCACCGCCCAGGAAACCTATCCAAGCCGCTTCAAACCTAAACAGTCTGCTCACGTCACGACGGCGCATGCCGAGGGCTTTCATGAGTCCAATTTCCCTAGTTCTCTGTAGCACACTTATATACATGGTGTTTATTACTCCAAACAACGACGCCACCACAGCTATCAAACTAAAAGCCACCACAATCCCTTGCAAAACATTTATTGCTTGATTCAAAAACTTCTGAGTGTCTTTGACGCTAAAAGAAGCAAACCCAGCCTTTTTGATACGTGCCTGGGCTTCTTTCAACTTAGCTTCGTCGTTCCCATCCTTTATCCTGGCATATACTGTTTGGTACTTTTGAAATGCGTCAGTTCCAGCAGTATTAATTTCTTGTAGTTCTTGCACATCTGACTCCCCACCGTATAAATACAACTCTGTTCCTGGCCGAGCAGTCGCTTGTTTTTTGATAATACCTACAACTGTAAATTGTTCCGTCCTGGTCACATCTGCCTCAGCCTGTGATATCAAAGCCGTTACATCCCCGCCCGCCCGCGTTTTTGCGAGCAATTCGTTTGGATTTAAAGATTTTCTAACTGCAACCGTAATCTTCTGACCAACTGCACTCTGGGCACTATCAAACCCCAAGGGCTTTACAAAGCTTTCTGGCAAAAGAAGTTGTTTTTTGACAAAATTTTCTGGTCTAGACCCAGCAATAATATCCACTTTTTGATAGGGACTTAGCGCTTGAATTGTACCGATAAATTTCTTCTGATCAGATCTGGTTATGTATTGCAGATTAACAACTAGATCTAGCCTGACGCTTTCAACTCCGTCAATTTTCTTAAGCGCATCAACATCACTAGCACTCAGATACTGTATTTGCACAGGTGCCCCTGCGTTGCTTAAACTATCTCCGAAGTTTTCATTGTATTCTTGTGGTTTTGAATTGTCGGCTGACCCCGTAAACAAACTTTCTTCTCTCGCTACAATGAGTTCTGATGGGTCAAAATTTTCTTGGATAATGTTGTTAACGAAACTTTTTGCACCGTTGCTCGCTGCGAGCGTTAGAGTAAGAGCAAAGGCGCCGACGCCAATTGCCATAGCAGTCAGCACCGTGCGGGCTTTTGCCTGACGTAGATTTCGGCCACTTCTACGGAATATGTCAGAAATATACATTTAGACAACCCTACGCTTCTGTGAAGATATTTTTGGTACAGGTTTTGGGGATGTCTTTTTGATATCAAGTATTTTTCCGTCTTTTAACTGAATCTGTATTTGGCATTTTGTGGCCAGCTCATGGTCGTGGGTAACAATAAACAAAGTGCTTCCTATATTTTTGTTCAGGTCAAAAAGCAAATCTATAATTTTTTCGCCAGTAATGCTGTCCAAGTTCCCGGTTGGTTCATCAGCAAAAATAAGCTTAGGTTTATTTACTATAGCCCTGGCTATAGCTAGTCGCTGTTTTTGTCCTCCAGATAGGTTGCTGGCCCTAGAATTCTTTTTATCAGTTAGCTCAACTGCTTCAAGCGCCTGTAAAACCATTTCTTTTCTGCGCCTGCGCCCAACTTTGGCAATTTCTAGTGGTAACATAACGTTTTGGTAGGCGGATTGATTGCCTTCAACGAAAAACGCTTGAAAAATAAAACTCATTTGACTGGCTCTGAAACTATCCACGGCTTTTGATTTCATTTTTCCAAGTTGTTTTCCATCTATAGTTACCGAACCGCTAGTGGGGTGATCTAAGCCGCTCATGATATGCATTAGAGTACTTTTGCCAGAACCACTTTTGCCAATTATGGCTACTCTAGTACCGTTTGGTATAGAAACACTCACGTCATCAAGCGCCGTAAAGACGCTATCTTTTTTGCCGTACACCTTGGTAAGATTTTTGACCTCTATCACTATAGGTAGTATAGCTGAATTAGTCTTTGAGTTTAAGTCTTGAGATTAACCAGTCTCTTGGCAATAGGCTCATGAACCAGCCTGCCCTAGGGCCGGAATCTTTACCTATGATTGCTTGATAAAGCGTTTGGAATAACTCTTTTGGAGCCAGATTAGATTCATTTTTTAGGTCGTAGATGGCCTTGTGGAACCATTCGCCATCAGCATCTGCCGGGGCTTGTTCAATTTTTTCTGCTAGAGAACTCAAAACTTGCTTCTGTACTGTACTGAAATTATCCGATTCTATTTTTTCTAGTAGGCTAAACTTAACTTCTTCTGGGGCACGTGTATTTAGCCACTGATCAATAAATTTTAATTCGTTTTTTATAATTTCTGCATCTTGGTCGGCTAGATCTGAGTGTTCTGTGCGTTTTATTACTTCTATGGTTTTGTCGGCATCTTTGAGCGACGCCTGGTAGCTGGCTACTAGGTGTGAAAAAGGCACCCTGCTGACCATGCGACCAGTGTCTTGACCTCTGTTACAAATGTACCAGAGCTGTTTTTCGTCTTCGGTTTTGTCGGTTTTGGCGGCAAAGGCAGCAAATTCGTCCATCATTTTCACCACCCCATTTACCGGGTCAAAATACAGTCTTTTGCTAGGTGGGGGTTGAAGTATAAAATAACGCACAACCTCTGGTGGCATCAGCTTGGCGCCTTCCACTGCATCTAGCCCGGTGCCTTTGCTTGCGCTCATTTTTTTGGTATCACCCACCATGTTTATGAAGTCATAAGCCACAGGATAAGGCGGTTCAGCGTCAAAAACTTCGCGTACAATCTGCACGCCAGTATCATAGCTACCACCTTTGGTCATGTGATCACGTCCCGACGGCTCTACAGCCACTTTTTGCAACCACCAACGACCTGGCCAATCCAAACGCCAATCAAGTTTAAGCTTTCAGGGACTGTCCCCTAACAGATGAGTAAATTACAGATTCGGGTTCCCTAGGCTTTCAGGGACTGGCTTTCAGGGACTGTCCCCTAACAGATGAGTAAATTACTGATTCAGATTCTCTAGCAGCCACTCGGTTTATTTCCTCAAAAAATACACCATTTCCCTCGCCCCCAAAAAGTAATTATCGGCTTTTTGCAATTTTAACTAACTCATCAGCTATAGCCTCTGAGATTGGTAGGTCTAATGCTTCCTCCAGCCAGCCATATTGCCCATTTGGGTTACATTCTAGAAACACAATTTCGCCATCTGGCTTTTCTATAAAGTCAAAAGCACCGAATTTTAGGCCCATTTTGCCTAAATACTTGATGCATTTTTCTTTAAGATCGTCGGGGAAGTCTTCGCTTCGAAACTCAACTAATGACGGATCTAATTGATGTTTTCGCCAATCATCTTTGGCTTCATCGTTAGTATAAATTGCCGCTGCAAAGACACGGTCACCTACAGTTGTCACTCTCCATTCTCTAGCTTTTTCTATAAAGGGCTGGTAAATACCAGGGAAGGGCGTCGTAGTATCCCGTATTTCCTCAACTTTGGCTTCATCCAGCAGTGTGGTGAATAGAGCTTTAATCTTATCGTTTTCATTAATAACACCACGTACCATTTTGACCACCATTTGCTGATTTTCTGATAATAATCTTGAGCTTATGTCTTCCCAACTACTGCTTACTACTGTTTCTGGTATAGAAAATCCCAGTTCATGCGCTACAAGTAACTGTCCTAACTTTCTGTCAGCCTGACGCATTCTGTCGGGTGAATTGAGCCATATATCCTCGGGATAAAGCGGCCAGATTGTATCGTGGAGGTATTTGATTTCATTATTGATATACAACTGTTTGGCTCTGTCTTGAGCTGCATTAGGAAGAGTAAAATTGCCTATCTTCCGGCACCATGCGGCGCTCACACTATCCGGTGCGATAGACCGGTTATCGTAGCTGATTTCCAGCTCGCCATCTGTACCTATATCAACACACAGTCGCTCTTCATCTTTTAAGACCATGTCGGTGCGATAAACTATTACCGGGAAGCCTCTTTGTTCAAGAATACTACTTACCGGCCCATACGCATGCTCATCTAAACTGGCGGCGGCTATTAGAGTAGGTTTTTCCATATCTACTCACTTTCAGTATCTAGAGTTCGCTTTTAAGGGAGTATTGGGAATATTCATCATATTCTTCTGGGGTTAGCGGCTTCTGGTCACTTTCTTTAGCTAGCCCCCTGCCCAGTGGATACTTTATTGCTCCAATTGCCAAGTTTACGGGGTGACGTGCTGGTTTGAGCCCATAGTTAGAGCGTCTGTTGTTCATCTTAGAAAAATCCTCTACGGTGATTAGGAATGGTTTTTCATTCCTATCCATATTCCAGTTCGTGCCAAACAACTGTTTTTTATGTTCTAAAATCATAATCCTATCCTTTAGGGGCGGTATGGATTGATGGTATATATTGGAAGGATCTTTCTCAAAGTAAGCCTCAAATATGGCCAATACCTTTTTCATTATGTCCAGGTATGAATGGAGGGCAAGCAACGACACTGCCTTAGAGCCATCTAAACCAATATTCTCTATTGTAGGATCTTTGATTTCACCCAGTATTTCCAACATCCTATGGGCTCTGGCGTGGCAGTTTTTTGCTACAAGGGCATATTTACGTCTCTTTATATCTTCTGCTTTTATTTTGCTGTAGGCATGGAAATTCTTGCGAATTTCTTTCTGGTCCTCTTCAACCATTCTCAAGAGCTCTTTCCTGAACTTCGGAAATCTTTCCTTTGCTCCTGCAGATTTAGTTTCGGACATTAACTTACCGCCAATACGCTATGGGCCTAGTTACGACCAAAAATACTCTTCTAATTTTATAGCATGACTCAAAAGCTATGGCTGAGTAGAGCTGTGTAATATCAATCGTCTTCAAAATCAACATTGTTTCCTGCTTGTGTTGACCTATGCGATCTATCTAGGGAAATCGCTGTTGTTTCTTCTGCCAAAGCTTCTAAAATTGTGGTCTTGAATGCAGTTTCTGCTAAGGGAACCGCTGCTATTTCTAGTCTACCCTGGTCACTTTCAATTGTTTGTGAATCCGGACTTAAAATTATAGTTTCCATTATATTTTCTTCAATTATTAAAATAAAAAAGCAGGCTAAGCCTGCATTAGTTTACTGCTACGTTATTGATAGCACCTCCCTTCGTGTAATTATTTACATCTGGTTGGTTTCGATATGTGTTTGCATTTAATATAGAATGTTGCCAAATTGAAGTCAAGAATGAGCATATAAAAATACAACGCTAGTCTAAAAAATACACCATAAAAGCTCGGGTAAAATAGACTTTGGTTGGTAGATTAACTTCTGTTTTCGTTGTTTAAACTGTGGTGCTGATCAAGTAGAGTCCTGCAACAATAAGTATCATAAGACTAAATTTCTTAATCAACTTGCCCTCTGCGGCTTCTCTAAAGTGCTTTGGTGATAGTGGGTATAGAAGTAATGCTATGAGTAATATATATAGCGGTTGTATGCCTTCTACGACCCGTACAAGCGAAACGGCTCCCCGGCTAATAGCCAAGCTAGAGGTAAATTCTGCCGCCACTGCCAATAATTCGACCATTACGAATATTACAAATAGTTTATGAATGCTCTTTTTAAAGACTGAGAGGTCATGTTTTTTGCTATCAAAGAGCATGATCAGCCCAAAATATATCCCGCCCAGCCCCAAACCAACCAAAAAGAGCATATAGGCGGGATAAAACTCAGCCCGTTCGTACACATACTTGGTAAGTAGTGAGGTTACGTCTAATATGGCCACCACAATTAGTACTGGCACTAGTGCGGCCGAGAATTTGAACTTTTTTAGCTCGGTCATGGCCAAGCCAAGTGAAGCTAACAGTACGATACTAAACCCGATGAGTTGCACAGCTGATAGCCGCTCGTCGAGATAAAAATAAGCTAGTATTGGCAATGTTGCCGGTACTAAACCAAGCATAGCTATTACTACCGAGGGTGATTCGACGGCCAGCGATTTAAAGTAAAAAAAGTAATAAATGGTGGTCAAAAAACCTGCCAGGAGCATCAATCCGGCCAATGACATCGATATAGGCGTCCAATTAACAAAAAACAGGCTTATGAGTGGCAAAGCACCAAAGACCCCTGATACCGCCGCTGCCAAATACGGTCCTTTGTACACAAATCGCAGCAAATTATCATCAATCAAGTTAACAACTGCATAAATAAGAGGCGCTAATAGTGCTAAGTAGAACCAACTCATAGTTTACTCAAGCATAGACTACGTGGGTGCAAAACCAAAATATTGTGTTATAATTCAGGCTATTGTAAAAAGATACAAACATGCAGATTCAAATTTCTAAAGGAGTCGGCACCGGCCCAACCGAGTTAGCCGCTTTTGATAATGCGCTTATCAAAGCCGGAGTGGCTAACTTTAACCTTATCTACCTCAGTTCGGTAATCCCGCCAGACAGCGAGATCGTTGTTAACACCAAAGCAACGCCCCCAGCTGGCCGTTGGGGTGATAGATTATACATTGTCATTGCCCAGAAGCGCACCATACAGCGTAACCAAGAGGCATGGGTCGGCGTTGGCTGGATCCAAGACCCCAAAACTAAGCAAGGACTACTGGTAGAGCACGAAGGCCATAACGAGACAGAGGTCCGTGCCGACATAGAAAACAGTCTTAATGCCTTGGCCAAAAGCCGCCGAATGGAGTTTGGACCGGTCAATATGGAAGTGATAGGCATACGCTGCGACAATAAGCCGGTTTGCGCATTGGTGGTAGCCGTGTTTGAATCGGAAGCTTGGCAAAACGGAGCAAGCGGCCTCACTCGCCTGCAGCGCGTCGCTCGCAAACTAAATAAACGTTAAATAATAGACAATTCCCGTTATAATGGCAGTAGGTAAAGTTTATTATGCCCAAAATTGCTATTATCGAAGACGACCGGCCCATAGCCGAAATGTATGAGCTCAAGTTTAAGGGTGAGGGTTATAAAGTAGCTATCGCCGAAGATGGCAAAAAGGGCTTCACGCTTATAGAGCAAATGAAGCCTGACATTATTTTACTTGACCTTATGTTGCCAGAGATGACAGGGGGCGAGATGCTGGTCAAAATGCGTGCCACGGACTGGGGTAAGGATATAAAGGTTATTATTTTGACCAACGTCAGCCAAGACGAAGCTCTGCCGACCATTCACTCCATAAAGGTAGACGGCTTTTTGGTCAAAGCCCATTACACTCCGCAGGAAGTAGTCGACGTTGTCGCCAAAGTCCTGGACAAGTAATCAGCCAATCTGCATATTTATCACAGCCACAACCTTGACTTGCATTATTTCTGGATCTAGTCTCTTGATAAGATACATCCTAGTAATTATATGAGAAGTATTACATAGTGGCTTGGGGTCAAGCATCACAGTACCCTTAAGTTTCCACGTAACATGAGGGAAATAATTTGCTCCTTCCAAGACATGGTCTCTCGACTCAATATGATTACCTAAACAACGCAAAACTTGATGGTGAAGATCACGCCACACATCGGGGTTCATTACCTGAAGAATCTTATTTTCATTACCGTCAAAATCACTAATATCGCCTAATCTTAGCTGCAAAGACCTTGTTAAATTCTTGCTAAACCGAAGTAAACGTATAAGTTCTGGCTCGTTTATATCTGATAATCTAAATTTCTTTTTGATAGTTATATGAGGCAGCTTGGGTGGTTCTACGATTTGGCCTTTGCTAAGTCGGTCGATAAAGGCAACTACCATATACGGATATTCCATAGGCTTACTGTAACAAATGTTTGGTGTGTAAAGAGCCTAACTCAGGTTGTCATAACCCCCGACTTCTCGTAACATAAGGCTATATATGGTGCATAAAATTGCGATTGTTGAAGACGACCAAGCCATCAGCCAGATGTACCGCATCAAGTTTGAGGCCGAGGGCTACGAGGTAGAAACCGCCGAGAACGGCAAGCTTGGTCTGGAACTGATAGAAAAAATGAAGCCAAATATTGTGCTGCTCGACCTTATGATGCCAGAAATGACCGGTGACCAAGTGTTATCTAAAATGCGGGCATCAACATGGGGGAAAAATATGAAAGTCGTAATTCTGACCAACATGGGTGAGCAGGAGATTCCTGACTCTGTCAACAAACTAGGCGTCAGTGCCGTAATCCTCAAGGCCGACATGACACCGCGCCAAGTTGCTGAACTTGTCAAAACCCAGCTCAAAACTTAACACTATCTGACACCTTGTGAGATATGTGAGAGGTTCAACCTCTCACATATCTTCGGGATCGTTCGCAAGCTGCCACTTCAATGCAGCAAGCTCTTTCTGGTTGGCCTCATAGTCTTTCACAAAGTAAAGATACTCAGCCCTGTCGCCATTAAACATATCCAACACCGGTTTTGTTGTCACCCATCGTGCCGTCTTTTTACCCGTGTAATATGCCAAGCTAGAGTACGGCCATGTTGCGTACTCTGTAGGGTTGAGGTGAATATACCGAGAAATGTGCTGTAAATAATCATCCCTGTTGATGGACGACGCTTTGTAGGTACCCTGAAAAAGCGTTCCCACCCTTTTATAGCGATTATTAAAATACATAACATACCCAGTGCATAGCCGTCGCATAAGCTGTGTTATGCCACCTTCTCTCTTTTGATATAGCATAAGGTGGAAATGATTGGGCATCAAGCAATAGGCGAGTAGTTGAACTTTGTCGTCAATTCGCCGAAACAAATGCCTATTATTCTGGTTGTGATTTTCGCCAGTCAGATACTTCTTAATAAGTCCCAGAAAAACCGTGTAATCCTGATCATCCAAAAATATTAATCGTTTTTCTACGCCCCTGTTATATACATGGAAATAACTATCGTTTGTAAATTCTCTGACGATGTTCCGGCTTGGCATGTGAAAGGTTCAACCTCTCACAATAGTATAGCAGCTATTCTTGAGCCCAAGAATACGCACTGGTCTGCAAATATATGTGAGTTTATGTGAGAGGTTGAACCTCTCACAATTGGAAAACGGTTATTATTATTGTATGAAGATTGTCATTTTGGGCTATGGGGAGCAGGGTCGCTCGGCCTATGAATATTGGCAGAAGCCGGGCAACGTTATAACTATTTGCGATCAAAACGAGCAGACGGAGCTTGAACTACCAGCTGACGCTCAAAAACAGTTGGGCAAGGACTATTTGCAGGGTCTTGACCAATATGATCTGATTATCCGTTCGCCCAGCGTGCATCCCCAAGATATATCTGATGCTAATTCCCCTGTGACCCTAAACAAAGTCACAACGGTTACCAACGAATTCCTAAAAGTTTGCCCCAGCAAAAACATCATTGGTGTGACCGGGACCAAGGGCAAAGGTACCACTAGTACGTTGATTGCCAAAATGCTGGAAGCAGTTGGCTTCAAGGTTCATATTGGCGGCAACATTGGCACACCACCCCTGGATATGTTAAAAGCCAGTATTGGGCCAAAAGATTGGGTGGTGTTAGAGCTAGCCAATTTCCAGCTGATTGATCTCAAATTCTCCGCTCATATCGCCGTTTGCCTCATGGTCAGCCCTGAACATCTGAACTGGCATAAGGATATGCAAGAGTACATCACGGCTAAGCAGCAGCTATTTATCCACCAAGGTATTGATGACATTGCCATTTACTATGCTTTGAATGACTACTCACAGCACATCACCAGTGTGAGCAAAGGCCACAAAGTCCCATATATGAAACACCCAGGAGCGGATGTTATTGAAAATGTGGTAACTATTGATGGGCAACAGATTTGTAACGTCAGCGATCTAAAGCTGCTTGGTGAACACAACTGGCAAAATGTCTGCGCTGCTGTTACGTGCGTCTGGCAAGTTACGCAAGATACGCGAGCCATGCGCTCAGTACTGACTAGTTTCACAGGTTTATCTCATCGTTTAGAATTCATCCGTGAAATAGGTAGCGTACGCTACTATGATGATTCGTTTGGCACAACGCCTGAAACAGCCATAGTCGCCATCGAGGCCTTCAAAGAACCCAAGGTGGTCATCCTGGGTGGATCGGACAAGGGCGCAACATATGAAGAACTGGCCAAAACCGTCAAGGACAATAACGTCCGCAAAGTAGTAACGATTGGCGATACTGCCCCGAGCATCAAAGCCACACTTGAGAAAGCTGGCTTCCACGACATAGTAGAGGGTGGGACAACCATGGAACAAATTGTCAAAACTACCCGTGAGCAAGCTCAGCCAGGTGACATTGTATTGCTTTCTACCGGCTGTGCCAGCTTTGGCCTGTTCAAGAACTACAAGGATAGAGGCAAACAGTTCAAAACTGTTGTGCGATCACTCGTTTGAGTTGTTCTATAACTGGCTGTTCGGGCTGTAATACTCTTGCCCGCCCACGGGCAATTTGCTTGATCAAGTTCTCTACCCAATGGAAGTGTGTGCACCCCAGCACAATAACGTCCGCCCCGGCTTGGCATACCGCTTCAATTCGCTCTTGAATATGCTGCCGGTCAATCTGGTTGGTCTCGATCATTCGCGTCCAGTCACTGCAATCCGGCTCGAGAACTTTCACACCCTTGGCATAATTTACTTTGAGCAGGCCATAGCGTTTGCTGGCTAGCGTTGTCGGGGTGGCGCAAACAGCAATAACACCGGACTTGGTTAAGATGGCGGCTGGTTTGACCATCGGCTCCATGCCAATAAGTGACACTTTGATTTCTTGGCGTAAGGTACCAATCATGGTCGTGGTAACAGTATTGCAGGCAATTACAATGACCTTGCAACCCCTGTCGACTAAATCTTTGAGGATGGGTAGGACATAGCCATGAATTTCGAGGGGAGTTTTAGTGCCATAGGGCACATGATCTTTATCGGCAACGTATAGCAACTCATAATCTGGCAGAGCCGCTTTAATGGCCCGTGCTACCGATAAACCACCTGCCCCCGAATCAAACACGCCTATTTTCGGCATTACTGGGTTGGCTGTAGCGACAATTCCTTCGCCATATTTCATTGTCTTTTTTGTGCTCCTTTGGCTTCCGCGACCCTACGGGCTGCCCGGATGACGTTATCGAACAAGGCGCTGACTGTGAGAGGACCAACGCCTCCCTTGGCTGGCGTAATTGTCAGGTCGTCACGTTCGTATACATCGACTGCCAAATCGCCAACCGTCTTGCCTTCTTCACTGGCTACACCGGCATCAACCACCACGGCACCACGTTTAATCATATCTGGGTACAAAATAGCCGGGCTGCCTGTGGCAGTAATGATAATATCGGCGTCTTTGGTATGTTGGGCCAGGTCCTTTGCTCCGCGATCAATCGACTCCACATCTAAGCCAGAGGCTTGCATCATACGCTCTAGTGGCGCACCCACTAACTTGCCACGACCAATGAGTACAATATGCTTGCCGTTAAGATCTATGTTGTAACCGCTGAGTAGCCACATGATTGCCATCGGTGTGGCCGGATCAAACTGAGCTTTTTCACCCAGTGCATCAACATCTTTATCGGGTGCTACCAAATTAACGATTTTGTTGGTTTCGGTTGTATCGGTGAGCGGTAATTGCACAATTATGCCGTGTATCTTGTCATCTATATTGAGGCGTTCAAGTAGCGAAGGCGTGTCGACTTGTTTAACAAAATGCACCTCTACATCTACCAAGATATCGTCGCCATAGCGTTTCTTGAGCCGCACGTAGGTATTGATAACGGGGTCGTCTTTGCACTGGACAATGGCTAGTCTGGGATAGACACTATGCGCTTGACGCAAAGCCCGCACTTGCTTGGCCTGCCGCTCCTTAATATAACTTGCTAGTTCTGAGCCATTGAGTAATTTCATTAAGATACAGCATAGCACGCATTTTGCACCTTCTGGTTGATGCCAGGTTACTCCTGGCTAGAGCGAAAACACTTGAGCTGATGGAGAGGTAGCCATAGCTACATCGACAGCAGATCGAGGGTTTACAGCCAGCCAGGAGTAACCTGGGGTAAGTGGAAAGTGCGAAAGGCGTGCATAGCAGTAAGACCGACAGAGTAGTAGCATAAGCAATATCGTTGTACAATTAAGTTAACATGGATCCCTTAGATGTACCATCGTCAGCACCGCGAATGTCACCAAGTGAGGCTGCGCGACAAGCTGAGATTAGTCAGGCCGGGCCAGCGCCCGACAACAATCCCGATAATATCCTGCAACACCGTAGTAAGGCTCTTGTGCCACCAACGCTCAAGGAGCTACCAAGTAAACCGCTAGTATTAGTGCCTGAGAATGTCGTTGCACCAAGCACAACTATCGGGCAGGTAACATCCCCAGCTACTACAATCATCACACCATCAGTAAGTTCCCCCGCTGTCGGGCCAAGCACTCCGCAGGCCGTTACTACTCCCACACCCCAGCAATTGAATAGTCACACTGACGAAGCTGAAACCACGGTACCAGACAAGAGCACGGTGAATATTCCACTGGGCTTGGTTGCACTAGGTGCAGCTATTGTCACTATCATCATCGCAATTGTGCTTAACTTTAACATCAGTAACACCAAGTTGGCAGTTGGTATTTCGGCCGGGTTGGCAATTATTAGCCTGGTTGTAGCCATCGCCTCATTCAAAAAGACACGTTATCCCAATGTGCTTGGTCTTATCGCTTTGGTTCTATCCACCGCCACTTTGGCCTTTATGGTTGTCACCCTCGTCTCGGTTTATCGCCTACAATAAAAACACGATTAGGGGCTTGCTACACGAAGTTTTCTTGGCGTCCGTAGCTTTATGCGTATGAGGTAGCGAAGTGTGGAGGGCCTCCGCCAGCTGGCGGGTAAACGCTATCGCAACTAAAATTTATCAATTACATCTTGAGCAGATAACAATTCAAAACTAATAACTACACCACCGACATGTACATCCTCATTAAGAATTGTTCCGTGGAACCCATGTCCCTCAGGAAGCTCAAAGTCTCCTTCGTCTGCAACATCGATTACGTTTACCTTGAAGCGGGGATCTTCTAGTGGTGATTGCGGATCAAGTAACAGACCAAGCTCTTCGTACAATTCTTGTTCTGAAATTCCTACAAGTTCATAAGGATTACCGTTTTGGTCTAATTCTGAACACCAATCAAAACAAGGCTCAATACCTGAATAATGCTGTAAGCCATACCGTTCAGCAATAGGTATAATAACTAGGTATCCCAGAACCGGCATTAAGTGATTAGTCTCATTCCGTGGACCAAGTATTTCTACACCCATTGTCCATTCGTCACTTGTACCTATTTTTTCTTTAATGATTGTAAGAAATTGTTGAGTAGAAGTAGGCAATTGACTATCTCGTTCAGGCGATTCAGGGCTCATAACGTCTAGTATGACGAACAGACAAATGTATTTGCAAGCATAACCGGAGTGGAGGGCCATCTGCAACGCTGTTGCATCTAAAATCGCCTGCCATAATAGTAATCAGTTATACTTTAAATCATGACACAAATACTAAATATTAGTTGTTCTGAATATAAGTTTGAAGAGGTAGATGTCTGGACCAGCCGCCATTTTCGTTATTTTTGTTGCTCAAAATTCTAAGGAATTATTTGGTTCGAGTCTTGCTTGGTGTTTTGTTTGGTTTAGCTTATGCTTAAAGCAATTATAAATGAGGAAACTCTCATGAAGAAACTAAAAGAAAATCAGTTAGGCGTGATACACATTGCCGTTATCTTAATCTTGATAGTGATAGTTGCGGTTGGATTTGTTGGATGGAAAGTCTTGGACAATAACAACAATTATTCAAACGACTACAATGCTTCTAGAGGTCAAAAAGAAACACAAGAAAATAGTAACATTAGCGTAGAGTATTTCAGTGGTGCTGAATATTCAGAAAGAATTGATGGACCATGTCGTACGAGTAAACATGCGGAAGGAGAGAACGTTTCATTTGTATTTTCAGAACCATTCCCTTCACTAGCAAAGTTTAATGATGCGAAAATAATTAAAAGTACCAAAACAACAAATGGAGAGGCAAAGCTATATCTAAAACCAGGTAAATATGGTTTATACATGATAGATAAAGATAATAAGAAAAGACTGTATGGTGAACTTAATATTGACAATGCATCAAACAACAAAGTATTAGATAATCAAGGGCCTTGGTTTATCGAAGTAGGTCCCATGAATAATCGATATACTTTTACAGATTTACTTCCTTGTTAATTTGCGCTGACCAATTATATTAGTCAAAACCAGAAATGTATTTGATCTATTCGGCTTCTGAGTTATAGGCACTTTCGTGGAGCTTTTTACAAGCATTAGTGATTGATATTGAACTAGCTTGTAGGTGTTATCCTGAGCTTCAGACTGCCCAATAAGCTACTAAGTAATGTCGTATTAGATTACTTAAGCCCAAATTACAGAAGTTAAACAGTTAAAAAAGCTCCACGAAAGTGCCTATAACTCCGGCTTCTTGATAAACAAACGTAAAAAAATAAAAACGAGTGGGCTTGCTACACGAAGTTTTAGCGAAGTGTGGAAGGTCTCCGTCAGCTGGCGGAGTAGATGTTATCGCAATTAAGCTAATGTGCTGTCAATGAGACTACAATAAAGTTTGATACATTATCTTTAACTACGAACAAATCCGCCGATCCAGTACTCAACTCTTTGTATAAGTAATGCCCCCGAGCTTCGTCAGGAGTTGATTTTATCCAGCCCTTATTCTCTGCCTCTTTCACGAATTGCTCCTCTAACTGCTCCAAAGGAATACTGTCCGAAGCAAAATGTCGCTCAATGATAAAATTGTTTGGTTCAAGTGAATTTGCAGGCACTTTTTCAACTATACTAATCTGTGTGGCTCCAATTGGAGTATAGCTCGTCATAGGGTCAGATCTAATAGCTTCAAGCTCGTTGCTTGTCGTTTCAACTTTTATACCATCAAAAAATATCAGGATTAACCATCCTCCAATTAACAGTGCGGCAATAGCCAAAATAAAAATCCTAGATCGTTTCACATTATAAGTATACTAAAAAACTCCTCACTTCTGAGGAGTTTAACCACAACCGAAATGGAGGGCCATAGTTGAAGCTGTTGTAACTAATTTGCGCGGTGTTTATATATGCTATATGCCGAAAGCAGGCCACCGCTAAAAAGTGATGCTGTTCCAATTAATACTATGGTATTGGAATAATCTATTACAGCATCTGGAGAACTTTTTGGTTTATCGCAATAATCATTGATAATCTCAGCGAACTCTGGACACCCACCAACAGACTCAAAAATTGCTTCCTTATTAGAAACCGGGGCATTAATAATTCCTATTAAAATTATAAACGGCCCGATTAATATCAAAATGACTGCAAGCCCAAACGTCTTGGAAGATATTTTTGTCGCACTTTCTATAAATGATACAAACAATCCGAAAAACGATACAAAGATAATTGATATACCTAGCATCATTATCATTCCTGAGCCTATATCTGCTCCAACAATACAGTTAGAGTCATTGACTTGCTGCTGTGTGTAGCTGTTGGGGCACTGATTGGGGGCAGTTAAGAAAGGTAATGCAGTCAGTAACACGCCAAGTGCCAGTATGATTAGAAGAATCTTAACTGGCTTTTTGTTTAAGCAAGATTTAAGTATGACGAAGTTCATTTATCAATAATATCAGAAATTGATAATAATTATGCTTGGAGGGCCAGCGTAAACGGAGTTACAACCAGAATTCAAGCTGTTATCTGAAAAAGCCTATGACGATTAAACCCAGAACCACTGCCCCCAATAACTTACGGAAATAGTTGACTCCTTCTGTTACCTCAAGGCACGCCCAAGCAAACAATGTTGCTGTACTCAATTGCTCAAAACCAGACTTTAGCCGACCAGTGCTCAGAACTATTGCAACCACTCTGAAAATAATCCAGCTCCACAATAGCCAGTTTGGAGATTGCCAAATAACAATCCGTCCACCCTTATCTCGAATAGAATGATTGGCTTGCAGTTTCATTAGTCACATGATAACAAAAAAGACTTCCACGGGAGTCTTTTAAGCATAACCGAAATGGAGGGCCCCTCTGTCGCTTACGCTTTGAAGGGCAGGCAGCGGGGACTCCCACCTTCGCTAGAGCTATGGCGGACCTTGCTTCTCGTCCCGCAAGACTAACAATCCTCCATAGCTCCGCATCAAGCGGAGCGACGGAGGATGGAGGGCCAGCGGGGACTCCCACCCCGGACACCCTGCCCTGCCTGCTGCGTCCAGTATGGACGGGTAGGTTAAGAGGCAGGTCTGCATTTTCAACGAATCAATTTGGAGGGCCCACTGGGACTCGAACCCAGGACACTCTGCTTAAGAGGCAGATGCTCTAACCAACTGAGCTATGGGCCCAAGCTGATTCGTTGAAAAATTACTTTACGCGCACTGCCGCTAGATTTTACCTGTCTTTCTCGCTCTCTGGCAAGTATGAGAGTTTGGTAGGCTTCATAATAAACCAAATCAAACGGTTTTCTGTATCTCGTTGATCTTACTCTGCCTTCGTTGTGCTCATTAAATCTGCGCGTCAAATGATCAGTTGAACCATAATAGTAGTTCTTATCAACTTTAGACTGAAGAATATAGAAGTAATTCATTATATTGGCAGGTGCCCCGCCTGCTACGCTGTAGCACAGCGGGCAGGTCTAACCAGCTGAGCTACTGGCCCGTTTGAGACAGGGGTTATTCTACCAGTTTATATCTGTTATTTCAACGCTAACCCTCCAATTTGAGTATGCTTAGAACAGAGGTAATCTACCCTAGTTTTTGATAGAATATAATCAATGAAATTGTTTCTTATCAGGCACGGCGAAACGCAAGAAAATGTTGATGGCATTGTTCAGGGTTGGCTCAATACCAAGTTGAATAAAACAGGAATTAATCAGGCTAAAGCAGCTGCTTGCATTTTTAATGAAAAAATTGATGCCGTTTATTCATCGGACTTACTTAGATGCAGGGAAACAGCAGAAGAATTTAGAAAAAAATATCCCGATATTCCATACTTTGAAGATAAACGACTTAGAGAGCGTAATTTTGGAGATGCCCAAGGTACTCACAAGGACCTACACGACTGGGAAGTCTTTTGGTCTTCTAATGATTATGTATCAATTCCGAACACAGAAACTCTAAATGAATATAATTTACGTGTTAGCAGTTTACTCAGATCTTTGAAAGCCAAGTTTCCTGTTTCGGCAAAAATTCTAGTTATAACGCACGGCGGTACAATAAACAGGATTTTGGATATAGCAAAAACTAACGAGGAGTATTATCCTGTTAAAAATTGTGAAGCCCTTGAAATTGATTTGGCCTAGTCGGAAAATTCGCAACTAAATGTGGTATTCTTTTTTGTTACAATATTTTTATGTCTCAAAAATACATTGTGGTTAGTTTTTTAGAACCACTAGAAAATGGTTTTAACTTTTCATGCAAAGAATGGCCGCTTCACATCACTTTATTGCCAAACTTTACTATTAAAGGTTCGCTAAACGAGTTGATAAATAAACTGGGTGAGCTTGCCTCTATAGTTTCTGCATTTGACGTTGAGGTCGGTAATAATGAACGATTCGGCCCAAATGGAGAAGTGTTAGTGTCGCTAATTAAGCCAAACGAGAACATACTATCCCTACACAATGTTTTAGTAGATGTAGCTAAGTTGTATGTATTTGATACCCCTCAGTATATTGGGGATGGTTATAGGCCTCACGCTACAGTTCAATTAAACAATAAGCTTATAAGAGGTCAAATAAAAAATATTAACAGTATTACTCTGGTTGATATGTATCCAAACAATGACATAGAACGTCGACAAACTATAGAGACGTTCAAATTAAAGTAATAATCTTGGGGTGATTGTGCTCTTGTAAAATAGTTGCGATTGCGCCTACTATAACCCTCCAAGCATTATGCTAAAATAAGTATATGAACGACCAACAACTTGAAGATCTGAAGCAATTTATTGACTCCAGAATTTCCCAAACTGAAGCTAGGTTTGATGAAAAACTTGACGAGAAACTAGAAGTTCTTAGAAAAGAAATGCTTGACGGTTTCGCAGGTGTGGGCGAAGCAATTGAAGAAATTAACAAGCAAGTTGATGAGCGGTTGACAAAGCTAGAACACCGCACAGCCTGATTTGAGTTGCAATAGCGTCTACTCCGCCAGCTGGCGGAGGCCCTCCAAAACGCAGGAACTATTCATTACTGGCTTTTATATTGGGACGGCTTGCGCCAACTGTTATAATCACTATGTTGTATCAATACTATGAAGGAGCAAAATGAAAAGATTTATCCTTGGTTTAGTCACGTTTGTTTTGACACTTACGCTAACAATGGCAGTACTGCCAACATGGGCAACTGCCAGACAAAATCTAAACCAGCAAATTCCAGAAATTGATGGCACCTATGACGAACCTAGCCATCCTAATCTTAAAGTTCGAGTTATAGTCCATCACGCCAAAACCGATAAACACGGGAAACCGGGTGGCAGCACGCCAACCCTGGTCTGTGGTTTGACAGATCCAGATTCGGACACTGTGGTACCAGCTGCAGGTTGGAAGTTGCCTTCTGCTTGGACATATCGGCTTAACCCCAGTAGCGTACCGTCCTCGGTTGGCGGGACAAACCTTGCCACCATAGCTACCAATGGTTTTGGCGACTGGCACACGGCTAGCGGTAATAAAGTTAGTTTCACGCAAGGTCCAGACACTTTAACCAACCGCCAAGCCTATGATGGACAAAACATTATCGCCTGGGGCAGAACATCCGGTTCAGCTCTAGCCGTAACCTATATACGCTATAACACTGTGACCAAAGTGGCGGTAGATGTAGACACTATCGTTAACAAATCTTTTCTGTGGTATTGGTCGCCAACTCCTGATTGTGCCTACTCAGGCGTCTATGATGCCGAAGATATTCTGACCCACGAGCTTGGTCACTGGATTGGCATGGACGACAGCTACGACAGCAGCTACCAAAACAACACTATGTTTGGTTATGGCTCAATACAAGAAGTTAAAAAAAATACGTTGACCACTGGTGATAATGCCGGTGCCTATCAAATCTACAATCCGTAAAAGTGCTAAAGCCTCCTTATTCTCGCAGCAACAAGCTCTGCTATAGCCCTCCGAATAGTACTATTCCAGATTCAGTCTTTGCTCGAGTTTTATAATAGGGTCGTACCAGCCGTTTTGGAGTACGTAGGTTTGTAACTTTCTATCCAAGCCAAACAGCACCGATACGCCAACGACAATAAATAATATGCCCAAAGACTTTCTAAAAATTCCATTGGGATTGCTAAGCCAGCCGAGTTTGCGCGTTACACTCTGCCCAGCTACGGCAATAAGTAGCAAAACTGACGCCAAACCAAGAGCATAGGCTACAAGGTATGCAAAACCTCTGGCGAATGATTCGGGTAAAATTATGGCAATAATCAGCGCATAAGTAGGGCTGCAACTACTAAAAACTGGGCCTAGTGACGCCCCCAGCAAGATATCACGCTTTAAGCCCCGTTGTTTGTAGGAAACACTGAGAGCCTGGTTAGATTTGAGATTGAGCTTGGTCAGAACCATCAGTTTTTCCCAAAAGATTGGGAATAAAAGGTTGATACCAAAAAGCAGGACTATAGAACCAGAAATAATGCTCCAAATGTATTGCGGGACACCAAGCAGTGCTGTCGTTGCCCTAAGCAACAGGCTAAAAACGATGACTGATACAGCCAAGCTAATGGTTATAACAAGTGGGCGAAACCATCGCTTTTGAGCAGTCGTTTGACCATCTTCGTCCAATACACTACCGCCAATAATGATAGGAAGCAGAGGCAATATGCATGGTGCTGCTACCGTAAGTACACCACTGATGTAAGCAAGTATCAGTAGTGCCATCAGAGTAAGTTTTGCTTTACTGCTTCAAAGGTCGGCTCATCGTAGGCCACGAACTTTTCTATCAAATTCCCTTGGTCATCAACCTTTACGAATGTCGTTTGTAGCGTCACGCCGTACTTTTGGCGCAGGGTCTGATTGGTATCGTAATCTACCTTAAAAATGGTAACTCCTTCTGGTATGTTACTGGCCTTAATACTGGCTTCGATAGCACGGCACTGCGGGCACCACGGCGCGTGGAAAAACAGGATTTTGGTACCCGCAGTGTTTGCAATTTTTTCAGCTTGATAGACAGTGTAGGTTCCGATCGGGGCGGCTGAGCCTTGTTGTCCGCCCGACTGGGAGTTTGTTACTGGGTTTGTTAATGGTGTGGTTTGGCTTGATTGATCAGAACTGCCCAACATAAGATAAACAGCTCCGCCCGTTATGAGCGTTAGAATTATGCTAACTACAATTGCTAATTTTTTGTTCATACTTTGCCCCGTTTAGTTTTTCGTTTCCAGGTTTGGAAAGTGAAGGTTACGTTGTTTTCGGTGATAGACTCGCCCTCTGATGCAAGTTCAAAACGTTGCTTGAACTCAGGGAAAAATTTGGTACAGTGCCAGTCACCGTGTAATTGAGTGATATAGAGTTCGTCCATAAGATCTATTGTATGCTCCAGCAAGCCAGCGCCCCCAATAACCCAGATATCTTCCCCAAAGCCCTGCAAAAACTGCCGGGCATCATATACCGACTCAAACCCTTCACGTAAGCGTTCAGGCTTTTTTGTAGCTACATAATTGAGGTGGTCATGGAAAGGGTGCTTAAACTCCACATATGTACCGTAACCCATCAAGATTGCGCCCGTACTCGTCTTTTCCCGGTAGTATTTGATATCTGAGGGTGCATGCCATGGTATGCCCTCGTCATTGGCCATACCTCGTTTTTCATCAATTGCAACAATTGCCCGAATCATCTTACCCAGTATATCATTGTGAGAGGTTGAACCTCTCACAAAAATGAGCGGGCGGATGTGGTTGAGCAAGTAGAATGAACCTGTTACCAGCTTTACCGGTTCAGCGCGTTTGAGCAGCTCAGAAAAAGCTTTTTCCGGGTCATCGATAATTATAATGTCCCTGAATCCAATCTTTTGGGCCGCCTCTGCCGTACGCTTAGGATCAACAGAGTGCTTGGGCGTGTCTTGGTGGCCGCTAAAAGAAGTAATAATTAGTGTATTGGTTAGCTTGTGTAGCTGCTTTAGCGCACCCGCCGCCCGCTGGTGTTCACTCTGTACAAAGGACACTAACGCGGCTATTGGTTTGCCAGCATATAACTTGTGCATGCCAGCCGCCAGGGCAGCCATTTTTTGCTCGTTGTGCGAGCCGTCAATAATGACTGTCTGGCCTTGATATTTGACTACTTCCATCCTGGCAGGAATAAGTGTACGGATGGCGTTGGCAACTCCTTGTTTGCCTGGTGGCACCAGATTATCCCTGTTATATATATATTCCGCAGTGGTTTTAGCTAGGTGCCAATTGCGCTGTTGGAAGGGAGGCAAGTCCTGTGGCATATACTCAGCAGCCGGTATACTGGACTTACGCAAAATCCTTCGTTTCCAGGGTACATCTGGGTTGGTGCCAATGGTTTTATCTGACAGAGATGTATCCGTAGATACATCGAGGGAAGAAAAACAGTTGGCAGTTGACCAGATTTGGTCTGGGGATGGGGGAGCTTTGCGTAAGTCGAGTCTAGCAATCATAAACAGACTAGCCTCTTTTTGAACACATCTTGCATGAACTACTTGCATCACTTCCGGCGCTTGTTTGTACATAATAACCCTGTTATTGGTCTGAATAACACCTGATTTTTGGGCGGCAATCGCCGCTAGCGTATTACCTAGTACCTCGGTATGGTCTAGCCCGATGTCGGTGATGACACAGACTTTGTCTTGTCTAGTAACCACATTAGTACCATCCAACAGACCACCTAGACCCACCTCGACTACCGCATAGTCCACCTTCTCTTTAGCAAAAGTCCAATAAGCAAAGGCAACAAGTAGTTCAAAATAGGTCGGTTTGATACCCGTTTTGTCTACAATCTCTATAAATACCGAAAGTTCCTTGCAAAAGGCTGTTTCGGACAATGGCTTAAGGTCAATCTGCACTCGTTCGTTGACTTCATCAATATGTGGTGACACAGTTAGGCCAATCTTTTGCCCACTAGCCTGCAGTAGTGCCGACAAATAATAAGCGGTGGATGTTTTGCCTGATGTGCCGGCTACATGAATGACTTTAAGCTTATCTTGCGGATTACCCAGCTCGTTCATTAGCTTACTCATGCGTTCCAGCGTGTAATTACCACGCCTGGTATCTGGCGGCATATAGCTCATGAGTACAGCGCGGGCTTGGGCAAAGTTGGTAATTTCTGTCATAGTTAGTATATTGTACCCCTAAAGGTGGTAAAATATACAGGTTATGCGCCCGTAGCTCAGCGGAATAGAGCACTTGGCTGTGAGCTTGTTTGCGCAAATTGTCACAGGTTTCGTACCCATAAGAGAATCACAACGGAAATACACTATAATGATCGTAGGCCCGCGTAGCTCAGTGGATTAGAGCGTCTGTCTTCGGAACAGAAAGTCGGCGGTTCGAATCCGTCCGCGGGTACCAAGCCTAAGCATAATGACTAGGTATTAATATCTAGCAATCGTCTGCTCTAAGACTTTGAGTGATATAATAAACTCATGAATGCTAGTCCACAAGTAACCCGAAAAGATATTGATGACGTACTCCAAGTTCTCGATGTTATGATGACGAGAATTGATGAACGCTTTTCTAAAGTGGAGATTACATTGGCAGAAACACAAAAACAGGTTCAGAAGATTTTAAATTAACTTGATAGTATCGAAAAACGTCTTGAAATATCAGAAGATGAAAGATTAGTTATGGCTCATCAGCTAACACGATTACATGATTGGGTTGAAAAAGCTGCTGACCGGATCAATCTAAAGTTTGCTCATTAACTGGACTTACGCAAAGCTCCCCCATCCCCAGACCAAATCTGGTCAACTGCCAACTGTTTTTCTTCCCTCGATGTATCTACGGATACATCTCTGTCAGATAAAACACTTGGCACTAACCCAGATGTACCCTGGAAACGAGGGATTTTGCGTAAGTCGGGTATACTCAGGTGATGGTTAAAAATGTTGTTTTAGCAATTGGGATAGTTGTTTTTGTGTTGGTTTCTATACAAGTATTGCGGCTGTTGCAGCTCCGCGGGAGCGTAGCCACGTATGCCAAATATTGGCGGCAACGCCCTGCCGAAGGTTCTTTTACCTATGTTGCATTGGGCAATTCGGCCGCCCAAGGCATTGGCGCTTCCAAACCAGAGCTTGGCTACGTTGGGTTGCTGGCACAGCACATCCAGCAAGCCACTGGTAAAACCGTACGCATCGTAAACCTCAGTGTGACGGGCGCAAAGATCGAAGACGTTCTAAAAAGCCAGATCCCACAGCTCAAACATTACAAGCCAGATTTAATAACGGTCGAGATAGGGGCTAATGATGTCGTAAATTATAATGCAAGCAATTTCCGCGCACAGTATGACAAGTTAGCTGCAGCGTTACCATCGGGCAGTGTGATAACAAATATACCTTATTTTGGCGGACGAATACGGGCTAACGACAAAGCCGTTGAAGCCAGCCGGTACATTGGCGAAGCAGTGCGTAAATATAATCTGCAGCTTGTGGACCTGCAAACCGAAACCAAAAAGAAGCAATCTATATTTAACTACTCGGCTGACTTGTTCCACCCCAGTAACCGGGCTTACAGAATCTGGGAAGCGGCGTTTTGGAAAGTGATCAAACCACTAGTTACGAACTAAACGGTTAGTTTCACTCGTTCTTATTTGTCTGATTTTTTAGATTGGCGTTTGGAACCACGGGCTGGCAGGTATTTGGGCTTTTGCGAACGCTGTGTTTGCCCAAGACTTTGCTGCAAGGCAATTAACACGTTATAGGCTTGTTCCTTGCTCATACCAACGCGGGCTACTGGTATTGATTGATTATTGGAACCACCGCTTTGCATAAAGTTCATAACAACGCCATAATCGTTGGTCATTACTTGCAGCATATCAGTATAAATAATTCGTAAGTCCATGGGCAAGGCTATAGTTAGCGATGGCATGGAGTTATCTTGCCCACTACCAGGCTCATGTATTCCGCTGTCGCTGTATCCCGCCAACTCCCACAAGCTAGTGGCTTCGGCATCTTCAAATTCCAAATGCGTAATGAGCAGTAGCAGTATATCCTCGCTGGGTCGCTGCGCGCCATATTCAATGTGCTCAAGTATGTCGATATCGATTTCAACCGCACCTGATACCTCTAATATACTTTTTTTGAGCTGTTCGCGGGCGAACTTGAGATGCCACCCAAGGGTACGATATGGTCTTTGGCGATTACTCTGCTCTCTCATGTACCTACTATGGTACTCGTTACGCTACGCCCTTTCAAGGTATAATAAGCCGTAAATGCATATACGCCAAAATGTTCCCTTGCGTGAATATTCAACCATGCGACTGGGCGGGGTAGCAGCTTATCTGGCCGATATAACCGATCGCCATGAAGTGACCGAAGCAACGACGTGGGCAACTTCCCATAACTTGCCATTTATTATGATCGGCATTGGCAGTAATATTGTCTGGACCGACAAAGGCTTTCCTGGTCTCGTAATGGTCAATAAAGTTATGGGTTTTGAGCAGCAGCATGAAGACGCGGAAAACACCTATATAAGTGTGAAGGCGGGCGAAAATTGGGACAGTGTGGTTAAGCGTACGGTAGACCAGGGGCTTACTGGCATCGAAGCTTTGTCGCTTATTCCTGGAACTGTTGGTGCCACACCGATACAAAACGTCGGCGCCTATGGGCAGGAAATAGCCGATACACTGGTAAGTGTCGAGGCTTATGACACTCGGCAAACACAATTCGTAACTATTCCTAAAGCCGACTGTGCCTTTGGCTACCGCACCAGCCGGTTTAAAACTTCGGACAAAGGCCGGTTTATCATAACTGGTTTAACACTGCATCTGCGCCATTCTAACCCCACTCCTCCTTTTTATTCCTCTGTGCAAAGCTACTTTATGGAGCATAATATTATTCAATATACTCCCCAAATATTACGCCAAGCCGTCATTTCCATACGCACGCGTAAATTGCCTGATCCTGCTAAAGTCGCCAATAACGGCTCGTTTTTTGCTAATCCAGTTGTTAATAACGAAATGTTTTTACAGCTACAAGCCGATTATCCGGATATAATTCATTGGGGGACCACTGACGGGCAGGTTAAACTATCGGCGGCTTGGCTAATTGAGCAGGCCGGTTTTAAAGACTCTCATGATCCAGAAACCGGTATGGCTACCTGGCCCAAACAAGCACTAATACTCGTTAATGAGCACGCCAAAAGCACGGCCGATTTGCTACGATTCAAACAAAAAATCGTCGACAAAGTACAGGCTATGTTTGGTATCACGCTGCAACAAGAGCCAGAGTTAATTGGAGAAAGTTAGTGGCTATTGTCGACATCCGGAGTGGGCTCAAATTTACCCACCGTAAACGCCAGTAATTTGACTTTTCTTTGTTTTAGACTCTAAAATCATCTTATGACTGGTGAAGTTTCCTCGATCAATTTCCCATCTTTGCCCGAACTAGGGCCATTGGCAGAAAATCTGGCAACTTTAGATAACACAAGAATTGCTTTATTTGATAGCACGGCACGTTATGTTCGGCTACCTACCGGACGAAATCTTAATAATCTCAGTGCTGCCACCGATGGAATGATTTTCGCCTTTTACGCTTCGGTACAAACAATCGCGCAGGGCGAAGATAATATTGCAATCAAATCACAGATGTTGGCCACTATGCTTTTAAATGAAGATCAGCGCCGGGTAAATTTTCTGCATGAAATAACTGGGGATCAAAGCTTCTTAGCCAATGAAATGGGTCACACGTCGCTAGCCAGCTTCCTGCAATACGATCTTGAGGGCGGTGTTGTCCAAGATCAGGTACCTACTTCTGTCCAAAGCGTTATGGACTGCTTCATGGAGAGTCTTAGCATAGACTTTGCGCAAATGGCAGAGCACGTACAACAAACCACAGCCGCAAAGATACTTGGGTTTGGCAAAAAGATTGGCCACCATACTATTACTGCCGCACTAGCAGGGGCCAGCACAGCTGCTATGTATTACTTTTTGCAAAAGAAAAGGCGCCCTTAAACCGACGTTACAATTGCCTATCTGCTTATAATACTTAACATGTTAAGTATTATACATCGCTTGGTAGTGGGAACTGTTTGGCAAATGTTTTGACATCATTACTTAACATGTTAAGTAATTTTTCATCGTTGCGGTGGGTGATGGCTTGCTGCATCCATTCGGCTATCTGCTCCATATCGTTCTCTTTGAGCCCGCGGGTTGTAATGGCCGGCGTGCCAAGGCGTAACCCACTTGGTCGGAACGGCGGCAATGGATCGTTGGGTATGGCATTGCAGTTAGCGGTTAGTCCCACCCTATCTAGTATATCCTGGGCTTCACGGCCGGTTATGTCATAGCTGCGAGGCATATCAATCATGATTAGGTGGTTATCGGTACCGTTGGTCACCAGCTTGAACCCTCGCTTCATAAGTTCATCCGCTAGACGCTTGGCGTTAGCAAGAATCTGCTGGGCATATACTTGGAACGACGGTTGCTGGGCTTCGCCTAGGGCAACGGCTTTGGCCAAAGTGTTGTTCATGTGCGGGCCGCCCTGAAAACCTGGGAAGACTTCCCTATCAATCAAGGTCGGTAAGTTTTCGACGGTTTTAGGCGGTGGTTTGAGCGGATTACTGACCTTGCCTTTGGTGAGTATCATACCGCCGCGAGGACCACGCAGGGTTTTGTGCGTGGTGGTGGTAATGATATGAAATCCACTGTCAAACGGATTCGGCAATACTTTTGCAACAATCAATCCGGCAATGTGGGCCATATCGGCCATTAACACCGCACCGACTTCTTTGCCAATAGCCGCAAATTTGCCGTAATCAAGGCTACGCGGATAGCCACTGAAACCGGCCAAAATAATTTTTGGTTTCTGCCTTTTTGCCTCTTCACGCATCTGCTCATAATCTATCTCGCCAGTTTCGGGATCTTTCACGCCATAGCGGACAAAATTATACAGCTTGGCACTACTGGTTACTGGGGCGCCGTGTGTCAGATGGCCGCCGTGATCGAGCCGCATGGCCATAATGGTGTCCCCGGGCTCCAACCAAGCCTGATAGACCGCAATGTTAGCCGGTGCGCCACTGTGCGGCTGGACATTGGCATGATCGGCCGTAAACAGGGCTTTGGCGCGGTCTATAGCAATTTGTTCAACCTTATCAGTATTCTCCTGGCCGCCGTAATAGCGCCTGCCGGGGTAGCCTTCTGAATATTTATTGGTATAGACGCTCCCTAGTGCCGTCAACACGTCACGGCTGACATAGTTTTCGGATGGGATCAGCTCTAGGCCTTCTCGCTGCCGTTGCTCTTCGGCGCGTAGTAACTTGTCGAGTATTTTATCTTTCATCCTAAATCCCCTGCCTCACATTAAGCCGTACCCGTACCGTATCATGCGTTTATTGTAGCAATTAAACGGGTGAAACCCACTTATCCACGCATTTCGTGCCTTCCACTTACCCCAGATCACTCCTGACTGGCATCAACCAGAAAGTACGAAATGCGTGTTATCATAAAATTACAATAGCATTTCATATCTTAGGTGATATAATTTATTGGTTAATGCTCAATACTAACCAGAAAATTGGTCACTTAATTCATCAAATAAGGCAAGAGCGCGGCTTAACGCAAGCGGCTTTTGCCCGAAAATTAAATACCAGCCAGTCGGCCGTGAACCGCATTGAACATGGCAAACAAAACCTCAGTCTGGAGACACTTGGCCGCATCAGCGATGTATTAAATAAGCAAATTATTAGCCTGGGCGAGGGTGGCATTAACCTCCGGGTTGAGGGCGGCCATGAGCTAAAGGGAGAAATTACCCTCAAAACCAGTAAAAATGCCGCCGTTGCCCTGCTGTGTGCCAGTCTTTTAAATAAAGGCGTCACTAGACTAAAAGCCTTGCCGCGAATTGAAGAAGTTAACCGTATTATTGAAGTCCTGGAAAGTATTGGCGTAAAAGTAAAGTGGTTGGCTGGGAACGACGTAGAAATTCGCCCTCCTGCAAAATTTGACCTAAGCCATATTGATGGCGAAGCAGCCCGTAAAACACGCAGCGTGTTAATGCTTCTTGGCCCTCTTATGCACGATAATGCGGAGTTTAAGATTCCCTACGCCGGTGGATGCAAATTAGGGCGTCGGACCGTAGCTCCGCATCTTTACGCGCTGGAACATTTTGGCGTTGGTGTGGTTGCTAAAACAGGCTTTTATGAAGTAGGTGTTAAGAAAAAAACCGGAGACAGCCATGTAGTGCTGTACGAACAAGGAAACACAGTCACCAATAACGCACTAATGGCGGCAGCCCGTACCAATGCCACAACAATCATCCAGGGAGCCAGCGCGGATTATATGGTCCAAGACCTTTGTTTGTTCTTAAAAAAGCTAGGCGTAAAAATTGAAGGTGTTGGTTCTGGGGTACTTACCGTTACCGGTGTCTCTAATATCAAGAAAAGCGTGTCGTTTGCTCCTGCAGAGGATCCGATTGAGGCTATGTTCTTTATCTCCGCGGCAGTTACAACCAACTCCAGCATAACTATCCGGCGTGTACCTTTGTATTGGATTGGTCTTGAGTTGTTCAAATTAAAAACTATGGGATTAAACTATACGGCATCAGCCGTATATAAAGCCGAAAACGGCGTTGTTGATTTGGCAGATATTAAAATCAACAAACACGATGGCGGCTTAATTGCTCCTAAAGAAAAACTGCACCCCAACCTATGGCCGGGAATAAATCCAGACAATATTCCATATTTTGTTCCCATCGCGGCCGTAGCAAAAGGCCGGACATTAATCCATGACTGGATGTTTGAGAATCGAGCCATTTATTATACCGAGATGACTAAAATCGGCATGAATGTTGAACTCGCGGATCCTCATCGCATATATATACAAGGGCCAACAAGATTTACAAAAGCCGATGTTGTATCGCCCCCTGCTCTGCGCCCCGCCAGCCTGCTTTTAATCGGTATGCTGGCGGCCCCAGGCACATCAATATTACGAAACGTCTACACCATTAACCGCGGCTACGAGGATCTGGCCGTTCGCCTCAACTCCTTGGGTGCTCACATCACCGTCTTGCACGATATCTAGTAAATATTTAGTAACATTATACATTCCTCATAATGGCGACTATCCCATGACAGCAAGTAAAATATCACAGACGCATTTAAGGATAAGCAATATACTTATGCTTATGAAGGTTGTAAACTATGAATATGATTGATATTGCAACCAACCTCTGGCAGGAGTTTATTTATGGTGTCCTCAAGAGACGCCCTACTATTGATTTCAGTGAAATGCCATCACAAATAAACTTTGTGAGCCATTATGATGCAGAGCGAGATGTCCACTGGGTTGAAGCACCCAGTTTACCCGAATTTATAGTTAGCGGTAAGGATGCTAAAGAGCTTGCTATACACATTAATGACACACTTATGGTCTACTTCGACGTGCCTACTTATTTCGCTAAGAGAATCAATATTGATAATACGATTTTCAATTTTGAAAATAAAAAGACGAATCAACTCGAAACAGTCCATCTAGACTACAAAAAAGAACTGGATAAAGTACTGACCTAATTATGGCACCACGCAAGAGTATATATCCACACTCTAATGTGGAATGTGTGGCTCTCTTACTGGCTTTGGGGTTCAAGAAGAAGCGAGGTATTGGACGCTCGAAACACCCTCAAAAATATGTACACCCCACTAGGCGCAATCAAAACCTCGAAGATAAACCTTTCATACTGATAACTCATCAATATTTTGATGCGAACGGACAGCGCCTTATGAAGAAACTTCTAAATTGGGGATTTACTAAAGAGGAACTTGAACAGTGTTGCAAAGGTTTATAATAGAGATACGAGTAAAATTTTTTTCAAAAGATTAATTAAGAAAGCTACGAAGCCCGGGCGCTTATGTACACCGAGATGAAAAAGATTGGGGTGGACATAGACCTAGCTGATCCGCACCGGGCCTTTATAACCGGTCCAACGCGATTCCGGGCAGCCGACATTGTCGCTCCGAGCGGTATCCGACCAGCTGTGATGCTGCTAATTGGTATGTTGGCGGCCCCAGGCACATCAATATTACGAAACGTCTACACCATTAACCGCGGCTACGAGGATCTAGCCGCCCGCCTCAACTCCTTGGGCGCACATATAACAGTGATGCACGATATATAATTTAACTTTAAGAAAACTGGGCCTGCTGGCCTTTTCTTTCCGGCGATGTCCAAGAACTTCCTACTTTTTTATATCGGAAAACCTGCCGATAATTGATAATGCAACGAATCATGGCAGTTACCTGTACCATGCTCATGATGTAAAATATAAAATACATAAATGGTGAAAACGCAGTCAGCCGTATCTTGTGGCTCAAAGATGCATGTTCGTCTGGCCACACATTCCACAGAATATAAAGTGTAATCGCCACGTACGCACCCACAATAAGTGAAGGGTTATGAAATTTTAGTGAAAGATATAGGATATAACCCAGCAATAGTGGCTCCAACAGTAACAGAAATTCACCAAAAAATGCCATTGGGATACGATAAAACGTCAGCATGCGACTATATTTATTAGAAACATTTCCTGCCAACTGGCGGTTTTTGAATAGATTTTGCAAACTTCCCATCTTCCATCGGTAGCGCTGACGCATCAATGCTTTAAGGGAGTTCTGTTATAATTTATCTGTTCGTTAGGCGGGATTCGTATATCGGCTAATGTATTGGGTTTTTGTCTTTCGTAGTACACTTGCGAGTGTAGTACAGCGGTAGTATACCTGCCTTCCAAGCAGGGGACACGAACTATAATTATTTCAAACAAAAGTTCCTATTTACCTAATGCTCTAATCTGTGGTGCAGCTTGTGTCCCGCGTTTGGAACATTCTATACCCTAGTCTACTACGGTTGGCTGAAAAGTTAGAAGATTTAGTTCTTGACTTGTATATACAATAGTAATACAATGAGTATATGATTAAAACAATACTAAATATTAAGATAGATCCTGAAACTAAGCAGCAGATGCAAGCGTTTGCGTATGAACTTGGGGTGCCTGTTAGTGTGATCATGAACGCTCAAATTAAGCAAATGCTGAGAGACCGCAGGGTTGTGCTTAGTACCGAACTAGAACCTACGCCCTACCTTGTTAAGATCATGGAACAGGTTGAGAGGGATTTACCTGCAGGGAAAAACATGACCAAAGCCATGAAAGTTAAAGAAGCTGTAGCCTATCTTGACACACTATGAGAATCAGATTTCAAAAAAGCTTTAGTAAACAGTTCTCAAAATTATCAAACACTCAAAAGCAACTCGTAAAAGATACCATTGAATTATTTAGTGACAATCCATATGATGATAGTTTACGCAACCACCCCCTAAAAGAAGAATGGAAAAATTATCGTTCAATTAGTGTTAACACTGATATACGCCTGCATTTTAAAATACTCAGTGACGATACAGCTCTTTTTGTTGCAGTTGGCAATCACGACCAACTTTACAAATAAGGTTCCAAGCTAAGACACGCTACTAATCTGTGGTGCGGGTGGAGGGAGTCGAACCCTCGTATTCAGGTTGGAAACCTGAAGTAATAGCCGTTATACCACACCCGCGCAAAAGCCTTGATTGGTGTACTTCTGTTTATTATACTTGATTCATAGCTCCCATAATCCAGCCTTCAATTTTTCTGTGCAAAGCTACTCCTTTTTTTGAGTCACCATTACAAACTACACTTATATGAGCCGTTCCGTATGGCAGCTTACTCCGATTGCTGGCTTTCTTATTATCACGATTATCAAAAATGGTTTTTCGAAAGTTCTTATACGACAGGCCGGTGATTTTGTGCCAATATTTTTTGGCTTCTGGTTCGTTTATATATGTAAAGCCCGCACTGGCCGCTACTATGTAGGCATCACAAATAATCCAGCTTTGCGTCTTGAAAAACACAACAGTGGCACAGGAGCACAATTTGCACGAGATCAGGGACCATTCAAGCTTTTATATGTATCGAATCCTCTCCCCGACAAATCCATGGCAAGAGAAAGAGAGGCTCAAATAAACTTCCCACGACCTGACGGTCGGGGTATTTCTGTCGAAATAAAACGCTGGTCACGCATCAAGAAAGAAAAACTTATCAATGGTAGCTGGCAATAAGATATAATGACGCTGTTGCGCCCCCGTAGCTCAGCTGGATAGAGCAGGAGACTTCTAAGCTCAAGGTCGTACGTTCGAATCGTACCGGGGGCACCAATTTATTTGGTTTTTTTATCTTTAGTAGGTATAATCACCCCTGTTCGTGGCGGGTGTAGCTCAGTTGGTTAGAGCGCCGGGTTGTGGTTCCGGAGGTCGTGGGTTCAATCCCCATCACTCGCCCCATTTATTTTGTATAAGAGGGTTTGTATTGAAGAAAATTATTCGGTTTTTTAGGGAATATCGGCAGCTTGGATGGGTGATTGTATCTATTCTGATAGCCTTGCCCCTAGACATTGGCGGTTGGCACAAAGCAGCCCACATCATACTGGCCGCAAGTGCCCTGGTAAACGCAGTGCCGCTAGTATGGAAGATGATCCAGGACTTGCGTGGTGGCACGTATGGTGTAGACATTTTGGCCGCGACTGCCATTATTACATCCGTTTTGCTTGGAGAGTACTGGGCCGGTATGGTGATTGTACTAATGCTAACCGGTGGCGAAGCGCTCGAAGATTATGCTGGCCGCCGGGCTAAAAGTGAGCTATCAGCGCTGCTGGAGCGAGCCCCCACCAAGGCCCATCTACTAAAAGGCCGCAAGACGGTTGATGTCAAAGCCAGTGAGGTGCGAGCTGGCGACAAACTTATTATCAGGCCTGGCGAAGTTGTGCCAGTTGATGCTGTCATTTTAGAAGGTACGACCAGTTTTGATGAATCAAGTCTGACCGGCGAAAGTCTGCCCGCTGTCAAGAAAGTCGGTGACGAGATATTGAGCGGTTCGATTAACCTTGATGGCGTTATAACTGTCCGAGCTATCCACTCGGCCGAAGATAGCCAGTACCAACAGATTATTAGACTAGTCCGGGCTGCCCAGGCCAGCAAAGCACCCTTTGTGCGTCTGGCCGACCGCTACAGCATACCTTTCACACTTATCGCATTTGCCATCGGGTTTACGGCCTGGGCAGTCAGCGGTGAGGTTATTCGCTTCTTGGAAGTACTGGTGGTAGCCACTCCTTGCCCCCTTATTTTGGGAGCCCCAATTGCCCTAATATCGGGCATGAGCCGGGCTGCCAAGCACGGCATCATCATCAAAACTGGTGCTGCTTTGGAACGGCTAGCCGTGCTCAAGACTATGGCTTTTGACAAAACCGGCACCCTTACCAAGGGCGAACCCCAAGTTGACAAAATAATAACCTATGGGGGGATTTCTACGCCCGAAGTCTTGGCATTAGCAGCCGCTCTGGAGCAAAACTCCAATCACATACTAGCCAAGGCTATTGTCGGCAAAGCGGCAGCAGAAAAGATAAAAGTACCTAGAGCCAAAAAGGTTCAGGAGCTGACTGGTAATGGCCTATCTGCCCATGTGCAGGGTAAGGATGTGCTAGTTGGCCGCCTGGGACTCATTGAAGAACGCAATATAACCTTGCCCAAAGGTTTTCGCCCTACGTCTATCCAGCAAACGGCAGCACTCGTAGCCATAGATGGCAAACTGGCCGCTGTCATTACCTTTAAAGACGAGATACGGCCGGAGAGTCAACACACCCTACAGCAGCTCAGAACTTTAGGCATCCGACATATTATGATGGTTACAGGCGATAACATGGCGACTGCCCAGGCCGTCGCTAAACAGCTAAGCATTAGTGAGGTAGTAGCCGAAACATTGCCAGCTGACAAAATACGCGCCGTCGAAAATGTCAAAAATCGCCCTGTCGGCTTTGTGGGCGATGGCGTTAATGATGCGCCGGTATTGGCTGCGTCAGACGTTGGCATTGCTCTGGGTGCGCGCGGCTCGACTGCAGCCAGCGAGTCGGCCGATGTGGTCATTATGCTCGACAATGTCGCACAGGTCGCTACCGGCGTAGCTATTGCTAAACGAACGCTTTATATTGCCAAGCAGAGCATTTGGATTGGTATCGCCATAAGCGTAGGTCTGATGTTTATCTTTGCAACCGGACGCTTTAGACCAGTGCACGGTGCCTTGCTACAGGAAGTCGTCGATGTTATCGTTATTTTCAATGCCCTAAGGGCTCATGGTTCCTGGCGCAAAAGTCGGGTACCAATCAAGCCACAACTTGCAACGAACTAAGCACCGTAGTTACTAATATTGGCAGTAAAAGATTATCCAAGCCCCACGGCATACTAGCCTCCACACCGGCTGCAAGAATTGGTAATAGCAATATTACGGGCACGTTATTGCTTAAACCAGCGGGAGCTATTAGAACAACCCAGGCTGTGATAACTATAGCCGTCAGTATGAACGCCAAGGTGCCCTCCAGACTTTTACTGTGTCCAAACAGAGTATATTTGTTCTTTCCCCACTTGTTCCCAACCAATGCGGCAGCCGCGTCAGCAATAGCAAGGTATAGAACAGCCGCCACAAAAATCCATTTAGAAGGATCGGCTAGCGCTATGATACTTACTGATAAAGCAAAGAATGGCTCACCCCAAGACAAACGCCCGACCGTTCTAGCACCCGGAAATAAATTGAATTGTCTAACAAGCAAGGTTGCTATAACAAAGATTGCACCCAGAACTGCGATGACCGACATGCTAACAAAAAACGGCCAAGTAGCTATAGCAATGCCTATGGCAATGTGCGCCATTTTACGCGAAACTTCTGGGCCTAAAAATTTTCTTGTGCTTAGTTTTTCGGTCACCAGTAAAATGATGAAGGCAATAACAACACTTAGCAGAACCTGCAACATAAAGAGTATTGTAACGTAGTTTGTACAGAAACCATGGACTGGTCGGGGTGAGAGGACTCGAACCTCCGACCTCGTCGTCCCGAACGACGCGCGCTAGCCAACTGCGCCACACCCCGATAAACAGGGGTGATTATATCAGTTTATTTATAAACAATCTATCGGGGTGAGAGGACAGCGCCAGGACTTCGTGCCTGGCTAACCTGCCTCGGAGGTTCAAATCTGTTCGCGACAAAAATGGTCCGCTAACCTCACCGGAATGGTGAGCTTGTCGAACCATGGTCGGGGTGAGAGGACTCGAACCTCCGACCTCCGCGTCCCAAACGCGGCGCGCTAGCCAACTGCGCCACACCCCGAAATAACAGAGGAATTATAGCTGAAACACCTTAAAATATCTAGGAAATGATTTTCTGAATCAATTCAATGCTGCCTGCTAATCCTTTTTGACCCACCTCAATTATGACTGCATTGAACTGTAGCGCACCGTCTGTTTCCAGTTCGTTTTTGTTTGTTATACCATCCCGCCAGCGCGGAATTACAGTGTCTAGTTTAACGCCTAAGCTTGAGTGCAGCACGCCGCACATGCCAACATCTGTTATATGGGCTGTGCCCTTGGGTAGTACCATGGCATCGGCGGTTGGCACATGCCAATGGTCACCAACCACAGCCGTAACCTTGCCATCCAAATAGTAGCCAATGATGCGCTTTTCGCTGCTGTAATCGCCATGGAAGTTGACAATGGTTGCCATGCATTGTGTACTCTTATTTTCGTCTAGAATTTCATCAATTGCTTTGAGCGGGTTATCAATCTCTGGCTTATGATTGCCAAACGTTTCGCCCAGAATAGAAATAACGAGTACCTGACCTTGGGTGGTTTGAGCATACTTCCAGCCTTTGCCCGGGCAGTCATGCATGTTGACAGGGCCAATCACCAGCTGGTTGTCATCCTCAAGTAATGGCTTTAACTCTTCCCGCCGGGGCGTATGGTTGCCACCGGTAAAAAAGTCGATACCCATAGCTTGCAATCGTTTCATGTCTGCCGGCAGCATGCCTTTACCACCACTGACGTTCTCGGCCTGGGCAATCACCAGGTCAATCTGCCTATCTTTTTTAAGCCCGGGCAGAACTCTGCCAACCACCTCAATCCCCGGCTCCCCCATAATGTCCCCAATATAGAGTATATTCACAACTCTATTGTACTAGCTTGTGACTACTTGGCGAATTCTATGGCGCGGGTTTCGCGAACATTAATACTCAAGCTTCACCCCAGTGACATTTGCCATTTGTTGAATCCAGCGCTCCAAGCGATCAACTTTATGCGACAACATCAACATTTCTTGCATGTAGTCGTCGGCCTTCTTAGCATAGGCATCAACTGTACTGACCAAAGAATCTATTTTTTCATTTTGATCAATGATGCTATTTTCAATTGCCCGGAAGCGGGGGTCTAACAGTTTGACAATATCTATCGCCAACTTGTCTAGATCGCCTTTTGTTGTTGGTTCCGTAGCCTGTGACATAGTCATATTGTACCACCATTATTTGGCGAACCAAGTAGTAGACTCGCCTCGGCGAGCTCACTACTTAGCAAACTCGATGGCGCGAGTTTCGCGGATGACGTTGACTTTGATAGTGCCTGGATATTGCATGGTGCTTTCAATCTTGGTGGCAATATCACGAGCCAGTTTGATGGCACTAAGGTCATCGATGTCGTGTGGTTTTACAAACACCCGTACTTCGCGGCCAGCGCTGATAGCATAAGCCTTTTCGATACCGTCAAAACCTGTAGCAACATTTTCGAGTTCCTTCATGCGTTCGGCAAAGTTCTCGGCACTTATATTTCGTGCCCCTGGGCGGGAAGCGCTAATAGCATCAACCACCCGAACTATTAAGGCCTCTGTGGTGGTGGCTTCCATGTCGTCATGGTGTGCCTCGGCGGCGTGAGCAACTGGCTCCGGTACACCGTATTTACGCAGGATTTCACCGCTAATGTGGTGGTGTTTGCCCTCCATCTTGTGTGTTAGGGCTTTGCCCAAGTCATGCACGAGTGCAGCGTACTTGGCAGTTTTGACGTCCGCACCGAGCTCTTCGGCAATAATACCGGCAATATGGGCCATCTCGGTGCTGTGTTTGAGAACATTCTGACCATAACTGGTCCGGAACTTGAGCTCACCCAGATACTGTAGAATCTCTTTTGGAATACCTATGATGCCGACTTCGCGGGCCGCATCTTCGGCAGCTCGGACAACATCTTTCTGCACATTAGCTTGGGCCTTTTCAACCACTTCTTCAATACGGCCTGGGTGAATACGCCCGTCCTTCATAAGCATTTCCATTGCTTGGCGGGCTACCTCGCGGCGGACTGGATCGAACGAACTGAGTATGATCATGCCTGGCGTATCATCAACCATAATGTCTACACCCGTAGCACGCTGTAACGCTTGGATGTTGCGGCCTTCTTTACCAATAATCCGACCCTTCATCTCTTCGTCTTCAAGCTTTACAGCTGTGACGGTACGCTCGGCTGTAACCTCGCTGGCCATACGCTCCATGGCACTGGTCAAAATAACGGCAGCTTGCTCCTCGGCGTTTTCTTTGGCTTCGTCCTGCAGCTTAGCAATCAAGCCTGTCAAGTCATCTCTAATGTCACGCTCAGTCATTTTGAGTAGTTTGTCAGCCGCTTCGTCCTTGGTCAGCTTTGCAATTTTTTCGAGTTTATCCTGCTGTTTTTTGCGAATATCACGAATTTCATTTTTGAGACCTTCTACTTCGTCTTCACCTTTTCGCAAGTTTTCACTGCGTTTGTCGAGATCATCAAATTTTTTATCGATAGTTTCCTCGCGACCAATTAAACGCTGCTCTATTTCTTTTTGTTCCCGGCGGCGAGCTTGGTCTTCTTTGCGAGCAGTTTCGGCAATTTCGGCAGCTTTTTCGCGTGCCTCGGCAATTTGGTTTTCGGCCTCTTTTTTGGCCTTTTTTAGTTCTTTTTCGGCAGCCTCCTCAGCAGAGCCAAGTTTACGCTTGGTAACGGCCATGTTAGCACCAAAACCAACGCCAATACCAACAACAGCGAGCACTATGGTAATTGGATCCATAGGTAGTCCTTTCTATCGGTGCAGACTGTGCCTAGTTGGCGATCACTATCACTTCATTAGCCGTTCGGACAATCTGAAAGTCGAGTTGATTTAGTGTAGATTGAATCAGGATCTGGTACCAAAACCTTGCCCCGTATCATCCGCCTTAGGTGGATTGGTGCGGCGGCTAAAATCCTAAGTTTACTATACGACGATTATGCAAAAATAACAATCCTAGTCAGCGACCGCAAACACGATAAGCCGATCTTCATAGTAATTCGTCCGTGTATCAAGATCGCCACTGCAGGTTATAAGATTGAGTCCAACCTTTCCAGCTATAACGGGCACTAATGCGGCAGCCATATCAACCTTGTCAGCCGCATATGTTTGTGTGCGTACTACGGTATAGCTAAAAAGTTTGCCATCGCCACGTTCCATTTGAATTCTATCGCCTTTGGTCAGTTCTTTAAGATTATAGAAAACGCCAGGCTTAGTCGGTCCATGTACATGGCCATCAATTAATGTGGCGCCGCCAGCATCGCCTGGTTTTGCACTGTTTTCATACCAACCCGTATCATAAATATTGGACGGTGCACGCACCTTGTTTTTGGCATCGACTCCAACTCGTTGTACCCGAGCTTTAACCGAAAGTTTAGGAATCCGGATAAAGCGTGGTTGCGTAGGTGCTACAGAATAGCCACCAAACGCACTCGGATCTGGTGGGGTTTCTACTACGGCATCCCTTTCCGAAGCTTTAGTAATAGACTGTACCTGGGCCCTAACTTGGCGATTCGTCTTAAGTCCCCATACACTTATGGCAATACCGATAGAAAAAAGCGCTACAGCTAAACCAGTCAGTGCAATATAGCCCTTTGGTTTTCTGTGATTTTTAGCTCTTGGAGGAGATTGCAGCCGCATAACAGGTAGATGCTCGGGCTGTTTCTGCAAAATAGTCGGCTTTGGTGACGCAGGTTTATACGGCTGAATGTCACTAATGCTCCTGGGTTTCACCAGAGCAATTGACCGCCGATGGTATCCTACGGTTTTACTGTAGTCGCGCAGGCGTCCCGCGAAGACCGGATTATCAAGACCGATTGCTTGTGGCATATATTTTTGGTTTTTGTTTGTTAAAAACGTTTTTTGTTTTAGTTTTGTTTACTCAAAGCTGTAGCCGTTTTGTAACGACGGGCAATGAGCAAGATACCGAAACTAGCTATAGTTGTTGCAGCCAAAACCGCAGCCGGATTATTGGTAAGCAACCCAAGCCCTGCGTCTGGACTGGCCGGAACCGATTGCACCGTCAGCACTACGTCATTGCCCGAGCCACCTACATAACTGATCTTGAAGACGTAGCCACTTATGGTGAATGTCGCACCTTCGGCGAGGTTGTTGAAGGTACCACTGACGGCGTCGGCGCCGTCATTGTTAATTATATTGTAGCTTTGGCCTTTTGCTGGTTTAAAGCCATTGTAAAGGATGGTGTTAAGCGTACCGTTACCAAGCGTCACCGTACCAGTCACTTTGGTTTGGTCATATCCCGTACATTCGGTTACGCCGCCCACTTCAAACTCGTACGATGTACCAGCTACAAACGTCAGGTTACCGGTAGACAGACAGCCAGGCGAAAGCCCAGGCGCCAGTTTGGCCCGTTGAGAAAGCGTTAATGGGCCTTCTATGATACCGCTCCCCTTCACAATACTATCGTCTTTTGCCAGTACAGTGCCCACTATCTTACCCTTGACAATTAGAATGCCGTCTTCATACACCTCTGAATCGCCCGTAACTACCACGCCCTCATTTATGGTAGTTTGCTGGTTACCACTGGTGTAGCTTCCGTATGCTTGGTTAGCCGATATGGTCCACGCGTAACGGGCAGATACTAGATCGCCGTTGGCTGTTTGCGAGTTGTTTGGCGAGCCCGCGAGGGTAAGCTTGCCTTGCTCGCCGGGCAGACGAGTTATAGTAAACGCGCCACTTATAGCTCCAGATATGGTTAGTGCGTTAAGCTTAGAATAAAATATGCCTATTGTAGTATTCGCTCCTAGCGTTAGGGCTCCGTTGTATGTAGCGCTTCCTACTGTATCCGTCGCTTGTCCGTACACATCAAAAGACAATTTAGCAAAGGTGCTATTGCTTGCCCCATTTAATGTTATTGGTTCACTAAGGGTCGTGTCTTTATATTGATCAATATGCAATGTGGTGTCAGTGTTTACAGTGGTGGTGCCGGTGGTATTCCCAAACGACGAACCATTCATATTTACATAACCGCCATTAAAGACAAGTGTGCTGGCGTACGAACCGGTGCCATACATCGCAAAGTTGCCAGTGCCATTCTTTACAATAGACGAACCAGTTGAGCCGGCTATGGTAACTACGCTACCAATGGTTACGTATGTCATGCCATCAAAGGTTAATGTGTTAGTGCCAAGTGTCAGAGTCATAGACGACGCACCATTTCCAAAATAGACCGAACTTGTACCTGTAACCGAAATACTACTACTGATTGTAGTATCCGTGTTGATGTATGCCGTGGCACAGCTACCTGTCATGGTGTTGCTGATATTACCGCTCAAGGTAAGTGTTTGGGTACCAGTGATCGTGTACCAGGCGTATGGGCTGGCCAAACACGTACCGGATGCGCCGGTGAACGAAATACCGGCATAGGTAGCGGTGGTGTCATTGACCGGGGCTTGTTTGGTACCTAGAGCCGGGAAGACCAAACTATCGCCATTTACTGGCGCAACATCACCAGCCCAGTTCGCCGCTGTACTAAAGTTAGCGTTGCCGCCTCCACCGTCCCAGGTAATGGCTGCCGCAGAGACCTGGGATGCCTTAAACATTACTGTACCTAGCAGGCTCAGTACTAGCACTGAGCCAAAAGTTATAAGTCTTTTGGTTTTCATTTTTTTCCGCCTATGTTTGTTGTTTAAAGTACTATCATTTTGATACTACCCCCCCCCGATAGAGCTTGTCAAGCAGTTTATGCTTTTGTTGTCTTTTTTACTTTACTTTTTCGGCTTAGTGATATGTGGTTCGTGGCCATATTCGGGTAACACTTGCGTTTCGTTTTCGCCCTTTATGATGCGGTCGATACCTTGATTGGCCCAATCGTCCCCTTGTGTGCCAACAATCGGCACGTTCAAGCCATACGCCAACGCATTCCCAACCGTTAGCCCAATTCTGAGTCCCGTAAAACTACCCGGACCCTTAAAACACACAACGCCCTCAATATCATGCCAGTCTTTATCTTTGCTTTTGAGCAGCGTCTTGATTTTGGTGTGAATAGTTTCGGCCAGCTGCCGATGAGCCTCCCAAGTTTCGTATACCAAGTTTTCGTTGTCCTCAAACAGGCCGATTTCGGCCTCAGGTCTGTCGGTGCGAATAGTTAGTATGAGCATTAAGACAGTCCCTTCAACGAATAGGATAGTGAGACTGGGCATTCAAAGCTAAATTCGCGGGTTAACTCGCCAGTGGTTTTTATGTGTATCGTTAGACGTTCTGGGGGCAAGACACCCCGAACAATGTCTGCCCACTCCACAACTACAATGATGTTTTTGTCGCCCACTACTTCGGCTAGCTCATGCGCAACGACTCCTGCTTCAGACAAGCGGTAAAAATCAAAGTGCAACAATGTGTGAAAGGTTGAACCTTTCACATGGTACTCATGGCTAATGGTGTAGGTTGGGCTAGAAACGTGATCCCTGCTGCCTAGGCCCCGGGCGAGACCACGCACAAAGGTGGTTTTGCCGCCACCCAGATCACTGACAAGTTCTATAACCTCCCCACCGCGCAGGTTACAACCGAGCCGCTCGCCGAGCCGCTCGGTTGCGGCGGAACTTGTAGAGCGTGTTTGCAAAGTCGTGTCGATACTCATATGCCGCATATACTAGCGCAAGCCCACCAACTAGGACAAGCACGCCCGGATGTAAAGATGACGTCTGAGTTGTATTGGTAAGGCTACTGGCATTGGCTGCGGCAGTGACTTTTTTAGTCTTGGGGGCCTTAGCAGCTTTAACTTTTTTGGCTTTTTTTGTGGTTTTGGCTTTGGCCGACGAGACTTTGGGCTTAGCTGTAGTTGTTTTGGCCGATGCTTTCTTGGTTGTTTTGGCGACAGCCAAAACCGCTGTAAAGACATTGGCATTTCCCGAGGTTGGTGTGTTCGTCCACTGCCATATGCCATTAATCAGCGCCCAAGTTGCCCCTTCGTCCGCATCCTCGTATGGATCAGTTTCGCTGATGACATTACCGACTGGATCAAGTAAACGGGCCCTGCCGGCCGTGTTGGCAAGCGTTAATCCCGTACCACCACTGGTTAATACCAAATAGCCTCCCGCCAGAATGGTTTGATTATCAATCGTAAAAGAGTAACTGTAGTTGCTGCCGGTTTGGACTTTGTAGCCATCCAGATCAACTGCATCAATCCCTGGGTTGTAGAGCTCAACAAACTCATCGTTTTCGTCAGTAGACGGCGGAGAAGGATTGGGTAATAATTCAGTGATTATTATTTGTGGTGATAATTTAGCGGGTGTTTCTCCGCCTAGTCCTGGTGTGTCAGAAGACGCTAGTGCGGGAAACTCTGTAGGTATAAGGACAGGAAAATTACTAGGTGGTGTAATGTTGTCGGTACCTGGCGTAGGAGGAGTAAGCCAGCGCCAGCCGTTATCAAATCGGGCCCAACTCTGACCTTCCGGCGCGTCTACGTATTGGATGGTTTGTAAAGGTTCAAATACATCATTTGCACTAAAACGACCGAAGCTGATGGTATTAGTAGCACTGTTCTTGAGAGATAAAGTATGCACTGTGACACCATCGCTGACACCCTTAAGCACGCTAAAATCGCTTGGGTTTATAACTTGGTCGTCCGCAAAAATATACTGTGTATTATTAACTACCAACACACAATTAGCCAAAAATACTGGCGTATTGCGGATACTAATAAACTCAATCCATTCTTGACCGGTATCCTCACCGATCGGATTCGGAGTAAGCTCATTTATAAGAACATCTGCACAATCATCTTCTATTTGGGTGAGAGTAATAATGGGCGGTGGTGCAGTTGTGGCTTGGTTGGGAGTTATACCTATAGTAGGTGTGTAGGTTGCCTTCAAGCCACTAGTGAATTTGGCATAACTTTGGCCAGTTATTAGCACTGGTTGGGTCAAACTGGCAGCTGGCAAATTAATAGCGCCAAATAGACTTTGAGGCATAAATTGGAATGTGTTTGGTGCGTTAGTTAGAACTGGCAGAGTTACCACAGCATCTTGACTATCCAGCACAGCGGTTATAACAGCTACGCCGGTATTGTCTTGCAAGTCACCCGCGGCAATGCTGTAACGAGTGCCATTGATGAGTAACGGACAATCTTGATCCGTCACAGCACCATTTGGCTTAAGGATTTCTAGCGCTTGATCAATGTCATTGCCATCATTATCCAGTAGCAGAGGCTGGATTTCGTTTAGCACCAAACCGCTGCAAGCATGTGTATCAATCTGAAAATCCTCATTGTTATTACCGGTATCTATAAACTGACCGATATCGGATTGTTTTCGGGCTAGGGATTGGCCTTTGCCGTGTGCAACCACCGTATTACCTTCACGCACGGTTGCAGCACCCCAACCGATCTGGTCCACTACACTACCTTGGTCAATTATCTGTACTGTTCCGCTGGTGCTGCTCATGCCTGCTGGCCAATTATTGGTATTAATTGAATTAGCCGTCTTAAGCACAGGTGACACTAGTGAAGTAATGCTGGCTGAGGGTAAGTCAATAGTTGCCTTGGAACCTTTTGTGCCTGCAGCCGAGAGATATTGAATAATTATGCCTGTTTTTGTTTGGGCACTCAGATTGGCCACTATTATGTATTCCTCAGTTGCGTCACTAACACCTTGGGTTTGGACCTCAATAACGCAAAGCTCACAATCCACAGGTCCACTAATAGCACCAACGTGTATTGGTGATACAAGTACTGCCAAACTGAGCGTCTGCGCGACGTAACCAACCCACCTCTTCATCTTGTTGATGATTGTACCGTAAAAGTGAAAAGTAAAATTAAGTTATCCACAATTTCGGGTGCGCTATACTTAGATATATAATGCTGCAGCTAAGTGGGTCGCTTCTAAACCAGCCGATCATGAGCCTGCGTACGGGCGGGCAAGTGGCTATTACGACTGGTGCAATTATAAACCCGAACAATCTGAAGATTGAGGGCTTTTATTGCCAAGACATGGCGAACAAGAAAAAGCAGCTGGTACTCGTTTACCAGGATATTCGCGACGTCATCGCCAAGGGTATAGTTGTAAACGACCAAGAAGTCTTGGTCGAGCCAGACGAATTAGTGCGTCTAAAAGACCTTATGAACCTCAAGTTTGAACTGATGGGAAAACCGGTGGTAACTGTTAGCAAGGAAAGGCTTGGCAAAGTCAACGATTACGCGGCCGAAACAACCACGATGTTCGTGCAGAAGTTATATGTGGGACAGTCACTGCTTAAAAGCCTCACAGGGGGAAGTCTGAGCGTAGATCGCACACAAATTGTCGAAATTACTAACCGTAAAATCGTCATTCAGGATATCCTACAGGGCATATCTGCAATTGCTCCGGCCAGCGCACCGGCCGCTCCCGCAAGTTAAGTGTCAGCATTTGCCACGTACAATTACAATCCTCTGTAGTTTGTTCTCTAGAAGAACAGATTAGGGGAGCAACTCTAATTTGTTCTTAAGTCGCATTTGCATACTCTTATCTAAGTTAAAATTACTTTGCCTCTATTAAATAGTTTTATATTTTAAACGATCGTCTAATATATGTAATTATTTAAGGTAATTATAGGTAGGACTTATTGGTCATCGGACATGCCGTTTAGCACACTTTTGATATCATTGTAATTGTAACCTTGGCGGCTCAGGTATTGCATGAGTTTAAGATCGTCTTGGTAGCGGCTTTGTCGGCGCTTTTTGCTCACAAGCTCACGCAAAACCTCATGTTCATCCGTTTGGTCCTCGGCTAAAACTTTGTCAATAGTGTCGTTGGCAATGCGTTTTTGGCGAAGTTCTTGAATCAGGCGGCGGCGGCTGATGGGTTTGAGTAAGTGACGGTTCTCGACCCAAGCTTTTGCAAAAGCTTCATCATTGATAAGATTAGTATTACTTAACTTGTTAAGTAATACTTTAGCTTGGGCGGCAGGGGAGTCCTTGCGCCGCAGATACTCCCTGATTTCCCACTCGCTGCGCGGCCGAATAGCAAGGTAGTTCAGAACCCTGTCATACATTTTGTCGAGCTTGGCAGTATCTTGCAGCTTATCTAGTTCTTCTTTGGCCAGTTGTTGACCAACTTTTAATCCTGAATTGATCAATTCCAGTTCACCCAGACTAAAGGAATACTTACCATCAATATAAACAGCGTAACGATCTTTACGCTTCAGTTGTTGTTTAATACTGGTTATCTTCATAACAAGGAGAAGCTCTCGGCGGCTCTACTCCTCTTTTTCGGCGGCAGCTGTGACTTGCTTGGCGATTTCGTCCATGATTTTGGGGTTGTCCTCTAGGTACTTTTTGGCGCCTTCGCGGCCTTGGGCTATTTTTTGATCTTTGTAGGCAAACCACGCGCCGGATTTCTCGACAATTCCCTTCTCTACTGCCAAATCCAAGATGTCGCCAGACTTGGAGATACCTTGGTTGTACATAATGTCAAACTCGGCCTGGCGGAAGGGTGGTGCAATTTTGTTCTTGACCACCTTTACACGGGTGCGGTTGCCAATGATCTCTTCGCCCTGTTTGATTTGGCCAATCCGGCGGATATCCATGCGAACTGAGGCATAGAATTTAAGTGCATTACCACCGGTTGTCGTCTCTGGATTACCAAACATCACGCCTATCTTCATGCGAATTTGGTTGATAAAGATGACTGTGGTGTGTGAGCGGCTAATAACACCGGTAAGTTTGCGCAGTGCCTGGCTCATGAGGCGAGCCTGGAGCCCCATGTGGGCATCACCCATCTCACCCTCAATTTCTGCCCGGGGTACCAGTGCGGCAACTGAGTCCACCACAATGATGTCAACCGCGTTGCTACGTACCAGCGTCTCGGTAATCTCCAGGGCTTGCTCGCCGTTATCTGGCTGGCTGAGCAGCAGGTTTTCTATATCCAAGCCGATCCGCTTGGCGTAGGCGGGATCCAAAGCATGCTCGGCGTCAATAAACGCCGCTGTGCCGCCGTGGCGTTGGACCTCAGCAATGGCGTGCAGAGCTAGGGTGGTCTTGCCCGAGCTCTCCGGACCGTAAATTTCAACAATGCGTCCCTTGGGTATACCACCGCCCAGGGCTAGGTCGAGCGAAAGACTGCCGGTGGAAACACACTCCACGTTGATTTTATGCCCTTCCCCCAATTTCATAATGGAACCCTTACCAAACTGTTTCTCAATCTGGTCAAGTGCTAAGCCAAGTGCCTTGTTCTTGCCTTCGGTTGCCGTCTTGTTGTCTGCCATACGCATCCCTCCATTTATTAGCCGCCTCTCCCCACCATTTTCCACGCTTTATTATACCCGACTTACCCAAATCTGACCCTCAAACCGTTTATGTTAAGACCTCTTGCAGAATAACTCCGTAGCTCAGAAAGCATCCTTTTTGCCCATAATCAATCAAACTGCTTCGCACCGTAACAATAGTTACGCTTTGTCACAGTTTGTCCATTATGAACAAAAATCATCACTTTTTGACTCCACGGCTTATTCTGCAAGAGGTCTTTAAAATTAGGCCGTAGTGTCCTCTGACAAGAGCAAGTCGACCAGTATACAAGTCATATTATTATGCTTATGACTTTTCTTATATAATGAAGCACGAATATTATGCGTATTTCTGATACTTTAGTTGAAAAATTGCTTAAGGCCACACGTAAAGTCACTAGCGAACAGCTGGATTCCTTGCACAGTCAAGCCAAAACCGAAAAGAAGCCACTGCAAGACTTAGCTATCAAGAATAACTTGATTTCCGAAAAAGATCTGACCAAGCTTTACGCCGCAGAGATTGATGTGCCTTACACCGATCTGAATGCCAAGGAGATTAAACGTGAGGTGCTGCGGCTAATTCCCGAACGCGTTGCCCGCCAGTATAAAGCCGTGGTATTTGGCGTTGGGGAAGACGGTAGCAAGCTAATGGCTATGGAAGACCCCGACGATATCCAGGCTATTAACTTTTTGCAAAAACAACTTGGTAGTGATCTGAAGGTTCATGTAGCTGCCCAGTCGAATATCCAGGCAGCGCTTGATCAGTATCGCGGCAATATTAGTAGCGAGCTGACCAAGGTAATGTCACCCGATCAAGAAGACCAAGAAGACGACAAAGAAATTAACGAGGAAGATTTGGCCGAAGACTCGCCCATTGCCCAAACAGTAAATCTTATTATTGAATATGCGGTTAAATCGGGCGCAAGTGATGTCCATATTGAGCCGCGTGAAGGCTATGTATCGATCCGTTACCGAGTGGATGGCATTTTGCGCGAAGCCAATAAACTTCCCAAGAAAGTCGTCGGGGCTCTCGTATCACGCATTAAGATCCTGTCAAATCTAAAGATTGATGAACGCCGCGCTCCGCAAGATGGCCGGTTCAAGGTACAAATCAGTGGACAACTGTTCGCCCTGCGGGTTTCTACCCTACCAATTGTCGACGGCGAAAAGGTAGTAATGAGGATTCTCAACGAATCAGCCAAAGCTGCCACGCTAGAAGAACTTGGCTTTTGGGGAACTGCTCTTAAAAATATCAATAAGGCGATTGTTCAGCCGCACGGTATGGTCCTGGTAACCGGGCCGACAGGTTCGGGCAAGTCAACAAGCCTGTTTAGCGTTCTGAACATGCTCAATACGCCTACGGTTAATATCTCGACGGTCGAAGATCCAGTGGAGTACCGCGTACCTGGTACCAACCAAACGCAGGTAAACCCGGTAGCTGGTATGACTTTTGCCAACGGTTTGCGGGCTTTGCTTCGCCAGGATCCGAATATCATTATGGTTGGCGAGATCCGCGACAGCGAAACGGCCAATCTAGCCATCCAAGCCGCCCTAACAGGCCACCTGGTTTTCTCGACACTTCACACCAATAACGCCGCTACGTGCTTGCCCCGGCTGCTCGATATGGGGATTGAGCCGTTTCTGATTGCTTCGACTGTGCGTGCCGTGGTGGGTCAGCGATTGGTACGGCGTTTGTGTATTGATTGCCGCGAGAGTTACGAGCCAGAGACGGCCATTATGAAACAAGTGGACGAGATCTTTGGTATCAGTGACGGTAGCGTTATGAAACAGATCCATGAGCTAGAGACTCAGGCCTTAACCGGCGGCATCGGCAAGGTTAATCCGTCCAAAATCAATAAACACGCCACCGATGAGCTTAGCACCAGCGAAACGAAGATTATCAGACTCTGGCGGGCCCATGACAGCGGTTGTGACACTTGTGGCCACACTGGCTATAAAGGTCGTGTTGGCATATATGAAGTGCTGGACAGTTCACCAGAGATCCAAAAAATGATTGTCGGCAGCGCAACGAGCGAAGATATACAAATTGAGGCCATAAAAGAGGGTATGGTCTCCATGCAAATTGATGGACTTATCAAGGCACTACGTGCCCAAACCACCATTGAGGAGATTCTCCGCGTTACCACGGAAAAATAATTCACTATGCGCTTTACATACACAGCACGCAATAAAGAGGGCAAGACAATCAACGGTACGGCGGAAGCCGCAACCAAGGAAGCAGCTGTTGCAAGCCTCAACCGTCAAGGCCTCCACCCTATTATTGTCAAAAGTGAGGCCAGTAATACTAGCTTGGCCAGCAAACTTAAACGTCCTAAAAAGGTCAAGCTAAAGGACCTAGTAGTCTTCACCCGTCAGCTCTCAACCATGATTTCTGCGGGTGTACCACTGGCCCGCTCATTAGCCACCCTACAACAGGAAAGCAGTAATAAATATTTTCGTGAAGTAGTAGGTGGTATTACCAAAGATATAGAAAGTGGTCTGACACTGGCTGACGCCTTTGCTAAATATCCACGTGTATTCTCTGATGTATACGTCAACATGGTACGCGCTGGTGAAGCTGGTGGTATCCTGGATGAAATTCTCAAACGTCTCGCCAGCCAAGTCGAACAGGACGCCAGCATACGCAAAAAGATCAAGAGCGCTATGACCTATCCGGTCGTTATCCTTACGGTAACAGTGATTGCCTTCTTTGGCATTATGATCTTTGTCATCCCCAAGATTGCCAAGATCCTACTGGACTTGGGTGGTCCGGATGCCAAACTCCCCATTTATACCCAAATTATGTTAAATCTCAGTAGCTTTATGCAACACAATTTCGTCTTTATAATCGTCGGTTTAGTGTTAGCCAGTTATGGCCTGCGCCGATACATAAGAACACCCAGAGGTAAACTCCTGTTTCACACCATGCTCTTGAAAATTCCGGTTGTCAAAACCATCGTGATCAAGGTGTCAATTGCCAGATTTGCCCGGACTTTCGCATCGCTCATGTCAGCCGGTGTTGGTGTTCTGGATGCCCTCGAAGTTACCGGAAGCGCTATGGGCAATGTGGTAATAGAAAACGAGCTGAAAGAAGCCGCCAAGCAAGTCAAGAATGGCCGGCCACTATCTGAACCATTGTCACATAGTAAGAACTTTCCGGCCATCGTCAGCCAGATGCTGGCAGTCGGCGAAGAAACTGGCCAGGTTGACACTATTTTGGTAAAGGTAGCCGATTTTTACGAAGAAGAGGTCAGTGCCGTGATTGACGCACTCAGTTCGATTATTGAACCATTAATGATTATCGTACTCGGCAGTATAGTTGGTGTTATCGCGGCTAGCGTCATGGGCCCGATTGCTTCCCTTAGTAAAAACATCGGCAATTAATTAGAAATATTGTTAGTCAATAGGACTTTCGCACTTTTGTGCAGATAACAGAGTCTATCTGAGTAAGGCGAGAACTTTCAGATTTCTGGAGAGGTAGCCATAGCTACATCGACAGAAAGATGGAAGTTTGTAGCCACTCAGGGAGGGTCTGAAGCTGTAGAAAGGTGCGGAAGTCAGGTATTAAGTAACTAATGGGGCTTGACCAAGAAGCGGTTATGGCTATAATGTTGTCTTAGATACTCTCCACAGAAGTGTAAAGCTTGCTTTGGAAGATCTTACAAAAAATATAACTATAAGGAGGGTGGGCACCTATGGTCTCACTAAATCGTAAACAACAAGGTTTCACCATTGTGGAACTTTTGATCGTAATTGTGGTGATCGGCATTTTGGCCGCGTTAGTCATTACGACCTTCACCGGTATTCAGCAGAAGGCACGTGATACCGAACGAACAACAGACGTTAAGGCCATCCACGGTCAGGTAGAAGCCTACTACGCTCAGAATGGCAAGTATCCAACGCTTGGCAACCTGAACGATAGTAGCTGGCGCGGCACCAACATGAAGGGACTCGACGCCGAAGCGCTGAAAGATCCTAAAGACTCAAGCGCAACCCCGGCACTTGTAGCAGCAGCGGCTGCAAGCCGCTACGCCTATGCCGTTGGTCCAGCCCTCTGTGACAACGCACCTGGTGGTTCCGATTGTGCCACCTACACCCTTACAGCAACTCTTGAGGGCACTCCTAGTACGTTTGCCAAGAGCAATCTTAACTAGTACCAATAAGTAGAGTTAGGTAGAACAATGCCTGGGGCGTATTGCTTCGGGCATTGTGTATAGTTAAAATAAGCACTATGGCTACTTACAAAAAGACTATTGAAGCTGGATTTACTATTGTGGAGTCGCTTGTTTCTATAATTGTAGGCGCCATTCTTGTAGGCGCCGCAACACTGCTTATTGTTTCTTATACCCACTTGACTCAACGCAGCTTGGATCTAACAATAGCCAATTCTTTTGCCGAGAATAAAATTGAATCTCTTAGAAGTATAGGATTCTCGGGATTAAACAACCCTAATACCGACATAACAAACGAACTTCCTGTTGAGTTAAAAAGCCCCCGTGACGCAAGTTTAAAAATTAGTTCGGTTTCTACTGACATTAAGAAAGTTGATTTGTCTCTTACCTATAACGACCAGGGATCACCCCGGACTTATACATACGCAACTTATATAGGAGAGTTGGGTGTCGGTCAATATTAAAAATAACAGCCACGGATTCACCTTGGTAGAGCTAAATCTAAGCATCGCCATTTTGAGCGTGATTGCTGTTAGTCTGCTGGCTATTTTTACCAACTTCTTAGTCATCATAACTCGCAATAATGTACTTATAGACATGACGACCGATTCACAAAGTTTGCTGCGCTCGGTGGTTGAAGAGCTTCGCTATGGAGCCGGAGTTAGGCAAACCAATACAGTAGCCGATGCCAATGCACCTGTGGGTGGCTGGAATACCAGTAATAGCAACGTGGTTATCATAATAGCGATTCCAGCGTTTGACAGCAGCAGAAATTACATAATCGACTTGGTTACTGGTGAACCTTATCTTAACGAGCTGGTCTATTTTAAGGATGGGTCGATCCTATATAAAAGAATATTAGCTGATCCAAACGCTGCTGGTAATATACTAAAAACATCCTGTCCTGCCAGTGTAGCCAACAGTACTTGTCCACCCGATCGCATGCAAACAGAAAATGTCAATTCTATGGTTTTTATCTTATACAACCAAGACGATGCCATAACTACCGACCCACTTAGTGCCCGTTCAATTAAAATCGACCTTACGCTTAGGCGTGATACATTTGGTTCGCCGATTACCGTTGACAATAGCATAAGGATGACCTTAAGGAACACTTTTTGATGAGAGAAAAATATCAACTGGACTTACGCAAAGCTCCCCCATCCCCAGACCAAATCTGGTCAACTACCAACTGTTTTTCTTCCCTAGATGTATCTACGGATACATCTCTGTCAGATAAAACCATTGGCACTAACCCAGATGTACCCTGGAAACGAGGGATTTTGCGTAAGTCCAGTCAACAATCAGGTTTTGTTTTGGTTTCCTTAATTATTGTTTTGCCCTTTCTTATTTTGATTACAGCTCATTATGCTAACTTGGCGGTGGCCAGCTTTGGCATTGCCCGCAAAGATCACCTGAGAACCCAAGCACAGTTTGGTGCTGATGCCGGCGCTGATTATGGAGTACAAGCCCTGAACGCTAATGACGCTTGGGCTGGTACCACCTCGCCGGTAGAGGTAGAGATACATAATGATGGTACTACCCGAGTAACATACGAGGTGTTAGTGACCACAAACAGCTCAACCAGCAAAACATTGACCGCTACCGGACGAACTTATAGCCCCATATCGCACACTACACCCGACGCCATTCTAATTATTAACGTTGACCTGAGGTCTCTCACAACAGGCAACTATAGTCTAGTCACTGGTGTAGGTGGGTTAATTATGAGAAACAGTGCCAAAATCCTCGGCGGCAATGTGTACGTAAACGGCGCAATTGACATGGCTAATTCGACGCAAATCGGCCTGACGACCAATCCCATCGAGGTAAATGTAGCCAATCAAAGTTGCCCTGATCCACCTGATGCCAATTATCCACGACTTTGTAATAGCAATGAAGGTAACGAACCTATACAAATAATCCAACAGGCGCATATTTATGGAACAGTCAAAGCCAATAACCAAATCAGCGGCGCTGGCATGAGTAATCCTGGTCTTGTAGCTAGCTCTGGTGTGCCCGCATCCCCGTTACCAACGCACAATCGGGACGCCCAAAAAGCTGCTATTACTTCAACCATTACTGGTGCAGCCGCTTCGTGTTCTGGACAACAGACCAGAACGTGGCCTGCCAATACCAAAATCATTGGCGATGTAACTGTGTCTAATAGTTGCGTGGTAACTGTTATGGGTGATTTGTGGGTGACGGGTAATTTCTGGATTAAAAATTCTGGCCATGTACACGTGTCTGATTCGTTAGGCACAACCCGTCCGATAATTATGGTCGACGGCCAAGATGGCGCTAAATTTACCAACAGCGCCAAACTCATATCCAACAATACTGGTACCGGTTTTGAAGTTATAAGTTATTGGAGCCAGGCCAGTTGCTCACCGGACTGTGCCAATGTGACGGGAGTCGATCTGTATAATTCGCGTAATGACATCACTATTGCGTTTGATAACTCCGCCGAAGCCCCCGAATCCATACTATATGCACGCTGGACGCAGCTACTACTCAACAACAGTGGCGAGATTGGGGCCCTGATCGGCCAAACAATAAACCTCAGGAACAGCGGCACCGTTACATTTGGTACTTCTGTGGGAGGAGTAGGCGAAACGTTCTGGGTGATTAATGGCTACCGCCGGGTTATTAACTAACTTTGCCGGCTCGGTTATGCTATAGTTTTATAGAGTAAATACCTCTGCTTTGATGGGCAAGCATGAATACTGCAACTTATTTTTACCAAGACAAACCACTTTTTGGCCTCGACATCGGCTTTAGCTCCCTCAAAGTCATGCAGGTCGAATGGAACAACAAACAACCAGTAGTGGTTGGTTATGGTATTGGGGCCTTCGATGACAAAGCCATCAAGGATGGGGTGATTGTTGACCCTGAATCCATTGCTAGGGCCGCCCAGGAACTCTTTAAGCGACACATTGTAGGTGAGATCAACACTCGTCGGGTAGCGGTGGCTATTCCGGCATCACGTACCTTTAGTCGTGGTATAAAACTGCCAAAACTTAATAATAAAGAGCTGGGTGAGGCGGTTTTAACTGAGGCCGAGCAATATATCCCTGTCCCAATTAACGAACTGTACTTAGACCATGACCTTATTTCGCGCAGCGACCAAGAAATCGAGCTATTTGCCGTAGCGGTACCCAAAAAAATCATTGACTCCTACTTAACGCTCATTAGGCTCATGGGGCTTGAGGTAGTTACCATGGAAACCAGTATCGGCGCGGCAGTCCGATTGTTTTTAAAAACCGAGCTAAACGATGTTCCCACGATACTTATAGACTTCGGGTCAATATCAACCGACATTACTATTTTCGACAATAACTTAATCGTAACTGGTACTGTCGCTGGTGGTGGCGATAACTTTACGGCTACCATTGCCGAGAAGCTTGGCGTGACCAAACCCGAGGCCCATATTATCAAGACCAAGTATGGTCTTGACTTGAGTAAGAAACAAAAAGATATCAAGGAAGCCTTGAACCCGATACTGGAACAACTACTCAAAGAGATCCGCCGGATGATCCGCTACTACGAGGAGCGCTATGGCAGCTCTAAAAAGATCATCCAAGTCGTCACTATGGGTGGTGGTGCCAACATGCCTGGCCTTAATGAGCTGATGACTGACCTCCTGCGCCTGCCGGTACATACCAGCGATCCGTGGCAACACATTAAGTTTTCAAAACTTCAACCACCCAGCAATCTTGAGCGATCGATGTATGTTACCGTTTCTGGTCTAGCGCTCATGAATCCTCGGGAGATTTTTTGATGATAAATCTTCTGCCGCCCGAGGTTAAGCAAGACATTAAGTACGCTCATAATAATACAAAGCTACTGCGCTGGTCAGTAACATTTCTCTTTGGTATTGTCGGCATTGGCTTGGTGATCGTGTTTGGGCTATTTTATATGCGTCAGTCTAGTCGTAATTATTCTGCGCAAATAGAAGGGACACGGGCGGAGCTTAAAGTCCAGAAGCTTAGTGAAACACAACGCCGGGTGCAAGATATCTCAAGTAGTCTTAAATTGGTAATTCAGGTTTTATCCCGCGAAGTGTTGTTTTCGAAACTCATTAAACAGATTGGAGCAGCTATTCCATCTAACGCCAGCCTGACCGACCTAAAGATTACCAAAACCCAAGGCGGTATTGACCTTACGGCAGTAGCGACCGACTACAATACTGCTACCCAGGTGCAGGTCAACTTGCAAGATCCAGCTAATAAAATCTTTGATAAGGCCGACATTCTCAATATTACTTGTGCTGGTACCAGTACATCCAATCCCCGCTACCCCTGCACAGTTAATATCCGAGCACAATTTGCCAAGAGTAATCCGTTTTTGTTTATCAATACCAGTGCAGCAAGTACAACGGGCAACAAACCATGACCAGTAAACAAATATTCTTTGTAATGATTGCTGTAACTACACTTCTCGGTATCGGCATTTTAGGGGCAGCGGCTTTTGGTAATGTCATGTTGCAACAAGAATCACAAAAGTTAGTTAGTCTCAAACTTGATAACCGCGTGCTGGAGGAGCAACAGGCATCACTCAAACAAGCTAATAAAGATATCGATAAATACACCGAGCTAGAAAAAGAAGCCAAGGCTATCGTGCCACAGGATAAGGACCAAGCACAGGCAGTCCGGGAAATCGTTAAAATTGCTAATCATAGCGGCATCAAACTAGCGACTATTAGTTTCTCGGCTTCTTCGCTTGGTTCTGCTGCTGCCCCCGTCACTGCTCCGTCTGGCAATAGTGGTGCTACACCCACCCCCAAGGCTACTACCCCGCCCGTGACCCAGGTTAAGCCAGTAGAAAACATCCCTGGTGTCTACGTCATGGAAATTAGCATACAGCAAGATTCCACTCAGCCTATTTCCTACAGTAGCTTTATTGATTTCCTAAACCGGCTCGAGCAGAATCGCCGCACCGCCCAAGTTGCTACCGTTACCATCCAGCCATCTTCTCAAAACGCCAATAAACTGACCTTTAGTTTGGTAGTGAATGTCTATATAAAGCCATGAAGATTGACTTAAAATCCCTACTAACTAAACTCCTACCCTGGGTACAAAAAATCAGGCGGTATCTAGTTATGATCTTTATAATTGCACTATTTGGCATTTACAGCTTTTTGGTCTTTAGGATTAATGCTCTCAATGCTCAGGAGCCAAGTGATGATGATGTAACTGCCAAACTAAAAACCGTCCAACGGCCCAAAGTTGACCAATCGGTTATTGATAAGATCCAGCAGCTGCAAGACAATAGCGTCGACGTTAAATCACTCTTTAACCACGCCCGCGACAATCCGTTTGAGGAGTAATCTGCTACAACGACACCAAAGCGAGTACCTTTCAATAAAAGTGGGTTGCTAGCACTCCTTTAAAACCAAGCGAGTGTTTTGAGTAAAAGTGGGTCCAGCGAAGTGCAACCGGAGCAACCAACGGATTGCCCCGCGTGTAACGCACTCTTTTACTCAAAACACGAGCGCTAATTGCCATATCTTTTGACATACCCCTCATGTGCTTCAATAATAACATTTGAGTTCTCGTGAGGAGTTGGCACAAAGGTGAAGGCGGGATTTGCTATTTCGCCGGCCGTTTCGACTATCAAATTAGCGTAGTTAAAAATCCTCGGTAGGATGCCTTTTTGTATCACCGTCACGTCCTCAACGTTACCAATGCCAAGCTGCATAACCCTGCGGTTAAGCAAGCTGACGTACATGACTTCGGCTATCTTTTCATTGGTGATGTACACCACATTGCTACGATACAGGATAATACTGATAATCATTCCTAGAATGGCGAATAGCGACAAGACGATACCTAAGCCAACAATGATGCCACGAAGCGGACCGGTACCGCCTTCGCCAATATCTAAAACAAAGCCATCGAGCCCGAACGCCAGGAGCATAGTTGCTACTAGGAGTACCGTGGCGATCAACAATCCTGTGATAATAATAAAAACCAAGCCTATAGGGTGCTTCCGAATCTCAACAAGCAGTTCCTCATCGTCATCGAACTCAATAAACTTAAATAGCCTACGCCCGATTGGGCTAAGACGGGCGCTCGCTTCAGCCCGGTGCTGCGACATTCTTGTGTGTGTCATCTTGCTTATTATATCAGTTTAGACTGATTGCTTGAGCCAGTCGATTTACCTAAATGCCGGTAGGCCTTGGGTGTAGCTTTGCGGCCACGGGGCGTGCGTTCTAACAGACCTAGTTGCAATAGATATGGTTCAAAATAGTCTTCAATAGTCACTCGTTCATCAGCCACTAAAGCTGCCAAGGTCTGAACCCCAACCGGACCACCGCCATAGTTATCTATAATTGCCAGCAACAGCCGGCGGTCGGCAGAATCCAATCCCAGGTCATCAATATCCAACAGCTTAAGGGCGCCTACTGTGCTGCTTTTATCAATAATGCCATCACCGTTTACATCTGCGTAATCACGGACTCTTTTAAGCAACCGGTTGCCAATACGCGGTGTCAGGCGGGAACGCTGCGCAATCATACTAGTTGCCTCTGGCTTGATTTTGGAGCCCAAAATATTTGAAGACCGGCGAATTATATCTTCCATTTCGTCTGGGCTATAAAACTCTAACCGATAGATGTGGCCAAAACGATCGCGCAGTGGGGCAGCCAGTGATCCAGCTCTAGTTGTAGCACCAATCAGTGTGAATTTGGGAATGTCCAGTCGCAAACTGCGAGCACTAGGGCCTTTGCCCAGCATTATGTCAATTGCGTAATCTTCCATGGCACTATAAAGTACTTCTTCAACGGTCCGATTAAGACGATGTATCTCGTCAATAAACAAAATGTCGCCGTCTTGTAGATTGGTAAGCATGCTGGCCAGATCGGCCGCTCGTTCAATGGCCGGCCCGCTACTGACTCGTATGTTAGCGCCCATTTCGCGAGCAATAACATAGGCCAGTGTAGTTTTGCCTAGTCCGGGCGGACCATGGAGCAAAATATGTTCCAACGTTTCACCACGTTTCTTTGCGGCAGCAATACTGAGAGTTAGGTTTTGCTTCACCCGTTTTTGGCCGATATAACTCTTAAAGTCACCTGGCCTTAGTGTTTCTTCTAGCTCTACTTCTGTTGGATCTTCTTGATTTGTAGTGTTAACTATTCTCTCAACTGCCATAGCTACATTCCCTGCTTAAGAGCTTGTTTGACTCGTTGCTGGGTTGACAAGTCGGCTGGCACTTTACTAAGCGCAGTGAGCGCATCGGAGGTATTAAACCCCAGAGCAACCAATGCCTGAACGGCTTCGTCTTTTTGGGCGCTCTGCGATCCCACAAAGAAATTGCTATCCAGATCTTGGCTAGCCAGGCCAACCTTATCTTTAAGATCAATCACCACACGCTCAGCAACTTTTTTGCCAACACCGTTAGCTGCCTGAATGAACTTGATGTCTCCACTGGCAATGGCTTGCCTGACCTCACCAGCCGTACCAACACTTAACAAGTTAAGTGCCATCTTTGGTCCTACACCGTTAACGCCAAGCAATTGTTCGAACAATTGCTTGGTATCGGCGTTTATAAAACCAAATAAGTCATGCGAATTTTCACGAATATGCTCATAAATGTACAGCCTGGCTGGCTCGCCAGTTTTAAGTTTGCCCCTGTCTTCTAAGGTTACAGACACCCCGTAACCAAGCCCCTGAACATCCAAGACTACAAACTCCGAAAGCTTTTCGGCAACTTTGCCAGTAAGTGTCGCTATCATCAATACTATTATCGCACATTCATGGAGTGAGTGATGGCACAGGCCAGAGCATCGGCGGCATCATCTGGCTTTGGTGATTCTTTGAGGCCCAACAAAACTCGTACCATTTCCTGAATTTGCTTTTTGTCAGCCCGACCATAACCAGTCAAAGCTTGTTTGATTTGCAAAGGTGTATATTCAAACAAATCCAGTCCGGCTTGCTGACCGCATAACAGTATTACTCCCCTGGCCTGGCTAACGCTCATAGCAGTGGTTATATTTTGGGCAAAAAATAATTTCTCAACCGCCATTACAGTAGGTTTGGATTGAATAATTATATCTGTTAATTCTTCAAAAATAGTTTGCAACCGCACGGCATCGGCTTCTTTTACGGGAGTACGGATAACCCCTGCCTCAATTAGTCGGGTATTACCTTTGTTCACTTCAATAACCCCGAACCCCAAAATACCCGTACCTGGGTCAATGCCCAAGATCCGCATTTAGTTGACCATATCGTTTGATATATCAAAGTTGGTATAGGTCTCTGACACATCATCCAGCTCATCAAGCGCATCCATCAGTCGTATTAGCTTGCCGGCTGTTTCTTTGTCGGTTATTGTGACGATGTTGTTTGGTGTATAGGTAAGCTCTGCGTCGATAATTTCTAGGCCAGCACTTTTCAGGCCATCGCGAACTTTGGCTAGTTCTGTAGGGTTAGTATAAACAATTGACTCTTCGCCTTCCTCTTGTATGTCCTGGGCACCAGCCTCGAGCGCCTGGAGCAAGATTTCGTCTTCGCTGCTCTTGACCCGGATGGCTCCCTTACGTGCGAACTGAAAGGCCACAGCACCTTTCTCGGCCATGTTACCACCATGCTTGGTAAAGGCCAGTCGCACTTCTGGCAACGTACGGTTAATATTGTCAGTCGCACACTCCACCATAATTGCTACTCCGCCCGGGCCATAGCCTTCGTACATGACTTCTTGGATTTGTTCGCCACCTAGCTTACCATTACCCCTGTCAATTGAACGCTGGATATTGGCCATGGGCATATTAGCAGTTTTGGCCTTATCAATCGCTAGCCGCAATGTAAAGTTCGTGTCCGGATCGGATCCACTTCTAGCTGCCACGGCAATGGCGTTACCAAGTTTGGTAAACACAGCACCACGAGCGGCATCTTTGGTGCCCTTTTGCCTTTTGATCGTACTCCACTTGCTATGACCAGACATTATTTATCCTCGATAAAAAGGGCTATTTTATATCTGCCTGCCCTGTAACAGCTTCAGCTTGTTTCGAGGTTATTATACCATTTTTCTTCTTGACCTTACTCCAGATTATCAAGGTGCATGCTGCAATAATTGCATAGAATAATACCATGTAGGTAAGTGAAAGCCGTCGCTGCGTTAGGGCATGGGGTATGCGTGCCAGCAAATTGACCATATCGAGCATGTAGGTCAGTAAAATTTTGGCAGGCCATGCTAGCCATCCAGCTACCGAGGGTACCAACATACCGCCCAAGGCTGCTACAAATGACACTGCCATAGCCAAGGGCACCAGCGGCACAATTAATACATTAGCCGGCAAGGCAATCAGCGACACTTCGCCAAAGATGTACATAATGAGTGGCAAGGTCATCAGCTGGGCAGATAGTGTTGCTATGACGACTGTGGTGATAAGCCGAGGCTGTTTTTTGTCATAGATGCGTTTTATAATCAGTGGCCCAATTATTAGCACGCCAAAGAATGCCAAAAACGACAAGTACCAGCCAATATCCGCCCAGATATAAATCGGATACCAACCAGCTGTCATCGTGGCTGCCAGCAAAAGTAGTAACAAAGGCCTGAAGCGATGGCCATAGTACAGCGCGCAAATACTTAGCCCACTTACTATAGCTGCTCTCACAATTGACGGGCTAAAGCCGGTAAAAAGCAGAAACAGCCCAATTAAACCGAGTGATAATATAGTGCTTTGGTATTTGGAACGCTTTTTTAGTACCAAGTACACGGCGCTCATAATAATTGTCAGATTGTACCCCGACACAGCCACAATATGCGTCAGTCCCACCGATTTTAGCTGTTCAGTTGCAGTCTGGGGCAATGTATTACGCTGCCCAATCAACAGTCCCAGCCCAAACGAGGCCAGTGGTTCGGGCAAGGCCGACAGCATACCGGTTTGGAAGCGGCGCCGTAAGTTTTCTATAGTTGAGTGAGAACGTTGCAGCACTTTTAGCTGCGCATAGCTGATGCTGGCTTGCCTGGAGCCACGTGTCGGGTATAGTTTGCCCTCGATCTGTAGTATATCGCCACGGTAAACTGCCCGCTCGCCAAAGCCTTTTATGCCCATTTTTCCCACCAGTGTTGCCCGGATCGGCTCTTGGACGTGGATGCGTCTCACGTCGAATGATAGTTGGGATTTACTATAAATTGCATCCGTATCTGCCTGGGCGGTCATGATGACTGGTCGTTTTATGAGCGGCTGGTAGGCAGATAATTGCCTTATATAAACTGATCCACGCCACCAGCCTAGCGACAAGCCAAGCAGTGCTATAAAAAATAGGCTGGCAAAGCGTTTCTGCCGCAGTACTACAACCGCAAGCATCAGACTTAGCCATATCCAACTTCCCGCGATAGCTATATGCGTGCGAGCAAGACCCAACCCACACAAAAACGCTACCATTGCAACGATTAGCAACGTCGTTCGTCTAAACCGAAATTTCCCACCCATACCTAATGCATTATCATAGCCTAGAAAAGATCTCAGCCAAAGCATCAGATTGACTTTTAAGGTGTAATCGAGGATAATCACCCCTGTCCTAAACCAAAATTTCAAACCAGGCACGAAAGTGCCGTTTGTAATTTTGAGAGGAGAAGCATAGCATTAAGTCGGAGCTTTTTATGCAAGCAAAAACGAGACAAATGCGTAAGCTTCGACGAGGGCCCATAGCTCAGCCGGTTAGAGCACCTGCCTTTTAAGCAGGGTGTCGTGGGTTCGAGTCCCACTGGGCCCTCCATGAATTCGACAAGCTCACCATTGGTGGGCTTTTTGAATACATTGATGTCTATTGACTCGACCACGACACACCAAAGGGTGGAGTGGTGAAGATTGCCAGTGGCAATATGCAAGAAAACCTACTCTTCAAAACTTGTTTTGAAAGACGTAGTTTCGGGCCTGCCAAAGGTAGGTCGAGTCCCATTTACCCTGAGCTAGTCGAAGGACTGGGCCCTCCACACTTCGCTAAAGCTTCGTGCGGCGAGCCACACATAGCGTAGTAAGCGACGTGTGGTGGCAGGCCACAGCCACACATCATAAGGTTTAGAGAAGTGTGCCCCTCGTAGTTTTAACGAAGTGGGGCTAAAGTTATTGATGATGTATTATGTCTATCTACTTAAGCTAAATGGTGGATCTATATACACTGGATCGACAACAGATTTGCAAAAGAGAATTACAAGACATACCAATGGCAATGTACTTGCTACAAAAGGAAAGCGACCATTATCAATGATTTTCTACTGTGCATTTCCTACTAAACATAAGGCTGTAGAATTTGAACAATATCTAAAAACCGGATCCGGGCAAGCATTTCGCAATAAGCACTTAGTCTAGCGCTCACCCCACTGGGCCCTCCAATACGCTTATGGTTATTTTGCGAAGAATTCTTCAAGCAATCCTGTCGCTAGAACCTGTAAGGTATCAATTATTCTTCGGCCTTTACTTTCCCCAAAAACCAATGGCAGCTCAGTACATCCAAATATAACGGCATCTAGCCGTTGATTATCCCGAAAGTCACTGACAAGCTTTCTTAGTGTTGTTCGATCTTCATCATTAATATTCCCCTGCAATTGCTTAATAATTAATCTTTCTGTTTTCTCAGCTAGTTTTCTATTAGGTCGAATTAATTCGACAGATGGGTCAAGAGCATCATCGAACAGAGTCGAAGATAACGTACTTGGTGTAGCCAATAGCCCTACTCGATTAAAGCCTTCTGCTCTTATTTTGTCAGCAACCAGTTTAGGTATGGATAGAAAAGGTACAGATGTAACAGCTTGTAATTCAGGCAAAAGTAAATGAGCGGTATTGCAAGCAATACCGTTAATCACACTGCCGGAAGCCTCAAGCAGCTTAGTTCGTTCAAGTAATATTCGTTTGGCTTTTTCCATATTCTCTTTGCTAGATATGAAATTAGGTACAGGCACAGACAAGTGAACTATCTCTGGGAAATCACTATCAAGTGGATTAGATACAAAGTTAGGTGTTTGAGCAATAATTAGCTCAACTAATTTAGTACTTGCCTGAGGACCCATACCGCCAAGTATGCCTATGGCGGCCATGGTAAACTCCTCTTAAATTAAGTTAAATAGAAAAATATTCGAATGATTTTTGATAAATGGGCTTTAGGCCCAATACACTAGGTGCTGAGCAAACAAGGGTTTAACTGGTAAGAAATTGTTGCTCAATTTCATAAAATGTATTATAGCATAACTACACTGGATTTCTACTTACTTTAGTTGCTACAGCCTTCACTCCGCCAGCTGGCGGTGGCCCTCCAATACGGTTATGGTTTATAGACGTCTTTTCGATGCTGAGCCCTAATTACTTGAACTAGCAGTTGCTTATTATGAACTTCGTAAATAACTCTGTAATCACCAATTCGAATCCTAAAAGCTTTTTGTCCTGTTAGTTTCTCGACTCCATTGGGGTATGGATTTTCGGCAAGCAAATATATCTTAACCAAGATTCTTTCTGCTTGTTTCTTATCTATTCTTTTTAGCTGTTTTTTGATGCTCGATTTGAGCTTTATTTCGTATTTCATTAAAATCTAGTCCCAACTCGTCAACAAACTTTTCAAAAGATTCATACTCATCATTGCTATTTCGGGCATCTTCTAGTGCTGCATTGTCTGCCATATCTTCAAGGTATTCAAATAATTTTTCGTTAATTATTGCAGATAAGCTACGCGCATCTCTTAATGCATAATACTGAACGCTTTTCTTGATTTTGGGGTCAAGATAGATTGTTGTTTTTTCATTTATTGTCTTCATAAATCAATTGTAACTCTATGACGTCATAACGTCAAGTTTTACTTTAGTTGCAATAGAAGTGGCGGAGGCCCTCCAAAACGCTTATGTTTATAGTGTGTGCTATGGTTATAATATGTATAAGAATCAGTCAGGATTTAGCGCGGTTGCAATTGTTTTGGTAATTGTAGTTTTAAGTGTTTTAGGTTTTGCTGGCTGGAGAGTTTACGACAACAATAAACCTGCTAAAAGCAAATTAGTCGAAAATACTATTTCAACTTTAGAACACACTGATACTGCGACGACCATTACGTTCAAGTATCCAAGTAACTGGACTATTTCAAAGTATGTTTACGAACCCTGCTGCGAAGGAGAACCAAAACCTGAACCAGATTGGACAAAAGTACCCCAACCAATAAATTTAAAACCAAATGGAGCTCACCGAGACATAGTAGTTTCAATAACGGTCGATAACACTGGGCAAAAGACCATTGATAAGGTTTGGAGCGAGCGTACAATAGACCAGTTTAATACTTACGAAAAGAAAAGTATTAATGGTTATGACGCTTTATACCAAAAGACTGACTTCGTAGGTCCCTCGGAAGTAGAGGCCTATATTGACCATAGATTTTTATTAGTAAGTGGCAAAGATTCGGTTGAAGTTTATTTTAGAGAAAAATACCGTCATAACTGGAATAACGAAGAAAGTGGTGGTAAAACAAATTTTAACGGTATGAATTACTGGAATGACTTTGAAAGCATTGTTAACTCGATTAATTTTTTGAATTAACAATAACAATGTAAAGTTTTTGACTTAACCTAATTATAGTTGCAACAGCGACCACTCCGCCAGCAGGCGGAGGCCCTCCAAGCATAAGCGTTATGACCTTTTTTGTTGAAGCGGAAGGTCTTTTTGTTGTATGATTTTGGTAATGGCTAAAAAATTAAAAAGTTTAAAACTCCCCAAATATTTTGTTCCGTTAATACTCTTGGTGTCAGGTGTTGCAATAGGCTATGTAGGTAAGTGGCTTCAAGATCGTCCGCCGACCCCAATTAGTAACCAGCAATTAAATGCTATAAAAGAGACTCTGTATAGTCAGTTTGGTGAAAGAATGAACTGGATGAACTGTGGGCCTAAGCACGATACCCCAGAAGCAAAGAATATCTTTTTTAAGGACGTGAAAGTAAATCGGACTGGAGACAGGGCTATTTATGGCCATTGCGGACAGGGCGAAGGTGAATTGGTCGCCAAAGCTAAAAATGGAAAGTGGTTTCCAGTATTTAGTATTGATGCGGCCGGCGATCAGGATTATAGAACTAGAGTAGCTTGCAATATCGAGGACATAACTACGGGATATAACGAGACGCGTGAGGCATACAGTCCAGATACGGCAATAGCAATTTGTCATAAGCTCAATGAGCTATACAAAGCTGGCGGTTTAGATAAGCTGAGCCTTTAAGGTCGCAATAAATAGCTGTTGGCTACCCTGAATTATGGTTACAACAGCCTTCACGGTGGCCCTCCACACTTCGCCACCTGTTTCGCTAATCAGCGCACATGAGCTGGGTTAATGAACTTGATCCTGTCCTTATAAGTATCCGAAAATTTCTGATCTAGAGTAACAACGATAGAACATCCTATCCGTTCTGCAGTAGCTAGCTGTAGGGCATCTTCATGATCTCTATCTTTTAATATTTCCATCGCAGCAACATAGTCTTCTGGTAGTAACGCAATTTTTGGATAATCGGACAGAAACGTCTTTATATCCGAGATTGTCAACCCGTCTTTTAGGCCAAAATGCAACACTAAATGGACGCTTAGCATGCTAATACAATACTGCTCTTTATTTTGTTCCATCCATCTTAAAGTTTTTGCTTTTTGCGAGCGACCAGCTATAAGCATTTCTAACAAAACATTGGCATCAAGTAAGATCATAGGCTTTGGGTTTCGTCATACAACTCTCTGAAGCTCTTGCGAGAATCGAAAGTCGGTTTCCGGGCAGGTAAGCTACGCACAAAACTCACACTGCGCTGAGCGGCCATGGGACTCCCGGCATCCTCTGTAAGATAAGCATCTTTTTCATATTTAGCAGATACTGTTACCAAAGGCTTAGATCTATACATGACCTGTATAGTCTGACCACTCTTGAGCCTTTTTAAGAACCCTTTCAGATCGTTACGGATTTCTTTGGTACTAATAATTATGGTTTTCATACTACTAAGCTTAAAGCCCGAACACATAGAAGTCAACTTAAGATGAACTTTATAATGTTTCAGTCATGCAAAATTAGTGACTTTTCGATATTTCAGTTGCAATAGAAGTGACGATGGCTCTGCCCGACTCTGCTGGACACAGCGGGCAGGCCTCCAAACTTGCCTATGTTTTGTTTTTTATAACCATATACACTATGATAAAAGTAACACATCCAAAGGAGCGTCATTTATGCAACCAAAACGCAGTTCTATCTTTAGCAAAATTTTCGGTATGTTTAAAAAGGATAAGGGTATTCAACCGGTATCAACCGCAGGCCCGGAGTCACCTAGTGCAGCTACACCTTCAGGATCTGGCCCAACCAACACACCACAACCTCCGCAGACGTCATCAACCCCACCGCAACCGCCAGTTACAACGCCACCAACTACTCCGTTGGTTTAGTGATGTTTTTTGTGACCACTACGTTTATGCCCTGTCCAAAGCACCAGTAAGCTTACTGTCACGCCCGTACCAACAATAACGCTCTGAAATTGTTCTAGTGTTGACCAGGACGATGTACCAGTAATACCATAGCGGGTGCCCGGTGGGAGCAATCGCACTGCCAACAATACTGCCAGTAGTCCCGTAGCTGCGGCCGGTAATATGTTAAATAGAGCTTTGCTGCCCGATACGCTGCCGCGAAGAAAGACAATAGTAAGTACAGCTGGTAAAAACAGCATGATTAGTTCTATCGTACTGGTTGCCGCACTACCCGAACTTGGGAAAAAGGAATTAAACAGATCTACCGCGTCCTTGCCCACAAACGTTGCCAGCAAACTCCCTGTACAAAGCGCCAAATACACAACCGCAGCGTTCGTTTTAAGCAGCACGGATAGCACTGCGGGTAAACCAATCAATAGACCAATAACAATAAGCGGCATCATACGCCCATAATAGCATGAGCAATATTAGAAACTAAGCGCCTACTCTATCCTTGCGGCGCTGCTTACGCGCATTTTGTTCAATGTAATCAACAATTTTCTCAGCCACGTTATGGCCAGTGACTTTCTCTATACCAAACCCGGGGCTAGAGTTAACCTCTAATACCAGCGGACCCCTGTTGGAACGCATTAAGTCTACGCCACAAATCGATAGTCCCATAGCCTTGGCGGCTTTTAGTGCCGTACGCCGCTCATCATCACTCAATTTAATGGCTTTACCTTCGCCACCTTGGTGGATGTTAGAACGAAAATCATCATCTAGGCTCTGCCGCTGCATGCTAGCGACCACTTTGCCGCCAACTACAAAGGCACGAATGTCCGTACCGGCACTTTCTTCAATGAATTCTTGGACTAAGAAGCTCACACCTTCCACATAAAAGGCTTGCATTACCGCCTGGGCGGCTTTGCGAGTTTCGGCTAGCACCACACCATTACCGTGGGTACCCCTAGCAACCTTAATTATGAGTGGCACACCGCCGGCCTGCTCAATAACGTCCTCTACATCGGCTGTTTCACGGGCAAACACCGTCTTGGGGATGCCCACACCCGCGCGGGCCAGCAGCTGCATACTGCGCAGCTTGTCCCGAGAGCGATATATAGCTATAGAACTGCTCAACGTGAATACCCCTTGCATCTCAAACTGGCGCACAATAGAGCTGCCGTATTTAGTCAAGCTGGCAGCAATGCGTGGAATAATTACATCAATATCACCCAGGTCTTCACCTTCGTAGCGCACTACCGGATTGCTACTCTCGATAGTTACATAACATTTGGCATAATTTACCACACGTACAGTGTGGCCGCGCTTCTCGGCCTCTTCTTTGAGCCGTATGGTTGAGTAGTTGCCGGGTCCGGCAGATAAAATAGCAATTTTCATAATTTGTCCTTTACAGCGTAACGATACTTTCCGCTTTGCTTTGCGTTACGTCAACTAACAATTGATTAGCCCGCAAGAAACGACGGCCAATAAGTATCGGCCATTTCATGGCACTCCTATCGGCCAGGCTTAAAATTATGGGGTAGTTCTTGTTTTGAATCTTGACAGTCGTCCTAATCATAAACCGTTTCTTACCACGTCCGTCCGAGCTCTTTACATAACTAACATAGTGATTTCTGGTTTTAATAGTTAATTCGGGATGATCAAACGGTGAAAAATGGAGTTGCTTACCTTTGGGAGTTACAATTTCTTCAATCTTGGTACAGTGTAGCGCCCCGGTGTAAGCACCAGTATCAATTTTGGCTATTAAATCAGTTATACCAAACTTAGGGAATTCCACTGGTTCAAACACACCAACTACTTTTTTCGTTTTAACTGTCTTCATGTATATACCTTGTTAGTTATAGTATTTTACAATAATATAACTAATTTTGCAATGCTATTTAGCTTTTTGTACTTGGAGGAATACCAGAGCTATCAGGGTAATAATGACTACCAGAAGGGCTAACATCATTGGTATAAAGCCGTGTTGATCAAATACAAGTTTTTTCATTTGTTTATATTATAAGATGCTAACACTTTTTGTACAGGCCTTAAGCCACACGATTATCTTGAAAAGTAATGCCTTGTGTCTCTAGGGCTTTGTAGTGAGCAGCTTTTTGGGCACGCATTTGGGTTTCTGCCCTTGCAAGCAATGATTCCGGAGTATCGTGCTCTTGCATTGTGGTGATAGATATATCAAATCCCACTTGTCTTTCTTCCGATATGCTGTGTTCTTTGGCTGACTGGTCAAAACTTTTCTTTAAGCGGCTTATGGTGTCTTTATCTAGCGCTTCCTGGGATTGTCCCTCCAAGGGAGTGTAACCAACCAAAACAATGGCAAATTCATCGCCACTTAAATGTATGGGTATATCACCTTCACGAGCTATTGCTTTTAAAGATTGACCTGCGGCCTTCAAAAGCAGGTCTCCCATGGCATGACCTTCATTATCATTAGTCCGTTTTAATCCTCTGACATCCCCATAAGCCAAAGCAATAGGTAGATCATGATTTTTAGCAAACTCGAATAACTTTGGAAGTTTTTCGTCAAGCATTCTGCGATTACCTAAACCAGTTAAAACATCTTTATAAGCAGCGTTATGCAATTTATTCATTTCTGCTACTGACTCGGCCATCAATTTGGCATAACGGCGGCGCTCGTCGAGAACTTCTGTGCGTACATGGGCGGCAGGAGTAGGCAAAAAATTAACCGGTTCGGAGTGGCTTAAGTTTGGTCTTGTCGGTTGTTCGCTCATACTTTAATTATACTCTTATTAAAACTCGCGGAGGAGTTCTTGCTGGTGGCGATTGAGTTTGGTTGGAGTATCCACAATAATCGTTACGATGTGAGGGCCACGGCCACTACCTTTAATATTTGGTACACCGTGACCAGACAGCTTAAAGTCCGCACCGCTTTGAGTGCCAGCTGGCACTTTCATACGTACCGGCCCATCTACCGTAGCTACCTCTATCTCTGTGCCAAGTGCAGCATCAACCATGCCGACGTGATCTTCGCTGAGGATAAGCTCGCCTTCACGCATAAATCGCCTGTGCGCCTTAACCCGCACATTTACGTATAAATCGCCCTTTTGGGCTCCGCCGGCTGGCGGATGAGCCACCGCTTCACCATGTTCGCGCAGACGGATAGTAGCGCCGTCGTCAATGCCAGCTGGGATTTTGAGCGTAATGGTTTGTTGTTTGGCCTGCGTACCCTTGCCTCTGCAGACACTACATATCTTTTCTGGCACCTTGCCGGTACCTTTACACGTTGGGCAGATAGTGGCTTGTTGGATGTTGCCAAAGACTGTCCGTGTAACGTTCACAACTTGGCCAGAACCTTTACAGGTGTCGCACGTCTTTATTTCGTAGCCCGGCTCTACTGTGGTGCCTTTGCAATGCTCGCAGGTGTCCTCGAGCCTAAGCCGAAGGTCTACTTGCGTACCAAATACAGCTTGCTCAAAAGTTAGGTCTACCTCTGTTTGTACGTCGCGGCCACGAGCTTGGTGGCCACTTCCTCTTTGTTGACCGCCAAAGCCGCCGCCAAAGAAGCTGCCCAATATATCGCCCAGACCCAGATCACCAAAATCAAAGTTGATTCCGCCAGCTGGCGGATGGCCTTGACCTCCAAAGCCAGCAAATGGGTTGCCATCGCTAGCAGCACTACTACCCACGCCAGCATGGCCAAACTGGTCGTAGCGCTTGCGCTTGCTTTCGTCCTTGAGAACCTCGTAGGCCTCATTGATCTCCTTGAACTTCTCCTCGTTTCCACCCTCTTTGTCTGGATGGTGTTCAATTGCAGCCTTGCGAAAAGACTTTTTAATCTCATCCGCACTGGCGTCCTTGCCGACACCTAAAATTTCGTAATAATCACGCTTCGCCATGTTATTGATTCACTTTCATAAACGCTCGCCTGATGTGTTTACTGTCTATGATAACAGTGTTCGTTGCTGCTTTTTTCAGTGCGTAATTAATTTGATTTTCTAGTGCAACATAGACAACGATAATACCCCGTAACTCTGCTGCCTGGAAAGCGGGAATTAGATCAGAATCTGACGATAATATAAAAAGTTTTGTGCCAGTTCCAATCGATGCAATGTCAACACCCAACCGAACATCCACTCCTTTTTCTAGGAGAATTTCTGTGGTATTGCCACAGTTGTCGCAACGCCTTCCATCCCTCACCTTAAGCATGCCTGCGCTTATAAATGTTACGCCTCGGTTGGCGAGAAATGGCACCCATTTTGAGTTCCATTGTCGTATGGATTCAACTTTTTTGTACAGGGGATGCTTTTGGGGAGGAAAATTAATCCGAGTTGTGTAATAACGGACATTGCCACTGTCAAATTTAGCAATTGCATCTGTAATAGTAGCGACATCCAGTCGGCTCAGTTGGCTACGAAGTCGGATGAGTTTTTGCATACGAAGAACATGTACAATTCCATGTACAAAATTTTCTCCATCGATAAACAGCATGTTTTTCATATCAATTAAAAAGCCCCACGATGTTCCGAAGAATCAAGGCGGGGGGCTGTACCCTGATAATAGCATATTTTGTGTTTTTTAACAACGCTAGCCTAGCCATATTTCGCTTCCTCTAAGATTTGTACTTCACACAAATCAAATGCCTTTTCAGTATCTTCCGGACTAAGTGCATAATACTCCGCTATATCGGCTAATAGCTCACCCTCGTCAACATCATTTAAAAACCATCTATTAACTTTATCTGTTTTGCCTAAAAGCAGCCACTCCAGAGTACCACGTAAAAACCTATCACAGGCCGCTTCATGAATCATGATATCGCAAAATCGATCAGTAAAATTAATTTCTGACATTTTTAAACCCTTTGTCTAGCCATAACTGACAACAATTACACTTTGTCATCTGGATCGCCGACAAGGTTTGGAGTTGCTGGAGTTTCATCATTTACGAGAGGAGGTATTGCATCTGCCTATAACACCCTGAGTTCACTTGCTACATGGTCGGTATTTTCACCAGCAACCCTACGATAATAGTCGTAGATTGTTTCCGTCCAGTCGTATAGTTCAACATCTTCGCCGCCCATTACTTTTTCTCCTTATCGTCGACGACTTCACCTTCTACGGGTCCGTCTTTATCTTTCGAGGATTTATCCGAAGACCCTGAGCTTGTCGAAGGGTTGTCTTCCCCTTCTTGCTCCTTACTCCCTGCTTCTTTCTCCGCATCTTTAGATGCCTGTTCGTACATCTTGGCGCCTATGGGCATGATTTTGTCACTCAGCTCTTTGGCGGCTTTTTCTAGAACGTCTTTATCAGCCTTTTCGGCCTTGGCTGCCTTTTTGGCAACGTCAACGGCCTCGTCCAGAGTCTTTATATCTTCCTCGGCAATTTTGTCCTTATTGTCAGACTTCAGCTTCTCTGCCTGATAAACAGCGCTATCTAGAATGTTGCGGGCATCTATGGCTTCGCGCTTCTTTTTATCCTCATCGGCATGGGCTTCGGCATCTTTGGCCATTTTCTCGACTTCTTCTTTGCTTAGGCCACTGCTGCCCTGGATGGTAATGCTCTGTTCTTTGCCACTGCCTTTGTCTTTGGCGGTGACATTTAGAATACCGTTAGCATCAAGGTTGAAGGTTACTTCTACCTGGGGTACGCCGCGCGGAGCAGGTGGAATGCCATCCAGAATAAAGCGGCCTAGGCTTTTGTTGTCTGCCACCATTTCGCGCTCTCCCTGTACAACGTGGATTTCTACCTGTGGCTGGCTATCTGCTGCGGTGCTAAAGATTTCACTCTTACTGGTCGGAATAGTGGTGTTGCGTTCAATCAATTTGGTCGCCACGCTACCAAGGGTTTCAATACCTAGACTAAGTGGTGTTACATCTAGTAGTAACACATCCTTAACATCACCTTGCAGCACACCCCCTTGGATAGCCGCACCAATGGCAACTACCTCGTCTGGGTTGACACCTTTCATGGGGTCTTTACCAAAGATTTTCTTGACCTTTTCCTGTACAGCTGGCATACGGGTCATACCGCCCACCAGCACAACAGCGTCAATGTCGCTGGCTTTGAGGCCAGCGTCTTTGAGTGCCTTCTCGCTCGGTATGGCAGTCTTGTCAATCAATTCGCCCACTAGATTTTCCAATTTAGCTCGGGTTAGTTTATGCTCGAAGTGTTTGGGGCCTTCGGCATCGGCCGTCAAAAATGGCAGATTAATTTCTACCTCGTTAGTTGTAGATAGCTCAATTTTGGCCTTTTCGGCCTCGTCTCGCAGACGCTGCATGGCTGCTTTGTCGTCAGATACATCAATACCTTGCTCTTTTTTGAACTCATCAGCCAGATAGTTAACAATTACACGGTCAAAGTCGGCACCGCCCAGGTGAGTATCACCGTTGGTGCTTTTTACCTCAAAGACTCCGTCACCAAGCTCCAGGATAGACACGTCAAAGGTTCCACCACCCAGGTCATAGACAGCAATCTTCTCATCCTTCTTATCGGCTTTGTCTAGTCCGTAAGCCAGAGCGGCAGCGGTTGGCTCGTTGATGATCCGCTTGACTTCTAAGCCAGCAATTTTACCAGCGTCTTTGGTGGCCTGGCGTTGAGAGTCGTCAAAGTAAGCTGGTACGGTAATGACCGCTTCTGTCACCGGCTGGCCCAGGAATGCCTCGGCATCAGCCTTGAGCTTGCCCAAGATCATGGCACTGATTTCTTCTGGGCTGTATTCCTTAGCCTGTTCGCCAGATGGCGAATCGCCCATCTTGACCTTCACCCCACTATTGCTTTTAACCATCTCATAGCCCATAAGCTTAAGATCGCGCTGGACTTCTTTGTCTTCCCAGCGACGGCCAATTAGACGTTTGACCTCATACACAGTATTTTTGGGATTAGTGACTTGCTGGCGGCGAGCCACTTGGCCTACTAATCGCTCGCCGTTTTTATTGACAGCTACTACACTGGGCGTAGTACGTGCACCCTCGCTGTTAGCAATAATTTCCGGCTTACCGGACTGCATCGCTGCCATAGCGCTGTTAGTTGTCCCTAAATCGATCCCTATTATCTTTCCCATTATTTCGTCTCCTTTTTAATAGCATAAAAATAAATTACCCACAGCAAAGCGGGCACAGCAAACCACAGATAGTAAAACAAGTCTGCCTCTTCAAAAACGCTCCCACCAAACATAGTAATTATTCCTCCTATAATATAAGAACCAACCAAGCAGCCGATGGTTATTAATATTAAAACTGTTTTGATCATTTTTTGACTTATCATTTTTTGACTTATCATTTTGCTTGCTCCATCTTAACTTTTACCATGGCGTGGCGGATGACGTTGTCGCCTAGCACATAGCCCGGCTGCAGTTCTTCGCTTACTACTTCGTGAGTGCCATCACTACCGTCCATACTGATAGCCTCGTGCAGTCGTGGATCAAAGTGTTGCCCCACAGTTTTTATGCGCTGCACACCCATATCTTCAAGAGTTTTTTCAAACTGCTTCACAATATTTTGGACACCCTTAACGTAGTCATCGTTCTTGAGGTCTTTGGGTGCATGCTTGAGGGCGCGATCGAAGTTATCAATTACGGGTAAAAGTTCACGAACCACATTAGCTTTGACCATATCCCTGAGTCCGCCAATCTGTTCATCATGACGACGGCGAATATTACTGGCGTCAGCCCGTTCACGCTGCAGTGCTTCTGTAAGTTCTTTAATGGTTGGCTTTTTAGGCATACAGAACCTCTTCTAGTTGCTCGCCGGTGCGGCGGACCAGTGTCATAACATCACGGTAGCTCTGGCGAGTTGGGCCAAGTGTGCCGACATAACTATTGTCGCTATATGGGCTACGGAAACGGCTAATTATAAGTGAGCAACCAGCACCGCGACCAATTGGGTTTTCGCTACCAATATAGACACTTAGCGGTTGATTGGGGGCGGCCTCTTGTAACCATGGCTCTAAGTTATCCAACAACCGGGCGACTTCTTGGACTTGTTCTGGGTGCATAAACTCCGGCTGGCCAAATAGGTTGGATAATCCGCTCATATAAAGCTGGTCGCCAATAGTGGCTAATCCAAGATTATGAGTCAGCTCTACCAATGTATCTACCGCCCGGCGGATAGTATGCTCTGGTACGCCGCCGCTTTGCACGCGCGCGGTTAGGGCTCGCTGAGATCGACTGTCTACCTGCGTCTCTTTATTTTCAGACAAACTATTAACATAAAATCTGTAGCCCTTATCTGTCGGAATACGGCCGGCACTGGTGTGCGGTTGGGCAATAAAGCCCTGCCTCTCCAGTTCGGCCATTTCGGCCCGGATGGTAGCCGAAGATACGTTAAAAGCCTTAGCCAACAAATTAGAACCAACCGGGCTAGCTACCTCGGCATATTGTTCTACGATGGCTTTTAAAATATCTTTTTGGCGATTAGTCATGGCACTCAACTTATTATAGTGCTAATTTTAACCCTCTGGCACTCAAAGGTCAAGAGTGCCAACGTGCAAACGTCTTGGTGCTATTGCACAAAGTAATTTTGGTGAATCAAGCGAAGCCCTGAGTGAAATGTAGCCATAGCTACATTGAGCTGGACTAAAGCTTGTGGGGCAAAAGTACAAAGTGGAATGGTGCCAAGATGTTTGTATGCTCGGTATTCTTGACTCGGGTCATCGTCTCTTTCAAGGCTCAGCCTTGTTACAAGGCTGAGCCTTGAAATATCTTGAGGCATTTCTAGTCTTTTAGAGTTTTTACTAATTCCTCTGTCTTGATATAGAGTTGATTAGCTAGTTTTCGGCATCGGGCTTGTTGCTTGGGGTCATCCCTACCTATTTGGGCAATTGAATGTATGCGCACCACGGCGTTTTGTACCCTGTCATTAATAACAAAGGTGTAGTAGGCCTGTTCAAGGGCAGCCCTAAATTCGCGTGCTGCACTCTGCATACGGCGTCGGTACTCTGTGGGATTCATGTCGCCTCGTTCTTTAATACGTCGTTGCCATTCCTCAAAGTTAGGAGGCAATATGAATAGGGCAATGACATCAGGCTTGGCTTGCATAATAGTATGCACACCAACTATCTCGATATCAGTAATAGCTATTTTGCCCTCATCGTGTGCGTGCTGAAGCTCGCGAATGCTTATACCCGAGACCTGCTGACTATGAATAATAGCTGCTTCGAGGAATTTGCCAGCCTTGAGATCGGCTAACATTGCAGTTTCGGTTCGAAACCAATAAGTCATGCCGTCTTGCTCGGGCAGTCCATCGTTCACTCTTGGTTGGCGCGTCGTGTCGGAAATAATGTAATGGTACTCGTTAGTTTTGAGCAAGTCCCGAATAATGGTATTGCGACCAGTTGAGGTAGGAGCGGCTAATAGTACGACTTTGGTTTTGTGTAAAATGCGCTGGCTACTCTGTGAAATGTGATAATCTGCTAGAGTTTTTTTGAATTCACTCAATCGTTTTAGTTCATTCATAGTATGTTTATAGTTGTCTAGTAGTAACTAGTCATTGTTATAATAACGTAATAACAAATTATATGCAGATTACGCTTAACAAGTTAAGTAAAGTCGTTAGCTGTAAAAAAGGTTGCAATTTAGTGCATTTAACGATTAGATAGAAAGAGTTTATTTTAAGGAGGGTACGTATATGCCAAGTGTAGACATCAATTGGTGGACAGTCATTGTGGCTGCCGTCGTAAATATGGTTGTCGGGGCCACTTGGTATTCACCCGGCCTGTTCGGTAACACATGGGCTAAGCTCGTTAATCGGTCGCTTAAGGACATGCAGGGCCAAGGTGGTGGTGGTTATTTCGTTACAGCGGCTGCGGCGCTTATCCAGGCGATTATCTTGCTTCACTTCGTTCGATTTTCGGGAGCAGGTACAGTATGGGAAGGTGTCCAGGTCGGCTTCTGGTTGTGGCTCGGCTTTGTTGGCATTACTTCGGCAGTCAATACCATTTATGCTGGTCGTCCCTGGAAACTTTGGAAGATTGATGCTGGTTACTTCTTGGTTGTACTGATTATCAACAGCGCAATCATCGCCGTCTGGAGCTAAGCGGTAACAGACACGCCTTTCGCACTTTCTGGTTGATGCCAGGTTACTCCTGGCTAGAGCGAAAACACTTGAACTGATGGAGAGGTAGCCATAGCTACATCGACAGCAGATCGAGGGTTTACAGCCAGCCAGGAGTGATCTGGGGTAAGTGGAAGGTGCGAAAGGCGTGTCAGAGACAAATCTACGATTTCTTCGTCGCATCGAGTACGGAATGAATCCGCTGCTTGGGCTGTTATTTTCCTTTTTTTATCATAATTCATACGCAATTGACTTCAATAATCAAGCCAACTACAAACTAAACGCTAGTCGCGTTTGAGCATTACCGTGAAAGCCTCGGCAGGGATATCTACTTTGCCGAAGCGTTTCATACGCTTTTTGCCTTTTGCTTGTTTGGCTAGTACTTTCTTCTTTCGCGACACGTCACCACCGTATAATCCAGTTGTGACGTCTTTGCGGTAGGCGCTTATATCTTCACGGGCAATAAATTTGCCGCCAATGGCGGCTTGCAGACTGACTTTGAACTGCTGACGTGGAATAACATCTTTGAGTTTAGTAACTACATCTCGACCTATTTTTTCTGCTTCACTGCGGTGTACCATAATGCTTAGTGCATCTACCAGCTCGCCAGCTACATAAAAGTCCAGCCGCACAAGATCCTCTGCCCGGTAGTCAGACAGTTCGTAATTAAACGAGCCGTAACCGCTGGTAATACTCTTGAGAATATCATAAAAGTCGGTTAGCAGATTGGCCAGTGGTGCTTCGAAGTCAACGACAGCTAATTGAGCATCGACGTAGGAGAGATTTTTTTGTATGCCGCGTTTATTGGCAATCAGTTGAATGACGACACCAGTATACTGCTTGGGAACCACTACTTCACCTTTGATCCAAGGCTCGCGAATTTCTTGTATAGTAGCCAACCCTGGCAAGTCAGCGGCACTTTTGATATCAAGCTCTTCACCGTTTTGCAGCGTAAGCTGGTAATCGGTTGAAGGGTTGGTAATAACCAACTCAAGGTTGTATTCGCGCTCTAACCGCTCACGGACAATATCCATATGTAGTAGTCCCAAAAAGCCTATTCGCATACCAAAGCCGAGTACTGGTGAATTCTCTGGCGCAAATTGCAGAGCCGAATCACTCAAAGATAGTTTTTCAATGGCGTCTTTTAGCTCTTGGTAGTTTTCGTTGCTGTCGGGGAAAAAGCCGGCGTAGACAAACGGTTTAACATCTTTGTAGCCTGGCAAAGCCTTACTGGACGGATTGTTTGCCAAAGTAACCGTATCACCCACTTTGGCTTCGCGAGTGGTTTTGAAATTGGTTACAACGTAGCCGATTTCGCCAGTTTTGAGCTCACCGAGTGGTGACATATCTGGCTTCAGAGCACCAACTTCTAGGGCAATGCCGCTACTGCCCGCCGCCATCATGTGTATAGTGTCACCTTTATAAATGTGGCCATCAACGATACGGACGTAGAGAATCACCCCTCGGTAGTCATCATAATAACTATCAAAGACGAGCGCACGTGTTGGTTGATCTATCAATCCCTTTGGTCGAGAGATATCGCTGACAATTCGCTCTAGTATATGCTCAACTCCCTCTCCAGTTTTGGCAGAAATGAGTAGTATGTCTTCTTTTTTACATCCAAGCAGTGAAACCATTTCTGCGCTTACCCGCTCTACATCAGCCGCCGGTAAATCGATTTTATTTAGCAATGGAACAATGATTAGATTAGCGGCAAGTGCCAAATAGACGTTTGCCAATGTCTGGGCTTGAATGCCTTGGCTGGCATCAACTACCAGCAGTGCGCCTTCACAAGCCGCTAAACTTCGTGAAACCTCGTAGCTAAAGTCCACGTGACCGGGTGTATCTATGAGATTAAGTTCATACTCTTTATAGGTCATCCTAACAGGGGCGAGTTTAATAGTAATGCCTTTTTCGCGCTCCAAATCCATACGGTCCAATAGTTGTTCGCGCATAAGGCGCTTCTCGACTGTTCCGGTTAGCTCTAATAATCGGTCGGCTAACGTAGATTTGCCATGATCTATGTGGGCAATAATACAAAAATTCCTAATCAAATCTTGTGACATAAAACTTTGATTGATGTGGTCCTGGTTCATACTCGCTCAAGTATACTGGACTTACGCAAAGCTCCCCCATCCCCAGACCAAATCTGGTCAACTGCCAACTGTTTTTCTTCCCTCGATGTATCTACGGATACGTCTCTGTCAGATAAAACCATTGGCACTAACCCAGATGTACCCTGGAAACGAAGGAGTTTGCGTAAGTCCAGTATAACAGAGGTGCTACTCAGTAATCGATTCGTACTGGCTTGAATATGAGCTTGCGTAACTTATCGAAGATGGGTTTTGGTTCTTCTAGGCCAAATAAGTACGACACACCTATGTAAACCGCGAAGGTAGCACCAACAATTGCTCCCAGTTTAAATCCGAGCGTCACAAAGCCACGATCGGCAATCTCTAATGGCAAAAGTGAAATCATAATAAAAGCTGTCAACATGCTAAAACCAGTCACCGAAACAATACGCAGTATAGACCCCCAGAAAGCCCGGTTGAGCAGATATCTATCACGCGTAAACATAATTGCAAAGAGTAGTACGACTTCAATTGTTGCGGTTAATGATTGAGCCAGCGCTAAACCGGCCATGCCGTACGAGGTTGGTTTGGCCAGATTGAATACCAGGAAGATGTTCAGCCCAATCGCAAATAGTGAAACAAAGAGGGGAGTTTTAGTATCTTTCTGAGCGTAGAAATATCGCGACAAAATCGTATAAATAATCCGGAAGAAGATAGCTACCGTCAGGTAGCCAAAAATCAATGCTACTTCTGGTGCCACATTACCAAAGAGTAAACGGGCTAGGTAACCCCGGGCAAAATAGGAGATCACAACAACGGGCATGGCCAGCCAAATCATCAGGTGCAACACCTTAAAAAACTCCTTGTGAAACAAATCAGGTCGGTGCTGCGCCAAGCGATCGGCTAGGCGCGGAAAGGCTGCCGTAGCGATTGACGTACCAAAAAGCATCACCGGTACATTCATAAGAGTCGTAGCGAAGTTATAGTAACTAACCGATCCCCTACCCAATAGACTGGCACGGTTGGTTTCGACGATACTGTTAATAGAATCTATACCTTGGTCAATCGAACGGGCCGGTAGTTTACGCAGTATCAGTTTAAAATCGCGTGACTTAAAATTGATTGATGGCTTGTAACGAAAATTGAGACCCCATAATCCCAAGCTAGCAACCAGTAATTGTAGTATGGCACCAATGAGCGCCCCCACTCCTAGGCCGACAATACCCAGATTATCCTTAAACAAGTACACGCTCATGATAATTGACAAGTTATAGAAAACCGGCGCAATAGCATAGAAAAAGAATCGTCCAAATGTTTGCTGGGCACTGGTCAAAATACCCGAAAGCGTGAACAACAATGGGTTTAGTGCGATGATACGCATAATAACGGTGGCATCGTGTAATTGATCGGGCGAAAGCTTGGGTGCAACAACGTGGTGCAACAGCGGACCCGCAAAGATAAACATTATGGCCGCTACCACCGTCATAATAATTGTAAGCATATTGAGCAAGCTGCTAGTAATATCCCACACGCCCTTTTTATCACCTTTTTGCAGACGGTCAGCCAAAACCGGCATGAACGCCACCCCAAGAGCACCGGCGGCAATAGTCAGGAAAAAGAAATCTGGAATTTGGAAAGCGGCAAAAAATGCATCTGTGGCACCAGGATCAACTTGCGTAAAGTTGGTACTGACAAGACGGTTTCTAAAAAACCCTAGCACTTGTGTAAGTAATGCCGCCCCAATCAGCAGTCCAGCCGCATTACCAAGACTGAGTCGTTTGTTGGCACGGATAAAAACATGTTTCATCCCGTTACGTCTCACTTAGCTTTCGTTTACCAATGAACGACTGAACACGTGATGAGGTTTCAACGCATATATCAATATCATGAGTCTTTTGAGACATAACTAGATTCATTTGGTCTTAGTATAGAGGAACTAGAAATCAGGAACCAGGCTAAAAACCCCGATTTTTGCTTTTTCTATTTGGTGATTACTAGTAAAGCGCGGCGGCTTTGGGCATAACTGTGTTTTGCAGCAAGGCTAGGACTTCGTCTGCTTCAACCGTCTCTTTCTCAAGCAGACGATTTTTGAGCGTTTCAAGCTTATCAAGATTGGATTTAATTACCGCTCGGGCCCGGTGGGCAGCCTCGGTAATCAAGTTTTCTACCTCATCGTCAATGATTTTGGCCGTGTCGTCCGAATATTGCCGTTCGTGGACCAGGCGTTCTAGCATCATACCCTCATCAACATGAAACACCTGGTCGCGCAGTTTTTTGCCCATACCTTGGTTAACTACCATGTCTCTAGCCAGTTCAGCCGCTTTTTGCAAGTCATTGCCGGCGCCAGTGGTAACACGGTCGGGACCGTACATGACTTCCTCGGCCACCCGTCCGCCTAGCATGCGTGCCAGTACGTCTTTGTACTCAATCACCGAGTGATAGCTTTTGTCCTCTGGCGGGATAAACCAGGTTACACCGCCGGTACCACCCCTAGGGATAATGGTAACCTTGTGGACTGTGTCGCTATCGGGCAAGACATGGCCGACAATCGCATGGCCGGCTTCGTGGTAGGCAGTGAGTTCTTTTTCTTTTTCGTTCATGACCTTAGTCTTGCGCTCAGGCCCCAAGGCAACCTTTTCGAATGCGGCAGTAACGTCCTGTTGGGTAATTTGGCTGTGGTTGTGGCGAGCGGCAACGATAGCTGCTTCGTTAGCAATATTAGCCAGGTCTGCACCCGAAGATCCTACCGATTTAGCAGCAAGTGCATCGATATCTACATCTTTGGCAAGTGGTTTTTTGGTAAAATGGATCTTGAGAATGGCCTTACGGTCTTTGCGATCAGGCAGCTCAATATTGACCCGGCGGTCAAAACGCCCGGGCCGCAACAGTGCCGGATCTAGTACATCAGAACGGTTAGTTGCCGCCAGCACAATGACATTCGTACCTTGCTCAAACCCATCCATTTCTACCAAAATCTGGTTAAGCGTTTGCTCACGCTCATCGTGCCCGCCACCCATACCCGAGCCACGGCGGCGGCCGACGGCATCAATCTCGTCAATAAAGATAATGCAGGGCGCGTTTTTCTTGGCCTTGGCAAATAGATCGCGTACCCGGCTGGCACCGACTCCTACAAACATCTCGACAAATTCTGACCCACTAATGCTAAAGAACGGCGTGTTGGCTTCGCCAGCTACTGCCCGGGCCAGCATGGTTTTACCGGTCCCTGGTGGGCCCACTAGCAAAACACCTTTGGGAATTTTGGCACCAACTGCTTCAAACTTTTTGGGATACTTAAGAAACTCAACAACTTCTTGCAGATCAATCTTGGCTTCATCACTACCAGCTACATCACGGAATGTAACCTTGTCTTTTTCGTTACCATAGAGCCTGGCCCGGCTTTTGCCGAAGCTCAATGCTTGATTGCCTTGGCCTTGCGCACTTCTGAGCATAAAGAATAGTACCAATGTAATCAGTAATACCGGTAAGACTGATATGCCGATATTAGCCCAGGTATTGCCAGCACTGGATGCCGGTTTTACATCAACAATAACACTTTTGTTAGTCAAGCCCTGCTGATAAATACTCGAACTGCCCTCTTTATACGACTTCTGCGAGGGTTTACTCTCGCCTTTTTTAGTAATCTCCAAAACGTTGTCCTGGATTGTAATCTTTTTGACCTCACCGGCGTTGGCTTGCTTAATAACATCAGAAAAGGCTGCTGATTTTAGATTACTAGGCTGGCTGAGTGCAGCAAAAAAAATCATTCCAATAAGAACTACCAGCGCAATAAACCCCATATTCTTGATAGTTTTGCGGCTATTGCCTCCCGGACTTTGATTTCCTTTAAATGGTTGTCTATCCATACGCCCTTTATTATACATAATGCTGATTATGCTGCCTAGCGCTCTCGCTGCGTGAGTGCCAATTTATCGGTTTCAATTAGTAGATAATGCCCGATATCGACATCTACCCGTTTACCGTCTTGTAATGTTTTAGCAGCATTTACCAGTAATTCCAAGCGTTTTTTATCGATATTCTTTACTCCACGCAGGCGCAGCCAGGTTGCCAATACTTCGCGCGCCACGCTATGGGGCAACATGATAAACCAATGGCGATCAAGCACATAGGTAGAGGGTTGTTGGTGCAATTGGTTGATTAGCAGTTCATCAATTTGCGCGTTCAGCGAGGTCAAAATACCGATATGTGCCAAAAACTTAATGCGGTCAAGCTGGCTAAAGTTAGGTACAATTCGTTGCCGAATCCGATTGCGCAAATACGCCGCATCTTGATTAGTCGTGTCTTCGCGCCAGGTAATGTCGTTTGCTTTGGCATAGGCGATAAGTTCGTGCTTGGGTACATGCAAGAGAGGACGATGCAACCCTGGGCGGCTTTTAAGCGCACTCAAGCCACGGCGGTTGGTACCTCGAAGCAGGTTAATGATAGCCGTCTCTAGTACATCATCTTGATGGTGAGCGGTAATGATGGCCTCAGCCTTTGCCGCCTGGCGAACGCCATGCAAAAATTTATATCGCGCTGTACGCGCATCGGCCTCACTCGTGCCAGGTCCCAAGTGGGCCTCATCATAAGTGAAGGGAAGCCCATATCGCTTGGCTGCTTTCTGCACTAGCAGACGATCCTGCTTGGAATCATCCCTAATTCCATGGTCAAAGTGCGCCACAACCAGCCGCACACTGTCTCTTGTCTCTTGGCTCTTGTTTCTACTGGACTTACGCAAACTCCTTCGTTTCCAGGGTACATCTGGGTTAGTGCCAATGGTTTTATCTGACAGAGACGTATCCGTAGATACATCGAGGGAAGAAAAACAGTTGGCAGTTGACCAGATTTGGTCTGGGGATGGGGGAGCTTTGCGTAAGTCGAGTATAGGTTTTTTTGTTGAACTGTCGACTGTGGGCTGTCGACTGTGGACTTGTTTGACCAGTAGGTCAAGCAATACCATCGAGTCTACCCCACCCGACACCGCTACCACATACGTTCCTGGTATAACAGCAATATCCATCTTATAATCTTACCAGTAATGAAAGTACATCACGACCACTGGAATCGGTCACTGGTCAAAACTATTACCTATCGGCTAATAATAATTGTTATGATTTTTATAGTCAGCTATTTTGCAAGAGGTCTTTACTTGCATGAGCGGTTTTGGAGCCGCATAAAGTGGGGTCGAAATTAAAATTTGGTAGCCTATTGATAGAGGGGTAAAATTTGTTATATAGGACTTTCGCACTTTTGTGCAGATAACAGAGTCTATCTGAGTAAGGCGAGAACTTTCAGATTTCTGGAGGGGTAGCAATAGCTACACCGACAGAAAGATGGAAGTTTGTAGCCACTCAGGGAGGGTATGAAACTGTAGAAAAGTGCGAAAGTCCTATATAGTGAAGCGCGTCTTGGTTGGCGCAAATTACGGCAGGGTAGCTCAGTTGGTTAGAGCACAGGACTCATAAGCCTGGGGTCGCGAGTTCAAATCTCGCCCCTGCTACCACATTTGAGTTTTACTATTAAAATTGTATAATTTACTTATGCTACACATAGGTAAAGACATGTCAGAACTTGAATTAGCTCTTATGGTTAAGGAGAGGCTTCTTGGCGGTAGTCCTTTCCTGCATATATCGGGTCTCCAGCTTGAAAATCTCGGTCCAGGTGAACAAACTGATAAAATCCGTGAAATTAGCCAAGAGGTTGGTAGTTTAACCCTGAGTAACGCTGCCGCTGATAGCGATGTGTGGCTGCTAGATAGTCGCACCAGTCCAAATACCCAATTAGTTTAGGCACACACAGATAATTCCTTTAATGATGAGCCCGAAGACATAGTTGCATTCTGGAATATAAGAGGCTCAGCACTTGGTGGAGAAAACGTAATAACACCACTGGAGAGGATAATGGAATTAGCGGAACAATCTAAGCAGCTTAACGAGAGCTTAGAAATAGCACAGTTACCATCATTTACCTTTAGCCAATATGAAGAATCATGGACCGGTCCAGCCATTGACCCGAATAACAAAACTGTTAGATACGATGCGAAATATCTAAGCAGGCCTAGTGCGGAGCTCAAGTACTTGTTTGAAGAAGCGGTAAAAGTAGGTGAAGTTATTAAGCTAGCCCCGGGTGATGTACTGTTCTTTAATAACAAAACAACTGTGCATGCTCGACTTCCTTACTCAGACCCAAATAGATTGAGCATCAGAACTAGAATAAATCTCTAGCGCTTCTTTAGAATGGTTTCCCACTGCACCCAGTAGGTATCATCATCCCTTGGAATAAATTCTTCGCGGAGTGGCATAACAACGTCAAAAGTATCCGTAGTTAAACTATGGATTTCTTCAGCCGAATAAAAATGTATATACTGACCGTCTTTTTGACCAGATTTATATTGTATTGTGAGGCCACCCTGGTCTGAAGTTTGAAACTGAGTATATTCTTGCACTATCTGAGTATGAATAGAATTAACCCTTAATATGAATAGCCCTTCGGGCTTTAGGAGTTCCACCACTTTCTTAAACAGCAGGTCAGGACCATGTTCGTTTACATGCTGAAATAACTGTATAGACAGTAGGTAGTTATACTTATGTATGTCGGCTGACGAAAGAAAATCGCCCACTTTCGCTTTCGCATCCTTGTATCTGGTTTTTAGTTGATTTATAGCAACTTGCGATACATCATTTGCCTCAATATTGAGACCCTCCTGAAGTAACGGAATAAGATTTCTACCGTTTCCACATCCTGGATAAAACCTAAACTTTTGTCTAAGCTTTCTTTTTTAATGTAATTAACAATGTCTTTTACAAATGGGACTGGTCCTTCTTGGTTATATTTTCCATCCTTATATGCCCTGTCCCAGTTAGAGCTGACTAAAGGAGTTGTCTTACTCATCACTCCCCTCCTCAAAAAATTGATCCCATATTTGAAAAGGTGGGCTTGATATAACTAATGTCTCGAAGTCCCCGTCATCGCTCACGATAACGTCATGGAAATAGCCTTCTGGTACAAGTAAGTAATCTTCTGCTCGCATCTCGTGAATTTGCTTGACACCGTCAGGTTCATCATGCCTCCACGTCTTAATCTTTGCTTGACCCTTAATTGCATAGTAGGCTTCCTGTGAACGCAAATGATAGTGCCCACTCGTTTTAGAACCTGCGCTAAACCACGCCCTGACAACAGCAAAATGCGCTGTATCGTTTAAATCGTTATGAAATGGATATATGCCACCTACGGTCACCCTCTCTATCGTGATCATATAAATACTCAATTTCTCCCACCGAATCGGCATTAAGGAGTTTACGAATTCGATCAAGTGGTAAATCAAGACCAGACGCGTTTGTCATTTTTTGTTTCTTTCCGTACAACTGCATCAAAGATATCAATATCAAGCGTAGAGGCGAGCCCAAGCGTAATTATAAGTACATCGGCGAGCTCTTGGGACGCTTCACTGTGTGATGTCGTTGAAGAGAAACCCATACCCATATGTTGCCGTACTGCCTTTGCAAGCTCACCCACTTCTTCTGTGAGCATTAGCATCTTGCGTTCAGCTGTTTCTTTTGAGAAGCCTCGCTCGATATTTTTCTGCCATATGTAGTCTTGAAGTTTTTTGATGTCTTGGCTAATCACTTCTTTCTCCTGCTCTTTAAAATCCTATCTGCCACTTATCTAATATGTAATATAGCATGGTGCCCTGTCTACCTCTGGTTCAACTACACCCGCTTAGGCTAACTGCTGATAATACTTATCGTACATCTTAACAATCTGATGCATGCTAATCAGTTCAGTCTTTATAATGTTCCAGGTAGCTCTATCGATGGCTACCAAAAACATTGCCTCTCCAGCACAAAATTTGGTACAATTAAATCTCAGTATGGTTTATGCGCCAGAGCGACCAACTGAGCAATCAGAACAACACGATCGGCCCTATGACCGGTCTTTTTTTATGGAATCTTCCCTGTTCTTTGCCTGCCATCAAGAACTCATGCCCGAACTGTACGGGCTTACTGATTTTACTCGCTGAGCATGTCGTCGAACTGCGTTACACTTTCATCGCTGGAGGGTAACAGTTCGTACATAAGTTTTAAAGCACTCATTTTATATCATCTCCTTTTTATTATTTTTGTTATGTTTGTTTTGCCTGCCCTCCGAAGTACGTCTCAGACGGACGTAGGTGGGTCATGACAATACTTAGTATTATACACAAAGTTGCTTATTTGTCAAGTTTCGACTATGGGCTACCCAGCCAGTCTGGCTCATAGATCGTTCACGGTGAGCCTGTCGAACCTGTGGAAGAGTCAATGTAGTTCCCGACTTACCCAAAACTCCTCCATGCCCAGACCAAATCTGGCTGGCTACAAACATTTTTTCCTCTTTCGATGTATCTACGGATACATCTCTTTCCGATAAAACTGTTTTCGCTCACCCAGCTTTACCCTGGGAACGAACGATTCTGCGTAAGTCGGGTATATTAATTTTGGTTGCTCTTTGTGTGTTTCTATGCTTTAATACGACTGTAGGTTCTTATCTGTTCTTAGTTCGCACAAAGTTCAAGAGGTCTCTTGGTTATACGAGGGGTGCCGTTCGGAATCAGTAGCAGCAAAAGACGCATAAGTCAGGTCGTACCTCGCATTACATAATCAAGGAACAACTACATGTACAAATTGTTTGTAGGCGGTTTGGCATTCAGCCTCACCGATGAAGAACTGAATGAGGCATTTGCCAAGCACGGCACTGTCGCTTCAGCGGTCATTATCAAAGACCGCGATACCGGACGCAGCAAGGGCTTCGGCTTTGTTGAGTTCGAGAGTGATGAGGAAGGCAAAGCAGCCGAAAAGGCTTTGCACAACGCCGACCTCGGCGGCCGTACTATTACGGTCAACGAAGCTCGACCCCGCGAGGAACGCCCTCGCCGCGACTTCGGTGGTGGCGGTGATCGCCAACGCAGCTGGTAATTTATATTACCTAGCCAAAAGACCTCCCATTGTGGGAGGTCTTTTATTTTTTGCTTAGGGTAAAGTGTTAGCCAGCTAGGTTGAGGGTCCACCATGGAACACCGCGCTCGTCTTTGACACAGCCGATTGCTCCAAATTTAAAGTTTTTGTTTAATATATTAATCTTGTGCGGCGGAGATGCCATCCATCCCGGTACCACACCTGTAGGTGACACATAGGCATGTATATTTTCACCCAGCGTACCCCAGTATGGATAATACTTGGTAACAGTTGCTACCCATCCGTCGTGACTCAATGTCCGATTTTTGGCCATAGTAATTGAGCGTTCGCGGGACGCTTGTTCCAGCCCATGAGCTAGAGCCAGCGCGGGCACACCAGCCTTGGTGCGTTCCTGGTTTACATCGCTAAAGACACGAATTTCGGTATCCTTCCAGATAGTATCGCTTGGGCTACTGGGCTTGCAAGTACTCAAGCCAGCTGGTGGCACAGGCAGGTCATCCGTGGGGGGTGGTGGGGGTGGAGCCACGCCATTTATAGTAAAACTTATGACTTTTTCCATCACCGTGCCGCTATAGTGCATCACGATACGCAGTGTATGGGGTCCCGCACTTACAATGTTTGCACTACAACTATTGCCATTATTGCCACCTAGGCACCAAGGCGCGCTCTTGTCGGTGTTCTTGAGGATATTATCCATGTAGTAGTCAAAGCTCTCGAATTCGGGTACATTAATTGGCTCGGTCCTAACGCTAATCGGGCTATCCAGCGTCTGCCCATTGGCAATGCCAGTTACGGTGAAATCAACCGCAAATGGGGTAATGGTAAGCTGGGCAGTGCTTATGTACAGTGGTACCGAACCTTTATTGGCAATAGTAATGTTGGCGCTCTTGTCCGTCAGCAAAGCAGAGGGCGTACACAGTGACACATAGTCAGTGCCAATAGTTTGCACAACCGGCGCAGGCAAAGATGAACCACTAAGGTTAAGCGAGACTGTACTGTTGCCACCGACAGCCCGGAGGCTTACGCAAGCAACAGCGCTGCTGATGTTCACATAGTGCCGCACCATCGGCTGGATACGGGATTGCTTGATCTTAACTGACGGATCGCCTGGGCAAGTTGCATCAACTTTGGCAGGAATAGAATAAATCTCGGTTGTCTGGCCGGTGCTAGCGTCAGGTTCCTTGGTCACCTTTAGTTTGGCACCGCACTTGAGAATCGGAGTCATCTGGTTGGGAACAAAGGTTTTGGCTACATCCTCACTCGCCGACGCGGCACGGTAGACCCAGTAGCCTCCCACGAGGGCAAAGATTATCACGAATAGTACTAGCCCTCTCCTGGAGGCAAACGGTGAACCAAAGCTAGGTGCTTTGCGTTTAACGGAGCGGGATGAACGTTTTTTGGTTTTGGGCATAGGTTCCTTAAAGCTTAAGTGATTAGATAATTATAGAACTTCTATACCTTGTTCACAATTAAGTCGCTAATACTTATCCACAACTTATGTATAATGTCTTTGGTAGATCGCACGTTATACATGCTTTATGAGAGACGGAGAGTTGTAGAAACTCCTCCTATCTGTTAAACTATAATTTGTTCAAAGGTTCCCAGTACAAATTCGTGAAGTAATTTGTTCACTATTTTTGTTAAGGGAAAAGAGCAGTACATTAGTTTTTCAAACCAAGGAGGCGACTTGCTCGCCTCGACTGTTTGAAAATTTTGGAGGAGAAGCCAATAGTAAAGTGAAGCAAAGTAGCTGCGCTAGTTTGTGAGCAGAACTATCGTGCTTCGACGATGACGCGGGGTAGAGCAGTGGCAGCTCGTGTGGCTCATAACCACAAGGTCGCGGGTTCGAGTCCCGCCCCCGCTACCAAAGAAAACGCCTGACCCTTGTGGTTGGGCTTTTTCTTTGCTGGGCCAGGACGAGAAGCAAGGTCCGCCAAAGCCCTGGCGTCGGCGGAAGTCCCGCCCCTGCTATATATTTATACAAGCAAGTGACAAATATTAACTCCTACAGAAGACAGTCTTCGTAAATCCTTCGTAAATCCTAGTGTTGTCTGGTTATCTCTGAGGGCATTTATGGGCAGTAGCTTGTAGGTCTTTGGGTCGTGGAGCATGTCAACAATCACTTTTTTGAGGCTCGTTAAACTAAAGTGGAACAACCCGTAGAATTAGGATTGTAAAACCAACTAATTCAAGAGGAGTTGTTCCAATGAATAAACTACCAAAGTTTTCCAGTAATAAGAAGTGCTGGATGATCCTTA
>Ga0163152_10000200_pt1 | contig 103573 bp, 99 predicted proteins | sample OliLakLV19MP8IB2_FD_148635 | JGI IMG/M metagenome (GOLD analysis project Ga0163152, IMG submission 148635) | Freshwater microbial mat bacterial communities from Lake Vanda, McMurdo Dry Valleys, Antarctica - Oligotrophic Lake LV.19.MP8.IB-2 | ecosystem: Environmental > Aquatic > Freshwater >...
CACCGCCCAACTCCGCCACAGATGTCGGGCAATGAAGGCCGGAAGCGTCTGCCACACCGCCGCGCAGGCCACGCAAAGGTCACGCACCACCGTCGCCACCGGGCGTCCGGGCTCGGCCCGCAGCTGGTGTGCCGCCTCGAATTCTCTTCGACGTTCCGAGGTGAGTCGTCACGGAGTGGCGTAGGGGGTTGAGGGGAACGCTCGATCGGAGCCGTCGAGCAGAGTGCGTGATGAGACGGAGGCTCGGCTGTAGCTGGAGGTGCAGGGAGGGGGAGTGGATCAGGGTTCGTCACTTGGCGCGGTCGGGTCGAGGGCGCGGATCTTGTCGCGCATCCAGGCACGGGAGTCGTCGTCGAAGCCGTCGGGGCGGCTGTCGGTGAAGGCGACGGCCTTGCGGTAGTACTCGGCCGCCATCTTGCGGTCTCCGCGGGCCTGGCAGACAAGCGCGCTGCGCTGGAGCCAGTCGATCTGGTCGGGGTAGAGGCGTTTGAGTTCGAGGCAAGCCGCCTCTGCCTCGTCGAGCCGCCCCTGGGCGATGAGCTGGGGAACGCTGTTGGAGAGGCGGTCGAGTTCGTCGAGCTCGGCGACGAAGTCCTCGGCCGAGACGGCTTCGGAGCGCAGGCGTTGGCGCTCACGCTCGGCGGCCTGATGGGCAGGCAGGCAGCAGCGCTTGTTCTTGGCCTATCCGCTTGATTTTCAGCGGACGCCGTTGGCGTTCTAGACGACGCATGTCGGTGACAAGGCGTCGCGCCCTCGGGTATCCTGCGAACATGGCGTTGCAACTTCCCGGTGACTGGTCGAAGCAGCTAGCGAACGCTGTCGCTCGCTACTGGAGCACGCTCGAAGCTCAGAGTTCCAAGCAGACCGCAGGCAGTGCTGATCGCGGACGCCGTGCGGCGGTCACGGGTGGGAAGCAGATGGACGGATTTTGTGAACTGTTCGCCGCTGTCGCCGGGATCAATGGGATGCCGGACGCCAGCATCATCATTCGAGGGAAGCTCGAGATCCCCGGGTACTTTCGACCGACGAAGGAATGGGACATGCTCGTCGTCGATCACGGTCGCCTGGTCGCGGCGCTCGAATTCAAGTCCCAGCGCGGACCAGCGGATAGCCCGCATGAGGGGCCGATTTACATAATCGCGATGGGAAGGGCCGCGTCGAGCTGATGATCAGTCGGGTCGCCCCGGGTAGTTGCCTACCCGGGGCTCCCACAGATCCGGACGTGCGCGACGCCTACGCGACATGCACGATCTCTGGCACGTCGCCACCGGCTACGGCCGCGATCTGGTCGGCGAGGCGTCGCTGCTCGCCTTCAGCTACGCGCAGACGCGCAATCGCGGCGTCGGCCTCATCGTCGCCGTCGCCGGGCTTCGTGCTTCGGGCGATTTCGCCTTCGCGCGGCCGATGATCGTCGAGGGCTATCGCCGCGGCAAGCGCGCGCAGTGGCGGATCGTAGGAGCCACAAACGCCCGATTTGTCATAGTGCCAGCTATCGGACGGTCTTCGCTCGTCGTCGTCATCGCTCGCGTCGTTCCTCTCGTCGGGCGGCGGGAGTCGAGTCGTGCCGCGTGCGCGCCTGAGATAGCAGAACACGACCCCGGCGCCATCGCGCGTAGCGCGCGGCGTACTGCATTTGCCCGGTGCCGGCCACCAGCAACACCGCCTCGGCGAACATGGATCCGGTGCTGCCGGTGTCGACGCCGTGCAACGCGATCGTCTACGCCTCCGGTCGGATCCCGCTCACCACGATGATGCGCAATGGAATCTGGCTCGACGTCGCTGGCGTGGCGATCGTGATCGCGGTGGTCGGCGGGCTGGGTCCGCTGGTGCGTTCGGCGCTCGGTTGCGGCTGAGATCGCGCACGCCCGGAGGCGGGGTGCGCCGGCGAGTCACCACACGGTTCGCAGGGCTGGAAGATCCGTGAGGAAGCCGTCGCAGGTGAGCAGCGGCAGACCGACACGTACCGCGGTTGCCGCGATCGCCCGGTCGAAGGGATCGCGAATCACAGCGAGCGCACGTGCCTCGTCGATGTCCTGGAGTGCCAGCGGTTCGATGACATAGCCCGGGCGGAGTTGCAGCTGCTCGACGAATGGTGCGTACGCGCCCTCGATCTTTCCGAGACCCTCCAGGAGCACGATCTCGTAAAGGACCATGGTTGGCACGTGGAGCGTGATGGCGCCGGAGTCCGCGTCGGCGAAGGCGCGGCGGGCGCGCGCGCTGAGGCGCCTCGCCGCTCCGGCGACGTGCCACAGCAGCGGATGGGTGTCGACGACGAAGCTCACCTCCGTCGATCTCGGCGGGTCCGGACCCGACGCGGACCGGCTTCGAGCTCCGCCGCGGACCGCGCGAGCGATTCGTCGAAGAGAGTCCGCAGCTCTGCAGAGGCACGCGAGAGATCGTCGGGATCGCCCACGATCTTCAGCATTCCGACCAGTGGTCTTCGCTCAGGCACGGCGGTCGGGGGCGTTGCGACAAGCCAGGCCTCGACCTTCCCGCGTCGCCCGATGGGGATCGGAGGATGGCCGGCTGCGATCTTGCGGACGAGAGCGGGGAGTCCTGCCCGAGCCTCGCTCACCCGGAGCACTCTGGTCATCTTCGAATGTGTACGACTGATCTGTACATAATGCAACGGCCTAGGTGAACAGGCGAACCAGCTCGTCCTTGGCGGCAGCAGCGTCGGCGCGACCGAGCTCGAGCAGGCGCTCGGTGTAGGAGCGATCGAAGAGCAGATACGAGAGCAGGTCCTTGTCGGGAAAGGCGCCGCGCGCGGCGGCGCGCATCGCGAGGCTCGCCACGCGCTCGGTGAGCGCGCGCTCGCCCTCGCGCCCCGACAGCATCTCGCCGGCGATCTCGCCCAGCTCCTCCGAGGGATGGAGCGGATAGCCCGCATGAGGGGCCGATTTACATAATCGCGATGGGAAGGGGCGCGTCGAGCTGATGATCAGTCGGGTCGCCCCGGGTAGTTGCCTACCCGGGGCTCCCACAGATCCGGACGTGCGCGACGCCTACGCGACATGCACGATCTCTGGCACGTCGCCACCGGCTACGGCCGCGATCTGGTCGGCGAGGCGTCGCTGCTCGCCTTCAGCTACGCGCAGACGCGCAATCGCGGCGTCGGCCTCATCGTCGCCGTCGCCGGGCTTCGTGCTTCGGGCGATTTCGCCTTCGCGCGGCCGATGATCGTCGAGGGCTATCGCCGCGGCAAGCGCGCGCAGTGGCGGATCGTAGGAGCCACAAACGCCCGATTTGTCATAGTGCCAGCTATCGGACGTTGACATGGCGGCGGCAAGCTCACGCGCCGCCCGTATACGGCGGCTTCGACACGCACACCAATCAGGGCGCGCTCGCCGGCCGCCAGCCCGACCTGTTCACCCAGCTCGCCGTCGGGATCAAGGCGTTCTACGACGACACCGTCGCGCTCGGCATCGCGAACAAGGTCGTGACCCTGACCTTCTCCGAGTTCGGACGCCGCTTTGCCGAGAACGGCGGCAACGGAACCGACCACGGCGAGGCGTCGGTGCTGTTCGCGATCGGCGACCCGGTGGTCGGCGGTGTCTACGGCACCGTCCCGGCGATGAATGACCTGAACAAGGGCAACCTGAAAGTCCACACCGACTTCCGCCAGGTCTACGCGACGGTGATCGACAAGTGGCTCGCCTCGCCGGGCGCGCACGTGCCGCTGCTGCCGGATGCTCCGTTCACGACGTTGCCGTTCCTGACGTAGCGGCCCGCGCGGCGACCAGCAGGCGTTCGGGTCGTACCGAGCGCCTGGCCCACGCACCGCGCCGAGAGGATGCTCGGCTCGCGCAGCGGCCTCGAGGGCGAGCGCGAGCAGGTCGCGCTCCTGGCGGCGAAGCCCGTCCGGGAGCCGAAAGCCGTGCACGGTTTCCGGCCGTTCCCGAGGCGCGGCGGCCTCGTCACCAGTGCTCGAGCCTTGGCGAAGCCGTCTCGACCTCCCTCCGGCCGCCGGCATTACAGGAGAGGGCGTTCCATAACGCCATCTCTGTCGAGCTCCGGTCCCCATCCTGCTCATCCCCCGTGCACTCGCGGCAAACTTCCACCCTTGACGGGATCAGCCCGATTCGCATATCCCCACGCCTAGCTGACCCCAACCGGAGCGGCGCGGCTGCCACCGCAACAGGAGAAGAACATGCTGAGAGATTCGATCACACGGCGCGGCCGCACCCTGGCGGTCGCGATGGGCGCCAGCTTGGCGCTCGCGAACTCGGCCTCGGCGCTGGTGCTGGTGGAGGGTAGCGAGGAGCAGCAGCTCCGCGCCAACATCCAGCGACAGCAGCACAAGTACGTCCGATGCCTCGTCGCGGCGGCGGTCAAGTGCGAGAAAAGTGGTGTTCTGGCCGCGGCGGAGTGCGACCTGAAGACCAGCACGGCGGTGCCGCCGGCCAACGGGACGGGCAAGTTCGCCGGCAATATCGCCAAGTGCGACGCCAAGCTGAATTACGCGGATAGTCTCGTAGCGCTCACCCCGACCACCGCCTATACCGCCATGGGCTGCCCCGGCGACTCGAACCCTGCTACCCAGCCGGACGAGCCCTTCGCCGACATCACCGGCTGGCAGGCCGACACCCCGCCGGCGACCAAGACCCAGATCCAGACCCTGGCGCTCGCGATGGGCGCGGTCAGTGGCTGCAACGCGAAGCCCGACCCGCAGACGTGCCAGACCGCAGAGGTGAAGCGCGTCGCCAACTACTCCTTCGCGATCCAGAAGTGCCAGCGCAAATGCGAGACGGACTTCAACAACGAAAAGGGCAATGGCGGCGTCACCGACGACGCGAACAACTGCAGCATGGATTCGACCGGCACGGCAGGCGGAGGCAACGTGCTGTTCAACGACTGCGTCGGAAAGGCGTACGCCAAGGCGATCAAGAATTCGCCGTTCCCGCCGGTCGTCGCGTCGATCGTCTTGCCGGCGCTCGCGAAGGCAGTGAGCGACGCCAACAACGACGTGAACAACGAGAACGACTGCCCCTGATTCGCGGATCAGCTCGAGTGCCCGGCCGCGGGTCTCCTGCGGCAATCGACGTTGGCTCGGCTTGCCGCGTCTGCCCGAGACCAGACCCGCGGCGCCGTGCGCCTTGAAGGCTCGGTACAGCCGGCGGACCTGGCGCTCGGTAAGGCTCAGCAGCTCACCAGCACTTCGTTGGCTCATGCGCCGCTCGAAAATGCGGCTCATGATCTGCAATCGGTCCAGCTCCTTGTGGCTCAATGTCACGTGCTCCGTCATGCCACCCGTGTGGCCCGGAACAGGACATTTCTAAATTGGAGAAACCGGACATTTGCACTTTGGAGCTACACGATGAGTCCGATCACATCCCGATTATGTAAATCGGCCTACCCGAGCCGCTTCGCGGCAAACCGCGACCTCGCGCGATCACAACTCGCCAACCCCCTCGCGTTGCTCAAGGTTGCCGATGCTCCGGCACCGGTCTAGGATCATTGTATGGCGTTCGATCGTATCCGCGTCGAGCCCGGCGTGTGCGAGGGCCGGCCGACGATCCGCGGCCTGCGGCTGACGGTCGACTTCGTGCTGCGGCTGATCGGCGACGGCTACAACGCGGACGACATCGTGCGCGAGTACCCCGAGTTGGAGCGTGAAGACGTACTCCAGGCGGCCAAGTACGGGGCGTGGCTCGCAAGCGAGCGCACCTCCGCTGTCGCGTGAAGCTCGTTGCCGACGTCAACATCGCGCAGCGGACCTGCGCGTTCCTTCGCTCGCTCGGCCACGACGTCGTTCGCGTGAGCGACGTTCTCGACCCTCGATCATCCGACGGCCGGATCGTCGAGTTCGCACGCGCCGATGGACGCGCTGTACTCAGCCACGACCTAGATTTCTCGGCGATCGTCGCGTTGTCGGGAGAGACGTCCCCCTCGGTCATCACGCTACGGCTCGGGTCGGCGCAGATCGAAGCGGTCAACGCGGCACTCGCCTTGGTCCTGCCCCAGCTTGCCGAGGACATCGATCGTGGAGTGGTCGCGACGTTCGACGGGACCCGGTTACGCCGGCGGTTTCTTCCGATCTCGTGACGCCGTCACCATCGCGATGCGGCGGTGCGCCACGTCGGCGAACGGGTGCCGCGACGCAATCGCCGCATCCTTCCGGCTGGGGATGACCAGCAGCCTACCTGTCCTCAATGCACGGATCGGCGGCCGCCCGCACTTGGACTTTGCCACAACCCGCGAGCGATCGACCGCCTGCACCAGCAGCCGCTTCCCCACGTTGCGCACGTCTCGCCGAGCGAGGATCGTACGCGACAGCCGAAAGGCGTCGGCGTGCTTCGCGTACCCGAGCCAGCTCGCGACCGACGCACGCACCCGGCTGCCGTCGATCTCCCCGGCGTCGAGCCTAGCCTGGAGAACGGGGAGCCGCCGCCAGAACTTTCGCACGCCGCGCCGCCGCAGGCGCAGACGACCGTCACCGCAGCGCACGTAGCCGAGCACGTCACAGGAGGCATGGATCGGCGATACGAGCACACGGCGGGGGTTCAAGCGCAGGCGGAGCCGCTCGACGACGAACCGCTCGATCACTGCAAGGTGACGCCTTGCAGTGTCCGCGTCGTCGAGCACGAGCAGGAGTCGAGTAGCGGAGGGGAATCTCACCCCTCCGCCCTCACAGAACCGGACGTGAGGCTCTCGCCTCATCCGGCTCCTACCCTCCAGCCGCAGGTTTCACGCCGATTTGCCACAGGACAAAGAGATTCGGGTCCCGTTGCGCGATGCGCCCCAGCCAGTGCATCGACGCTCGCTCTCGACGTCGAAACCGCTTGTACTTCCGTCGCACCCACACAGCGAGGGCCTCGTTGAGATGGCGCAGGACTTGAACACACCTCGAGCGATAGAACCGCCCATAGTAGTTAATCCACCCCCGTACCGATGGGTTCACGAGGCGCGCAAGGTCCTCCAGGCGCTGGTTGTTTCCCTGACTGACCCGCCGCTATCTCATTCTCCTGTCGTGCGCCCGCCCGCGGGCCTCGCGTCAGTGGCGGCCGGCGAGCGTCGCGCGAACCAGGCGATGCACGTCCTCGGCCACGAACGGACCGAGGAGCTGCGCCTTCTCGGCCTCGGCGCGCATGCGCGCCGGCTCGACCACCGCCGGCAGCAACAGCAGCAGCGGCAGGTCGCTGGTCTCGGGCTGGCGCCGCAGCAGCGCCGCCAGTGCGAGACCCTGTCCCTGCGGCAGGGCAAGGTCGATCAGGATCGCGTCCGGGCGACGCACGATCTCCAGCAGGTCGAGCGCCTGCCGCGTGTCGCAGGCAACCGAGCCGGCCGCGTCGACCTCCTGCAATGCCTGACGCAGCGCCGCCACCTCGCGCAGCTGCGCGCTGACCAGCAGGATCCCGTTCAGCTTGCGCGTCGTGCGGCGCTGGATCTGCTCGAGGCAGCAGCGTGCGTCGATCGGGCGGCGCAGCAGCGCGCACGAGGTGAGCTCGAAGCCGAGCCCGGTCTCCGCGTCGGCGCCATAGACGATCCAGCGTGGCGTTGACCACACGGCGGCATCGGCGGCGACGGAGTGCGCCAGCTCTTCATCGAGCAGATTGACGGCGACGATCGAGGTGGCCGCACGCGGGACCGCTCCCTCGCCGCACCAGTACGCTGCACCGACGTCGTTCGCGGACTCGCGCGCGACGCTCTGCGCATCTTGCCGGGAGTCGAGGTGCAGGATCGCGAAGGCGACTTCGGGCTCGACGAGCTGGGGTGCCGCGCTGCCCGGCGACGCGAGCGCATCCAGCCCCACCTCCTGCTCCGTCGGCTCGAGCGCCGGCGAGCCCTCGCCCGGAATCTCGTCGGCAGCGCCGTCGTGCTCGAGCGCGGCAGCCGCTGCCGCTGCGATCTCGCCGAGCTGCTCGTCGCCGCCGTCGCCGTCGCCGAGGTCGATGGTCGCCTCGGGCTCGCTCTCGTCGTCGCCGGGAAGCTGCTGGTCGTCGTCGAGCGCGGCGGTGTCCCACGTGGTCGAGCCGTTCTCCGTGCCGGGGTGCGCATCGGCCTGCTCGGCGATGCGCTCGAGCAGCACGCCGGCCTCGCGCTCGAGCTCGACCAGTCGTTGCTCCTGCTCCTCGATCACCCGGACCTGCGCCGCACAGAGGTTGTCCAGCTCGAGCTCGCGATCGCTGGTCGGCGTCGCGCCCGCGAGCTGCGCCTCGAGCACCGCGGTGTGCGCGCGCGAGCTCTCGATCTCGGCCCGCAGCGCCGCATCCGCGCGCGACGCGCGCTCCTCCATCTGGCGCGCCGCCTCGCGCGCCTCGCCGAGGCGCGCGGTGAGCTCCTCGATCTCGAACAGGTAGCGCTCGCTGTCGGCCGATCCCTGGACGGGGTCGTCGGCCCGTGCGGGCACGGCCTCGGCGCGTCCGCGGCCGGGTGCGAGCAGCAGGCCGAGCAGCCTGAAGGCGACCGCGAGCGAGCGCAGCAGCGGCGAGGTCAGCCGCCCGCCGCGCGCCGCGAGCAGGAGGACACCGACCGGCAGGCCGTGGTCGATGAGCGGAACCACCGCCGCGCACTCGATGTCGGGATTGCCGTCGCGCAGCGCCGGCACCAATGGATCGCGCGTCGCACGGTCGAGCAACAGCACGCGACGTTCGCTGAGCGCGCGCTGGACGAGCGAGCCACCCAGGTTCTCGAGGTGCGGCAAGCGCGCCTCGAGAAGCTCGCGCGCGTGGTCCGGGACGCCCCGCGCTGCGAGGCAAAGCCCTGCGGCTCCGTCGGGATCGCCCTGCACGATCGCTCCCTCGGCCAGCTCGAGCCCCGCGAGCACCGCCGCGAGCAACGCCTCCGCCCGGTCGGCGAGCGGGTCGCCCGCCGCCTCGCTGCGGGCGTCGGCGGAGATCAGCTCGCGCAGCAGGTGCGTCGAGAGAATAGATGCGGACTCCCGGTGCAAGGCGGAATCGAGCTCCCGCCTGTCCATCGTACCGACTTCTGCGATCAAGTCCGCGCCCTCCTTGCGAACACTCCCCACCCCGGGTTTCGGCAGCGCGCGACGCGGACTTGATGGCGCACGGCGCGAACGGTGTCGGATGCGTCGCGCGCAGCTTCCGCATCGCAGCGCAGGTCGAAGGTCTCAAGTTCTCGCGGCGCACAGTCGAAGGCGAGAGCAGTCGCTGGGAGCGCTGCGGGGACGCTGTATGGGTGGTGGAGAGTTCACGATGGGAGTCACCGAGAGCGAGAATCATGGCATCCGCCTGATGCTCGTCCGGGCACACGGCTGCCGCATCTGCGTCGCCCTCGACGCCGTCGAAGGGATCTTCGACCTCGGCCCGGGGGCCGATCCATCCACCCTGACGTTGCCCGGTGGCGCGAGGATCCCGGTGGTCGACTTCGCCGACGTCACCGGTGTCGGCGCGGATCCGGCCGGGGACGAGCAACGGCACGTCATGGTGCTGCGCTCGGTCAACGGCCTGGTCGGCCTGCGCGTCGATGCGTGCCTCGGCGTGCGCTCGGTCTCGCTCGCACGGACGCCGCCGATGCCGACCCGTCTCACCGACGCGAACGGCAGCCCGCTGTGCTTCCTGCTGATGCTCGACGGCCGGCCGCACCTCATGCTGGAGCCGCGCGGACTGGTCACCCGACTATGCCGGAGCGCCCCGAACCACGGCGACGGCGCCGTCGCAGCGCGCGAGGCCGCGCCGGAAAGCGCACCGGAGCGCGCCGCGCCATGACCACCTCGCGCATCCTGATCGTCGACGACAGCTTGACCATCCGCCGCGCCCTCGAGCTCATCCTGAAGCCGCTCGGCTACGATCTCGACTTTGCCGCCGACGGCGCGCAGGCGCTGGAGCGGGCGACCGCCTTCACGCCCAACCTCATCCTGCTCGACTACGTGCTGCCCGACATGCGCGCGCCCGACGTGTGCGCCGCGCTGGCGGCCACGCCCACGACCGCCTTCACGCCGATCATCCTGGTGTCCGCCAAGGGCGCCTCGATCCGCCAAGCGTACCAGGACGCGCAGAACGTGGTCAGCTACATCACCAAGCCGTTCAAGCCGCAGGTGGTCGCGTCGGTGGTGCAGAACGCGCTGGCCCGTATCCGCTCCGGGGCGGGCACGGCAGCGGACGCGACGGGTACGGTGGTCCGCCGCACGCCGGCCTACACACGCGACGCCCAGGAGCCGCGTCGCCCACGCGCCGCCGAGAGCAACACGACGCCGGTCGCGCCGGCCAGCATCGAGCAGGCCTTCGCGGCCCTGCTGGCGCAGCTCGAGGGCGCGATCTGCGAGGATCCCGCGCAGCAGGCACCGGGCAGCGGCCGCAACGGTGCGCCCTTCCCCGGCGTCAGCCCGCGCCTGCGGCAAGCGGCCGCGCGCATCGAGGATATCTCGCTGCACCTGCACGGCGACACGGTCCTGCCCTTCCGACTGCGCGACGACGGCTCGTTCGCGAACGTCGCGGCGACACTTCTCGAGGCCCACCGTGCGCTCTGCGAAGCGGCGATCCTGCTCGCCGCGACCGGGGCACCGAGCGCCGTCCTGCCACGCTCGCCGGACGTGCTGGTGCTTTGTCCGGAGCAGCACACCGCATCGGGCGAGATCGTGACCGCGGTGCGCGGTCGCGATCTGGTGGCGCTCGCGATCGGCGACGACTTTGCCCAGCTGCCGCACCTGGTGCGCCTGCTCGCCCCGCGCGCGGTGGTCGCCGTGCGCTGCGGCAACGCCGCCGCGGACCGTGCGCTGGCGCGCAGCCTCGCCCTGGCGGCGGACACCGCGTTCATCGACTTCACCACGCCGGGCGTCGACGCGGGCGAATCCGACGCACGGTGCGAGCGCCGCGTCGAGGGGATCGACGCGCTGCTCGCGGCGCTGGCCGAGCTCGGCTGCAGCACGCGCGACACCGCCGGCAAGACACCGGACATCGATCTCGAGGTGGTGGCAATATGATGTCGGCAGCGGATCCACGGCGGGCTGCGCTGGCCGACCCGCACGCCGCGGCGACGCCGCGCAGCGACTACTGCATCTTCCTGCGCGACGGGCGGCGCTTCGCGCTGTCGACGGCGATCGCCAAGGAGGTGCTCGAGGCACGGCCGTTCACGCCGGTGCCGCACGCTCCACCGGAGCTGCTCGGTGCGTTCAATCTGCGCGGCGAGGTGGTGCCGCTGGTCAATCTCGACCGCTTCCTCGAGGTCCCGGAACGGCCGGCGACGCGCGGCGATACGCTGCTCCTGCTCTGCCACGGGGATCTGGCCCTGGCCGCCGTGGTCGATCAGGTGGTGATCATCAAGCACGTCTCGCCGTGGGAGATCCGGCGCGCCAAGCTTGATCCGACGGTGCAGAGCCCGTTCGTGCGGGGCCTCGTCGGCAGGGACGAGGAGCAGACCATGGTGCTCGACGGCGAGCGATTACTCGCCGGTGTGGTCGAACAGATCGTCGCGGGACTCCGCGGCGACAAGACGAGATCGCCGGGTACACCGGCCGTGCTCGCCGCGGCTCCGGGGGGAACCGCGGCCATGGGCGTGCAGCCTGCGAGGGCGGCGCATCCGGGCGGAGCACACAGGGTCGCAGCAGGTGCGAACGACGGGGAAGCAGCGGGCGCGGACGATCCGGAAGGATCGGCGTCCGCGGCGAAGCTACCCGCCGGGGGGAGGTAGCAGCTCATGCAGGCGCAATCGCGAACTCTGACCGCGGCAGGTCCGCGGCTTTCGACGGCGACCCGAAGCCAGACGGGAGATCCGGCACGCGCGGGCGCGCTGCGCCTCGCCATCCTCGCCGCCCTGATCGCGCTGGTGGCCGGCGGCGTGACCCTGCTCGCGACGCGGCAGATGCTCGTCAACGGCGCGCTCACGCAGCTCGAAACGGTGCGCGCCGCGGTCGCCGCCGACGTCGTGCGCTTCACCCGCCACCTCGCCGACACCACCGGCCAGCTCGCGAGTGATCCACGACTGGCCGCGTTCCTGCGCGAGACCCGCGACGGCCAGCGCAAGACCACCGCCGCAACACGCAACCGCGCGGGCGACGACGCGCCCGCGGCACGACCACCGCGCTGGCTCGCAACCACCGCGCAGCGCAACGGCTGGAGCGACATCCTGCTGGTCGAGGACGGCGCCGAGCGCGTCGTGTTCGCCTCGGGGAGCGCGCCGCAACTCGCTGCCGACAGCGGCCTGGGCAAGGTCGTGCAGCGCGCCGAGAGCCGCAACGAGGCCGGCGCCGTGACCCTGGTCGACGCCGGTCCCGACCCCGCCTTCGCCGGCCAGCCGATGCTCTATGCGGCAGCACCGGTGCTCGACGGCGGCACGCGGCTCGGCACGCTCGTGGTGGCCATCGGCACCGCGCAGCTCGAGGCGGCGCTGCGCGGCTCGAGCGGCCAGACGCTGCCGTTCGGAATCGGCGAGAGCGGCTCGGTGTGGCTGGTCGACGCCAGCGGCAAGCTGCGCACCAGCCTCGGCGCACCGGCGACCAAGGGCGAGGATGCGGCAGGAGTGCCGCCCGAGTTCGCGACCGCAGCACTCGACGAGGCCCTGCAGGGTGGCGAAAGCGCCGGCGCCTACGGCAGCTCCGCGGGCGCGGTGCTCGCGGCCTACTCTCCGCTCGAGGTCGGCGACGCGCGCTGGGCGATCGGCGTGCAGATCCCGGAATCGGTGGCGATGGCGCCGCTGCGCCGTGCTGCGCTCAACGTCGCCGGCGCGGCCCTGCTCGCCGCCATCCTGGGCTGGGTACTGGGCGGGCGGCTCTGGGGCCAGTTCTCCGGCCGTCTGCGCGAGCTCTCCACCGTGCTCGCACGCGCCCAGCGCGGCGACCGTCAAGCACGGCTCGAGGTCAAGCAGGACGGCCCCGTGGCCGAGCTGGCGACCGCGATCAACCGGCTCCTCGAGGAGCGCGCGGGCGCGGTCACGCGTGCCGAGCAGGACGGCCAGCGCTCGACGCGCGAGGCTGAGTCGCTGCTGAGCGTCGTGAAGGAGGTCGCGAGCGGAAACCTGGCGCCGCGCGCACAGATCGTGGACGGATCGCTGGGCAACGTGTCGCGGGCGCTCAACGAGATGCTCGAAGGCATCGGCGGGCTGGTCGGCAGCGTGCGCGAGGTCTCGAGCCGGGTCGGCACCTCGGCGGCGGAGGTGCGCGGCTGCGCAGAGCAGGCGGCGAGCACCGCCTCCTCGCAGGCGCGCGAGTGCGGCACGGTGGCCTCGACCGCGCAGGCGCTGCGCTCCGGCAACCAGCAGATCTCCGAGCAGTGCGTGGCCGCGGTCGACGTCGCGCGGCGCTCCCAGCAGGCGAGCAAGCAGGGCCAGAGCGCGCTCGCCGACCTGATCGCCGGCATGGACGGGCTGCAGCGCGAGACCCGCGCCGCCACCGTCAAGATCAAACGCCTCGGGGAACGCTCGATGCAGATCTCGGCCATCACCGGCACGATCTCCAAGATGTCGGCGCAGACCGACATGCTGGCGCTGAACGCGGCCATCGAGGCCTCGCGCGCCGGCGAGCACGGCCAGGGCTTCACCGTCGTCGCGGAGGAGGTGCGCAAGCTGGCGGAGCGCGCCGCCGCCGCGACCAAGGAAGTCGAACGCCTGATCGCGGGCATCCAGTCCGACGTCAACGAAGCAGTGGGCGGCATGGAGCGTCAGGCGGAGCGACTCGACGTGCAGACCGCCGCCGCCGCCCAGGCCGAGCACGCGCTCGATCGCGTGCAGACGGTCACCAACGAGGCGACCACCATGCTCGAGCAGATCGCCGGCGCGGCGAGCTCGCAGCTCGATCGGGCGAGCGAGATCGACGCGGCGCTCAAGCGCATCGCCGAGGCCGCCAAGGGCGTCCAGCAGACGAGCGAGCTGGCGCGGCGGACCACCAGCCAGATCGTCTCCGCGTCGCAAGAGCTGGGCGCGCGCGCGAACCACTTCCAGGCCTGAGCACGCCATGAGCGACGCCACCGGCAGAGAACGCGCCGACTCCGAGGTGCCCCCGCGCAAGGGCGAGCCACGGCCGCGTCTCGCGACCGAGCAGCAGGCGCAGGGGCCGAGCGTGAACACGATCCGCGACCTGTTCCGCGTCGAGGCGCACGAGCTCCTGGCCGGCATGAGCGCGCGCTTGGGCCAGCTCGCGGGACGGCTCGACGACGGCGACGGTCTCACCGAGATCGCCGCGCGGGGTCACGCGCTGAAGGGCTCGGCGGCCCTGGCCGAGCTACCGTACCTGAGCCGCGCCGGTGCGATCCTGCAGCGTGCGGCCGAGCTCGCGGCCGAAGACGCGCGCCAGAACCACGACGCCGCGCGCGAGCTGGTCCGCGCGACGCGCGCCGCGCTCGGTCCGGCGCAGCGCATGCTCGACGCCTTTCTCGACGGCAACGTCGAGGGCCAGGAGCGCCTGCTCGAGGAGATGCTCGACGTGTTCGCGCCGGACACGCGCGCCACGCTCGAGGGCAGGGTATCGCGCGACGAAGCGCAGGAAGCAGCAATGCCCGACTTCGAGGAGCTCGAAGCACCGGACGCTGCGGACGAGGACCCAGACGAGGCCTTCGCATCACCGCTGGACGACGGCGAGGAAGACGCCGAGTCCGCTCCGGGCGACGACGGGTCGGCGGGCGGCTACGACCCCGAGCTGGCGACGTTCCTCGCCGAGACCTTCCAGCTCGAGCTGCGCGAGCTCCTGAGCGCGGTTCCGGACATGGTCTTGGGTCTCGTCGATCCCTCCCAGCAGGCCAATGTGTGCGCCGACCTGAGCCGCATCTTCCACACCATCAAGGGAAGTGCCGCGACGGTCGGCCGCGACGATCTGCGCGACATCGGCGCGTTGCTGCAGCACCAGTTCGAGGTGCACGGCGACGAGGCCATGCTGCCGTTGCCGCCGGCGTTCCTGGCGCGTCTCGCGCAGCCGCTCGAAGCCGTCTTCCTGGCGGCCGGTCTGGAGCCACCGATGGCAGCTCTGGAGACCGCGCTGACGGCGGCGCGCGCCTGCCTCGTCGACGAGGGCGATGGCGACGAGACCGCACTCGACGACGGCGCGCCACCGCCGAGCCTGGCGAAGCTCGACCAGCTCGACGACGACGACGACGCGCCGAGCGCGCTGCAGATCGAGCCCGAGATGATGGAGGCCTTCACGCTCGACGCCGACGCGGCGCTGAGCGCTTCGGAGACCGCTCTCCTCTACCTCGAGCGCAACCCGCGCGATCGCACCCAGCTACGCGCGCTCTTCCGCCACTTCCACACCCTCAAGGGCGCCGCTGCGGCGGTCGGCTTGACGCGCATCGCCGAGCAGCTGCACGCCGGCGAGACCTTGCTGGAGACCGTGATCGAGAGCCCGGTCGAGCGCAGCCCGGAGCGTCTCATCGAGCTCCTGCTCGAGCTCGTCGACTCGGTCGCAGGACTGCTCGCACAGGTGCGCGGCGTCGCGCACGAGCACCAGATTCTGAGCGACGTCGACGCGCGCGTCGCGGAGGTGCTGGCAGGCGTCGGCGAGGATGCGGCCGCGGGCGATTCCGTCCCCGCAGCCGCAGCGACGAGCATCCAGCCCGCCGGACGCGACGAGGTCGCGACCACCGCCGTGCCGGGCGCCGAGATCGACTCGGCAATCGTGCGCGTCCACGCCAGCCGGCTCGATCTGCTCATGAACCGGGTGAGCGAGCTGGTGGTGAGTCGCACGCGCATGGAAGACTGCATGAGCGCGATCTTCGAGCTCAAGGACAAGCTCCGCCTCGGCAAGCTGCAGATCAACGAGACCGTAGAGGGGTTTCGCGGCTTCGAGTTCAACCCCGCGGCGCAGCAGGCGACCGACGAGGTCGCGGCCAGGCCGCAGGCCTCGATGTTCGAGTTCAGCGAGCTCGAGTTCGACAAGTACGACGACTTCAACGTTCTGACGCGAACGCTGGTCGAGCTCGCCGCCGACGCCGGCGAGATCGTCGAGCAGCTCGGCGGCATGGTCGACGCGATCGCCGAGGAGAGCCGCCAGGTCTCGAAGGTCACCTCCAGCCTGCAGCGGACCATCACCGGCATGCGCCTGCTGTCGATCGACACCCTGCTGCGCCGCCTGCAGCGTCCGATCCGCGACGCCGCGCGCCAGACCGGCAAGCAGATCGAGCTCAAGTGCGTCGGCGGCGAGGTCCAGGTCGACCGCGCCGTCATCGAATCGCTCTACGGCCCCCTGCTGCACCTGGTGCGCAACTCGGTCTCGCACGGCATCGAGCCGAGCGAAGAGCGGCGCGCGCGCGGCAAGGCGGAGGTCGGCCTGATCGAGCTGCGCGCGGTGCAGCGGCACGGCAGCGTCGAGGTCACGGTGCGCGACGACGGCCGCGGGCTCGACTTCGCGGCGATCCGCAGCAAGGCCGAGCGCCTCGGTCTGGTCGCACCGAGCGAGACGCCGTCGCGTGACGAGCTCGCCAAGCTCATCTTCCGGCCCGGCTTCTCGACCCAGAGCCGCGTCACCGATCTCGCCGGACGCGGCATCGGCATGGACGTCGTCGCGGGCGAGGTCGAGCAGCTGCGCGGCACCGTCGGGGTGGAATCGGAAGACGGACGCGGTGCCGCCTTCACGATCCGGCTGCCGCTCGCCGCGATGATCGACCAGGTGCTGCTGCTGCGCGCCGGAACGCAGATCTACGCGCTGTCGCAGGGGCCGATCGAGTCGGTGTTCAACGTCGAGCCCGAGATGCTGCGCGAGACCGCCGATGGCCTGCTGTTGCGGGTCGGCGAGGAGAACATCCCGGCCCTGTCGTTGCCGACCTTGATCGGCAGCTGCGCGACGCATGCCTGGCAGCCGGCGCGTCTCGGCGGCGACGAGAACCAGCGCACGCGCGGGACGCCCCGCGCAGCGCAGGCACATGGCGCGACCGCCGTCGTCCTGCGCGGCGCGGACCAGAAGATGGCGCTGCTGATCGACCGCATCGAGGCACAACGGGAGGCCGTGGTGCGTCCGCTCGGCCGGCTGTTCGCGGGCCACCCCTTCCTCAACAGCGCGACCTTCGCCGGCGACGGGCAGGTGATCTTCGTGCTCGACGTCGGACGCTTGAGCGGCCTGCTCGGCAGCAGCCTGCCGCTCGGCGCGAGCGCATCCGCGGCCACGGCGAAGGCCGTCGCGGCACTGCCTGCGGACGACGCGACCATCGAGAGCGACGAGGCGATGGTGCTGTGGGCCGACGATTCGATCAGCGTCCGCAAGCTCGGCGGGCACTTCCTCGCGGCCGAGGGCTGGACGGCGCGCACCGCCGTCGACGGACGCGACGCGCTCGAGAAGCTGCGTCAGGGCCGCTTCCGCGTCCTGGTGACCGATCTCGAGATGCCGCGCATGCACGGCTACGAGCTGCTCAACGAGATCCGCTCGGACCCGAGCCTCGCGGCCTTGCCGGTCATCGTCTGCAGCTCGCGGTCCAGCGAGAAGCACCGCCGGCGCGCGCAGGAGGCGGGAGCGAACGGATACCTGACCAAGCCCTTCACGCAGGCGACGCTGGCGGCCGCGCTGCGCGAAGCACTCGCGTGGCCGTCGAGTGACAGTCGCCGGGCTGTCGCGGGGCGGTCGCGTCCGGTGTAAGCTCGATCGCGTATGCGAGCGGACTCGTTCTCTCCCGAAGCAGACCGTGACCGTGCCGCCAATGGCCGCCTGCCGATCGTGCACGCGGCGGCGGCAGCACTGGTCATCGGCCTCGCGGGCAGCTTCGGGACCTTGCAGGTCTGGGTTCTCGCCCTGGTGGGCGGCGCCGCGTCGTGGTCCATCGCGCGGCGTGACGGCGCCGAGCCGGCGACCACCGACCGCGCGGCGACGCTGCTCAAGCTCGCCTTCGTTGCGGTGCTGTGCGGCGCGGCGTACGACAATCGCACGCAACGCAGCGACGTGCTGCAGCCCTCAGCGCGCGCGCTCGCGGCGGCGGCGCTCATCGCCGCCGGCCTCTACCTGCGCTGGCGCGCGCTGGCAACGCTCGGCCCCCTGTTCTCGATCAAGGTCGTGCTGCGCGCCGACCACCGCCTGGTCGACGACGGCCCGTATCGCACGATCCGTCACCCCAACTACACGGGGCTGGTGCTGGTGATGCTCGGTACCGCGAGCATCCTGCAGAGCCCGCTCGCCCTCGGTGCGGTTCTGTTGCTCTGGCTGCCGGCGCTGCTGCTGCGCATCCATCAGGAGGAGAGCGCTCTCCGCACCCACTTCGGCGACGCGTACGCGCGCTATGCCCAGCGCACCTGGCGGCTCGTGCCCGGGATCTACTGACGCGCGGGACGAGGTGGTGGAACCGTCGGTCACAGGCCGCGTTGCCGGCGGCGACGCGCTGAACGCGCTCAGCGTCGACGTCGAGGACTGGTACCACGACGAGAGCCGCGGCTCGGGGCCCGCGACCGAACAGGAGATCGCGGCTGGCGAGCCGCGTGTCGAGCGCAACCTCGAGCGCCTGCTCGAGATCCTGGCGCCCAGCGACACGCGCGCGACCTTCTTCTTTCTCGCCGACGTGGCGGCGAAGCACCCGCGCTTGACGCGCGAGGCGGCACGCCGCGGACACGAGATCGCCTGTCATGGCCTGCGCCACCTGCCGATCTGGGAACGGACGCCGGCCGAGCTGCGCGACGACGTGCGGCGCGCGCGGGCAACGATCGAGGACGTGATCGGTGCCGCGGTGCGCGGCTTCCGAGCACCGTGCTTCGTGCGCGAGGACCGCGATCTCTGGCTGCTCGACGTCCTTGCCGAGGCGGGCTTCGCGTACGACTCGAGCTGGATGCCGCTGCGCTACTATCCCGGTGCCGTGCCCGGGCTCGGCAACGGCGGCGGGCCGGTGCGGCTGCCGAGCGGCCTGTGGGAGTTCCCGCTGCCGCTGTCGCGCGTCGCCAGCGGCCACGTGCTGCCGGTCGCGGCGGGCGGCTTCACGCTGCGCGCGCTGCCGCTGGCGGTGACGCGCCACTACCTGCGCCGCTTCAACCACGAGGTCGGGCCGGCGGTGGTCTACACGCACCCCTGGGAGATCGATCCGGAGTCGCCCAAGCTGCCGGGCACCAAGGGCTACGTGCGCTTCTTCAACGGGATCGGCCGCCGCAGCATGCCGCGCAAGCTAGCCCAGCTGGCCAGGTCGGTCCGCTTCGCGCCGCTTGCGACGGTCTATGCGCGCGAGCTCGCCGACACCGGCGGTCCGGGGCTCACGGCAATCGGGGCTCGCTCTTGACCTGACCTTCGAGGATCGGTCCGAGCAGCTCGAGCGAGCGTAGGCGCGCGCGCAGATGCGGCGTCATGAGCAGATCGAGCGCAGCGCCAACCTCGCGCGCCACGCGCGGCGCGAGCCGCTCGGCCACCGCGATCTCGGCGACGAACGGATCGAACGGCGGTCCGCCACCGTTGCCGTGGTCGTGGCCGAGCGCGGCCTGGAGGAAGCCGAGGCACTCGAGCGCCGCGGTCGAGAGCAACATACCGCCCTCCTCCCGCACCCGACACTGCGAGCACAGCAACCCGCCGAGCGAGCCGATCAGACGGACGGGACCGCGATCGGCGGCGAGCACGCGCCCGCACGGCCGGCAGACGATGAGCTCGGGGCGGTAGCCCGACGCATTGAGCGCGCCCAGCTCGAAGATGCGCAGCGTCGCCGGACCAGGCTCGTCGGCGTTGATGCGCGCCAGGGTCGCGACGACCAGAGTGTAGAGATCGTCGCCGACCTCGCTCTCGACGGTCAGCTTGTCGGCGAGCTCGACGACATGGCTCGCAGCCGTGAAACGCTCGAGCGAGGCGACGAGGCGTGGCCAGGGCTGCAGCAGCACGGCGCGCTCGAGGAAGGCGAGCTCGCTGTGCGGGCGCCGCCGGTAGTCGAGCGTGACGTGCGAGAAGATCTCGAGGGTCCCGGGAAAGCGTCGCTGCGACCGCTTGGCGCCCTTCGCGATACCCGAGAACTTGCCCTCGTTGCGCGACAGGACGGTCACGATCTTGTCCGATTCGCCGTACTCGCGGGTGCGCAGAACGATGGCGGGCGTCGAGTCGAGGCGCACGCAGTGCGTGTACCACATCGCAAGAACTTCTCGCCTGTCTGCGCGCCGGGCAATTGACACCGAAAAGTCGCGTGCTTAGGCTCCGCGTGCCGTTCGTTCGGACCCAGCGGGGATGGACGCCGCGCACACCACAGCAGCGATGAGCAAGTACGAATGGGAACGACGCGACGCCGGGGGCCAGGGCCCGGCGGCGCAGGGACATGACGCGGGCGACTTCGTCGCGCCCGACGCCGAGAGCGCGGCAGCGACCGAAGCGCCGGATGCGGGTGAGCAGGGTCCTGCCGCGAACGAGCGGCCGCGCTCCGTCGACCAGGCTCTGGATCTCATCGACCGGCTGCACGAGGAGATCGCTGCCAGGACAGCCGAGCTCGCCGAAGTGAAGGACCAACGGCTGCGCGAGCACGCCGATCTGGAGAATTACAAGCGCCGCATGCAGCGCGAGAAGAGCGAAGCCTTGCGCTACGCCAGCGAGCACCTGCTGCGCGACCTCCTGCCGGTGATCGACAACCTCGAGCGCGCGGTCGGGGCCGCGGTCACGGCCGAGGCGAGCGAGGGCGCGGCACAGGCCGCACGGATCGACGGGCTCGTCACCGGCGTCAAGATGGTCCTGCAGCAGTTCAAGGAGACCCTGGGCCGCTTCGGCGTCACCCGTATCGAGTCGACGGGCCAGAGCTTCGACCCGAATCATCACGAGGCCGTTGCGCACGTCGAGACCGACCGGCAGCCGCCCGGAGCCGTGGTCGACGAGTATGCGTCCGGCTATCGGCTCCACGAGCGCCTGCTGCGCCCAGCCCAGGTCACCGTCGCCAAGGCGAAGTGATCCCGGCGAGGGGCCTCGGGCCCATTCTCGTCGCGGCGCGCGCCCCCCGCTCAGTTTCGCCAGTGGGGTTGATTCACCCTACATCGTGATTAACTGCCTCGTGCCTTCGGCAAATCTAGCGAGAATTCAGGGCTGATCGCGGGCCCCGAAGCCGGAACGAAGGCATCGTCGGAACCGCGAAAATTACCCTTCGAGGGGATAGAATGAGCAAAGTCATTGGCATCGATCTGGGGACCACGAACTCGTGCGTGGCGATCATGGAGGGTGGCGACCCGACCGTGATCACGAACTCCGAGGGCAGCCGCATCACGCCTTCGGTGGTGGCCTTCGCGGAGAACGGCGAGCGTCTCGTCGGCCAGATCGCGCGGCGGCAGGCGGTCACCAATCCAGAGAACACGGTCTTCGCCATCAAGCGTCTCATCGGACGCAAGTACGACGATGCCGAGGTCCAGAAGGCCGCCACGGTCCTGCCGTACAAGATCGTTCGTGCCGACAACGGCGACGCCTGGGTCGAGTGCCGCGGCAAGAAGTACAGCCCGGCCGAGATCTCGGCCTTCATCCTGCAGAAGATGAAGCAGACGGCCGAGGACTATCTCGGCGAGAAGGTCACGCAGGCGGTCATCACCGTCCCGGCGTACTTCAACGACAGCCAGCGCCAGGCCACCAAGGACGCCGGCAAGATCGCCGGCCTCGAGGTGCTGCGCATCATCAACGAACCCACCGCGGCGTCACTCGCCTACGGCCTCGACAAGAAGAAGGACGAGAAGATCTCGGTCTTCGACCTCGGCGGCGGCACCTTCGACATCTCGGTGCTCGAGGTCGGTGACGGCGTCTTCGAGGTCAAGTCGACGCACGGTGATACCTTCCTCGGCGGCGAGGACTTCGACCAGCGGATCATCGATTATCTGGCCGACGAGTTCAGGAAGGACCAGGGCATCGATCTGCGCGGCGACCGCATGGCGTTGCAACGCCTGAAGGAAGCGGCGGAGAAGGCCAAGATCGAGCTCTCCAGCTCGGCCGAGACCGACATCAACCTGCCGTTCATCACCGCCGACGCCTCGGGCCCGAAGCACCTCAACATCAAGCTGTCGCGCGCCAAGCTCGAAGCGCTGTGCAACGACCTGCTCGATCGTCTCGACCAGCCGTGCATCACCGCGCTGCGCGACGCCGGTCTCACCACCAAGGAGATCGACGAGGTCGTGCTGGTCGGCGGCATGTCGCGCATGCCCGCGGTCGGGGCTCGCGTCAAGAAGCTGTTCGGCAAGGAGCCGCACCGCGGCGTCAACCCCGACGAGGTCGTCGCGATGGGTGCCGGCATCCAGGGCGGCGTGCTCAAGGGCGAGGTCAAGGACATCCTGCTGCTCGACGTGACCCCGCTGTCGCTCGGCATCGAGACCCTGGGCGGCGTCAACACCAAGCTGATCGAGAAGAACACCACCATCCCGACCAAGAAGAGCCAGGTGTTCTCGACCGCCTCGGACAACCAGACCGCGGTGACCATCCGCGTCTTCCAGGGCGAGCGCGAGATGGCGGTGGACAACAAGCTGCTCGGCCAGTTCGATCTGGTCGGGATCCCGCCCGCGCCGCGCGGCATGCCGCAGGTCGAGGTCGCGTTCGACATCGACGCCAACGGCATCGTGCACGTGGGCGCCAAGGACCTCGGCACCGGCAAGGAGCAGTCGATCCGCATCACCGCGTCCTCGGGCCTCTCCGACCAGGAGATCAAGGAGATGGTGCGCGAGGCAGAAACGCACGCCGACGAGGACAAGAAGCGCCGCGAGACCATCGAGGCGCGCAACCAGCTCGACTCGCTGGTCTATCAGACCGAGAAGTCGTTCGCGGAGCACGGCGCCGCCGTCGACGCCGCGGCGAAGCTGCAGGTCGAGACCGCGATCGCGGACGCGAAGAAGGTCATCGAGGACACCAACGCCGACGCGGAGGCGCTACGGCGCGCCAGCAACGAGCTCAGCAAGTCCTCCCACAAGCTGGCGGAAGCGATGTACTCCAAGGCAGCACAATCCCAGGACGGCGCATCAGGCGACGGCGGACCGTCGGCCGGTGCTGCCGGCGAGTCGCCGCGCAAGGACGACGTGGTCGACGCCGACTTCGAGGAAGTCAAAGGCGGCTGACCCGAGCCGAGTGCGCACGGGCCGCGTGACGGGAGAGCCCGCGCGCGGCCCGCGCGAGCTTCGCCCCCTTGCGTACCCCGTTCAAGTGACCGACAATCCCGCCCGGACCCCGAGCCGTGTCAGCTAAACGCGACTTCTACGAGATCCTCGAGATCGATCGCTCCGCCGACGAGGATGCGATCAAGAAAGCTTTCCGCAAGCTCGCGCTGAAGCACCATCCGGATCGGAATCCGGGCGACAAGCTGGCGGAGGCCAAGTTCCGCGAGTGCTCGGAGGCCTACCAGGTCCTCTCCGACGCGACCCAGCGCGCACGCTACGACCGCTTCGGACATGCCGCCTTCGAAGGCGGCAACGCCGGCTTCGACTTCACCGCGAGCGGCTTCGAGGACATCTTCGGCGACCTGTTCGGCGAGCTCTTCGGTGGCGGCGGCGGAAAGGCCCGCGGCCGGCGGCGGCGCGGCGAGGACCTCAGCTATACGCTGACGGTCACCTTCGAAGAGGCCGCGTTCGGCTGCGACAAGGAGATCTCGGTGCCGCGCGCCGTGCAGTGCACCGAGTGCACCGGCACCGGCGGCAAGGGCGGTGCGGCGCCGACCAAGTGCCCGACGTGCCGCGGCGCCGGCCAGGTGCGCTTCCAGCAGGGTTTCTTCTCGATCGCCAAGACCTGCGGCCAGTGCAGCGGACGCGGCCACGTGATCAAGGATCCGTGCGCGAAGTGCGGCGGCGCGGGGCGCGTGCGCCAGGAGTACACGCTGCAGGTGAAGATCCCCGCCGGCGTCGACACCAGCACCCGCCTGAAGCTGCGCGGCGAGGGCGAGTCGGGGGGCGCCGGGGCCGGCGACCTGTTCGTGGTGATCAACGTCGAGGAGCACGAGCTGTTCCGTCGCGACGGCAACGACGTCATCTGCGACGTGCGCATCGGCTTTCCGCAGGCTTCGCTCGGCGCGGAGATCGAGGTGCCCACCCTCGAGGGGCCGGTCAAGCTGAAGGTCAAGGAAGGGACGCAGTCGGGCAGCGTCTTCCGGCTGCGCGGCAAGGGCGTCCCGGATCTGCACGGCTACGGACGCGGCGATCAGCTCACGCGGGTGTTCGTCGAGACGCCACGCAAGCTCAACCAGCGGCAGCGAGAGCTGCTCGAGGAGTTCGCCCAGATCGCTGGCGAGGAAGTGCACGCGTCGCGAGGCTTCTTCGACAAGGTCCGGGAGAAGTTTGCCTGACGGCCGCACGCTGCGCGAGGTCGGCGAGCACCCCTTCCTGCGAGCGCTCTGCCGGAGGATCGGCGCGCGTGCCGGGCAGATGCGGGCAGGCAGCGACGGCGTCACGCGCCGCATCCTGGTGCCACCGGGCGACGACTGCGCGGTCCTGGCACCGATCGACGCCCCGCTCGCGGTGACCACCGACGCCCTGGTCGAAGGCGTGCACTTCCGCAGCGCGTGGCTGCGGCCCGCGGAGATCGGCCGGCGTGCGATCACGTCGAACCTGAGCGACCTCGCCGCCATGGGTGCGACGCCGGCCTGGATCCTGGTCGCCGTCGCGGCGCCGCCGGATCTCCCCGCCGACACGCTCGACGAGATCCTCGACGCCTGTGCCGCGGCGAGCGAAGAAGCCGGCGCGGCGATGGTCGGCGGCAACCTGACGGCGGCGCCGCTGCTCAGCGTCACCGTGACCGCGATCGGCGCCGTCACCGGACCCTGCTTGACGCGGGCTGGAGCAGAGCCCGGCGACCATCTGGTGGTCACCGGCACCCTGGGCGGTGCTGCCGCCGCGGTCGCAGCGTGGGACGCGGGCCGTGAGCCCGCCCCCGAGCTGCGCGCACGCTTCGCCAACCCCGAGGCCCGGATCGCTGCCGGGCTCGCCTTCGCGCGCGCGGGCGCGCACGCCGCGATCGACGTCAGTGACGGATTGATGGCGGATCTCGGCCACCTGTGCGCGGCGAGCGCGATCGGCGCAATCGTCGACCGCGAGCGCCTGCCGCGCCTGCCCGCGGTCGCCGCCCGCGACGCAGCGGGAGCGGATTTCGCCGCCTGCGGTGGCGAGGACTACGAGCTGCTGGTCGCCTGTCCGGACGCGCTGGTCGCGCGCCTGGACGACATCGCCCGCTCGGCGCAGGTGCCCCTCGCCGTGATCGGACGCTGCGTCGATGCGGCGCACGGCGTGGTGCTGCGCGACGCGAGCGGCGCGCCACACCGCTCGGCGGCAGCGGGCTTCGATCACTTCGCGGGTCACGCGTGAGCCCGGAGCAGCTACGCGAGATCCTCGCCCGCGTGGCGAGCGGCGATCTCGCTCCCGACCGCGCGCTCGACGCCATCAAGCACCTGCCGTTCGACGATCTCGGCTTCGCGCGGGTCGACCACCACCGCCAGCTCCGCGTCGGCTTCCCGGAGGTGATCTTCGGCCAGGGCAAATCCGCCGAGCAGATCACCGCCATCGCCGAACGTCTGCACGGTGCCGGCCAGAACGTTCTGATCACCCGGCTCGACGCGGCGACCGCAGCCGGTGTGCGCGAGCGCCTGCCGCAGATCGACTACGACGCCGTCTCGCGCACGGCGACGTGGGCGGTCGAGCGTGGTCCGGTCGAGACCCGCGGCACGGTGCTGGTCGTTGCCGCGGGCACGACGGACATCCCGGTCGCCGAGGAAGCGGTGCGCACCCTCGAGGCGCTCGGCAATCCCGTCGAGCGACTGTACGACGTCGGCATCTCCGGCCTGCACCGCCTGCTCGCGAGCAAGGAGCAGCTCGTGCGCGCGTCTGTGCTGATCGTGGTCGCGGGCATGGAGGGCGCGCTGCCGAGCGTGGTCGCCGGCCTCGTCGACCGTCCGGTGATCGCCGTGCCGACCAGCATCGGCTACGGCGCCTCGTTCGGCGGGCTGGCCGCACTGCTGGCCATGCTCAACTCGTGCGCGGCGGGCTTGACCGTGGTCAACATCGACAACGGCTTCGGTGCCGCCGTCGCCGCGGCATCGATCAACCGCCCCTGACCGAACGTCTCAGCGATCGTCGTCGTAGCGATCGTCACCGCAGCAGAACGGCCCCGTCCTTCCGGCGCAGCAGCGGTCGCGGGGCGAGCAGCACACTGTGGCGCCCTGTTGGCTGCAGGTCAGCTCGCCCGCGCGGCACGTGGCGGACCAGCCGTCGTCGTCACGGTGGCGCGCCTGGCGAGGATCCTTGCCGCCCCAGGTATCCGGGTTGTCGCGGTAGTCGTAGCTGGGATCGACGATCTCGCGCACGATGTCGACTGGACCGGGCGGCGGAGTACCTGCCGCGCAGGCGAGGAAAACCACCGGCAAGCCGAGCAGTAACGCTCGTCCCAGCCATCTTCGGACTTCAGTGGAGCGCACCGCGAACTCCTCCTTCTCTCCATGCCGCCGCCCGGCGGACGGGCTGGGCTTGTGTGCCGCGCTCGAGAAGCGCGAGCAGCGCTCTCTCGCAGCGCCGCAGCGCGGTCGTGTCGGCGCTCGACACCAGCCGATCGGCAGACGCGTCGGACGAGACGTAGCGAAATCCCCTGCGGTGGGTGCCGAGTCTGCGGATGCCGGCCTGCTGTATGCGGTTCACGATGGTCATGGTGTGCCGCCGTCGCGGCAGGAATCGGGCCGCCCACCGGAAGCGCAAATCCGCGCGGCGTCACGGAGCGGCAGGGTGCAAGGCGTACATCGCTCTGCACGTTCTTCCGCGCCCGCAAGGCCACCACCGGTGCCCGCGCTCAACGGGCAGTACCGGCGTTCTCCAGGTGATCGCGCGGGATGGTGTACTCGGAATCCTCGAAGTCTTCGCCGATCGGCATTGCAATCATTGCCATGGAACCCCTCCTGGACGGCGCTGCGCCGCCCGCACACCGCTCATCAGCAACAGCCGTGCCTCGGTGCGAAGGGAGTGTCCCGGTGACCTGCGGAAGCTGCGCGCTCAGTAGATGCCGAGCGCGAGGCCGGCGGCGACGGTCTCGCCGAGTTCCTCGCAACGCGCGAGGTCGTCGTCGCCAACCTCGCCGCGCACCACCAGCGGCTCGGCGATCCGGCGCAGCGGATAGCCGCGTACGATCCGCTCGACGGCGCTGACGGCACCCGTGCCGTCGTTGCCCGCCTTGACGAACAGCGCGTAGGGGAGCTGGTTCACCTTGCCCTGCGCCGGATAGAAGGTCCGGTCGAAGAAGTCCTTCAGCGCGCCCGACATGTAGCCGAAGTTCTCCGGCGTCCCGAACAGCACGGCCTGCGCCCACATCAGGTCGTCGAGACCCGCGTCCAGCGCGCGCACGGCGCGCAGCTCGACCTCCTCGACCCGGCGCGCACCGCGCACGACAGCGTCGGCCATGCGCTCGACGCTACCGCCCTGCGAGTGGAAGACGACCAGAAGCCGCCGCTGCTCCATGACCGGAGACTATGCCACGGCGCGGCCGCGGCCGCAGGCCGGCACGCGGCCGCTTCAGCGGAGCTGGGCCACCAGCTTGCCGTTGCGTGCGGTGCCCCGCTGCGCGGGACCGGCAACGTTGTACGCGATCGAGGACGCGGGCAGCTCGGACCCCCAGCAGCGGCCGGTGCTGGTCTCCTGCAGCTGGACGACGAATCCGTCCGGAGCGAGCAGCGGCAGGTAGGGCGCGTCGAGCAGCGATCCCGCACCATGCAGCTGGATGCGCGGGGTGCCGTTCGCCGCGGTGAGCCGCAGGCTGGTCAGCGCGCCATTCGGGTCGATGAGCTTGTAGCCACCCCCGACGGGCTGCCAGCAGGGGCGCGTGCCGCCGCCGCACGCCGGCCCCTCGGCGGCCGCGACGTCGAGCGCCAGTGATCTCGCATACACGCAGAGCTGGTAGTTCGCTCCCGCCGCCGGATCCGGGAACACGGGGGCCGACCCGTCGCCCGTCCAGTCCTGCGCGAACACGTCGGCGTGCTGATTCTGATCGCCCACGACGAGGTTGGTCGCGGTGCTGCGGTAGGCGAGCACGCGCGCATCGGCGGAGAGTACCGGCTCGACGCTGCACGAGTCGGACTCCCAGCCGTCGGGCTCGACCGAGACGCGACGCAGGCGCCGGCCCTGCACGTCGAAGAGATAGATCTGGTCGCCGTGGTAGAGGTTCGCCGGCAGGAGCTGCAGCGAGCGGCTCGAGAACGCGACGAAGCGGCCGTCGCCCGCGATGCGGCCGATCGGGATACCGTCGCGCCGGCACGGAAACGCGAGCCCGTCGCGGCCGCAGTCGGTTTCCATCACGTCGGACGGGCTCGCGAGAATCGTATGCCCGGCAACCCGATCGCGAACGAAGACGTTCCAGCGCGTCGCCGGGCTCGGCAGGACCAGGTTCCACGCCTCGCTCACGAACGCGACGTAGCGACCGTCATCCGAGATGCTCGGGGCGTAGCTGTCCTCCTGCGGTGAATACGGGGGATCGTCGTGATCCTTCAGGCTCACCGCCTCGGTGATCCCGGCATCGAGATCGCGCACGAACACCGTCGATGCACCAGTGACCAGCGGCGGCAAGGGCACGCCGGTCTCGCGGAGGTTGAACGCGCGGCTCTCGAACGCCACATAGCGGCCGTTGCGCGAGATGACCGGCTGCAGGCTCGAGCCGTTGGCGTCACCGCCGTCGGCGGACTTGCTGATGCGCTTCAGCTTGTTCTTGACGACGTCGAAGAGGAACACGTCGTACAGTCCATTGCCGTCGGCGCCCACCAGGTTCGTCGCCCCGCTGTAGAACACGATGCGCCCTCCGTCTCCCGAGATCGACGGACACCCGCTGTCGCCGTCCGGATCACCACCGCCGGGCGTGCGGCTGATCCGCGTCGTCGTGCCGTCCTGCCGATCGTGCAGGTGGACGTCCCAGCGTGGCTTCCCGAGGTTCGCGCCGCCGGGATAGAGGTTCCACGCACGGCTGAGAAAGGCGACGTAGCGTCCGTCCGCGGATAGCGCCGGGCAACCACTGTCGTCGCGTGCCTCCATGCCGTTCCAGGCAATGCTGACGCGCTCCACCACGCCCGTCTGGCGGTCGCGCACGAAGACGTCGGTGTCCTGGTTGGTGTCGTTCGGCACCAGATCGGCCGCGTCGCTCTGGAAGCCGACGAAGCGGCCGTCAGCCGACAGCGCGGGCGCCCCCGACTCGCCGAGCGCTTCACCGCCGAGCGAATCGACGCTCTCGCGCGTGACGCGGCCCGGCGTCTGGGCGGCGGCGGTCTGCGCGAGGACGACCAGCGCAACGACGATCAGCGCGGCGACAATGACGGTCTTCATGGCTTCGTGTTGCAGCTTCATCTCACCTGCCTCCGGGCAACGGTCTCTCGGAACGCCGACAGCGCCACCAGGGCGAGCGCCGCCGCGGCGCTTCCACAACCGATTCTCATGCGATCTCCTAGAGCGACTTGACGAAGGTGACGAGCGCATCGCGATCGGGCTTGGCGAGGCCGCGGAAGCGGTCGCGCGCACGCGCCGCCTCTCCCTCGTGCAAGGCGATCGCTTCCTCGAGCGTCGGCGCGCGGCCGTCGTGCAGATACGGCGCGCTGTGCGTGGCACCCCAGAGCGGGGCGGTACGGAACTCGCCACCGGCGGCGTCGGCCGCGACCACGCCGTCGGCGAGGTTCGGACCCATGTCGTGCAGTAGAAAGTCGGAGTAGGCGCGGACGTCCTGCTCGGCGAGCGGTGCGTACGCGCTCGCTCCGGTGCGCAGCGACTCGACGTGGCAGCCGGCGCAGCCGACGTCGCGGAACAGCTTCGTGCCGTGCGCATCCTGTGCTCCCGCAGCGGCGGCGGGGAGCGGCGGCAGGAGACGCACGAACTCGATCAGCGCGGCCAGGTGCCGGCCGTCGTCCTCCGGGTCCGCGATGCGATCACAGGGCGTGTCCTTGCCCTCGCGCCGCACCTCGTGCGGTCGCGTCGGGTTGGTGATGCCGACCTCGTCGAGCAGAGACTTGGCCGCGAAGTCTTCGATGGTCGGCTGCTCGGCCTTCCAGCCGAAGCGTCCGAGCTTGCCGCCGGGACGGTTCGCGCGCCCGGAGATGCCGTCACCGTCGCGATCGTCGGGATCGGCCAGCGCAAGGATGGCCTGGTCGGGGATCGCCGCCACCAGGCCGAGTCCGTACAGCGGCGGGGTCTCGCGCCGCGTGTGCAGCGAGTCGACCGGCACCGGCTCGTTGGGCACCGAGCAGCCCGGCGTGCGGATGCCCTGCGCCTGGATGAGCGGCCCGCCCTTCTCCTCCAGCGGATCGTACGGACCACCGCCGGCCCGGGCGATCATGGTCACGACGCGCGCGCTCGAGCCGCCCGCGGTCGGGCTGCTGTGGCACTCGGCGCAGCTCGCGCCGTTGAACACCGGTCCGAGACCGGACTCCGGCGTCTCGATGCGCGTGAAGGCGAGGATCGCGTCGCGGAAAGACTGCTCTTGCGCCGGCGCCAAGCCGATCGGCATGGCGACGCCGCAGGTCGCGATGCCGTCCTGGTCGGGATCGGCGAAGTGCGGGCAGCGGTCGCAGGCGTCGCCCACGCCGTCGAGATCGGAATCCTGCTGGTCGGGGTTCGCCTGCTTGGCGCAGTTGTCCGCCGGGCACGATCCACCGGCGGCGCCGAAGCCGTCGCCGTCGGCGTCGAGGCAGCCGTCGCAGGCGTCGCCGGTGCCGTCGGCGTCCGCGTCGCGCTGGCCCGGGTCGGTGGTCAGCGGACAGGCGTCGCAGCCGTCACCGACGCCGTCCTTGTCCGCGTCGGCCTGGTCCGGATTCCAGGCGGCCGGGCAGTTGTCGAGCGTGCAGGTGCTGGCCGGGAAGCCCGAGTCACCGAAGCCGTCACCGTCGCGGTCGGTGCACGGGTCGGAGACGTTGGCGACCTGGTCCGCGTCGTAGTCGCCGTCGACCTCGATCAGCTCGAGCACGTTGTTGGTCGGCTCGACCGTTGCGTAAGGCTTCGCGCTGAACGGCTTGCAGCCGTGCGTGAGCACGCCGCGCGCGCGGTTGTCGTGCGCGCCGTGGAAGCGGAAGCAGAACTTCGAGCCCGAGATCGAGCCGCCCACGACCTCGTTGTCGTGCGGCACGCGCACCCAGCCGGGATCGTGCGCGTAGCCTTCGTTGGTATAGCCCTCGAAGATGAAGGCCGAGCCGTCGAGCACGTTGCGCGCGAACAGGTTCTCCGACGACTCGCCGCGCACGTGGACGATCGAGCCACGAATGGTGTTGTCGAGGTACTGCGCCTTGCTGGTGTGCTTGTGGTAGATCGCCGACGTTCCGGCGTTCTCGATGGTGTTGCGCGCGATCACACAATCGGTGCACCAGAGGACGTAGAGGCCTTCCTGACCGTTGCGGATGATCTGGTTCTCGAGCACCTGCGCGCGCACGCTGCCCGAGCCGACGTGGATGCCGTCCTGCTCGCTGGCGGTGACGTGGTTGCGCTCGAGACGGTGGTCGATCGCCTGGCCGCTGTCGGTGTTGCCGGCGACCTCGATGCCGATGGTGTTCTTCTCGACCCGGTTGCCCTCGAGCTTGACGCGCTGGCCGCCGCGCAGACGGATTCCGCGCTTGAAGCCGCTCACGGTGCAGTTGCGCACTGTCGCGTCGTTCACGTCGTCGATGCGGACGCCGTAGGTCGACTCCTCGGTGGTGCCCTTGCCACGGATCGCATGCCCGTCGCAGTCGAGGACGGCACCGGACGTCATGCGCAGCCCGACGGGCCCGCAATCGGTCAGGTCGCGGCGAGCTTCGCGGTGCCGCGCACGGTCGCGTTGCATTGGCACGCGACGCCGTTGCCGCACACCTTGGACTTGCCGGATTCGCCGGCTTCGTCCTGCGCGGCGAGCACGGATGCCGCCGGCACGAGAAGGATGCAGAGCAGGAGTGCTGCGAGAAATTGGTCCACCGTTGGCCTCATCGTCGAAACTGCCGTCGAGCATTGTCCGCTGGGCGCTTCGGGCGAGAGAGGCAGAGGACGACGGTGGTAGGTCGCCCCAACGGGAGCCTCACCGTGGTAGCGGCGCCGTCACGGGCTGCGCAAGAGAGAAATTTCGCCGCCGCGCGATTTCTTGCCGGGCGCGGCTGCGAAGCCTATCGGGCTGCCTATCGGGCCCCGCCTCAGGCCGCCGCGGCCAGTGTCTCGCGACCGCGCCTGCGCCGGCCGGCGATGCGCACCAGCAGCGCCAGCACGCAGAGCAGCGCAAACGCCGCGAAGAAGTCGCGCGAGCGCGCCAGGCGGCCGACATAGGTGAAGGTGAAGATGAACCACAGATAGTAGACCCCGAAGGCGTGCAGCCGCCGCCAGCGCCGGGCGCCGAGGCGCCGCACCGCGCCGTCGGTCGAGGTCAGCGCGAGCGCGTACAGGGCGACGAACGCGCCGCCTCCGGCGACCAGGGTGACTGGATCCGGCGACTCGCCGCGCACCACCGAGTAGGTCGCGAGGGCGACCAGGTGCACCGTGAACATGGTCGCGAAGGACAGGCCGAGCGCGCGGCGGTGCCGCACCAGCCAGCGCGGCAGCGGCCCCGGTGCGAGCCGCTGCCAGGCGCTCGCGACGAAGACCAGGACGAAGACCGGGAACGCGACCCGCGCCGTGTAGCGCGCCGCGAGTAGCCACGAAGCAGCGCGGTCCTCGCCCCACGCGATGCCGAGTGCGCTGGCGGCGGCCGCAACGGCCGCCGCCAGCGCACAGAAGACGAGGATCTCGCGCGTCCGGTCACCCATGCGGGGAGAATCTACGCGACGCGCGACGCCACGGAACGAGCCGCGTTTGTCCACTCGTGGAGAGCGCCTCCCGCGTGGCGCGCGCTCACTTCATCGCGCACTTGCCTTCCTTCCAGCCCGACTTCATCTTGCCCGCCTCTTCCGCCTCGGACTTCTTCAACGCGTCTTCGTACTTGGTCTTCTCGTCGTACTTTGGTGCTGCCGGCTGCTTCGCGAGGCACGCCTTCTCGGTCATCTCCATGCAGGCCTCGCCCGCGGCGCCGGCCATGCAGCAGCAGCCTGCGGGCTCCGCCACGGCACGTGCGGGCTTCGCTGCACCGAGCACCAGGACCGCGGCCGCGGCCAGTGCGAACGTCGACATTCTCGAGTTGTTCATCATCCGTCCCTCCTGTGCCGCTCTACGGCGAGCCGGGAAGCACTGTCAACGCGTCAGCCGATCATCGGCATGAACAGCACCGCGAAGCCGAGAAAGGCGCCGAAGCCGACGATGTCGGTCACCGTGGTGAGGAAGATCGAGGCTGACTGCGCCGGATCGCGGCCGAGCGCGCGCAGCAGCAGCGGAATCCCCGCCCCGGCGAGGCCGGCCGCGGCCATGTTGACCACCATGGCGAGCGCGATCACCAGCACCAGCCCGATGCGGCCGTCCCACAGGAACACGGCGAAGCCGGTGACGACCGCCACCGAGACGCCGTTGAACAACGCAGCGAGGACCTCCTTCACCATCACGCGGCGCGACGTGCCCGGTCCGAGCTCGCGCAGCGCGATGCCGCGGATCACCACCGCGAGCGACTGTGCACCGGTGTTGCCGCCCTGCCCCGCGACGATCGGCAGCAGCACCGCGAGCGCCGTGACACGCTCGATCACGCCCTCGAACAAGCCGATCACCGCCGAAGCCATGAACGCCGTCGCCAGGTTGACCAGCAGCCACGGCAGACGCTTCTTGATGACGACCGGGACGGGCGACAGCGCACGCTCGTCCTCGCCGGCGCCGGAGAGCTTCTGCAGGTCGCCGAAGGCCTCCTCCTGTACCGCCTCGAGCACCTCGTCGTGCTTGACGATGCCGAGCAGGCGTCCGTCCTGATCGACGACCGGCAGCGCGATGAAGCGCCGGTCGCGCATCAGCGCCGCGAGCTCCTCGCGGTCCATCGTCGCGGGCACGGTCACGACGTCGCGGTGCACCAGCCCGGAGATCGGGTCGCGCGGCGCGCCGAGCAGCAGCTCGCGCATGTTGAGCACGCCCGCGAGCCGCCCCTCGCGATCGGTGACGTACAGGTAATAAAGCGTCTGGCGCGGCGCGCGCCTGATCGCCTGGATCGCGTCGCCCACCGTCAGGTCGATCGCGATCGACGTCACGTGCGGCTCCATCATGCCGCCAGCGGTGTCGGACGGATACTCCAGCAGGCTCCGGATCTCGCGCGCGCGACGCTCCGGCAGACCGGCCAGCGTCGCCGAGCGCAGCGACTCCTCGACGTGGTGCAGGATCGCCGCGGCATGGCGCGGCGGCAGGTGGTCCAGGAGATCGCGCGTCCCCTGCGGTCCGATCTCGCCCAGGATCGCGCCGGCGGGCTCGGGTGCGAGCCGCTCCAGGACCGCGCCGACCGAGCGCGCCGGCAGGCGGCGCAGGATGGCTCCTGCTTCCGAGGGGGCCACGCCCTCGAGCGAGCGCGCTGCGTCCTCCGGATGCTGCATGACGAAGGAGCGCACCAGCGACTCGAGGGCTTGCGTTGCCAAATCTCCTCCTTCGTCGGCGTTTCGCGGTGCGCGTCAAGCGCCGCCCGCGATGCCACCTTCTGCGAGCATGCCCGCCACCGCTACTGCGAGCGCGTGATGACCGTCGCGGTTCAAATGGACGTCCTGGGTGTAGAACAGCCGCGTGACGTCGGGCGACGCACTGCGCAGCGCCGCCATCCCGTCGACCACCGGCAGCCCGGCGGCCGCCGCTCGGGTCAGCATGTCCGCATAGACCGGCACCGCGCCGGGATCGAGCTGCTCCTTGCACGGCATGAACAGCGCCACGATCCGGTGTCCGGATTCGGTCGCCGAGCGCTGCAGCGCTTCGAGCTGTAGCGCGATCTTGTCACGCGTCCAGGCGCGCAGCGATTCGCGCGAACCGCCCGGGCGCTGAAAGAAGAAGTCGCGTGCCGGCAGGCGTCGCAGTCCTTGCTGGAAGAGCGCCGAGCGCGCGAGCCACGCGGGCAGGTTCTCGGTGAGCAGCCCTTGCAGATAGAAGCCGGTCTTCCACGCCGGCAGCGCCTCGAGCCTGCCGTCGCGCAGCGCGTACAGCGGCCACAGCCAGCCCTCCTCGACGTCGGAGCACGAGATGCCAGCCAGGATGACATCTGCATCGGTCTGCTGCTCGCGTTCCGCGGCGGCCCGGAACGACTGGTCGAAGCTGTAGCCAGGAACTCCGGCATTGAGCACCATCGTCGGATCGCCGCGCGCCCGCAGCAGATCTTCCACGATCCGCGGATAGGCCTCGCTCGCCTGCACGCCCGCGCCGTAGGTGAACGAGTCGCCGAGCGCGAGCAGGCGACGCTCGCCGGGGCGCCGCGGCGGGATCTCGCGCTCGCGCATGCCGAGCGAGTTGGTGAAGCGGTGCTCGCGGAACTCGCTGGTCTCGACCTCGTACGAGACGCCGGGCTGGAGGCGCCAGATGAGATCCGGGTCGAGCCGCATCGACCGGCTCGACGGCGAGAAGTGCACTTGCCGGGGAGTTCGGACGGGGAACCAGCGCAGCAGGACCTCGGCAGCCGCGATCGGCAGCACCGCGAAGATGAGCAGGAGAGCCAGTGCGCGGGGCATCGGTCCGCGTCAGCTAGCACAGACCCGGCTCGCGGCGCAGCCGCGCGACCCGATTCCTCGACGCGACTCGCGCACCTCGCACCCAGTGCAGGTCGGTGCTAGCGTTTGCGACTCGTGTCGCGCAAGACGCCGGAAAAGCAGCACCTCACGACGGGCCGCACACGGCGCGCGCTCAAGGTCGGAACGCTCACCACGCAGGTCGGCGGCAACTACCTGCTGAACGCGATCAAGCGCCCGTTCCAGTCGGCCGACGAGAGCCGCAAGGGCATGCTCGACACGCACCTGCGCAACGCGATGCTGATCGTCGAGCGCTCGCAGGAGCTCAAGGGCACCTTCCTGAAGCTGATGCAGATGCTGAGCATGCGTAGCGACCTGCTGCCGCCCGACGTCCTGCAGGTGCTGTCGGTCGTGCAGTCGGAAGTGCCGCCGATGCCGTACGCGATGATCCGCAAGCAGATCATCGAGGAGTTCGGCAAGCCGCCCGAGGACCTGTACGCGGAGTTCGAGGAGCAGGCGTTCGCGGCGGCGTCGCTCGGGCAGGTGCACCGCGCGCGGCTGCACGACGGCGCGGACGTCGTCGTCAAGGTACAATATCCCGGGGTGGACGCCACGGTCGGGCAGGATCTGAAGAACGTCAAGGCGCTGCTGCAGACCTTCACCCTGATCGCGCGCGACGTGCTGCGCCAGAAGGTGGACGTCGACGGCGTGTATCAGGAGCTCGCCGCGCGCCTCGGCGAGGAGCTCGACTACGAGAACGAGGCGCGCAACACCGCGCGCTTCGTTGCCATGTTCGCCGACGACGACGAGATCGTGATCCCGCGCGTCTTCCCGCAGCTGGTCTCGCGCCGCGTGCTCACGATGAGCTTCGTCGACGGCTACAAGCTCGCCGACATGCTGAACACCGGCGTCGACCGGGAGCTGCGCGACTGGATCGCGGTCAAGTACTTCCGCACCTTGTGGCGGCAGATCTTCGAGTTCGGGACGCTGCACACCGATCCGCACCCCGGCAACTACCTGGTCACCTACCACCCGAAGCTGGCGATGCTCGACTTCGGCTCGATCCGCATCTTTCCCGAGCCGATCCGCGCGGGCTACCTGGCACTGGCGCGCGCCCTGGTCGGCCGCGATCGCGTCGGCGCGACCACCGCGTGCATCGCACTCGGCTTCATCGACGCCGGTGACGACCCGAAGCCGATGCTCGAGATGCTCGACCTGGTCTTCGACCCGATCTACGCCGACCGCGACTACGATCCGAGCAACTACAACTCGGTCGAGCGGGCGATGCAGATCGCCACCATCAGCCTCGAGAAGCGGGTCTTCAAGTCGCCCGGGCACAGCGTGTTCCTGATGCGCGCCCTGCTCGGGCTCGACTCCTACATCCAGCAGTTCGGCACCGTCGCCAACTTCCACCGCCTGTTCCTCGCCTGCGTGACCGAGGCCGAGCAGCGCACCGCGAAGCCCGCACGTCTCGCGGCGCACGCCGCGCGGCTGGGTTGATGGCGCTAGCCTACCTCGACGCCTTCGCCGGCATCAGCGGCGACATGACGATCGGGGCCTTTCTCGATCTCGGCATGCCGCTGGACGTCCTCGAGGCCGGCCTCGCCCCGCTCGGGGTCGCCGGCTACCGGCTCGAGGTCGGCAAGCGGGTGCGTTCCGGCATCGTCGCGACCAAGCTCACGGTGCACCTCGGCGAGCCCGTTCCCGGGGCACACGCACGGCACGCGCACGCCGGCCACGAGCACGCGCACGGCGAGCACCGCCACTACCGCGAGATCCGCGCGCTGCTCGAAGGCGCCGCGCTCGGTCCGCGCGTGCGCGAGCGCGCGCAACGCGTGTTCCGCGCGCTCGCGGTCGCCGAAGGCAAGATCCACGGCGTGCCGCCCGAGGATGTCGAGTTCCACGAGGTGGGCGCGATCGACGCGATCGTCGACGTGGTCGGCACAGCACTCTGCCTCGAGCACTTCGGCGTCGACGAGCTGCTGGTGTCACCGCTGCCGCTGGGCTCGGGCTTCGTGCGCTCGCAGCACGGCGTGATCCCGGTGCCACCGCCCGCGACGATCGAGCTGCTGGCCGGCTTCCCGGTGCGCCCGGAGGACGGCACGCACGAGCTGGTGACCCCGACCGGCGCTGCGATCGTCGCCGCGCTGGCGCAGCCCGGACGTCCGGGTGAGATCGTACCGCGCGCGGTCGGCTACGGCGCCGGCGAGCGCGAGCTGCACGACCGGCCCAACCTGCTGCGCATCGTTCTCGGCGAGCGCGCGGCGCCGCGCGCGCAGGCCGCCGGCGCACCGTTCGGCGGCGCCGGGCTCCTGCGCGACGAGATGGTGGTCCTCGAAGCCAGCATCGACGACATGAACCCGGAGCTGTTCGATGCCGCGGTCGAGGCGCTGTTCGCGGCCGGTGCGCGCGACGTGACGCTCGCGCCGCTGGCGATGAAGAAGGGCCGGCCCGGCACCCTGCTGCAGGTGATCGCCGAACCGCACCTGCGCGAGAGCGTGGCGGCGGTGATGCTGCGCGAGACCACGACGATCGGTGTGCGCTGGCACGCGGTCGAGCGCCTCGTGCTGCCGCGCGAGGAGCGCTCGGTCACGACCCGGCTGGGTGCGATCCGCGTCAAGGTCGCGACCCTGCCCGATGGCTCACAGCGCGTGGCGCCGGAGCACGACGACTGCAAACGCGTCGCGCGGGAGCACGGCCTGCCGCTCGCGACCGTCTATGCGGAAGCACAGCACGCAGCGCTCGCCGCTCTCACGCGCGCGTAGAATCGCCTTCCCGTCCCGGTCCCTCCTGGACCGAGCCTACAGCTCGCGCTCGAGCGGCAGCAGCACCAGGCGGCGGGAGCCGCTGACGCGCAGGATGCGCTCGCCGGTCGGGCGGAAACCGTGCCGGCCGAGCACCTCGAGCGCGCGCGCGTTGTCGTCGGCGACGCCGAGCCTGAGCCGCGCGCAGCCCTGCGCGCGCGCCCACTCGACCATCCAGCGGATCATCTCCGCGCCGTGCCCGTGGCCGCGCAGGTTCGGGTGCAGCAGCAGCAGACCCATCCAGGCGTGCTGCCGGCGCGGATAGTGGCGGTAGAGATCCAGCGCGCCGATCAGGTCGCGCCCGCGGTGCACGCCGATCAGGTACTTGTCGGTGATCGAGGCGGTCTCGGGGCGCAAGGTGAACAGCGTGTGCGCCTCGGAGCTGTTCACCGGGCCGCCGGTCATCAGGTGGTAGTAGTCGGCGCAGGACTCGCACAGCGCCTGCAGCGCCGGCAGCTGGTCGAGGCCCAGCGGCTCGAAGCGCAGCGCGCCGTCGCCGCTGCCGATCTCGGCCTGCAGCGCGCCCCGGAGCTGCGTCGCCAGCGCACGGAAGTCCTCATCGGGCAGGTGCACCGGGGCGACGTCGAAGAGCGGCAGCGGCCCGCCGGGCGCACCGTCGTCGGCGTAGCGCGGTACGACGTGGCAGTGCAGGTGCGGGATCAGGTTGCCGAGCAGCTGGTAGTTGACCTTGATCGGCGCGCAGCTCCGCTGCAGCGCGCGTGCGGTCGCCAGGACGTCCTCGAAGAAGGAGCGCGACTCGGCGGGCGGCAGGTCGAACGGCTCGACGACGTGCCGCCCCGCGACCACCACGCAGTAGCCGCGCGCCCGCTGGTTGCGCGACAGGCGAACCAGCGAGCTGGTGGTGCGCACCAGCGTGACGCCGTGCTCGTCCTGGTCGTGCGTCAAGGCGATCGCGGCGCAGAGCGGGCAGTCGTCGCCGCGGCAGAGCCGCTCCCAGGCCTCCCGATCGAGCCAGCCGCGCATCGCGGCGCGACTGTGCATGTCGGCGCCGGGCTCGTCAATGCAATGCAATGCAATGCAATGCAACACAACGGAGCAACACGACCGAGCGGCGCCGCACCCGCGGATCATTCGGAGCGCCCGCGCTGCCCGGCCTTTAGGCAATGCGCGGGCACCCGCGTGCCCCCTTCCCGAACCGCGCCGCGGCCCCCCGTTAGCCGCACCGCAAATCGAGTGCCGGTGCGCCTTTTTCCACGTCCGGAGGCACTTCCTCCTTTGCTGCAGTACCGGCACCGTGTTACCGATGGGACAAAAGTATGAACCCGCTCGTGCTGCTGTTTCTCGCCTCGGCGGTTTCTCTCTCGGCCTGCTCCTCCCTGAACCTGACGCGCGGCGCGAGCCCGTCGCAGCCGCCGGTATCGCGCAAGACCGCCGAGGCCCTCGGACTCACCCCGGACGACCGCGCCCTCGGACACTTCCTCAAGGGCGAGGTGGCGATGCGCAACGCCGATTACGACGTCGCCACGCGCGAGTTCGAGGCCGCCGTCGCGCTCGATCCGAACGAGCCCCGCCTGCGCGCCCGCCTGGCGAACCTCTACGTGCGCAAGGGTGACCTGTCGCGCGCCTACGAGCAGGCGAACGCCGCCGTCGCCGGCAGCCCCGACGACATCCAATCGCGCCTCCTCCTGGCCGGCACGCTCGCCGGCCTCGGCCGCGAGAGCGAGGCCGCGCAGGCCTACGGCGAGATCATCGAGCTCGATCCCGGGACGCCCGAGGCCTACCTCTTCCTGGCCGCGCTGAGCAGCAAGTCGGGCGACGACACCACCGCCACGGCCACCCTCGAGCGCCTCGTCGAGTCCAACCCCAACTCGGTGATGGGCTACTATTACCTGGGTCGCCTGCACGCCGGCGCCAGCCGGCTCGACCAGGCCGAGGCGATGTTCAACGAGGCGCTGAAGCGCAATCCGCGCTCGGCGCTGGTGATGACCGACCTGGCGCTGGTCGAGGAGATGAAGCAGCGCCCCGAGCGTGCGACCGCGCTCTACCGCAAGGCGCTCACCGTCGACCCCGAGAACGTCATCGCGCGCAACCGCCTGGGTTCGCTCCTGGTCGGGCAGAAGCGCCTCGACGAGGCGCTCGAAGAGTTCCGCGAGCTCGAGCGCATCGAGGCCGATCCGACCGAGACCCGGGTCAAGATCGGGCTCATCTACCTCGAGAAGGGCGACCTCGACCGTGCCGCGACGGAGCTGAGCCTGGTCCTCAGCACCGACCCGGACAACGCGCGCGTGCGCTACTACCTCGGCGTCGTCTACAGCGAGACCGGCGAGGTCCCACGCGCCAAGGAGAATCTCGAAGCGGTGCCGGCGAGCTCGGCGTTCTATGCCGACGCGCAGCTCCAGCTCGCCTATCTCGCGCAGAGCGAAGGCAACCTGAGCGCCGCCTCCGAGCACGCCAACGCGGCGCTCACGGCGCGCCCGGGCTCGACCAGCATCGTCGAGTTCCTGGTGTCGCTCGAGCGCGAGCGCAAGCAGCTGCCGTCGGCGATCGCGTTCGCGAAGCGCCTGGTCGAGGTCGATCCGGGCAACGATCGTTACCGCTTCACGCTCGGTGCGCTGTACAACGAGGCCGACGATCGCGAGGCGGCGCTCGAGCAGATGCGCAAGGCGATCGAGCTCAACCCGCAGAACGCGGCGGCGCTCAACTACCTCGGCTATTCGCTCGCCGAGGACGGTAACCACCTGGACGAAGCCGAGAACCTCGTCCGGCGCGCGCTCGCGATCGATCCGAGCGACGGCTTCTACGTCGACAGCCTGGGCTGGATCTACTACCAGCGCGGCGAGTACCGGCGCGCCGTCGAGGAGCTCGAGCGCGCGATCGAGCTGGTCGGCGACGATCCGACCATCACCGAGCACCTCGCCGACGCCTACACGCAGATCGGACGCGAGCTCGAAGCGCTGCGGCTCTACCGCGATGCGCTGCGCCGCACCGAAGACACCGCGCAGCGGGCGCGCCTCGAAGGCAAGGTCCGCGCGATGGAGCGGGCCGACAAGTCGAGCGCGCCGCGCCTGTGATGCGCAGCCGCCACCTGGCACTGCTCGCGGTGGTCGCGCTGCTCGCGAGCGGCTGTAGCGCGGCCCGGCCGGGCGGCACGGTCCTCGGCGGCGGCACCCTGAGCGACGCGTCGCCGCAAGCGCTCGGGCAGGTGATCGCGGCACGCCGCGCCGAGCTGCGCGGGCTCAGCGGGACCGGCAAGCTCCAGGTCTCGGTCGACGAGTGGCGCAACGGCGAGACCGTGCGCGATCGCCTGCGCGCCTCGCAGGCGATCCTGGTCGAGTCGCCGTCGTCGTTCCGGCTCGAGGCGCTGTCGCCGTTCGGCGTGACCTACGCGGTGGCGAGCGACGGCAGCGAGCTCGCCATCCTGATCCCCGGCGAGCGCGCCGTGTACCGCGGCGCCGCCACGGCGCCGACCATCGGCATGGCGACCGGCGTCGCGGCGAGCGCGGCGGAGGTCGCCGAGGTCCTGCTCGGGCTGCCCCCGGTGCCAGCGCTGTCGCTCGGCGGCGCCTGGGTCTCGAGCGGACGCGAAGCGGGCCTCGCGACCGGCGACGTACCGGGCGAGATCGAGCCCACCGTCCTGCTGCACGCGTACAGCGCGGAGGCACCGGGCGAAACCTTCGTGGTCGGCTTCGCGCGCCTGCCCGGCGACCCGTCGCCGGTGGTGGCAGTGCTTTTCGAGCGCATCTCGGCCGAGGGCGAGAAGCTGCTCGAAGCGCGCTTCGCCAACTTCCGCCAGATCGGCACGGTCGCGCTCGCGACCTCGATCACGGTGCGCACGCCGAGGGCCGAGGCGATCATGCAGTACGGCGACGTCACGTTGAACCCGACCGTCGAGCGCAACCGCTTCTCGCTCGTGACACCGTCGGGGATGCGCGAGTCACCGCTCCTGCCGCCGGCCGACGACCAGGGCTGACGCGCCCCTGCAGCCCGCTCTCCTCGTGCCGCGGCGGGCGATCCGCTAACACCGCTCGATGCAGGCTCGTCGCCGCCGGCTGCTCACCGTCGCCCTGATCGCCGTGCTCTGCGCCGGCGCGTGCGAGCGCGGCGAGTCCCGTCTGTCGCGGCGCGGCAGCACCGAGAGCCGCCTGGTCAACGCGATCCTCAGCGATCCGAAGACCTTCAATCCGATCCTGACCACCGACGCGACGTCGTCGGACGTCCTGCGACCGATCTTCCAGGGCATGGTCGAGACGGATCTGCTCACCACCCTGCCGAAGCCGTCGCTCGCCGAGCGCTGGGAGTGGAGCCCGGACGGCAAGGTCTGCACCTTCCACCTGCGCCGCGACGTGCGCTGGCACGACGGCAAGCCGTTCACCGCCGCCGACGTCGCGTTCACCTTCGCCGCGGTGTTCGACGAGAAGGTCCCCAACAGCGCGCGCTTCACGCTCACCGTCGCGGGCCAGCCGATCCGCCCCGAGGTGGTCGATCCGTACACGGTGCGCTTCGTGCTGCCGCAACCGTTCGCGCCGTTCCTGTCCGCGGTCGGGATCGGCATCCTGCCCGAGCACATCCTCGGCAAGGCGCTCGCCGACGGACGCTTCGCCGAGACCTGGGGCATCGACACACCGCCCGAGAAGCTGATCGGCACCGGGGCGTACAAGCTGCACCGCTACGAGTCGGCGCAGTACCTCGAGTACGCGCGCAACGAGGACTACTGGGAACGCGACGCCGCGGGCGCGAAGCTGCCCTACCTCGAGCGCCGCGTGACCCTGATCGTGCCCGAGCAGAATGCGGTCAGCCTGCGCTTCCTCGCCGGGCAGACGCACTACTACTCGCCGCGCCCCGAGGAGATCGCCGACCTGCAGGACCGCGCGGCGGCGCTCGGCATCGACGTGAAGGAGATCGGCGTCGACTCCGGGACTTTGTTCGTCACCTTCAACCGCAACCCACGGCGCTACACCGACGGCGACCCGCGCCTCGCCTGGTTCACCGACCGCCGCTTCCTGCTCGCGCTGGCGCACGCGGTCGACAAGCAGGGTATGATCGACACCATCTACTACGGCTTCGGCGAGCCGGCGGTGGCGTACATCTCGCCGGCCAACCCGGTGTTCCACGATCCGAGCCTGGAGGACTACCCCTACGATCTCGTGGAGGCAGGACGCCTGCTCGACGAGGCCGGCTACCGCGATCGGGACGGTGACGGCTGGCGCGAGGACGAGCACGGCAACCGCATCGAGTTCGGCCTGGTGACCAACGCCGGCAACCTGCTGCGCGAGCGCATGTGCTCGATCCTGCAGGACGACTGGACGCGGCTCGGGCTCAAGATCAACTACCGGCCGCAGACCTTCCAGTCGCTGATCGAGCGCCTCACCTCGACCTTCGACTGGGACGCGGTGATCATGGGCTTCACCGGCAGCTTCGATCCCAACAACGGCTCCAACCTGCTGCGCTCGAGCGGCAACCTGCACCTCTGGAACCCGTCGCAGAAGACACCGGCGACGCCCTGGGAAGCGGAGATCGACCGCCTGCTCGACGAGGGTGCCGCCGAGCTGGACGTCGAGAAGCGCCGCCAGTCCTACTTCCGCATCCAGCAGATCCTGCACCACGAGCTGCCGCTGCTCGAAACGGTGCGGCAGAAGGTCGCGGTCGCCTACAGCGACCGGCTGCGCGACTTCCAGCCCACGGTCTGGGGGCTGTACGAGCCGGACCGGATCCGCATCGCGGCCCCGGCCGCGCCGGGTCGCCTGGCCCCCTGACGCCGGCGGGCACGCGCTGACGGTGTGTCGGCGGCTGGCGCCGCCTCCTTCGCAGGCGGTCGCTGGGATGCTAACCGAGCGAGAATGCCGCGCATTCGCATCGTGCAGACCTCGGACGTGCACCTGCGTTCGGACCGCCCCGAGCGCCGCCGGGCGCTCGAGCTGGTGTTCGCCCAGGCGGTGGCACGCGCCGCGGACGCCGTCATCATCGCCGGCGACCTGTTCGACCGGGCGAGCGACGCGGTCGCCGAGCGCGCCGCGGTGCGCAAGATGGTCGAGGAGCTGGCGCCGCGCCCGGTGATCTTCGTGCCCGGCAACACCGACGCGGACGCCTACACCTCGAGCGCGGACTTCGGCGCCAACGCCCTGGTGCTGGCAAAGACGCCATACACGCGGGCCCGCGTCGCGGGCCTCGAGCTGGTCGGCGTGCCCTACCAGCAGGGACGTACCGTCGCCGAGTGCTTGACGGGCCTGTCCTGCGAGCCGCGCCACACCGTGCTGATCGCGCACGGCACGCTGACCGACGGCGCCGGAGCCGCGTTCGCCGGCGAGGGCGAGGACGGCGCCTACATGCCGATCTTCGTCCAGGATCTGAGCCGGCGCTGCTCCTACGCAGCACTCGGCCACCTGCACGCGGGCGAAAGCCTGGTGCGGCGCGAGAACGAGCGCCTGATCGCCTACGCCGGGTCGCCGGTCGCGACCAGCCGGCGCGAGCTCGGGCCACGCGGCATCCTGGTGGTCGACTTCGTGCCCGGCGTCGGCGTCCTCGCGCACGAGATGGTCGCGCTCGGCACGGCCTTCTACGAGCGCACCGAGGTGGTCTGCATGCCGGGCGCGGAGCAGGACGCCATCGAGCAGCTCGCCAAGCAGAGCGCGGCCTTGAAGGCGCCCGGCGTCCGCGTGCTGGCACGGCTGTCGGGTGTCTCCACCGAGTCCGAGGCGGCGCTGCGCGAGGCCGCCAATCGCGCCCTCGCCCGGGCCTGGGGCACACCGCTCGGCCTGGCTCCCGCCGCGGGTGGCGGCGACGAGACGAGCGCAGCCCCGATCCTCGAGCTTGCGGCGACCAGCCACCCGCAGCTCGCACAGATCGCCGTCGTGGCGGAGTTCGTCACCCGGCTGCAGGCGAGCGCGCGCAGCGCCGAGGTCAACGATCCGCGCACGCTCGAGGCGGCGCTGCGCCTCGGGCTGGGCGCCTTCGTCGAGGCATTGCCGTGAGCGTCCGCATCGAACGGCTGGCGATCCGCGACTTCGGCCCGCTGCGCGACCTGCTGCTCGAGCCGGCCGACGTCACCGTCGTCTACGGCCCGAACGAGGCTGGCAAGACGTCGTGCATCGACGCGCTGGTGCGGGCGCTGCGCGACCGCGTGCGCTCGGGCAACCGGAAGCTCATCGAGGGCTTCCGCGAGGGCCCGGGCTTCACCGGCGACATCGACCTCAAGCTCTCGCCCGAGGAAGGCGGCCCGCTGATCGAGCTGCTGCGCGAGCATCCCTCGCTGGCGCGCCTGTTCATCGTACGCGACGGCGACGCCTCGCTCGAGGGCGGACGCAACTGGTTGAACGCGATCCGCGGCCGCCTGATCGGCATCGATCTCGGCAAGGTCGGCGAGCACGTGCGCGTCGCCGCCGCGCTGTCGCCGACCGGCGCGCTGCGCGAAGCGAAGCAGGACGAGCGCCAGCGTCTCGCCGAGCGCCTGGCGCGCGTCGAGGCGTTCCTCGTCGATCTGCCCGCGATCGCACTCCTCACCGAGGACATGGACCGCACCCAGCGGCAGCGCCAGCAGACGCGCGAGCGCTGCGAGAAGCTGCGCGTTGCCGAGCGCCACGAGCGCTACCGCATCGCCTGCGAGGCAGCGCGGAGCTGGCGTGCGGCGAGCAGGGAGCTCGACGAGCTGGCCGGCTATGGCGACGAGGACCTCGGCTTCTGGCGCGAGGGCGTGTCCTCGGTGCGCGCCGCGGCCGCGGTCGCGAAGAGCGCCGAGCACGACACGCACCGCCTGCGCGACGAGCTCACCCTGATCTCCGAGGAAGTACGCAAGAAGGACCTTGCCGCCGAGCACGCGGTCTCGCTCGCCACCGAGTGCACGCGGCGCGACGTCGAGGCGACGGTCAACGGCGCGCGCATGATGCGCTCGGCGGCACGGCTGTGGTCCCTGTGGCGCACACCGCTCGCGGTCGTCGGCACCCTGCTGTCGCTGCTCGCGGTCGGCATCGGCATCGAGGCGCTGGCGCAGCAGGAGGATCCGGCACGAGGTGCGTCGCTCGGTCTCGCGGCCGGCGCTGCGGCCTTCGCCGGCCTGCTCTCGGGGGCACTCGCGATCTTCGCCACCAGCCGCATGCGCACCGCGGGCCAGGCCGAGGAGCGCGCGCTGGCGAGCTGCGGCTCGCTGCTGCGCCGTGCCAACACGCTCGACGAGTGCGCGGCACAGCTCGCGGCGATCACCAGCGGCGCCGACCGCGCGCAGATCGAGCGCACCGGGACGATGGAGCGCAAGCGCCAGGTCGAGGCCACGCTCGCTGCGTCGCAACGCATCGAGACCGAGCGCCTGCAGCGGCTCGACGAAGCGCAGCGGACGATCGCCGACGTGCGCGGCAGGGTCCGGCTGGCGAGCATCGACCAGCTCGAGGACAAGCTGCGCCAGCGCACCCGCGCCTCGTCGGCGCGCGAGCAGGCGCGCTCGACCTTGACCAGCCTGCTCGGCCAGATCGCCGACGGGGAGATCGAGCATCGCATCGAGGCCCTCGCGGTGTCCGATCCCGGCGTCGGCGCCGACCCGACAGAGCTGTTCGCGGCCGAGCAGCAGATCGAGCAGCTCGACACCCGCCTGATGCAGCTCAAGACCGAGCTCAGCGACCGCCGCGAGCGCACGCTGGCGACGATCGGCCTGTCGGACCTGAGCGCGGCCGAGGCCGAACGCGACCGGCTGGTCGCGGCAATCGCGTCGATCGACCGCGACGCGGCGGCTGGCCGACTATGCTTGACGGCGCTGCGCGACCTCGCCCAGGACATCGACCGGCCGCTGCGCGAGGCGCTCGGGGCCGGGCCCGGTGGTGCCGGCGCCTACCTCGCGCGCCTCACCTCGGGGCGCTACCGCTCGGTCGTCCTCGACAGCGACGGCAGGCTCGCGGTCGAGCGCAAGGACGGCAGCCGCTTCGGCAGCGACGCGCTCAGCCGTGGTGCGCGCGACCAGCTCGCGCTCGCGGTTCGCCTGGCGCTGGTGCGCCGCGTGCTCGGCGAGCCCGGCTTCCTGGTGCTCGACGACGCCTTCATGTCCTCGGACGCGACCCGTCGCGAGGCGCTCGCGCTGCAGCTCGCCGAGCTCGCCGAGGAAGGCTGGCAGATCATCTACTTCACCTTCGACGCGCTGCTGCGCGACCGCCTCGCCCAGCTGCACGCCAAGGTCGTCGACCTCGCGGCGCCGACCCGAATCCTAGAGGTAGTTTGAACGAGGAGACCCGTCTCCTCGGGTGATCGCCGAGCGGGGCACTGCCCCGCTCCTTCACGCGGCGGAGCCGCGCGAAGCTTCCTCACCCCGCTCGCTTCGCTCGGTAGCGCGCTACGCGCGCGGAGTCCGCGCTCATTCCATCGGTGCGATCAGGAAGAGCGGGGAGCCGTACTCGACCGGGGAGCCGTTCTCGGCGGTGATGCCGACGATCCGGCCGCCGACCTCGGCGTGGATCTCGTTCATCATCTTCATCGCCTCGATGATGCACAGGACCTGACCGGGCTGCACGACGTCACCGGTCGCGACGAACGGGTCGGCGTCGGGTGCGGACGAGCGGTAGAAGGTGCCGACCATGGGCGAGGTCACGACCGTGTTGCCTTCCGCGGCGCTCGCCAGGCGCTCACGCATCATGGTCGCGGAACCGCGCTCGTCGTACCCGGCGTCGGCGGCATTGCCACTGGCAAGCGCGAGGGCACCGCTGGAGTCGCCGTTCTCCGCGCTGCTCGCTTCGTCCGTATCGCGACGCTGCTTGCGCGCGGCACCGCGCACCAGGCGAACCTTGCCCGAGCGATCCTCGATCTCGAGCTCGGTGAGCCCGGCCTCGTCCATGAGGCGGATCAGCTTGCGGAGCTCTTCGACGTCCATGCCGGCGCGCGCTGCTCAGTGCTGCGCGGCGCCGCGCGCCGCCAGGTTGACCGCGGCCCGCAGGCCGAGCAGATAGCTGTCGACCCCGAAGCCGAGCACCTGGCCGGTCGCCACGCCGGCGATCAGCGAGCGGCGCCGGAAGCTCTCGCGCCGGTGGATGTTGCTCAGGTGGACCTCCACGACGGGGACGCCGGCAGCCGCCAGAGCGTCGCGCAGGGCGACGCTGGTGTGCGTGTAGCCGCCGGCATTGATCACGATGGCGCCGATGCGTCCGCGCACCGCCTGGATCCGGTCGATCAGCGCGCCCTCGTGATTCGACTGGAAGCTCTCGACGGCCACGCCGAGCTCGGGCGCGAGCGCGGCGAGCTGCTGATCGATCTCGGCGAGCGTGGTGCGCCCGTAGATCTCCGGCTCGCGCTCGCCGAGCAGGTTCAGGTTGGGCCCGTGCAGGACGAGGATCGACGACACGGGGCGCAAGGTAGCACGAAGACGGGCGGTTTGCCTCGCTGGGCACCCTGCCCTAGCCTGCCGGCCATGCCGATGCTGCGGAAGGTCCTCGGACTCAAGATCGTCGTCTCGCTGGTGCTCTGGGTGCTGCCCCTGCTGTTCCTGCCCGAGGGCCTGTTCCCCGAACTCGGCATCCCCACCTGGACCCCGGCGGCGACCATCTTCGTACGCCTGCTCGGTGCCGCCTACCTGGCGATCCTGGCGGTCGAGATCTGGAGCTTCCTCGCACCGCACGAGCGCGCCCCGGGCATCGTCACCGGGATCGTCTCGAGCTTCGGCGCGAGCATCATCCTGTGGCACTACGTGTTCTACGGCGAGCTCTACAACTGGGAGGTGCTCGGCAAGCTGGTGATCACGAGCTGGCTGGTGCTGCACGCCCTGTTCGCGATCGCGCTGTCGATCCTGGCCATGCCGCTGCTGCGCGGCACCGCGCCGGCGCCGCCCGCCGCATTGCACTGAAACGAGAAAGGGCGCCTGCCGCACGGCAAGCGCCCCTTCTTCTTCGAACGAGCTAGCTCATGGTGTCGGCGTCGGTGCCGGCGTCGGCAGGTTCATCACCGTCGCCGTGCCGACCCGTCCGCCCGAGTCCACGACCACGATCGTGAACGACCCGGCGACGGTCTTGGTGTAGGTGAAGGTGCCGCCCACGCTCGGCACCGTCGACGGCACCGCGGTGCCGCCGCTGGCGTTCACGGTGTAGGGCGCGATGCCGCCCGTGATCGCGAACACCTGTGACTGGCCGATCGCCAGCGAGGCGTTCGCCGGCACCACCACCGGCGGGGCCGGGGTCGGCGTCGGCGCCGGCGAGCTGGTCGGCGGCGGCGGCGGCTGGGGGGTCGGCGTAGGCGCCACCTGCGGACCGGGGAAGCCGATGCTGGCCGTCGTCTGCAACGTCGTCCCGGCGACGCTGACCCGCACCGTACCGGCGAGCTCCGCGATGGTCGCCGGGTAGATGAGGCAGGTGAGCGCCGTGCCGGGCTGCGGGTTGATCGCGAGGCCTGTACCGGCCGTATAGGGAGCCGTGTTGCACGGCGGCTGGCCGTTGGTGAAGCTCGGGCTCGCCACGGTCGCCGTGTTCGGCTGCACCGGACCCCAATCGACCTCGACGCCGTCCGCGACCGGGTTGCCGTTCGCGTCGGTCACCAGGGCCGACAGGATCGTGACGTAGGTACCGTCGTTGTTGTCGCCGAACGCGCCGAACTTGAACAGCGCGGCGGTCAAGCGAGCCGGCGGACCCGGCGGCTGGGTGCTCTGCGAGGTCACGCCGACCTGGCCGCTGCCCGATGCGTTGCCGGCCTGCGCCGAGATGGTCAGGAACTGCGGCGGGGTGCCGCCCGGCACCGTGAGAACGGTGACCGCCTGGCCCGCGCCGTCGCTGACCGAGGTGAAGTTCGACAGCGACGGCACCTGCGCCGTCGGCGTGCCGCTCTGACCACCGAGGGTGAACAGCACGTTCACCCCGGCGATCGGGTTCAGGTTCTGATCGAGCACCGTCGCGGTGATGTTCGAGGTGCCGCCACCGATGCCGTTGAGCGTCGGCGGGTTGGCCTGCACCACCACCGTGCTCGGGTTCTGCGGCGTCGCCGACGGGACCGGCGTGCCGCCGCCGCTCGGCGACGGCAGCGGTCCGACGGTGATCGTCGCGGTGGCGATCTGACCCGACTGATCAGTGCACACCACCGTGAAGCTGGTCTGGAGGATCACCGGGCCGGCGGTGAACGTGGTCGTGCCGCCGGTGTCGAGGATGGTGGTCGGCGTGAGCGTGCCGCCGCTCGGCGTGCAGACGTAGGGCGGAACGCCGCCGGTGAGCGCGAATACCTGGGTCTGACCGGTGACCAGCGTCGCCGTGTTCGGCAGGATGGTCAGCTCGGTGTAGGTGACGGTGACCGTCGCCGTGACCGTGTTGCCGGCACCGTCGACGATGCCGAAGGCGTGCACGCCCTCGAGCGCGCCGCCGCCGCGACCGGTCAGGGTGTAGCGGATCACCACCGGGAAGAAGCCGTCATCCAGCAGCTCGGCTGTGCCCAGGCTGCTCGACGCGTTCTGCAGCAGATAGGGCGGGTCCGGATCCTGGAACGGCTGGCCGCCAATCACCAGGAACTCGATCACCGTGCCCGCCCCGGGATCGATCACGTTGATCTCGGCCGGTAGCACCTGCAGGTCGCCGGAGATGAAGCCGACGTCGGTAAGGTTCAGGAAGATCAAGCTACCGAGGTTGAAGTTGCGCGGCGCGGTGGCCTGGATCGCCAGGCGACCCGGCGTGCCACCGGCTCGCACGGTCGTGAAGGCGCAGCCGTTGCCGTCGGTCGGCGTCGTGATCGTGGGGAAGGGGTTCAGCGCGTCGGGCGGCGACCCACCGACGAACGTGACGTCGGTGAACGACGCCTCGAAGGTGATCGGCACGCCGCCGATCGGATCACCGATCGGATCGAGCAGGCACGCGACCACCCCAACCTCGTCGGCGTTGTCGGCGTCGATGCTGGCGCGGTCGAGCCCGAGCGTCAGGGTGCCCGAGTTGCTCGTCGTCCCGGCGGCGTTGAGCACGAACGTTGGCGGCCGCGGCGCGGGACCGCCATCCGTGCCACCGCCGCCGCAATTGGTGAGCCCGGCCGCCATGGTGACGGCGAGCAACGCGACGAACTCAGAGACGAACTTCCTCATGACCTGCCTCCCCACGACAACCGCACCGCGCCCGGCCTGGCCGCGCGCAATCACTTCGTCAATCAACGACCGTGATCGAATAGCCGATCTGGTTGCTCTCGTAGTTGGTTCCCTGATCCGACTGCCCCGACGCGGTGATGAACACGTCCATCTGGTACGGAGTGGCCGGCAGGCGGTTCACGTTCTGGGCGAGGAACGTCATGGTGATCTCGGGCACGATCTGCTCGGTCAGGAGAAGGTACTGCAGACCATCCACGCCGCTCGACGTACAGCCTTCGCAGGTCGGCGGCGGCACCGTGATGCCGGCATTGATGACGTGCGTCGGCACCTGCACGGCGGCGCCCGCGACCTGATACTCGACGGTCACGAATTGCACGTTGATCGACTGGCTGACCAGGCTGTTCACCAGTGCCAGCTGGCCGCCGCACGGGTCGCCGACAGGGTCGTTGCGATTCGGATAGAAGAGCGTGCCGCTCAACGAGACCGTGCCGGCGGAGTCCGCGATGGCCGACTCGACCGTGAGCGGCTCCGTGCAGGTGATCCGGTCCGGCGTGATGTTGGTCAGCGACCGGAAAATCCCGGATGCGCGGAACACGATGCCCTGATCGTTGTTCCCGCCGCCGCCACCGCATCCCGCCACCAGAGCCAGCGCCAAGGCCAGCCCACCTCGCCACAACGTCCTCTTCACCATCACCAACCCCCAGCTTTTCCTCGCCCGCGCCCTGCGCGAACGCACTTCCTTCAGATCGACTCGAGCACCGCCAGCAATTCCTCGGTGGAGAGCATCTCGAATCGCGTCCTGCCGATCTCCTCGATGCAGACGAACTTGACCCGTCCCTGTGAACGCTTCTTGTCCGACTCGACCGCCAGCGCCAGCGCCGAATGACTCAAGTCCTTTGGTATCTCGGTTGGCAAGCCATAAAGCGTTAGCAAGTCGATGACGCGGTCCGCCGCCTCGCGCGCCAGCAGACCCCGCTCGACCGACAGCCGCACCGCGAACGCCATCCCGACGGCCACGGCTTCGCCGTGCAGGAAGGTCCGATACTCGGTGAGCGTCTCCACGGCGTGGCCGAGAGTATGCCCGAAGTTCAGGATGGCGCGGTAGTCACCTTCGGTCTCGTCCTCGGCGACGACCAGCGCCTTGAGCTGCGCGCAGGACTCGACCAGAAAGCGGATCGCGTCGTCGTCGAGGCCGAGCACCACGCGGTGGTTGTCCTCGAGGAACTGCACCAGCTCGGGCGACAGGATCACCCCGGTCTTGATCACCTCGGCGAGCCCCGCGCGCAGCTCGCGCGGCGGCAGGGTGTCGAGCGCGCTGGTGTCCGCGATCACCAGCCGCGGATGGTGGAACGCACCGATCAGGTTCTTGCCGGCGGCCAGGTCGACACCCGTCTTGCCGCCGATCGAGGAGTCGATCTGCGCCACCAGGGTGGTCGGCACCTGCACCAGGTCGATGCCGCGCAGGAACGTCGCGGCGGCGAATCCGGCGAGATCACCGACCACGCCGCCACCGAGCGCCACCACCACCGAGCCGCGCTCGAGGCGGGCCTCGATCATCTTGTCGTAGACGAACGCCACCCAGGCGAGGTTCTTGTGCTCCTCGCCGTCGGGCACCTCGATGGTCAGCGCCTGGAATCCGGCGTCGGCGAGCGACTTGCGGACGCGGTTGCCGTACAGGCGGTCGACGCTCGGATTGGTGACGATCGCGACCCGCGAGCCGAGACCGAGCGCACGCATGCGCTCGCCCACGCTGGCGATCAAGCCCGCGCCGACGTGGATCGTGTACGTGCGCCCACCGAGCTGGACCAGGACGAGCCGTTCGTCCGTCATGGCGCTCACGAGCGTCCGCACGCCGGTGCCTGTTGCGCGCCTGCGGCGGCGGGCCGCGCGCCATGCGCGCTCTCCGCACGCTCCAGATGACGGGCGATCTCGGCCACGACCTCGTCCACCGACAGGGTCGAGGTGTCGATCTGCAATGGAATCCCCGCGTAGACCGGCGCGCGCGCTTCGAGGAGCTCGCGGATGCGGCCGGTCAGGCTCGGGTGGCCGTGCAGCAGCGGACGGTCGGGTACCGAGCCGCGTACGCGGCGCGCGATGGTGCGCGGCGACGCCGTCAGACAGACGAGCAGCCCGCCGTCCTGGAGGGCGCGCAGATTGCGCCCGTCGAGCAAGGCGCCACCGCCGGTCGAGACCACGACGTCGCCCGCGGCGCACGCCTCGCCGACCGCCGTACGCTCGAGCTCGCGGAAGCGGGCCTCGCCGTCGGCCGCGAAGACCTCGCGCACCGAACGCCCGGTGGCGCGCTCGATCAGGGCATCGGTGTCGAACAGCTCGCGGCCGAGCCGGGCCGCCAGACGCCGTCCGACGACCGTCTTGCCCGTCCCCATGAAGCCCGTGAGCACGATTCGCATGGGCTCCTCAGGCGCTCCGGACCTGCTCGAGGTAGCCGTCGCGGTTGCGCCGGATCTCGCGCATCGAGTCGCCGCCGAACTTCTCGAGGAAGGAGCTCGCAAGCTCGAACGCGACCACCGCCTCCGCGATCACCGCGGCAGCCGGAATCGCCATCACGTCCGAGCGCTCGATGTTGCCCTTGGTTTCCTCCTTGCTGATCAGGTCCACCGACGCGAGCGGCTTCATCAGGGTCGACAGCGGCTTGAACGCCACGCGCACCACCAGCGGCGCGCCATTCGACATGCCGCCCTCGGTACCGCCGGCGTAGTTGGTGTGCCGCCGGAACTCGCCGTCGTAGCTGATCTCGTCCTGCGCGGCCGAGCCGCGCCGCCGCGCGGCCTCGAAGCCGAGGCCGAGCTCGACGCCCTTCGCGGCCTGCAGCGAGAGCAGCGCGCCCGCGAGCCGGCCGTCGAGCTTGCGGTCGTAGTGCACGTGGCTGCCGAGCCCGGGCGGCAGCCCGCTCGCGACCACCTCGACCACGCCGCCCAGCGTATCGCCGGCCTTCTTGCACTCGTCGACCAGCTTGATGATCGCGGCCTCGGCGTCTTGATCGGCGACGCGGACCTCGCTCACCTCGGCCTTGGCGAAGATCTCGTCCGGCGTGAGGCCGTCGTGCTTCGCCTTGATGCCGCCGACCTCGCTCACCCAGGCACGCACCTGGATGCCGACCTCTGCCAGCAGGCACTTGGCGAGCCCGCCGACGGCGACCCGCATCGTGGTCTCGCGCGCGCTCGCGCGCTCGAGGATGTCGCGCACGTCGCGGCGATCGTACTTGAGCGCACCGGTCAGGTCGGCGTGGCCGGGACGCGGCCGGGTGACCACGTACTTCGGGTCGCGGTCTTCGGCGCGGGCCGACATCTTGCTGGTCCAGTTGGCCCAGTCGCGATTCTCTACCACCAGCGTGATGGGTGCGCCGAGAGACTCGCCGAAGCGGATCCCCGAGCGGAGCTGCACCTCGTCACGCTCGATCTTCATACGTCCGCCGCGACCGTAACCCTTCTGGCGCCGCGCCAGGTCCTCGTTGATGGACTCGACCGTCACCGGTACGCCGGCTGGAAAGCCTTCGACGATGGCCGTCAGGGCCGGGCCGTGCGACTCCCCGGCCGTAAAGAATCTCAGCATGCCGACTACCTAACGAATTCGCGCCGACCGCGCCTGGAGGTCCCTGCGGCATCCGCTCACTGCACCGCCACGGGCTCGACCGGGACGGCGCCTGGGTTGTCGAGCTGGTACGACGTCCGTTCACGCTGGTTCCACAGCTCGGAGGCCGACGGCAGCGCGTCGGGATCAGGCTGGCGCCAGACCACGCGCGGCGTGATGAACACCAGCAGCTCCTGGCGGTTGTCGCGCAGCAGGCTGTTCTTGAAGAACCAGCCCAGCACCGGCACCGAGCGCAGATACGGGACGCCGGACTCGGCGGTGGCCGCGCGCTGGCGATAGACGCCGCCGATGACCACCGTCTCGCCCTCGCGGACCAGCACCTGCGAGGTCGCCTGGCGGCTGATCTCGTTCGGGATGCCGTCGGTCTCGACCTGGCTGGGCACGCTGGACTTCACGAAGATCTGCATCAGGACGTAGCCGTCGGAGGAGACCTGCGGCGTCACCCGCAGGATGATGCCGGTATCGATCGCCTGCGTGGCCGTGGTCTGGCCACCGGCGACGCCGCCCGGACCGGTGTTGATCACGGTACCGGTCGAAGGCAGGCGGACGCGCAGGATCTCGAGGCTCTGGATCTCCGCCTCGGCGTTGTTCAGCGTGATGACCTTCGGCCGCGAGATGACCTTGCCCTTGCCCGCCTGCTCGAGCGCGGTGATCTCCGCATCGAGCGCGGCGCTGCCGGACAACGACCCCAGGAAGAGGCCGAGCGTGCTGCCGGCGCCGGGCGCGATCCCGGACGCAGGGAAGTCGAACATCACCGGCAGCGGGTTCTCACCGTCCTGGTTGGGCCCCTGGCCACCGGCGACGACACGGCCCGGGAAGTTCCGTCCGGTCGGGTTGCCGGTCTCGGGGCTGGCCACGTAGCGCGCGCCCCAGCGGATGCCGAGGTCGCGGTCGAGGTTGGTGTCGGCCTCGAAGATCAGGCCCTGGATCGAGACCTGCGGCGTCTGCACGTCGAGGCGGCGCACCAGCTCACGCGCGTTGGCGATGCCGCTCGCGACGTCGCGCACGACCAGCGTGTTGGTCGCGTCGTTGACCTGCACGAGCCCGCGGCTCGAGAGCAAGCCACGGCGCTGGCTCGCGCTGTCGCCGACGGCGGCCTGCGCGATCGAGTCGGTCGCCGCGGCCGCGGCCGCCGACGTGGTCGCGCTGCCGCCGAGCAGGCGGGCGAGCTCGCCGGCCTTCACGTAGTTGACGCGGATGTAGTCGGTCTGCAGCGGCTCGAGCTCGATGCCGGCCTGCCTTGCGGCGAGGCGCGAGCGGCGTTCCTCCTCGAGACGCTTGGAGGTCGAGACCGTGATGACGTCGTCGTACTGGACCATCTCGAGGCCGGTCGAGCGCAGCAGGATGTCGAGCGCCTGGTCCCAGGGCACGTCGTACAGCACGATCGTGACCTGTCCCTTGACGTCGTCGGTCGCGACGATGTTGCGGTGCGCGACGTCGGCGATGATGCGCAGGACGTTCAGGATGTCGGCGTCCTTGAATTCCAGCGAGATGCGGCGTCCGGTGTACTGGCGCTTGCCACCCGGTCCGATCGGGGGCGGCGGCGGGATCACCACGGACTGCGCTCCGGTGGCCGGATCGTCGAACGCGGGCGCCGGCGGTGCGGCGAGCGTGGAGCGAATGCTGGCGCCGTCGCGCGGCGCCGCGACCGGGCGCGGCCTGGCCGGCGGTGGTGGTGGCGGTGGCGCGGCGGCGACGACGGGAATCACCGGCACCTCGATCTCGTGCGACGGCGCCGTCGGCACTCTTGCTGAGCTCGACACGACTCGCGTCGCCGGAGCGGTCGCTGCAACCGGTGCGGCGGCGACTTCCGCCACTACGGCGGCTGCCACGACCTCGGTGCTCGGCGCGGGTGCGCCGGTCACGTTCGCCAGTGCGTGGCCGGCGTGCGCCGCGGCGCCCGGTGGCGTCGCCGGAGCGCTCCACAGCTCGACCTGCGACGCCCCCTGCGGGCGCGCACCGAGCTCGAGCAGCACGGCGCTGCCGTCGGTCGTCGTCTGACAGGGATCCAGGACACCGGGTGCGACGTCGAACACCAGGCGGAGACGGTTCTCGTGGCTGCCGATGCGCAGCTTGGGTGCGCGCGGATCACCGGTGGTGATGGTCTGCTGCCCCGCGCGCGGCGGACGCGGGCCGGTGATGTCGACCACGCAACGACGCGGCGCCGAGAGCTCGAACGAGCTGGCCGTACCGGCATCGCGCGACAGCTGGGCGACGATGACGCTGCCCGCGGAGTCGCTGGCGCGTCGCACGTCGACCACACGGAGGTCCTCCTCCTCGACGAAGGCCGGCGCGTTGTCGATCGCGATCTGGCGCGGATCGACGTCGTTCTCGGCCGAAATCACGCCGGCGCCGCCGATGCGAGTTTCGTACTCGACGCCGACGATCTCCAGCTGCTGATCGTCCGCGCGCGTAGCCGGAGCGACAGCCAGAACGACCGAAAGCCCGGCCGACACGGAAATCGCGGCATACCTCCAGCTACGCCGTCTCATCGTGGCACCTCGTCTGCCGGCAGCTCGAGCAAGAATTCCTTCTTGTGCCTCTCGCCAATGACGTCGGTCTGCCATTCCTCCACCACCACCTGCCTCGGCCTGATGGCCGTCACGACGCCACCGTTGGGACCGATGGCCGTTCCGGGCGTCACGATGAAGCCCAGCCCGGAGCTGTCCTCGACCATCGCGCGCGGCGGAGCGAGATTGAACACCACCCCGACGAGGCGGAGCTGTCCGATTTCGTACCTCTGCAGCGGAGTCAGCGGCTCCGCGGACTGCGCGGTCGGCCGCCGCAGCAGGAAAAGCGGCCGGAACGGGTCCCGCTTGCCGCTCGCGTCGTACGCGTAGTCGCCGTTCTCCTCGACATCCGGAGTCTCGGCGGCGCGCACGCACGGCGCGCAGACGAGCCACACGGCCGCGGCCAGCGTCACGGCGAGCGACGACGCGCGCGCGCTCACTTCGCCTCTCCCTTGATCTTCTTGTCCTTGATCAGCTGCTGGCGCTCGGCCTCGGAGAGAAAGCGAAAGGTCGTGACGCGCGAGTTCGCGTCCAGCACCAGGTTCTCGTCGACCACTTTCGGGCTCTTCACAACGATGTTGGACACGTTGACGATGCGGTCGAGCTTGCCGACGCGATCGAGGAACTGCGCCACCTGGTGGAAGCCGCCGCGCACCTGCATCTCGACCGGAACCTCCGCGTAGAACTCCTGGTAGCCCTCGGGCACCTGCCGGAAGACGAGGATGTCGAGGCCGGAGTCGCGGGCCAGATTCGAGATCGAGCTCAGCAGCTCGGGAATCTCCTTCTCGTCGGGCAGCCGGGTCAGCGCGAGCTTGAGCTGCTTGTCGAGCTGATCCACTTCCTTCTGGCGCTCCGGCATCTGCTCCGCCTCGAAGGTCTTGCGGTCGCGCTCCTGCAGCATCTCGTCGATGTGCGTCTCGAGCTGCGTCGTACGCGTGGTGCGCGGCGAGACGATCAGGAAGAAGTAGACGACCAGGATCAGCACCGGCACGATCACGGCGATCGCGATCTTGCGATTGGGCTCGAGGTTCTGGAGGTATTCGAGGAAGTCGTTCACGACTGCGGCTCCCCGGCGGCAACCTTGGCGGCCTCGTCCTGCAGCGCATTGCGCGCCTCGCTCACCTGCGCCGCCTTGCGCGCCGCACCCGGCGCGGCGAACGTTCCCGGCGGCGCCTGCGCCGGCGCACGCGCTTCCTGTCCGGCCGGCGCGCCTTCGCCGCCTGCCGCGGCCGTCGCCTCGGGCACGGGCACCACGGCGCCGTTCTTGTCGCCGCTGCCCGGCTCGGCCACCGGCACGGGCGTGGGCATCGGACGGCCGCCGTACATGACGTTGGCGCGGATCGAGAACTCCTTGAGCTTCGCCTGGCCTTCCTCGATCTGCTTGGTCTCGACGAGATCGACGTTGGCGAAGTACGGCGACGCCGCCAGGTTGCGCATGAACAGCGCGATCGTCTGGTTGTCGAGCCCTCTGCCGAGCAGCGTCGCCATGCCGCCGGACTCGCGCATCTCGGTGAGCCACAGCGTGTCGGGCGTGGCGGCACCGAGGTCGTCGAGGACGTGCACGGGTCCGGTGCGCTGGCGATCGAGGACCTTGATGGTCGCGAGCTTCGCCTCGAGCTCCTTGCGCTTGCGCTCGAGCTGGATGGCGGCGTTGTGCTTCTGGCTGAGCTGCGCGAGCTCCGCCTGATACTCGTCGGACAGCGCCTGCATCCGACTCGCGTCGCGGCGCGTGATGAACTCGGTCGCGAGAACGATCCCGAGCAGCAGCAGGCCGATCAGGATCGCGACCTGGCGGTCACGCTGCCGGGCCGCCTGACGGCGCGCCTCGGCACGAGGCATCAGGTTGATGCGAATCATGCATCCCCCGGACGGCGCGTGCCCAGCCCGACGGCCACCGCCAGGGACGGTGCCATCGCCTCGAGCGCCGCGACGTCGAGGTTGCGCCCGAGCTGAACCCGGTTGAAGGGGTTCGCAATCTCGACCGGAACCTCGAGCTTGCCAGCGAGCTTCTCGACCAGCCCGGGGATGCGCGCACCGCCGCCGGTCACGTAGATCGCGCGCAGCGGCTCGTCGCTCGCGGTGCGCCACAGGAAGCGCAGCGACTGATTGATCGCGTCGGCCAGATCGGACGCGCCGGACTCGACGATCTGGCGGATCTTCTCGTCGCGTCCGCCGCCGATCTCCTCACCCGCCAGGGCGCGCTCGGCGTCGTCGTAGGAGAGGCCGAGACCCTTGACCATCGCGTCGGTGATCTCGCCGCCGCCGGCCTGGACGTCGCCGGTGGTGCTCGAGGTGCCGCCCTTGACGATGTTGATCGACGAGTACCGTGCGCCGACGTTGATCAGGCCGATCACCTCGTCGGGCGCGGTCTCGTAGTTCAGCTCGTACATGTTCTCGAGCGCGAAGTAGTCGACGTCGACGATCGTCGGCTCGAGACCGGCGTCGGTGATCGCCATCGTGAAGCCGGAGAGGATGTCCTTGCGCACGGCGACCAGCAGCACCTCGACCTCGGTGTCCTCGGCGCGCAGCACCTGATAGTCGAGGCTCACGTTGTCGAGGTTCTCGGGGATGAAGTTCGCCGCCTCGATCATGAGGAGCGCCTCGAGGTCGTCCTCGGGACGGACGTTGAGGCGAGCCTTCTTGATGATGACCGAGGGGCCCGGAACCGCGGTGATCGCGTGGCGCGCGTGCACGCCGAGCCCTTCGACCAGGCGGCGGATCACATCCGACACGGCGACGACATCCTGCACGGTGTTGTTCTGCAGCGCCCCCTCGGGAACCGGTGCGATGCCGGCGCGGATGATCTCCGGACCGTTCGCGGCGCCGCGAACTTCTATTAGCTTGACGGAGCTCGAACCGATGTCGAGGGCGACGAAGCTGCCCGAACGGCCGCCCGCCAGTCGATTGAAAAGTCCGCCGATCCCGCTCTTCGGGCTGGACTTGTGACGTGAACCCATCCCGGCCACAGCAACCCCACCTACCGCCTGCCACGCTGGAACGTCGGGATGTGGCGAGGCGTCCAAACGGACCCCCCATCGAAGTCCCTCAACTTCGATCTCACTGCCCGGTAGCACGGTTCAAAACGTGGCTGCAACAGGATTCTCGGCATCGAAGCGTCCTCGCTGTTCATGAACTCGACTCGCTGCAGCAGGTGAAGTTAAGAAGCACATCCGGATGCGCAGATGGTGAATGAACGAGGTTTGACGGGCCGCGCGGCACGTTCCGCGATGCGTTCCGTCGAGGTTGCGCTTGTCGATCCGAGCGGTGCACTGGCCACATTATCGTATGCCGTGCCCGACCACTTAAGCTTCGCCATCGACCGGGGGAGCGCGGTGCGGATTCCGCTCGGCGCGCGCCGCGTCACGGGCATGGTTCTCGGTCCCGCGACGGCACCCGCGACGGTGCGTCTACGTCCCATCGATGCTCACATTTCCGAGCTGGACGTACCCGCCGAGCTGCTCGATCTCGCGCTCTGGGCGGCGCGCTACTATCGCGCGCCGCTGGGCTCGCTCCTGCGCGCACTGGTGCCGCCGCCGGTGCGTCGCTTGCGGCGCCGTCACGTGCGCCCAACCGGCGCCATCGCCGCGCCGGCTGGCCCTTCGCCAGCAGCAGCGGCGCTGCTGCTCGATCCGGGCGCGGCCGACGGCGCCGGCGCCCTGCCGGAGCAGATCCTCGCCCGCCTGCCGGCGACCGGTCTCGACCTCCGTCAGATCGAAGAGGAGTTCGGCACCGCCGCAACGGCGGCGCTACGCACGCTGCGACGACGCGGGCTGGTGACCATCGACGAGGTCGACGTCGAGCACCGCGCGCCGCGCCGCGCCGTGCGCGCCGTGGCACCGTCCGACGGCGCCGCGCCGAGCTTCGCGCGCGCGGCGCGTCAGGCCGAGGTCTACGCCTATCTGCACGCCCGCCTGCCGCACGCGGTGCTGCTGCCCGAGCTGGAGGAGCGCATCCCGGGCGCGACGCGTGCGTTGCCGGCGCTGCGGCGACGCGGGCTCGCCGTCGAGGCCGGCAGCGAGGACGCGGGCGGCGATGCCGGCACGGATCCGGCTGCGCTCGAGCGGCACCGGCAGGGCCCCCCGGACCGCGTCGCGCGCCCCGAGCAGGAGGACGCCATCGCGGCGATCCGCGCGGCGGCCGACAGCTTCACGACGTTTCTCCTGTTCGGCGTCACCGGCAGCGGCAAGACCGAGGTCTACCTGCGCGCCGCGCGCGAGACGCTTGCGCGCGGACTCGGCGTGCTGATCCTGGTGCCGGAGATCGGCCTCACGCCGCAGCTCATCGCCGAAGCGACGCGACGCTTTCCCGGCGAGACCGCGGTCCTGCACAGCGGCCTGTCCGGTCCCGAGCGCTGGCAGGCGTGGCGCGACGTCGCGGCGGGACGTGCAACCGTGGTGATCGGCGCGCGCTCGGCAGTCTTCGCCCCGCTGCCCCGTCTCGGCTTGATCGTCGTCGACGAGGAGCACGACGCCGCCTACAAGCAAGAGGAGGCGCCCCGCTACAATGCGCGTGATCTGGCGGTGATGCGCGCCAAGCTCGCGCGCTGCCCGGTCGTGCTCGCGTCGGCGACGCCCTCGCTCGAGAGCCACCACGCCGCCGCACAGGGCAGGTATCGCCTGCTGCGCCTGCCCGCGCGCGTCAACGACGCGCCGCTACCAGTGGTCGAGCTGATCGACCTGCGCAGGCAGCCGCCGTCGGCCGGCGTCGAGGGTGGTCCGGCACGCGGCCGGCGCGACGCCAACGCACCGCCACCCGCGGCGTCGCCGCTGTCGCCGGTGCTCGAGGCCGCACTGGTCGACAACTACCGCGCCGGCGATCAATCGCTGCTGTTCCTGAACCGCCGCGGCTACGCGCGCTTCATCCAGTGCGAGGCCTGCGGCCACGTCGAGACCTGCCCCTCGTGCAGCGTGAGCCTGACCGTGCACCGCGCCCAGCGTCTCGCCGCCTGCCACCACTGCGGTTTCTCGCGCCGACCGGCGACCCACTGCCCGGGCTGCAACTCGATCCTGACGGCGCGCGGCTTCGGCACCGAGCAGGTCGAGGCCAGCGCGCGTGCGCTGCTCCCGGCAGCACGCATCGCGCGCCTCGATCGCGACACCACCACCTCGGCCGGTCACCTGCGCAGCACCATCGACGCCTGGCGGCACGGCGAGCTCGACGTGCTGGTCGGCACGCAGATCGTGGCCAAGGGACACGACGCGCCGGGCGTGACCCTGATCGGCGTGATCCTCGCCGACGCGTCGTTGCACTTTCCCGACTTCCGCGCCGCCGAACGCACGTTTCAGCTCATCGCGCAGGTGGCCGGCCGGGCCGGGCGCGGCAGCAAACCGGGGCGGGTCCTGGTGCAGACACGCCAGCCCGAGCACCCGAGCCTGGTTGCCGCGACGCAGCACGACTTCGCGAGCTTCGCGCGCGCGGAGCTGCGGCTGCGCAGCGAGCTCGGCTATCCGCCGTTCGGACGCCTGACGCGGATCGTCGTCGAGGGTCCGGCAGCCGACGTCGAGCGCCGCGCGGCCGCAGTGGCCCGCCGCCTCGTGGCAGCCGCCGAGCGAATCGAGGTCGAGCGGCGGCCCCAGGTCCTCGGACCCGCCCCGGCACCGCTCGAGCGCCTGCGCGGCCGCGATCGCAGCCAGATCCTGGTCAAGGCAGCCGACAACCGCACGATGACGCAGCTGCTCGACGCGTCCGGACTCGCGCGCGCCGGCGCGCGCAGCGATACGACGCTGCGCGTCGTCATTGATGTGGATCCGATCAGCATGTTATGAAAAAATGCGGCGCCATCTCCTCCTTCCCGACGCCGCCGACCGCCATGGGTATCCGTCGCATCCTCACCTTTCCCGAGCCGTTGCTGCGTGGCACTGCGCGTCCGGTCGAGAACATCACCGGCGACACCGCCAAGTGGATCGAGGACATGGCGCAGACCATGTACGCGGCGCCCGGCATCGGCCTCGCCGCACCGCAGGTCGGCCTCGACCAGCGCATCATCGTGCTCGACATCGGTCCCGACGAGGAGGAGCCTGGAAAGGACCGCGGCAAGCATCTGCTGCACATCGTCAACCCGGTGATCGCGGAGAGCGAGGGCGAGACCGTGTTCGAGGAGGGCTGCCTGTCGGTGGTCGACTTCCGCGCCGAGGTGAAGCGTGCCGCCCGCGTCCTGGTGAAGGGCTACGATGTCGACCAGCGCGAGCTCGCGATCGAGGCCGACGGGCTGCTCGCGATCGCACTGCAGCACGAGATCGATCACCTCGAGGGTACCCTGTTCATCGACCGGCTGAGCCGGCTGAAGCGCGACATGTACGTGAAGCGCGTGAAGAAGGCCCTGCGCGACGGCCGCCCGATCGCGCAGCAGAGCCGGGGCGCAAGCGAACGGATCTGAGCCGGCAGCCGCTCGGCGTACTCCCTCCCCCGCCGCTCCGCGTGGTCTTCATGGGTACGCCGGAGCTTGCAGCGACCGTGCTGGCGACGCTGCTACGCGACGGCGACGACCCCCTCGTGGGGGTCTTCAGCCGCCCCGATGCGGCGCGGGGACGCGGGCTCGGCCTCCAGGCCCCGCCCGTCAAGCAACTCGCCGAGCGCCACGAGATTCCGGTCGCGCAGCCGCGCGGCTGGAAGGACGGCGCAGCACTCGCCGCGCTGCGCGCCATGGAACCCGATCTCGTCGTGGTCGCGGCGTACGGCCGCCTGCTGCCACAGGCGGCCCTCGACGTGCCGCGCTTCGGCTGCATCAACGTGCACGCGTCCCTGCTGCCGCGCTGGCGCGGCGCCGATCCGATCACGCGCGCCATCCTCGCGGGCGATGCGGAGACCGGCGTCACGATCATGCAGATGGTGCTCGAGATGGACGCCGGCGACGTGCTGCTACGGCGCGCCACCCCGATCGAGCCGGACGACACCGGCGAGACGCTCGAGCAGCGTCTCGCCGGCCTGGGCGCGTCGGCGCTGCGCGAGGCGCTCGAGGAGTGGCGCGCCGGACGACTCGTGGCGACGCCGCAGGACCCGGCCCAGGTCACCTTCGCACCGATGGTGGCCAAGGGTGACGGCATCATCGACTGGCAGCAGTCGGCGGCGGAGATCGACCGCGCGGTGCGGGCCTTCATTCCCTGGCCCGGTGCGTCGACGCTGCGCGGCGACAGCACCCTGCGCGTCTGGCAGGCGGAGCCGGCGAGCGGTGCGATCGTCGGCGTGACGCCCGGGACGGTGCTGGCGCTCGAGGGCCGTGGCGTCTCCGTCGCGACCGGCGAGGGTGCGCTGCGACTGGTCGAGGTGCAGGTGGCAGGCAAGAAGCGCATGCCGGCAGCGGACTGGGCACGTGGCGCGCGGCTCGTCGCCGGCGAACGGCTCGGCGCTTGACGCAGCCGAAGGAGCACGCGTGACGCAGCGACCGGGATACGGGCAGCGCCCGCGCCACCGCCGCGGCGCGGGCGCTGAAAAGGGCGGGCGGGGTGAGCGCCCGCGCGCCGAGGACCCGCGCCGCGCCGCGGTCGAGGTGCTCGCCCGGGTCGAGGGCGGCGCCTTCGCGGACGTCCTGGTCGGCGAGCTGCTCGCACGCACCGCGCTCGATGCGCGCGAGGCGGCCTTCTTCACGCGACTGGTCTACGGCACCGAAGCGTGGCGCGGGCGCCTCGACTGGACGCTCGCCGGGCTCGCGCGCCGCCCGCTCGACCAGCTCGCGGCACCGGTACGTGCGGCGCTGCGCCTCGGCCTGTTCCAGCTCCTGCTGCTCGATCGCGTGCCGGCGCACGCCGCCGTCGACACCACCGTGGCGCTCGTCAAGCAGATCGCGGGCGCCGGCGCCGCGAGCTTCGCGAATGCCGTGCTGCGCGGCTTCCTGCGGCGCGGCGAGCGCACCCTGCCCAATGCCCAGAGCGAGCCCGACGCGCACCTCGCCGTGCGCTGGTCGCACCCGGAATGGCTGGTGCGGATGTGGCGCGCCGAGCTCGGCGACGCACGCGCCACCGCGATCCTCGCCGCCGACGGCGAGCCGGCGCCGACCGTGGCGCGCATCGATCCGGGCGTGGTCACGCGCGACGCGGTGCTCGACCTGCTCGCGGCCCGTGGCATCGAGGCGCGGGCGACCACCTACGCACGCCACGGCGTGGTCATCGACGCGCCGGTGGTGCGCCTGTTCGGCGAAACCCACCTGACGCTCCAGGGCGAGGCGTCGCAGCTCGTGGTCGACGTGCTCGATCCGCAACCCGGCGAGCGCGTACTGGACATCTGCGCCGCGCCGGGCGGCAAGACCGGGGCGATCGCCGAGCGGATCGGACGCGGCACCGTCTTCGCCAGCGATCGCTCGCGCGCCGGGCTGCGCCGGGTGGCCGCGCTGCCCGCCGCACGTGCGGGACGGGTGGCGGCGTTCGTCGCCGACGCCTGCGCGCCGCCGCTGGTGGCGACGTTCGACGCGGTCCTGGTCGACGCACCTTGCTCCGGGCTCGGCACCTTGCGCGCGCACCCGGAGATCCGCTGGCGGCGGCAGCCGGAGGACGTGGCGAGCATCGCCGTGCGCCAGCAGGCGATCCTCGACAGCGCCGCGACGCTGGTCCGCCCGGGCGGGCGCCTCGTCTACGCGACCTGCACCATCGCCGCCGCCGAGAACGAGCAGATCGTCGCGAGCTTCCTCGCACGGCACGCCGGCTGGCGGATTGTGGATGCGCGCGCGCACCTGCCGGAGGAAGCGCGCGTCCTGGTCGACGACAGCGGCGCGCTGCGCACCGCGCCCGACGTCGGCGGGCTCGACGGTTTCTACGCCGCACGCCTGGAGCGTTCGTAGCCAAAAGCGTCAAGTACACGGGCGCGGCGCTGGCGTCGCGCGCACGGCGGGAGCACACTGCGGGCATGACCCCGCTCACGATCGCGGATCCCGAGCTGTTCGGCGTCACCGAATCGAGCTGCACGCTCAGCTTCGCGGTCCACGATGCGGCGGGAGCGGTCGATGCCCACGCCGAGGTGCTCGTCGACGGCGTGCCGCGCGCACTCTCCGCCGGCGTCGCGGGCACCCGCCTGGTGCGCGTCGAGGGCCTCGCGCCAGGCACGCGCCACGAGATCGCGATCGTCGCCGAGGACGGCACGCGGGCCGCGAGCGACCGCTTCTTCGCGAGCGTCGTCGACACTCTGCCCGGGACCGGCGCGCACCCGGTCGCATCGTTCGCCACCCTCAACGACCTGCACTTCGGCGAGCCGCGCTTCGGCGGCACCCTGCAAGCCGACGGCTCCTACGGCGCGGAGGCCGCGGGTTACCCCGCGGTGCGCGACGACGACGGCGACGTCCCCTACTGGCAGATCATGAACGAGGACGCGGTCGCCGACATCAATTCGGCTGGGGTCGACTTCGTGGTGATCAAGGGCGACATCGCCGACAGCGGCCGGCGCGAGCAGTTCGCTGCCGCGGCCGACACCTTCGCCGGCTTCGCGATGCCCTGGCACGCCTTTCTCGGCAACCACGACTACTACGGCCTGCTCGCGGGCGAGGAGGTCGACGGCTACGAACTGCTCGGCCAGCCGCCTACCCCGCGCACGATCGACGTCGCCGGCTGGCGGCTCGTGCTGATCGACACCGTCGAGCCCGGCGCGCACCACGGGATCTTCCCTGACGCGCGTCTGCGCTGGCTCGAGGACGCGCTCGAGGAGACCCGCGCGGCAGCGATTCCGACCCTGGTGATGAGCCACCACCAGCCAGTGCCGCACCGCTTCGCCGATCGCTTCCCGAACACCATCGCGATCGTGCCGGCGCACTCGCTGCGGCTGTTCGAGCTGCTCGGCCGCCACCCGCAGGTGAAGGCGGTGCTGATCGGGCACACGCACCAGAATCGCGTCCGTCGCTATCCAGAGTCGGGCGGCGTGCCGTTCATCGAGGTGAACTGCGTGAAGGACTATCCGGGCGGCTTCGCGCACTACCGCCTGTTCGACGACGGCACGTTTCGCCAGGAGGTGCGGCGCACGTCCAGCCAGCGCGCGCTCGCCCACTCGACGCGCTGCCGCGACTTCTTCGCCGGTGGCTACCGTCGCTTCGCGCTCGGCAATCTCGCCGACCGGAGCTTCGTCGCGGGCGGCTGAGCGCCGGCCGAGCGGTGCAGCGGTTCGGCGGTTGCGTGGCGTTCCGGGTGTGGTAGGTCCGCGCTTCCAGCCGGCGGCGTTGCAGCCGCGGGCTCGGGTCGAAATCAAACCGGGGTGTAGCTCAGACTGGTAGAGCACTGCGTTCGGGACGCAGGGGCCGCAGGTTCAAATCCTGTCACCCCGACTTTCATTCAAGAGGGGGACTCTGTCCCCCTCTTGAATCCAATCCCCCGCTCGCTGCCGCTCGGCGCTCGCCTGCGGCTCGCGTCAGCGAGTCGGTTCCTTCGTGACGGTTGCGGGGCGCGGGGGTGGTGGTATACGGCGCGGCACTTTGCGTAGCGGCGAGTCTGCAGGACGAAGTTTGGGACCGCGTTTGCTCTACGCGTTCGTGGTCGCGCTGGTGGGCCTCACCTGCGCGCGGGCGATGGCGGCGCCGGGGCCCGAGGACGCGCATGCGGCGGCCGCCGCATCGGGGAGCTCCACTCTGGTTCCCGGTGCGGGGGAGACGCTTCCGCAGCAGGTGGCTGCGCTGCGGCTCGAGATGGGCGAGCTGCGCGCGGGAATGCAGGATCTGGCGAAGGGTCAGCAGCCGCCTGGCTGGGCGGCGGAGATGCAGGCGCAGCTCGACCGGCGCATGGAGCGCATGGCGGAGATGCAGGAGCGGCTCGCGGCGCGCATCGAGACGCCGGCGCCGCGGCTCGACGAGCCGATCGTGCTGTTCACCGTTGCGGGTTGCACGCTGCTGCTCGGGTTCGTCATCGGACGCGGCGTCCAGCGACGCACCAACCGGCGCGACCTGCGGCTGCGGCTGTGATCGCGGCGCTGGTCGCCATCGCTCTTGCTTCCTACCTGATCGGCTCGATCCCGACCGGTCTCCTGCTGGCGCGCCTGAAGAACGTCGACGTGCGCGCGGCAGGGAGCGGCAACATCGGTGCGACCAACGTCGCGCGCGCGGTTGGCACGACGCTCGGCATCCTCACCTTGCTGCTCGATGCCGCCAAGGGAGCGCTGCCGGTGCTGGCGGCGGGCGCGCTCGACCTCTTCCCCGCGGCAATTCCGGCTTTCGACCTGCACGCCTCCATCGTCGCCGCGATCGCCGCCGTCACCGGGCACGTCTTCCCGATCACGCTCGGGTTCCGCGGCGGAAAGGGTGTCGCGACCGCGCTCGGCGCCCTTGCCGCGCTCGCGCCGGCGGCGCTGCCACTGCCGCTGCTCGCCTTCCTGACCGGCTTCGGACTGACGCGGCAGGTTTCCGTCGGCTCGATCTGCGCCGCGATGGCCGCTCCGTTCGGCTCGGTGATCGCGGGCTATCCCGCGCTGCTGTCGGCCGCCATCGCCATCATCTCCTGTCTGATCCTGTTCCGGCACCGCGACAACATGGCCCGCCTGAGGGCGGGTACCGAGCCGCGATTCGGCTCCCGCCCAGCGCGCGACTGAGCCCAGCGCACCGCGCGACCGCTCGTGATCGCCACGACTGCGGGCTAAATTGCATTCCTTTTGGGCATTGCCCATTCTCTGTGCTCAAAGCCTGCGCAACGAACGTGCAAATCCTCGGATTCTCGTCTCGCGGACAGCGGCACCTGCCTTGCTCCGCGACGAGCCCTTCACTGGAGAGAACGACCATGCCTGAGGCCATACTTGCGCCGCCACCACGACGGGCGAGCACCCTAGCGTTGACTGCGACGCTGGCTGCAGCCGCGGTCGTCGCCATGGCCGGATCCTGCTGGGCTCAGGAGGCGGCGCCCCCGGTCATCGACAAGGGCGACACGGCCTGGATCCTCGTCGCCACCGCGCTGGTGATGTCGATGACCGCGCCCGGCCTGGCACTCTTCTACGGCGGGCTGGTGCGCAGCAAGAACATGCTCAGCGTGCTGATGCAGTGCCTGACCTGCCTGGCCCTGATCAGCATCCAGTGGATCGTGATCGGCTACACCCTGGCCTTCGGCGAGTCCCAGAGCGGCCTGATCGGCGGTCTCGACTTCCTCGGTCTCGCCGGCGTCACGGGTGCGCCGAACCCCGACTACTCCGCCACCCTGCCCCACCTGACGTTCATGATGTTCCAGGGCACGTTCGCGATCATCACACCGGCGCTCATCGTCGGCGCCTTCGCCGAGCGCATGAAGTTCAGCGCGTTCATCGTCTTCACGCTGCTGTGGGCGACGCTGATCTACGATCCGCTCGCGCACTGGGTCTGGGGCGTCGGCGGCTGGCTGCGCACTCTCGGCGCGCTCGACTTCGCCGGCGGCACGGTGGTGCACATCAGCTCGGGGGTCTCGGCGCTGGCCGCGGCGCTGCTGATCGGCAAGCGGATCGGGCACGGCCACGAGCCGATGCCACCGCACAATCTGCCGCTCACGGTGGCCGGCGCGGCCATGCTGTGGTTCGGCTGGTTCGGCTTCAACGCGGGCAGCGCGCTCGCCGCCGACGGCATTGCGGCCAACGCGTTCGTCACCACGAACACCGGCGCTGCGGCGGCGACGCTCGGCTGGATCTGCATCGAGTGGTTGACGCGCGGCAAGCCGACGGTGCTCGGTGCGGCGAGCGGCGCGGTCGCAGGCCTGGTCTCGATCACGCCCGGCGCAGGCTTCGTCACGCCGATGGGAGCGATCGCGATCGGTTTCATCGGCGGCGTGGTCTGCTTCTATGGCATCCGCCTCAAGGAACTTTTCGGCGCCGACGATGCACTGGACGTCGTCGGCGTGCACGGGGTCGGCGGGACCTGGGGCGCGCTAGCGACCGGGATCTTCGCCACCACGGCGGTCAACCCCGCCGGGGTCGACGGTTTGCTGTACGGAAACCCCGGCCAGCTGGTCACGCAGGCGATCGGCGTCGGTGCTACGCTGGTCTTCTGCTTCGTGGGGGCGTTCGTCCTGCTCAAGGCCACCGATGTCCTCGTCGGCTTGCGCGTGAACGAGGAGGACGAGACCTCCGGGCTGGACCTGAGCCAGCACAGCGAGCGAGCGTACATGCTCGGCTCGGTGACGGAGTGACCGGAGAAAAAACCGAAAAATCGAGGGATTGGCGGGTCGTCAGGCTTCGTGCCGGCGGTCCAGCCGATACGAGAGGGCACCTGCCCGGAGGAGCGTCATGAAGAAGATCGAAGCGATCATCAAGCCGTTCAAGCTCGACGAGGTGAAGGAGAGCCTGAGCGCGATCGGCACGCAGGGGCTCACGGTCACCGAGGTGAAGGGCTTCGGACGCCAGAAGGGTCACACGGAGCTCTACCGGGGCGCCGAGTACGTCGTCGACTTCCTGCCCAAGGTGAAGCTCGAGGTCATCGTGCCGGACGACAAGATCACCCAGGTGGTCGAGACCATCGAGAAGGCGGCCAAGACCGGGCGCATCGGCGACGGCAAGATCTTCGTCCTGCCGGTTGACGAGGTCGTCCGCATCAGGACCGGCGAGCGCGGTAACGAAGCGCTCTGAGCGTAGCGATCTTTCGTTCCGCATCGCAAAATCCACAACTTCGTTCACACTCGGGCGGACCAGGCACTAGCCTCGTCCGCCGCGAGTCGTGGTAGAGCATTGGCCGGCGACGATCACGCAGAACAGTGGAGGGAACGATCGATGACACCGAAAGAGGCAATCGCGTTCGCAAAGAAGAACAACGCGGTGGCTGCCGATCTGAAGTTCCTCGACTTCATCGGCATCTGGCAGCACTTCACCATTCCGATGAGCGAGTTCGACGAGGCGCTGTTCGAGGACGGCAGCGGCTTCGACGGCAGCTCGATCCGCGGCTGGCAGCCAATCAATGCGTCGGACATGCTGGTCATGCCCGATCCGGCCACCATCCGCATGGATCCGTTCTGCGCGGAGCCGACGGTGCACATCATCGGCAACATCGCCGACCCGATCACCAAGGAGGACTACACCCGCGACCCGCGCAACATCGCGCGCAAGGCCGAGGCCTATCTCAAGTCGACCGGCATCGGTGACGTCGCCTACTTCGGGCCCGAGCCCGAGTTCTTCATCCTGGACGAGGTGCGCTACGACACCAACCAGCAGGAGAGCTACTTCCACATCGACTCGTCGGAAGCGCGCTGGAACACCGGGCGCAACGTGCGCGGCGAGTCGGGTGCGAACCTCGGCTACAAGGTGCGCAACAAGGAAGGCTACTTCCCGGTCCCGCCGAGCGACTCGCAGCAGGACATCCGCACCGAGATGTGCCGCGTCATGGAGTCGGTCGGCATCCGCGTCGAGAAGCAGCACCACGAGGTGGCGACCGCGGGCCAGGCCGAGATCGACATGCGCTTCCTGCCGCTGCTGCAGATGGGCGACGCGCTGATGTGGTTCAAGTACATCGTCAAGAACGTCGCCAAGCGCCACGGCATGACCGCGACCTTCATGCCCAAGCCGATCTTCGGTGACAACGGCAGCGGCATGCACGTCCACCAGTCGATCTGGAAGGGCGACAAGCCGCTGTTCGCCGGCCAGGAGTACGGCGGCATGTCGCAGATGGCGATGCACTACATCGGTGGCATCCTCAAGCACGCGCCCGCGCTCGCAGCGCTCACCAACCCGACCACCAACTCGTACCGGCGCCTGGTGCCTGGCTTCGAGGCACCGGTCAATCTCGCCTACTCGTCGCGCAACCGCTCGGCCGCGGTGCGCATCCCGATGTACTCGCCGTCGCCCAAGGCCAAGCGCATCGAGGTCCGCTTCCCCGACCCGACCTGCAACGGCTACATGGCGTTTGCCGCCATGCTGCTCGCCGGTCTCGACGGCATCCAGAAGAAGATCGATCCCAAGCAGCCGCTGGACAAGGACATCTACTCGCTCACGCCGGAGGAGCTGAAGGACGTCCCGTCGATGCCGCACTCGCTCGAGATGGCGCTCGACAACCTGAAGAACGACCACGCCTTCCTGCTCGCCGGCGACGTCTTCACCGAGGACGTCATCGAGACCTGGATCGACTACAAGATGACCAAGGAGGTCAGCGAGATGCGGCTGCGGCCGCATCCGTACGAGTTCGCTCTGTACTACGACGCCTGAGCGCGACGCGACCGCGAGCACGTCGACGACCGTCGCCGACATCCGAGAGCCGGGGGCGACCCCGGCTCTCGGCGTTCCTGCCAGGACGCACGCCTACACGAGCACGATCCGGCGCGGCACGCGGCTCCGTCCACGCGAGTGGATCCCGAGGATCCGCTCGAGGTCCTCGATCGGGCCACCGGGTCCGACCAGCGCGCCGCGCCCGACCGCGTCGAGTTCCGGTTCGAGGCTCCAGAGCCGCACGACTCCGTCCGCGTCGCCACCCGCCGCGAGCATGCGCTCGCGCGGGTGAAAGGCAAGGCCGACATCGCAGGCCGAGCGATCGCGCGACGCGTGGAAGTCGCGCATGCGGCGGCGCAACGTTGAGTTTGCGAGGTGCACGTTGAGTTCAGCCGCGCGCGCAACGATCGCCAGCAGCAGGGATGTGCCGCGCTGCCGTGGCAGACCTGCTGTGTCCAGCCCCGGAAGGGCCGCGCGCGCGCTGGCATCGCTCGTGCACGCCGTCGCGACGTGCACGCCAACTCCATCACCGCGCGACGCTCGCGCGGATCCGCGCTGCGCTCGCGAGCGACGAGCGCGCGCTGCGCGCCGAGGCGATCGACGCGCTGGAGATCCTCGGCGACGTTCCCGGTCCCGTCGCGGCGCTCGCGCAGCTTCCCGGAGAAATGCTGACCTGGCGGCTCGCTCAAACACGGTTCGATCCGGACGACGGGGTGCGCTGCGCGGTCGCCGACGCGCTCGCAGGACGCGACGGCTTCGCCGGCTGGCTGGTCGCGCACGCGCTGCGCCGGATCGTCGAGCAGGACGAGTCGGCGAAGGTCCGTTTCCGCGCGCTCGTCGGGCTCGCCGCGACCGCGTCCCCACATGTCGAGGACGTGTTGCGCGCCGTCGTGGCCGGCGACGAGGAAAGCTTCGTGCGCGGCATGGCGCGAACGCTGCTTCTGCGCCGCGGCATCGCGGTCGACCAGCCGCCGGGCGACGAGCACGGCGACGACGTGAGGAGGGTGGATCGTGAGCCCGAGGATGTCCCCGCTGCAGCTCCTGCGCGCGCGAGCCGAAGCGGTGCTCGCACACCGCGCCGAGGCGGCACCCGGAATCACGCTGCGCTACCTGGCGCATGTCGGCGGCCGGGCTCACGCGGCGCGAGATCGCGCAAACGGCGGTGCCGCCGCTGCAACCGCGCGGCGACGAGCTGCGGCGCCGCGTGGTGTTACGGTAACGGACCACCCCCGGGTTCCAGCGGACAGAGTCCGGGCGCGAAGGGCTGATCCATTCCGAACGTCAGCCGGACCGCTCGGTTGCGTGACCGGACGACCGTGTTAGCGAATGTCAGTGCGTCGCCGTTCGTTCAGAGCATTCGTGGCAACGGCCATCCTCGGCGCGCTGCTGCTCCACTGCGCGAGCCACGCCGCAGCCGGGGCAGCGTCACCGCGCCAGCGTGCGGCCGAGCTCCTTGCGCTGCCTCCGGCCGACGCCGCGCTCGCGCTGCCGGTCAAGCGACTGCCCGACCTCGCGCGCCCCGATCGCACGCCGCGGCTGCTCGGCACGGGCAGGGTCGAGGCGGCTCGCCTCGCGACACGCACACCCGTGACAGGAGTATCCCTTCGGGCCGCGCCGGCGACGCCGCACCGCGCGCGCTCGCACGCGCTCCGCCTGCGCCTGCGGCCACCCGACGACCCTCTGCAAGCACCCGTCCGCACCTGATCCGCAACTGCGCCGGCACGCGCTCCGTGTCGCCGGCCCCTCCGTTTGCGTGCCGCGCGCGCCCTGCGCCGCGCGGCGGTCGCGCCTGCGCTGCAGGCGCACGAGGTGTGCTCATGACGGAACCAGACCGCGACGAGGGATCCACCAGCGTCGAAACCGAGGCGTCCACCGAGAGCAGCTTGGTGCGCGCGCTCGGCTACCCGCTGGCGATCTTCGTGATCGGGCCGACGGTGGTCCTGCTGGCCCTGAAGTACCTGCTCGGAGTCTGACGATGCTCTCGACTCGCGTCACCAGCTCGAACCAGCTCGACCGGGCGCCGGCGTGACCGGCGCGCACGACTTCCTGCAGGCGCTGGCGATGGTGCTCTGCGTCGCCGCGGTGACCACCGTGGTGTTCCAGCGCCTGCGCCAGCCGGTGGTCCTCGGCTACATCATCGCCGGCTTGATCGTTGGCCCGCATCTGCCGATTCCACTGGTCGCCGACGTATGGATCGTGCAGACGCTGTCCGAGCTGGGTGTGATCCTGCTGATGTTCGCCCTCGGGCTCGAGTTCAGCCTGCGCAAGCTGTTCGCGGTCGGCCCGACGGCGAGCATCACGGGCGTCATCCAGTGCAGCATGCTGCTCTGGCTGGGCTACGCGATCGGCCTGGGCTTCGGCTGGACACCGCAGGAGGCGATGTTCACCGGTGCGATCATCGCCATCTCGAGCACCACCATCATCGCCAAGGCATTCGACGAGCAGGGCATCCGCGGCCGCCTGCGCGAGCTGGTGGTCGGCGTGCTGATCGTCGAGGACCTGATCGCGATCCTGCTGATGGCGACCTTGACCGCGGTCGCAACCGGAGCCGGACTGTCGGCGGGCAGCCTGCTGCTCACGGTCGGGCGCCTGGTCGCGTTCCTGGTCGGGCTGGTGGTGATCGGACTGCTGGTCGTGCCGCGCATGGTGCGCTTCGTCGTGCGCCTCAAGCGCGACGAGACCACGCTGGTCGCGAGCATCGGTATCTGCTTTGCGAGCGCGCTGCTGGCGCACGAGTTCGGCTACTCGGTCGCGCTCGGCGCCTTTCTCGCCGGCTCGCTGGTCGCGGAGTCGGGCGAGGTGCACGAGATCGAGCGTCTGGTGCTGCCGGTGCGCGACGTCTTCGCCGCGATCTTCTTCGTCTCGGTCGGCATGCTGATCGATCCGGTGCTGCTGGCGAAGTACTGGCTGCCGATCTCGGTGCTCACCGTGACGGTCATCCTGGGCAAGATCGTGAGCGTCTCGCTGGGCGCCTTCTTCACCGGCAACGGCGTGCGAACGTCGGTCCAGGCCGGCATGTCGCTCGCCCAGATCGGCGAGTTCTCCTTCATCATCGCAGCCCTCGGGCTGGCGCTGCAGGCGACCGGCGACTTCCTCTACCCGGTCGCGGTCGCGGTGTCGGCGCTGACCACGCTGTCGACGCCGTGGCTGATCCGGGCGTCGGGACCGTTCGCGAGCTGGGTCGATCGCAAGCTGCCGAAGCCGCTGCAGACCTTCGTCGGCCTGTACGGCTCGTGGTTCGAGCAGCTCCGCGCCGCACCGCGCGAGGCCAGGTCGCAGTCCCGGGTGCGGCACCTGGTCCGGCTGCTGCTGCTCGACGCGGTCATCCTGGGCTCGATCGTGGTCGGCGCGGCGCTCACCGTGCGCGCGCTCGCGGCGACCATCACCGTACACCTCGGGCTGCCGGAGACGGTGGTCAACCTGACCCTGGTCGCGGCCGCGATCGCACTGTGCCTGCCGTTCGGCGTCGGCATGGTGCGCTGCTCGCGCTCGCTCGGCGTGGCGCTGGCCGAGCGCGCGCTGCCGGTCGACGCGCCGGGCAGGCTCGACCTGGCGGCCGCCGCGCGCAAGGCGCTGATCGTGTCGCTAGAGGTGGTGATCCTGGCCGCGGTGGTGCTGCCGGTCGTCGCCATCAGCCAGCCGCTGCTGCCGGGCTGGGGCAGTCTGACCGTCGTGGTCGTGCTGTTCGCGGCGATCGCGGTCACGCTCTGGCGCAGCACGACCAACCTCGACGCCCACGTCCGGGCGGGCGCCCAGATGGTGGTCGAGGCGCTGGCGCGGCAGAGTGCCGAGACCAAGGACGATCAGCACGCCCTCGACGACGTGAAGAAGCTGCTGCCGGGTCTCGGCGAGCCCGAGGCGGTCCGCCTGCCGCCGGGCAGCGCGGCGGTCGGCCGCTCGCTCGCCGAGCTCGATCTGCGCGGCGTCACCGGCGCGACCGTACTCGCGATCTCGCGCGGCGAGCACGGCGTCGCCGTGCCCGCGGCGACCGAGGTGCTGCGCGCGGGCGACGTGCTCGCGGTGGCGGGCACGCACGAGTCGGTGGCGGCGGCACGCGCGATCCTGTGCCATCTCGGCTGAGCATCTGCCCGGAGATTGCACAACGCTTGCCGATTGAGCGGCGGCGAACGGCGCGTTCACGACGCAGCGACGCCAGCACCACTGCTGACTCGTGGCATGAGCGTTGCTCACGAAGGCAATCGTGTCGATGGATGGTATGCGCACCACGTCTCGCCCCGGGCGCCGATCGCGGCGCTCCCAACCGTGGCTCGCGACCTTGACGGATCCGCATCTCGGCGTCCTCGTAAGCCTCTTCTTGACCGTCACCTTGTGGCTCGGGGTGCGACCGGCAACGTGCGACCAGACGGTGTTTGCTGCACCCGACGCGCAGGGAGCATGCCGCCTCGCGCCGGGCGCTCCCGCCAGCCGTGGCGATCGTTGCACTGCACCGGCGCGCAGGCCGCTCGCGCTCGAGGACGACCGTAGCTCGCGGCCGCTGACGCCGGGGGTCACCGACGGTGAGAACGCACCTCGGCATCTCGCCGTCACTGACCTCGTGGGGCCCGTCGCGCTGACGAGCGATCGGCTCGAGCGGGGCAACCTCGAGATCGTCGCCTGCTCGCGTGCCGGCGGCTTGGCTGCCCCACCGCGTGGCCCGCCGACCCTGGTCTAGCGCGGCCGTCCGCGATCGGACGATCGTTCCACACGCGACCGCCGTCGGTCTCGGCATCGCCCCACGAGGTGGCCCGCCACGGACGACGCTCGCGTTGCCATCGCGCAACGGGTCGGCCCGCAGAAGGATCCAAGCACCGCATCGGAGACAGCCATGAAGAAGATCGAAGCGATCATCAAACCGTTCAAGCTCGACGACGTGAAGGCGAGCCTCGTCGCGCTCGACACGACCGGGCTCACGGTCGCCGAGGTGAAGGGGTGCGGGCTGCAGAACGGTCACTTCGACCGCTACAGCAGCGCCAGCGCGGCCCAGGATTCGTCGCCCAAGCTCAAGATCGAGATCATCACCGACGACGGCAAGGCCATGCAGGTGGCAACTGCCATCGAGCGTGCCGCGCACACCGGACGCAACGGCGACGGCATGATCACCATCCTGCAGGTGGACGACGCGGTGCGCATCCGCACCGGCGAGCGCGGTGACGCGGCGATCTGATCGGACTCCGTGACGTGCTGCTGCTCTAGGCAGTCAGTTGCCCAAGATGCGCGCAACGCGCGACACCGCGGTCCTAATCCTAGTGCCTGGAATCCGAAGAACTGCCCGCCCATCGCGGGGCAGCCCCCGTTCCAGGGATTCCACTCGATCCTTTGTCGCAGTGGCACCCCCATTGCACACAGCGCTGCCCGGCAGGGATCGCAGCGCGGTAGATCACGGGCGACTGCTGCGCCGGCTCGACGAAGGAAAGGATCCGCAATGGGTGCTGGTCGTGTATCCGGCGCGATCGACTTCGCGGGCGGCCTGGTGGTCCACATGTCGAGCGGCTTCTCGGCCCTGCTCGCGGCGATCATGCTCGGCAAGCGGCGCGGCTTCGGCAAGGAGCCGATGCCGCCGCACAGCCTGCCGCTGTGCCTGATCGGCGCCGGCATGCTGTGGATGGGCTGGTTCGGCTTCAACGCCGGCAGCGCGCTCAGCGCGAGCCCGCTGGCGACGCTGGCGTTCCTCAACACCAGCACCGCGGCATCGACGGCGGTCGCGGGTCTGGTCGCGATCACCCCTGCCTGCGGCAACGTGGACCCGATGGGCGCGATCGCGATCGGCACCGGTGTCGCGATCATCTCCTACGCGGCGTGCACTTTCCTGAAGCCAGCGCTCGGCTACGACGACTCGCTCGACGTGTTCGGCGTGCACGCGCTCGGCGGTGCCTGGGGCGCACTCGCCTCGGGCATCTTTGCGGTGACGCTCGGTTCGGGCATCGAGAGCAACGGCCAGCAGATCATGGTGCAGATCGAGGGTATCGTGTTCACCGCGATCTTCGCGCCGGTTCTGACTTTCGTCATCCTGTCGGTCTTGAAGCTCTTCTTCGGCTCGCTGCGGGTCGACGAGGAGGACGAGATCGAGGGCCTCGACCTGTCGCAGCACAGCGAGAGCGCGTACGGCTTCTCGAGCGGCGCGTCGTTCTCACCGGAGCTGGGACACGTGGCGCACGGACACGGTGCGCACGCAGACGTTCATGCCTCCTAGCTGACGCGTACTCCAGACGCAGGTCGCCGGTCTGCGGAAACGACCCACCATGAAGAAGATCGAAGCGGTGATCAGCCCAGCCAAGCTCGACGACGTGATCGCAAGCCTGGTGTCCGTCGGCGCCGCGGGCCTCACCATGGTCGAGGTGCGGAGCCGCAGCGGTGGCCAGGTCTCGACCGCGCGCTACCGCGGCGCCGCAGCCGTGACGATGGACCTCGTACCCTACATCAAGCTGGAGATCGTGGTCGCCGACTTCAAGGCGAGCCAGGTGGTCGAGGCGATCCGCGGGGCCGCGCGCACGGGACAGCACGACGCGAGCCGGATCATCGTCGTGCCGCTCGACGACGTGCTGCGGATCCGCACCGGAGAATCCGGCGAGGACGCCATCTGACGGCGATCGCAGCGGCTCGTGATCGCCGGCCGTGAAGATCTTGCTCTGCCTGACATGGACCGTCCGCTCGCGGGCACGCTACGAGCGTCGTCGTGGACCAGGGCGCAACGGCCGGGAGGTCAGCGATGGCATGGCGACGATGGGCGACGACGGTGCTCACTCTCTGGATGACCTTGCCGGTCGCCTGCGGCGGCGGCGGCGGCGACACGCCGGCGCGGGGGCAGGTGCTGTTCGCCGGCGAGGCCGGGCAGCTCGTGCCGCACGGCACCGGGCGGAGCAGCACCTTCCGCGTCACCGCGACCAGCGAAGGCGCGAGCGAGGTGTCGAGCTTCACCGCCACGGTGATCAGCGACGGTGACGACGGCGTCTTCGTCACGCGCTACGTCTCGGCGACCGGCGCCGTCGCGGAGAGCACCTCGCGCGACACCGGCGACGAGATCGTCGTCGAGCGCTTCGTCAACGACCCCGGTGGTCCAGGCGAGCAGCGCGCGCTGCTCGACCCACCGGTGGGCGTGGTGCGCACCCCGGTGGTCGCGGGCGAGACGATCGAGAGCAGCTTCGCGCGCACGCTCGAGCTGGCAATCAGGGTCGGCGAGACCACGCTGCGCCGCCAGGTGCTGTTCGTCGGCAACGCGCGCCGGGTCGCACTCGAGCAGGCCGCCGTCACGGTGCCGGCCGGCACCTACGCCGACGCGATCCGCTACGCGGTCGACGCGACCGGGGAGACCAGCATTCCCGTTCTCGGCGAGAGCGTCGCGATCGGCGTCGAGGTCGAGGGTGACGAGTGGTTCGCGCCGGGAGTGGGCGGCGTGAAGGAAGAGCTCGAGGTCACCGTGCGCGCCGGCGACGAGAGCTCGACGATCCGCTTCACGACCGAGCGCGAGGCGGCGCCGCCGGGCTGAACCGCGGCGGTCTCAGACGCGCGTGCGCACGAACTCGTCGCGCAGCTCGCGTCGCTTGACCTTGCCGGCGCTGGTCCTGGGAAACCGCTCGACCAGCACCAGCTCGCGCGGCAGCTTGAAGCCGGCCAGGTGTGGGCGCGCGAACTCGCGTAGCTCGTCGCACGACAGCGGCGAGCGCGCGATCACGGCCGCCGTCACCTGCTCGCCCCAGCGCTCGTGCGGCGCACCGAATACCGCGACCTCGGCGACCGCCGGGTGCCGCGCGAGCACCGCCTCGATCTCCTCCGGGCTGACGTTCTCGCCGCCGGTGATGATGATCTCCTTCAAGCGGCCGGTGATGAAGACGTAGCCATCCTCGTCGACGCGGCCGAGGTCGCCGGTGTGCAGCCAGCCGCTGCGCAGTGCTGCGGCGGTGGCGGCTTCGTCGTCGAGGTAGCCGCGCATCACCGTCGGCCCCTGCGCGACGATCTCGCCCGCCTCGCCGGGCGCGCACGGCGCGCCGGACGGTGACTCGACCGCCATCGCGAACAAGGCGTGCGGGCGTCCGACCGTGCCGGGCCGCTCCAGGGCCTCGCGTCCGACGGTCAGGGTGAGCCCGTCGGTGCTCTCGGTCTGGCCGTAGGCCTCGAGGATGTCGGCGTTCGGGAAGCGCGCCGCGAGCGTCTGCTTGACCTCCATCGGGGTGAGTGCGCTGCCGACCGAGACCTTGGCGACGCGGCTGGTGTCGGTGAGCTGGCGCGACTCGAGCAGCGGTCCGATCATGGCGGGCACGAGCGGCAGGTCGGTGACGCCCTCGTCGCGGATCAGGCGGACGATCCGCTCCGGCTCGAACGCACCCAGCACCACCGTGCCGCCGCTCAGCAGCCGCGCCAGGTAGTGCGAGACGAAGATCGGGTTGTGGCAGAGCGGGCTCACCACCGCGGCGACCGAGTGCTCGCTGTCGCGACGCGTCTTGATCAGTGCCACCGCGGCCCAGAGCATGTTGGCGTGCGTCAGCACGACGCCCTTCGGCCGTCCCGTGGTGCCCGACGTGTACGCGATCACGGCGACCTCGGACGCTCCGGTCGGCGCAGCAGCGGCGGCCACCGGCGCGAGCGCCACGAGGGTCCGCGCGCCCGAGCGCACGTCCACGTGCAGCCGTACCGTCGCGCGCGCGTGCGCCAGCAGAGCCTCGCCCTCGCCGGACGTCAAGCGCGGATTGAGCGGCACCAGCACAGCACCTGCGCGCCAGACGCCGAACATCGCTGCGATGTGCGGCGCCGAGTTCTCGACCGCGAGCCCGACCCGCGAGCCCGGCCCGACGCCGTGCCGGATCAGCTCGGCCGCGACCGCACTCGCGGCATCGTCGAGGGTCACGACGTCGGTACGGCGCTGGTCCTCGACAATCGGCGCCCAGCGGCGGCCGCGCAGACGGGCGACGGCGAGCGCGTCGCCCAAGGTGTAGCCGTCGCGCGTCATTTCTTCCCCGAGCCGGCCGGCAGCTCGGCTGCGACGACGTCGAGCTTGCCGTCGGCGAAGCGGCTGCGCAGCACCTTCTTGTCGAACTTGCCGACGCTCGTCTTGGGAACCTCGTCGATGACGCTCCAGCGCTCGGGCACCCACCAGCGCGCGACCTTGGCGGCCAGCGCACCGGCAAGAGCGCTCGGCGAGGCCTGCGCGCCCTCGCGCAGGACGACGCACGCCAGCGGACGCTCCTCCCAGCGCTCGTCCGGGATGCCGATCACCGCCGCCTCGATGACGTCGGGGTGGGCCATGATCGCGTTCTCGAGCTCGACCGAGGAGATCCACTCACCGCCCGACTTGATGACGTCCTTGGCGCGGTCGGTGATCTGGATGAAGCCCTTCGCGTCGACCGTGCCGACGTCACCGGTGCGCAGCCAGCCGTCGTCGAACTTCTCGTCCGCCTCGGTGCGATAGTAGCTGGCCGTGATCCACGGGCCGCGCACCTGGATCTCGCCGACCGACTCGCCGTCCCACGGCAGCACCTTGCCGGCGCCGTCGACGATGCGCAGCGCGACGCCCGCGACCACGCGCCCGGTCTTCGCGCGCCAGTCCATCTCCTGGGCGGGATCGCAGCCGCGCGGCGGAAAGGCGATCGCGGCGAGCGGGCTGGTCTCGGTCATGCCCCAGCCCTGGATGATGCGCGTGCCGTGCCGCTCCTCGAAACGCTCCATCAGGATGCGCGGCACGGCCGAGCCGCCGCACAGCACCATGCGCAGCGACGACAGGTCGACCGGATTGCTCTCCGCGTAGCGCAGGATGTCGTTCAAGATGGTCGGTACCGCACCCGACAGGGTGGGCCGTGCGAGCTTGATCAGCCGGCACAGCGCTTCCGCCTGCAAGAAGCGCGACGGCATGACGAGGTCGGCGCCGGCCATCCACCCGGCGTACGGCAGCCCCCAGGCGTTGGCGTGGAACATCGGCACGATCAGCAGCACGCTGTCGTTCTCGCTCAGACCGAACGCCGCACCCGAGGTCGCCATCAGCGAGTGCAGATAGGTCGAGCGGTGGCTGTAGGCGACGCCCTTGGGATCGCCCGTGGTGCCGCTGGTGTAGCACATCGCGGCGGCGCTGCGTTCGTCGACCTCGGGCCAGGTGAACTCGGGGCGCTCGGCGGCGAGCAGATCTTCGTAGCGCAGCGTCTCGCCAAGTGCCGACGCGTCGCCAGAGCCGATCACGACGAAGTGCTTGACCGTGCTGAGCTGCGCCGCGACCCGCGCCAGCAGTGGCACCAGCGAGTCGTCGACCAGGATCACCTCGTCCTCGCCGTGGTTGATCACGTAGGCGAGCTGCTCGGGGAAGAGCCGGATGTTGAGCGTGTGCAGGACGGCACCCATGCTCGGCACGGCGAGGTAGGCCTCGAGGTGCTCCTGGCTGTTCCAGCAGAACGTCCCGACCCGATCCTCGGGGCCGATGCCGAGACGGCGCAGGGCCGCGGCGAGACGCAGCGCCCGCTCGCCGACCTGGGCGAACGACGCCCGGCGCAGGCCGTCGCCGTCGAAGGTGACCACCTCGCTGTCCGAAAACACGCGGCGGCCGTGCTCGAACAGATCGGAGATCACCAGCGGATGGTCTTGCATCGTGCTCAGCATGGGCCGTCCTCCCGACGATTTCGTAGCCTCTCTCCTACGACGTCGACAACCGGGCGGATGTTTGCAAGCGCGCACCGCTCGCGGGCCGCAAACCGACCCACCACCGGGCTGCGTTTCGTCCTTGCAACCGGCCCCCGACCCGTGCAAGGTTCCCCGCGGCGTGTGGATGGTGCCGGACTGCCGGGGCCACGCGTCCTCGTGACCAGCAAGACGCCGGGCTGTTCCTCGCAGCTCTCCTCCTCCTCCAGCTTTTCCTGACTCCTCGGGCGCAATTTCGGAACGTGCGGAACCTCTCCAAGGAGCGACGGCGCCGATGAGCGACCTTTCGGGTGGATCCTCGACCCCGGCCGAGAGCGTGCGCGCGCGGGCCAGGCTGGTCCGTGCGCGGCAGACCACTCTGACGATGACGGGTCAGGTGGCGCTCGTGCTGGCCGCGGCCGGCAGCACCACGGTGCTGCTCGGCACGCCGCATGCCCCGTCGGGCAGCTTCGTAGTGCAGTGCTTCGCACTCGGCCTGGCGGCGCTGGCCGCGCCGGGCGCGCGCGCGCTGCGCAAGTTCCTGCCCGCGATCTCGGTGGCCGCGGCGGCGAACCTGGTGCTGATCGTGGTGCTCGAGGCGCTGCGCTCGGGCGAGACCATGATCCCGCTCGAGGTCGCGGGCTGCGCCGCGATCCTGCCGATCCTTTCCATCCAGATCAGCGGCTGGCGGCGGCGCGCGCTCGCGGTGTGCGCCGCGGGGATCGGCGTCGTCGCGGCGGCGGCCCTGGCGGGGCTGCACGGCTTCGCGCTGCTGCAGGTCGGCATCGCCATCGCCTTCACGGCGAGCGTGGCGCTGCTCGCCGCCCAAGGCCTCGATGCTGCGCGCAGCCGCAACGAGCGCCGCAGCGCACACCTGCGCCGCAGCATGATCCGCGAGCGCCGCCTCATGCAGACCCGCGCGGACATGGTGGCCAACCTGAGCCACGACCTGCGCAACCCACTGGCGATCGCACTCGGCTTCTCGGAGATGGCGGAGGACCAGGATCTGCCCGCCGACGAGCGCACGCAGGCGCTGTCCGGCTTGCGCCGCTCGCTGTGGGAGATGTCGCAGCTGGTCGAGAACGTCCTCGACGGCTCCGCCGACCGCGCCGGCGCGCTGAACCCGGCGTTCGAGGCGGTCGACCTGGCAACCCTGTGCAACGACGCGCTGGCGGCGACGCGCGTCCTGCTCCGGCAACGGCCGATCGTGCTGGTCGGAGCCATCGAGCCCGGCATGCTCGTCCTCGCCGACCGGCAGCGCCTCGCGCGGGTGCTCGGCAACCTGCTCGGCAATGCGTGCAAGTACACCGCCGCAGGCGAGATCCGGGTGCAGACCTCGAGCTGCGGCCGCTTCGCCGCGATCCGCGTCCAGGACACCGGTACCGGCATCGCGCCCGAAGCGCTGCCCTTCATCTTCGATCGCTTCCGGCGCGCCCACCAGGGCACCGTCGCCGGCGTCGGCCTCGGTCTCGCGATCGCACACCGGCTCACCGAGCGCATGGGCGGCACGCTCGAGGTCGCCTCCGAGCCCGGGGTCGGCTCGACCTTCACGATCACGCTGCCGCTGGTCGCGGCCGAGCGCGGCGAGTCCGTCGCCGCCTGAACGACCGCCCGACTCAGGGCAGGCACGCCGCCGATCAATCCACGCGCAGGATCACCTTGCCGAAGTGCTCGCTGGCGGCGACCGCGCGGTGCGCATCCGGCACCTGACCGAGCGGCAGCACGCGGTCGACGATCACGCCGAGCCGCCCGGCTGCCACCGCTTTACCGAAGCGCTCCTGGAAGCCGGCCACGATGCCCGTCTTCTCGGCGTTCGAGCGCGCACGCAGCGTCGAGCCGATGACGTGCAGCCGGCGGGTCATCAGAACGGCGAGGTTGACCTCGGACGACGCGCCGCCGGTGAGGCCGATCACCACCAGACGCCCCCCCACGGCGAGGCTCGCGACGTTGCGCTCGAAGTAGGAGCCGCCGATGCAGTCGAGCACGACGTTGACCCCGCTGCCGCCGGTCAGCTCACGGATCCGTGCGGCGAAGTCCTCCTTGCGGTAGTCGATCGCCGCGGTCGCGCCGAGCTCGAGGCAGCGCGCGCACTTCTCCGGGCTGCCGGCGGTCACGTATGCCTTTGCCCCGACCTCGCGCAGCAGCTGGAGCGCCGCCGTGCCGACGCCGCTGCCGCCGCCGTGCACCAGCGCCGTCCCGCCCGCGACCAGGCCACCCAGGACGAACAGGTTCAGGTAGGCGGTGAGGTAGACCTCGGGGAAGCCGCCGGCGGCGACGATGTCGAGCGCGTCGGGCACCGGCAGCAACGAGCCGTGGTGGACGACGGCCTGCTGCGCATACCCACCACCCGCGAGCAGCGCCATGACGCGATCTCCCGGCCGGAAGCGCCCGGCCGGGACGCCGCTGCCGACCTCGAGCACCTCGCCCGCGCACTCGAGTCCGAGGATCTCGGACGCACCCGGCGGCGGCGGGTACATGCCGCGCCGCTGCAGCAGGTCGGCGCGGTTGACCGCGGTCGCGCGCACCCGGATGCGGACGTCCTCCGCGCCGAGGGCGGGCTCGGGCGCCTCCCCGAGCTGCATCACGTCCTCGTCGCCTGGCTCGCGTATCACGATTGCTTGCATGATCGGTCCTCGGTTATGCGAAGGGTTCCCGGACGTCCGCACGATAGCGGAACGTCCCGTCTCGCGCCGGAGCGGCTCGCGCAATCGATCCAGGAGGGAACCATGAAGAAGCACCGGACATCCATCCCTGCGCTCGCGGCCGGGCTGTTGCTCGCCGCGCTCGCCGCGGGCTGTTCCGACAGCGGTGACGGCAACGGCGGCGGCTTCGCCGAGGAGGCCGTGGCCGAGCTGTCGGCGAGCGGCTTCGGCGACTACCTCGACGTCCAGGAGCCGAGCGGATCCGCGCAGCGCGGCCAGTGGACGGAGTACTACTTCGACCCGGCCGAGGAAGGCGCGGTCTGCCTCACCGGCGAGCGATTCCAGGTCAACGTGCGCGAGGGCACGTCGGACCAGGTGCTGCTCTACATGCAGGGCGGCGGCGCCTGCTGGGACTACCTGACCTGCTACGTGCTCGGCACCGCGACCACCGGCGCGAACGGCGCGATCGAGGCCGGCGCGCTCGACCTCGACGATCCGGCGAGCCCGTTCAAGGACTGGGACATCGTCTACGTGCCCTACTGCGACGGCTCGGTGTTCACCGGCGACGCGACCGTCGACTACAACGGCGAGCGCACCTTCCATCACGGCCTGCGCAACCTCTCGGTGGCGGTCGACGCGCTCGGACGCGCGTTTCCCGACCCGTCGCGCATCGTCGTCTCGGGCAGCAGCGCGGGCGGCTACGGGACGTTCGCCGGCTACGGCGTGGCGCGCGTCGCGTTCCCCGACACCCCGATCCTGGTGCTCAACGACTCCGGCCCCGGCCTGCAGAACCTCGACGCAGCGCAGGACGTCCTCGACCGCACCGTCAACTGGGACTTCACCAAGCGCATCCCGCCGAGCTGTACCGAGTGCGCGGTGCAGTACACCTACCTGCTCGACTGGGCCTTCCAGCGCGACTCCGAGCTGCGTACCGCGCTCTACTCCTACCAGCAGGACGGCGTGATCAGCTTCTTCATCGACCTCGACGGTCCCGCCTACCAGAGCTTGCTGCTCGACATCACCGGCGACGTGCGCGCCCGCAACCCCGGCCGCTTCGAGCGCTTCTTCCCGCTGGGCAGCAACCACACCGTGCTGCTGTCGCCCGAGTTCTACACGCAGTCCATCGACGGGGTGTCGCTGCTCGACTGGACCAATGGGTTCCTCGACGACTCCGGCGACTGGGTGGACACGATCGAGTGAGCCGCGCCAGGTGCTGCTCTACCTGCAGGGCGGCGGCGCCTGCTGGGACTACCAGAGCTGCACCGACTGTAGCCGGCAGGCGCTCTACCTGCTCTGGTCGAGTAGCGGCCGCTACTTGCCACGCGCGCGCCGCAGCGACACCCCGGCCTCGCGCAGGCAGATCGCCGCGGCGTCCTCGGGCGTCGCGCCCGAGCCGAGTCCCTGCACGGACTCGTCGTCCTTGTCGACGGCGCGCGCGAAGTAGCGCTCGGCGTCGTCCTCGGCGCGCAGGTCCTCGAACACCGTGACCCGGAACCAGCCGCGCGCCGCGGGCGTGAACTCGATCACCACCTCGGCCTGCGAGACCACGCACGCGGCCTCGGTCATGTGCTCGGTGAGCGGAACGCGGCCCCAGTCCATGACGCTGCCGAGACTCGCACCGGGCAGGATGGGATGCAAAGGCGACCGGTTGGCGGGGCAGGGTTTGGCTGGTGGCGACCGCTGTGTTGACATCGCGGAACGGGTCGCGTCCGCGATCCCCTACTCCGGGAAGCGAGGTTCTTCATGGCGGCAGGACGTCTGCAGGGCAAGGTTGCGGTCATCACCGGCGGCTCGAGCGGGATCGGCGCCGCCACCGTCCGCCGGTTCTGCGCCGAGGGCGCACGCGTGGTGATCGGCGACGTGGACGACGTCGGTGGGGCCGGGTTGCTCGAGGGGCTCCGCGCAGGCGGCGCCGAGGTCGTCTACCAGCGCTGCGACGTCGCGCTCGAGGCCGAGGTCGAGGCGCTGCTCGGCGTCGCGCTGGCGAAGTTCGGCGGCCTCGACGTGGTGTTCAACAACGCCGGCATCGCCGGCATCCCGATGCCGCTGCTCGAGACCGAGGCGAGCGCCTGGGACCAGAGCCTGGCGGTGAACCTGCGCGGCGTCTTTCTCGGCGTCAAGCACGCCGGGCGGACGATGCGCGAGCGCGGCATCCACGGCTCGATCATCTCGACCGCGTCGGTTGCGGGCCTGGGCGGCGGACGCGGTCCGATCGCCTACAGCGCGGCCAAGGCCGGCGTGATCAACCTGACCCGCCAGGCGGCGATCGAGCTCGCGCCGCTCGGCATCCGGGTCAACTGCATCGCCCCGGGCGGCATCGTGACACCGATCTTCACGCGCCACGTGGCGGAGGAGTTCATCGCCCCGATCCTCGCCAAGGCGCAGCCGATCGCGCGCGCCGGACGGCCCGACGACATCGCCAACGCGGCCCTGTACCTGGCCTCGGACGAGTCGAGCTTCGTGTCGGGCGAGTGCCTGGTGGTCGACGGCGCGCTCACGGCGGGCTCGCGCAACCCGATGACCAGTGCCGGCAGCGAGGAGCTGATGGCAGCCCTGCAGGCGGGCGCGGCCAGGTCCTGACCCGGCGCGGAGCGCTCCGGACCGGGGTCCGGGAGGCGCCACTGGCGCCGCACTGCAAAAACCGCGACCATCGGGCGATGGCTACCTCCCCGCCCTCCCCGCTCGACGCGCCGAGCGAGGAGCATCGCATGCTGCGCGAGCTGGTGGCCGGCTTCACGGCCGCGGAGGTCGAGCCGCAGGCGGCGGCGAACGACCGCAGCGGCACGCTTTCCCTCGCCCTGATGCGCAAGGCCGGCGAGCTCGGCCTGCACGGCCTCACCGTTCCGGCGAGCGCGGGCGGGTCGGGCCTCGACGCGACCGCGGCGGTGATCGCGCACCACGAGCTCGCCAAGTCGGACCCCGGCTTCACGCTCGCCTATCTCGCGCACGCGGTGCTGTTCGTGAACAACTTCTTCCACGCCGCGAACGACGAGCAGCGCGCGCGCTACCTGGCGAAGACGCTGTCCGGCGAGTGGATCGGCGCCATGGGCATGACCGAGCCCGGGGCCGGCACCGACGTGCTGGGCATGCAGACCACGGCCACGCGGCGCGGCGACGACTACGTCCTGCGCGGCCGCAAGACCTTCATCACCAACGGCCCGGACGCGCACTGCTTCCTCGTCTACGCCAAGGTCGAGGAGCGCATCACCGCCTTCATCGTCGACCGCACCTGTGCCGGCTTCTCGAGCGGCCCGCACATCGAGAAGATGGGCATGCGCGCGGCCCCGATGGCAGAGCTGCTGTTCGACGACTGCGTGGTGCCGGCGGCGAACCGCCTCGGACCCGAGGGCGGCGGCATGACGCACATGATGCGCAACCTCGAGATCGAGCGCATCTGCCTCGCCGCGATGAGCCTCGGCATCGCCGACCGCTGCATCGCGATCATGCTGCGCTACAGCGTCGAGCGCCACGCGTTCGGCAAGCCGATCGCGGAATTCGGCCAGATCCAGCGCTACATCGCCGAGTCCTACGCCAAGACCGAGGCCGCGCGCTGCCTGATCTACACGGTCGCGCGCAGCGTCGGTCCGGGACAGCGCAACCGCCTCGGCACCGACGCCGCCAAGCTGTTCGCGGCGCCGGTCGGCAAGGAGGTCGCGGACAACGCGATGCAGGTGCTCGGCGGCTGGGGCTACTGCACCGAGTTCAACGTCGAGCGGCTGCTGCGCGACGCAAAGCTGCTCGAGATCGGCGGCGGCACCCTGGAATCACACCAGAAGAACCTGACGCGCGACCTGACGCGCTCGCTCTCCGCCTGAGCCCGATCATCGTGGACGACCGACTCCTCCTGATCCGCGCGACGCTCGCGCTCTACCGCGACGCCGTGCGCGACGCCGGCAAGGCACTGCTGCGCAACCTCTGGATCGTGGCGCTGCCGCCGCTGTACTCGATCCTGCTCGCGACGGTGCAGCGGCTCGCCGCACCGCTCGGCATGATCGGCGGCTTCCTGATGTTTCTGGTCGCCGCGGGATGCATCAGCTCGTTCCTGAGCGTGCTCGCCGAGGCGGTCGGGCACGAGCGCATCCGCTTCCGCGAGCTCGGCCAGACCTTCGGCCGCTACCTGTCGAGCATCGCCGGCGTGCTCTTCCTGTTCTGGATCATCGAGCTGCTGCTGGCCTTGATCACCGAGCAGAACCCCGGGCTCGCCTGGCTCGCGATCGTGGTGAACCTGGGCTTGTTCCTGCTCTGCAATCCGCTGCCCGAGCTGATCTACCAGAGCACGCGCGACGGTATCGCACTGGTCGACGAGGCCGTGCAGTTCATCCGCGAGAACGCGATCGAGTGGCTGGTGCCGGTGCTGGTCCTGTTCCTGCCGCTGTTCGCGCTCGGCGTCCGCGAGGCGGTGATGGCGATGGCGCAGGTCGGCGCGACCAACGCGCTCGGCGTGGTCGACCTCGCCCTGCGCGCCTGGCTGCCGCCGCTCGGCGACCTCGCACAGGTCCTGATGCTCGGCGTCGCGAGCCTGATCCTGTGCTGGATCATGCTGTTCCGCGGCTTCCTGTTCCGCTCGCTCGCCCAGTCGGGACGCCGCCAGCGCATCTTCGGTGCGCGCATGCGCGGGCTCTGAGATCAGGCGCAGCCGTTGTTTGGCGCCTTCCGCTCGCGCAACTTCACGCTGCTCTGGACCGGCTCGTTCGTCGCCAACGTCGGCATCTGGATGCAGAGCGTCGCCATGGGCTGGTTGATCTACAGCCTGACCAACTCGGCCTCCTGGCTCGGCCGGGTCGGCTTCGCGTCCGCCGCGCCGACGCTGCTGCTGGGGCTGCTCGGCGGCGCGATCATCGAGCACACCGACCGCAAGCGCCTGCTGTGCGGCTGCTCGCTGCTGTTCGCGCTGTGCGGCGCGGCACTGGCCACGATCACCATCACCGGCGTCGTCCAGATCTGGATGATCATGCTGATCTCCGCGGTGTCGGGCATGGTCACCGCCTTCTTCATGCCGGTCTTCCAGGCGCTGCTGCCGGCCACGGTACCGGCCGAGAGCCTGGTGAACGCGATCTCGCTCAACTCGATCTCGTTCAACATCGCACGCATCATCGGGCCCGTGATCGGCGGGCTCGTCATGACGTACGCCGGCGTCGGCTGGTGCTTCGCGGTCAACGGCCTCGGCTTCCTCGTCATGTTCGCGGCGGCGATGGCGCTCGACATGCCGCCGCGCAAGGTCGTCGCACGGGTCGGCATCGGGCGCGCGCTGCGCGCCGGCGTCGACTACGCGCGCCGGCATCCGCTGATCCGCGCGCTGCTCGTGCTGTGCATCACCATGAGCCTGTTCGGCTTCCCCTACATCGTTCTGATGCCGGCGGTGGCGCGCGACGTCCTGCACCTCGACGCGGACGGCTTCACCCTGCTGTTCTCCTCGGTCGGCGCCGGCGCGGTGGTCGGCGGCCTCACGCTGGTGTGGGCCGGCGACGTGCGGCGCAAGGGCCTGCTCGTCGTGAGCTCCTCGTGCGCGTTCGGCTTGCTGCTGATCGTGCTGAGCAACGTGCACAGCTTCGCCGCCGCGGCGTGCGTGCTCGCGGTCGCCGGCTTCGCGATGATCATCTGCGTGGCCTCGCTCAACACGCTGATCCAGGTCACGGTCGCCGACGAGATGCGCGCGCGCGTGATGAGCATGATGACGGTGTCGCTGTTCGGCTTGCCGACGCTCGGCGCGTGGATCCTTGGCGCGCTCGGCGATCGCATCGGCATCACCTACGCGCTCTCGCTGGGCGGCGGCGTGGTCGCGGTGGTCGCGATCGCGATCGGGCTGGTATCACCCGAGATCACGCGCGCCGAGAAGCGCTGACGGAGGGACGCAGCGATGCTGCCACGACCGCTCGACGACGTCCGCGTGCTCGACCTGGGCCAGGTCTACAACGGCCCGTACTGCGGCCTGCTGCTCGCCGCGCAGGGTGCCGAGGTGATCAAGATCGAGCCGCCGGGCGGCGAGATCGTACGCCGCAAGGCGATCTCGCCCGGTGGTGCCAGCTACTCGTTCCTGATGCTCAACGCCGGCAAGAAGGGCATGTCGCTCGACCTGAAGAGCGCGCGTGGCCGCGAGATCTTCCTGCAGCTGGTCGCGCAGGCCGACGTGGTGCTGGAGAACTTCCGCGACGGCAGCGTCATGGACGGCCTCGGGCTCGGCTACGACGTTCTCGCGCAGGCAAATCCGCGCATCATCCTCGGGTCGGGACGTGGCTACCGCAACGGCAGCGCCTACGAGCGCTTCGGCGCCATGGACTTCACCGTGCAGGCGATCTCGGGCCACATGTCGATCACCGGCTTCCCCGAGCAGCCGCCGGTCAAGGCCGGTGCGACGATGTGCGACATGCTGGGCTCGGTGCACCTGTTCGGCGCGATCCTGCTCGCGCTGCGCGAGCGCGAGCGCAGCGGCCGCGGGCGCGCGGTCGAGGTGCCGATGCTCGACGCGACCTTCCCGGCGCTGATGGCGTACTCCTCGCCGTATCTCGAGAAGGGCCTCGACGTCGGCCGCACCGGCAACCGCCACTCCGTGCCCGGCTCGAGCCCGTACGGCATCTATCCGACCACCGACGGCTGGGTGGCGATCATGTGCGTGACCGATCCGCACTGGCGCGCCTTCTGCACAGCGATCGGCGACCCGGCGATGGGCGCCGACGCGACGCTCGGCACCGGTCCGCAGCGCGCCGCGCGACGCGACGAGATCGACGCTCGCGTCCGCACGTGGTCGTGCGCGCTGTCGCGCGAGCACGCGATCGCGGCCCTGTCCGGTGCGGGCATCCCGTGTGCGCCGGTGCGCACGCTCGGCGAGGCGGTCGACGATCCCTACAACGAGGAGCAGGGGCTGCTGCGCCGGGTCTCGTACGAGGGCTGGGGCGAGGTGCGCGTGCTCGGCAGCCCGATCCAGCTGCGCGATCCGGGCAGCACGGCGGAAGATCTGCCACCGCTCACCTCGCCGCCGCGGCTGGGCGAGCACAATCGCGAGATCCTGACGACGCTGCTCGGGCTCGCTGAAGAAGAGATCGACGCGCTGCAGGACGCCGGCGTGCTGTGAGGCGGAGCGCGGCACCCATGGCGCGCTCCGCGTTCCCGCAAGGCGCGCGCACCCTCTGCACTCGTGGCCTGTTCCCAGAGACGAAGGAGCACCACGATGAGGAAGCTGATGATCACGACCGCCGCTGCGCTGGTACTGCTCGCGGCACCACGGCTCGCCACGGCGGATGTCGACGTCTCGATCGGAATCGGCCTGCCGTTGCCGCGCATCTTCGTCGCGCCAGCGCCACCTGTGGTCTACGGGCCGCCGGTCCGCTACCGCCGCGCCTACGGCCCGCCGGTGTACGTGCAGGCCTACCCGGGCCGGCATCACCGCAGCGATTGGGATTGACGCCGTTCGCGGGTTCGCGAGCCTTCGCCGCCACGCTTCGACCGCCCGGGCGAAATCCGCTGCGGGCACCTGCTCCGGAGTGTTAAGGGTGAGCGAGGTGGCCGTCTTTCATCGTTCCGCGCCGGTCCTGGCCGAGGTTCCAGGCCACAGGTCCACAGCGATCGCGAGCTCCATCGTCGGGCACGCCGTGCTGATCGCCCTGATGGTCCTGCTCGGACGCTATGCGGTCGAGGAGGAGCCGGAGCCGGTACGGCTGGTGTTCGTCGAGCCGGCGCCACCACCGAAGCTGGGCGTGCCCGAGGGCGGCGCGGGTGGTGCGCCGCAAGAGGCTCCAGCCCCGGTAGGGCCGCCGCCAGCTCCGCAGGCGATGGAGTACGTCGCCGAGCCGGTCCTCTTTCCGCCCCGTCCGAAGCCCGAGCCCAGGCCGAAGGCGAAGCCGGTCGCGAAGCCGGCCCCGATCGCGAAGCTGCCGACCCCCGTCCGGCAGGCGCCGGCCGCGGCTGCAGCCGATCCAGCCGCCGACGCCAGCGCGACCTCGGCCGAGCCACGCGGCGTCGCCGACGGGCAGGCGGCCGGCGTCGTCGGCGGGCTGACGGGAGGTCAGGTCGGCGGGCTCGGCACCGACGTCACGCCCGTCAAGCGAGCTGCCGTGCCGCCCACGGTCGCGCACCGGGTGATGCCCGACTATCCCGAGTCGGCGCGCCTGCGCGGCATCGAGGGACAGGTCATGATCGAAGCCGTCATCGCGCGCGACGGCACCGTCGAGCCGGGCGTCAAGGTGGTGCAATCGATCCCGGCGCTCGACCAGTCCGCCGTCGACGCCTTCAAGCGCTGGCGCTTCACCCCTGCGCGCGACGCGAGCGGCCGCTCGCTGCGTGTCATCCTGCAAGCCCCCGTGCGCTTCGTGCTGCGCTGACCGGCGCCGAGGAAACCGTCCATGCAATTCTCGCTCATCGACCTCTGGCTTTCCGCGGGCTTCATCGGACGCGGCGTGGTGCTCGCGCTACTGGCGCTGTCGATCGCGTCGCTCGCGGTGGGCATCGAGCGGCTGCTGATGCTGCGGCGCGCGACCCGGCTGTCGGTCGAGTTTCTCAACGCCTGGCGCGCGCACGAGGAGCGGCCCTGGAGTGGCACGGTCGACGTCGCCGCGGGTCCCGCCGACGAGTCGCCCGCGGCGCTGATGCTGCGCACCCTCGGCGAGGTCCTCGACAGCGGCCTGCCGCACGACATCGCGGAGCGCGCCTACGACCGCACCATGCGCCGGCTGCTGCTCGCGTCGAGCGCGCACCTGCGGCGCGGGCTGAGCTTTCTCGCCACCGTCGGCTCGACGGCACCGTTCATCGGCCTGTTCGGCACGGTGATCGGGATCGTGAACGCGTTCGAGCAGATGGCGGCGACGGGCCAGGGCGGGCTGGCCGTGGTCGCCGGCGGCATCGCCGAGGCGCTCCTCACCACCGCACTCGGCATCCTGGCGGCGATCCCGGCGCTGTGGCTGTTCAACACCATCACCGCCGGCGTGATCACCTTGATGACCGAGCTCGAATGCGCCGCGGAGGAGCTCGCCGTGGCAGCACTCGGCGCCGAGTACGGTGCCCGGGCGCACGCCGGCAATGCGCCGCGTCCGGTTCGTACCGCGACCGCCGGCCGGGGTGACGCACGATGAACGGCCCGACGATCGACAACGGCGGCTTCCGCGCCGAGATCAACGTCACGCCGCTGGTCGACGTGGTGCTGGTGCTGCTGGTGATCCTCATGGTGGTGACGCCGCTGCTCAAGCAGGAGGCGCCGGTCGAGCTGCCGATCACGAAGAGCAGCCAGGGCGCGTCGGACACCCGCCAGCTCACGCTGGCGATCGCCGCCGACGGTGCGCTGTCGCTCGACGGCGAAGCCCTGGCTCGGGATCGCCTCGCCGAGCGCCTCGACAGCATCTTCGCCGAGCGCACGGAGCGCACGCTGTTCCTCGCCGCCGACAAGAGCCTGCCCTACGCCACGGTGGTCGACGTCATCGACGCCTGCCGCGCGGCCGGCGTCAGCGCGATCGGGCTGGTGACGCAGAAGGCGCCCCCTGCGCCATGAGCAGGATCGGCTAGTGCTCCGCTCGGCGCCAGGTCGCACGCTGGTCGCGGCGAGTGCGCTGGTCGTGCTGTGCGCCGTGGCCGGCCGGGGAGACGACATGACGCAGGGTGCGCGCCGCGACGCGGACGGTCGGTTCCTGAACCCCGCCGGCGAGCTGCCGTTCGCGAGCCCGACCGTGACCCTGCCGTTCTTCGTGCGCCGGATCGGCAGCATGCTGAGCGGCCGCGCCGGCCACCCCGAGGTGCTGGCGAACGACGGCGCCTTCCTGCGCGCGAACGCGCGTCACAGCGTGCCCACCGTCACCTGGATCGGCCACGCGACCCTGCTCGTACAGATGGACCACGCGACGTTCCTCACCGATCCGATCTGGGCGGAGCGCGCGAGCCCGGTCGACTTCGCCGGTCCGAAGCGCGCGCAGCCGCCCGGCATCGCGCTCGACGCCCTGCCCGAGATCGACTTCGTGCTGATCTCGCACGATCACTACGACCACCTCGACGTCGAGACCTTGCGCGCGCTCGCGGCGCGGCGCCCGGAGACCCTGTTCGTCGCACCGCTCGAGAACGGCCCGACCTTGCGCGAGGCGGGTGTGACGAACCTGGTCGAGCTCGACTGGGGTGGCTCGGTCGAGGTCGCCGGGATGCGCGTCGTCTGCCTGCCGGCGCAGCACTGGAGCGGACGCGGCCTGCTCGACCGGCGCGTGACCCTGTGGGGCTCCTACGCCGTCATCGGTCCGCAGCACCGCTTCTACTTCGCCGGCGACACCGGCTACTTCCCCGGCTTCGCCGAGATCGGCGCTGCGCACGGCCCGTTCGACCTCGCGGCGATGCCGATCGGCGCCTACGCCCCCGCCGAGATGATGCACCTGTGGCACATGAACCCGGAGGAGGCGCTGCAGGCCGGACGTGACGTCCGCGCGCAGCGCATCGTGCCGATCCACTACGGCACCTTCGACCTGAGCGACGAGGAGCCCGACGAGCCGCCGCGCCGCTTCCGCCAGGCGGGTGCTGCCGCCGCGATCGACCCGGACGCGCTCTACATCCTGCGCATCGGCGAGACGCGCGAGTTCTGAGCCGCGCGGATCGCAGCTGGTTGATACTTGCAAATGAATGGTCCATACTTTGCAAATGAAAGCGACGGCGATTCGCACGCGGGCGTTGGTCGACTCTCAGGCGAAGGGTCAGCCGGTACGCGCCGGGGAGGCGGCAGCCCGCGTCAAAGCGGGGCTGCCGGTCGCAGAGCTGGATGCGCTGCGCGATCTACTCGGTCTCACGATGGAGAACCTCGCGGGCCGGATCGGCATCTCGATTGCGACCCTCTCCCGCCGGCGGCAACGGGGCCAGCGGCTCGACCCCGGCCACGGCGACCGGGTGCTGCGCCTCGCGCGGCTGTTCCATCTTGCCACCCAGCTGTTCGACGGCGACGAGGACACAGCAAGGGCGTGGCTGAGCAAGCCCGCCCGCGCGTTCGACGGCGAGACGCCGCTCGACCACGCGGACACGGAAGCCGGTGCGCGCGAGGTCGAGCAGCTCCTCGGGCGCCTGGAGCACAGTGTCTACACCTGATGCCGACGCTGTGGCGCGTCGTGAAGCGCCAGCACGCGGCAACGGCATTCGACGGTAAAGCGGCCCAGCGCTTCGGCGGGCGCTGGAACTCGCCCGGACATCGCGCGGTGTATGCCAGCGCGACCAAGTCGCTGGCGGTACTCGAGGTGTTGGTGCACCTCGACGTCGGCCGGACGCTCCCGCGGTTGGTCGCGATCACCTGCGACGTCGACGCGAAGCTCGTCGAGCGCCTGGCTGAGGGTCTGCTCCAGCGGCACTGGCGCACGTCGCGCGGGCTGCTCGGGACACAGCAGATCGGCGACGGCTGGCTCACGTCGGGACACGCCTTGGCGCTGGCGGTGCCGAGCGTCGTCGTGCCGGAGGAACTGAACTATCTGCTCAATCCCGCGCACCCCGCCTTTGGCCGTCTGAGATTCGGACGAGCGATGCCGTTCCTCCTCGACCCGCACCTGGTGAACTGACCAAACGACCGCAGCGGTTTCGCACGTGACTCGCGGCGAGATTCGGCTGCCTCTCCGGTAGAGTCGCGAGCACTCCGCCGACGCGCTAGCGCGCGCCGGGCAGCTCGTCGACGCGCAGCTCGAGGTACGCGGCGGGCATCTTGACGCCCCAGCGCTCGAGCACCTCGGGGTGAATCTCGCCGAGGATGCCGACCTTGCGGCCGTCGATCACCACCTCGGCGCCGCGCCCGGGCAGGAAGCAGCCGCGCTCGAGCGGACGCAGCTCGGCCGTCACATCGAGGTAGAAGGCGACGTAGCTCAGCACCGTGTGCAGGTCCGAGAAGCGCGCCTCGGGGTGCGCCGCAAGCGCGCCCAGCACCGGACCGGTGCGGCTGCCGTGATTGTCGCTCGGGTCGCGCACGACGACCTCGCCGACCTCGAAGACGCGGTGTGGATACGCGGTCTTGGCGCTGCGCTCCTCGACAGCGAGCAGCGACGCGAGGAGCGTCGGCCGCAACGCGGCGTAGCTCTCGCTCATCGGGTTCTCGATCGCTACGACTTTGCTGTCGTCGAGGCGCAGGCGCGTGGTGATGTCCTCGCGCGAGCACAGGACGTTGGCGATGATCTCCTCAAAGCCGAGGCCGATCATCAGCTCGCGCACCTTGTCCTCGAGCAGGGTGAGGGTCGCGAGCCGGCCCGGCGTGAAGCGCTCCGGCCACACCGGCTCGAGCCGGTTGACGCCGAGCACGATCGCGAGGTCCTCTATCGCGTCGACCGGGTGCATGTAGTCTTGACGGTAGGGCGCGGTCGCGACGCGCGTGCGCTCGGCACCGTGCTCGACGTCGCAGCCGTAGGCGCGCAGCTCGCGCGCGACGTCGTCCGGGGCGAGCTTCAGGCCGAGCAGGCGACCGAAGTCGTCGTTCGGCACCTGGACTTCGTTCGCCAGCGGGTACGGCGTCCGCACCTCGCGTCCGAACGGCGTGTCGAACGGATACTCGACGACCACCGGCTCGATCGTCCAGCCGCGGTCGATCAGGTCGACGGCGAGGATGTTCTCGACCAGCAGCACGCTGCGCAGATCGGTGCCGGTCGCCTCGATGAACAGCTCCGTGTCGCCCGCGACGACCTCGCCGAGCGCGCGCGAGTTGATGATCGGCGGGAAGGACAGGATCTGGTTTGAATCGTCCTGCAGCAGCGGGACCAGCGGCTTGCCCGCGAGGATGTGTGCGTACTCCTTGCCCTTCGGGTGCTGGGCGAGGATCAGAGCCAAGTCGAGCTCGTCGTCCATGCCGAGCGGGATGAACTTGGCCTTGGTCGGCTCGACCATCCGGTAGTGCACGGGAAACTGGATCTTCTGCGCGCGGTAGATGCCGACCGACACCGTCTTGCGCTTCGCGCCGTAGCCGTCGCACAGCTTCTCCTGCGACTGGATGAGCTCGGCGAGCGAGGCGTCGGTGACGGCCGGGCCGCGCGCGATGAAGCCTGCGACGTAAGGGCGGATGTCGGGTGCTTTCGGGTCGACGATGATCCGCTTGTCACCCGGCGGCGCGGTGAAGGCGGCGTAACTCTCTGTTTGGCCCCTTCGGCGCGCGCGGATCTGACGCGCGATGCCGGCGGCGCTCCACAGGTCCGGACGGTTGGTGTCGTTCAGCTCGATGCGCGTGCGGCCGGTCGTCGGGTCCGGGCCTTTGAACTCGCCCTTCACCAGCTCCAGGTCGTCCTCGAGGCGCACCGGCGCGTAGCCGTCGCCCACCAGGGCGTAGAAGTCGTCGAGGTCTACGAGGATCGTCGGCATGGCACGTCAGTCGAGCAGCGGGCTCTTGCGGCTGCGCAGGAAGTCCAGGTCGGGCGAGAACAGGTCGCGGATGTCGTCGATGCCGAGCGCGACCATCGCCATCCGGTCGAGGCCCAGGCCCCACGCGATCACCGGCACGTCGATGCCGAACGGCTTCGTGACCTCCGGACGGAAGATGCCGCCGCCGCCCAGCTCCATCCAGCCGATCTTCGGGTGGTGCATGTGCGCTTCCACGCTCGGCTCGGTGAACGGGAAGTAGCCCGGTGTGAAGTACATCTCCTCGGCGCGCGCGATCTCCTTGCCGAAGAGCTTCATCAGGCCGAGCAGGTGGCGCATGTGGATCTCTTCGCCGAGCACGATGCCCTCGATCTGGAAGAAGTCCGGCGCGTGCGTCGCGTCGACGTCGTCGAAGCGGAAGCAGCGCGCGATCGCGAAGTACTTGCCGGGGACTTTCGGAAGGTTGCCGAGCTGTCTTGCCGACAGCGCCGTGCCTTGTGAGCGCAGGATGAGTCTGCGCGTGGCGTCGCGGTCGAAGCCGTAGCGCCAGCCGATCGAGCCGGTCTCGCCGCCGCTCTCGTGCGCCGCGGCGACGTTGCTCGCCGCCGGCTCCGGCAGGTCCTTCGCGCGCGGCATGCCCTCGACGAAGTAGACGTCGTGGATCGCGCGCGCCGGGTGGAACTGCGGCATGAAGAGCGCGTCGTTGTTCCAGAACTCGCTCTCGACGATCGGGCCGCGCATCTCCTCGAAGCCGAACGAGATCAGCTTGCGGCGGACGGCGTCGAGGAACTCGCGGTAGGGGTGGCGGCGGCCGCCGGTCGCGCGGGGTGGCGGGATCTGGAGGTTGTAGGCGCGGAACTTGTGGGTGCGCCAGGAGCCGTCGCGGAGCATGTCGGGGGTGAGCTGGGAGACCTCGTCGGCTACGTCGCCTGCTTTTGCCGCGAGGTCCTTGCCGAGCGCGGTGAGCTGCAGCGTGCGGCGCTTTTGCTCGCCGCGCTTGCTGCCGAGCGACGCCTTGCCGGGCTTGACCGCCAGCTCCGTCGCGCGCTTCCACTGCGCTGCGTCGAGATCGCTTTCGAAGAAGCGGTCCCGGGTCGCGAGCTTCGCGACCAGCTGCTGATCTGCCTCGATGGCGGACCAGTCGGCCTTCTCCGCGAGCGTGAACTTGCCCTGGGCGACGGCGATCAGGCCCTGCTTCTTCAGCGCGCCAATCGCCGCGGAGAGGTCCTTCGCGTCGCCGAGGTCGGCCATCGCGGCGGGGCCCTGCTCGAGCTTGCTGCGGATTGCGAGCTCGGGGATTGCGCTGGTTGCGAACTGGTGGCCCGTCTCGTCCAGGGCGACGAAGGGGACCGACTCCTCGGTGGCGACCTCGAGCGCGGCCTTCGCGAGCAGCCACTCGCTCGCCATGCGGGCCTGGGCTTCCTGGATGGAGGCCAGCTCGGCGATGCGGGCCTCGCCGGCGGCGCCGGCGGCGCCGGCGAGCGCGCGGAGGACCTTGGCCTCGAGGGGGTGGAGCGTCGTGAGGAGTTCGTCGAGGTCGGTCATTGGAGCTCGCGGCCCGGAGCCGCAGCGGGCTATTTATCCGTCAGGTCGATACGGCGCCATCGACGACGACGCGATCGCAGCGCGCCGAGCGGCGACGAGACGTTGCGCTCGCCTGCCGCCAGGACGGCGCGAATCGCGCGAGACTCGAGGATCGCTCGCGCGGCACCCCCGGCACCCCGCGCGCATCTGGCACGACCGTGGATCACGGGCGCCGCGCTTCGTCGAGCGCGAGCTGCGGGAGTTCTTGACGTACGGCCAGCTCGCGCATGGCTTCGCGCGCTTCCGCTGCGACGAGTGCCGCGCCGACCTGCTGATCGCCTTCTCCTGCAAGGGGCGCGGCTTCTGCCCGTCGTGCGCCTCGCGCGGCGCCACGGCATCGACGTCGAGGGAGCCGGGATCGTCGAAGCCGATAGGCGTGACGAGCTCGCGGAGGAGTCGCCGCTGCTCGCGGGCCTCGCCGCCGCATCCGTCGCGGGACGCGCGGCGATCGGCGCCGAGGCCGGCAGCCGAGCGGTGCGCCTCGGTCGCGCGACGGAGGTCGCGCCGGACGACGGCTCGGTCTCGCCGTGCCACGCCCACATCGGTGGCTTCGAACTGCACGCGGGCGTCGTCGTACCCGCCGGCGACCGGGCGCGCCTCGAGCCCCTGTGCCGCTACGTGCTGCGCCCACCCATCGCGCAGGGCTCGCTCGCGATCGCCCCGGACGGCCGCGTGCGTCTGGAGCTGCGCCGGCCGTGGCGCGACGGCACGCGTGCGCTGCTGTTCGATCCGCTCGACTTCCTCGCGCGCCTGGCCGCGCTGACGCCGAAGCCGCGCGTCAATCTACTCCTCTACCACGGCGTGTTCGGGCCACATGCCGCGCGGCGCCGCGCCGCCGTGGCGTGCGTGTTCCGGACCAAGACGAACACCGATTCCGGGCAAGCCGAACACCCTGACCAGGTGCGCCTGGTCGGCTCGGTGTAGATCGCCGGAGCGTTGACGGCGCTGGGTAGTCGTCGCTTCTTCCTCCCCCAGGAGGTCCGGGGGAGATAGAGGATTCAAAAGGGCGATTTGCCCTTCACCCCTACCTGCTGTCTGCCCGGCCCGTCTACCCGCCCGCCGCTCTTGTTCCGTGACGACGCAGCACACAATGGGCGGGCCGGGCTGCCCGGAGCGGTCTCTCGGGTGCGCGGGCCGGTGGTCGGGGGGCAGGCCCACCGGGCTTGGACGAACGCCAGACGCGGGTGAGCGGGCGCACCCCGGGCGCCAGCGCGGGACGCGCGACCGCCCCATCCGGGACCCGGGCATAGAGCCCCCGGCGCACGTTGATGAGGTTGCCGGCGGCGACGTGCTGCTTGAGCACCGACCCCGTGGTCTCGGGGCTGCGCGTGCCCCCGGCTTGGTGCGCCGCCTTGAACTCGTCGAACCGGAAGACCGGATGTCGGGCGAAGAAAGCGGAAGGCTTCATGCTTGCCGTCATGCGCTCCTAGAGGCGCTGTGGCGCAAGTGGCTGAACCGGCGCTCAGGGCGTCCTCACATGCCCGCAGCGCCGGTTCCAACTGCTGGAGGTGCGCTACCCGCTGCCCCCTGCCATCGCCGTGCACTCGGTGCACCTTCTTGCAGCGAATCCATGAGCCGAGGAGCCGGATGCGTCAATCGCGCACGCCCGGATCTGTGGGAGCCCCGAGTGGGCAACTACCCGGGGCGAGCCTACTGATCCCAGCGGCGCGCTGCGGGGCGATTCAGCATCGGGCTCTTCTCGGCGAAGCGCTGCGCCAGGTTCATGAACAGGCCGGGTGCGAGTCGGTAGAACCACCACGCGGCGCGGGCGCTGCGGGTGACGACGATCACGGCTTGGTTGCGCTCGACACCGCGCAGGATGTCGCGGGCGCAGCTCTCGACCGGATAGAGGGCGATCGGCAGGCTGGCGTGGAGAGACCGACGAGGGCGTGCTTGGTCATGGAGTAGGCGGTGGCTCCCGGCGTCGTCGTGATGCCGGCCAGCGAGGCGGTGTTGACGATGTGTCCGAAGCCCTGGTGAATCATCTGCGGGTAGGCGGCGGCGACGCCGTGCGACGCCGCGCAGGTTGATGTCGATGATGCGGTTCCAATCGGCGAGGCTCATGTGGTGCACCTCGCCGACGATGAAGACGCCGGCGTTGTCGAAGAGGTAGTCGAGGCGCCCGTGCTTCGCGACGACGTCCTGGACGAGTGCTTCGACGGCCGCCGCATCGGTCACGTTGAGGCGCGCCGCGCTCGCCGCGCCGCCGGGGATCGCGTCCGATGATTCCTGGGCCCCTCCCTGGGGCCCGCCCCAGCGCCCGGGCAGCCGCCCGAACCTGAGCATCATTCTTCCCGAACTCATCGTCGGCGAGTATCCGACGCCGGCCGACCTCGCCTGGATGCGCGACGAGCTCTGCATCGGCGCCGTGGTCAACCTGCAGGACGATCCCGATCTCGCCGGCAAGGGGCTGCGCCTGCGCGATCTCGAGCACGCCTACCGCCAACACCGCCTGCGCCTGCATCGGGTCCCGATCGCCGACGGCGACAACGCCATACTGCTGGCGCAGATCGATCGAGCCGTCGCCCTCGTGCACGCCGAGCTCGAGGCCGGCCACCGCCTCTACCTCCACTGCAACGCCGGCATGAATCGCGCGCCGACGATCGCCATCGCCCACCCTGCACGTGCACCGCGGCCTCGGGCTGTATCAAGCGCGCGACTTCCTCAAACAGCGCCGACACTGTGTGCCGTATATGACGGTGTTGGAGGCGAGGTACGGCGGCGGCGAGCTTTGAGTCGGCAGCGCTCCCCTGTCTTCGGAGCCGAGGCCCCAGTCGCGCAGGGCGCCGAGGATGGAGCGCAGGACGAACTGTGTGTTGACACGCTCTGAAACCTTTCGTTGGGACCCAGCGGGCAGCGAGTCCCGCCCGGCAAAGGTTGGCCACCAGCCGGAACCGAACGCTGACAGCGTTCTTGATCGGCTCCGCAGCAGTCGCGCCGGTTCAGGCGCGCATCTGCTTGACTTGAGCAGCGATCTGCCCGAGGTGCTTCTCCCATGTACCACAGCATCCGCCCCAGATGTCGATGTGTGCATAGCGTCGCCCGAGCTCGCCCATGAGCATCCCAAGTTCCTGCGGATCGCCTTCCTCCAGATGCCCGATCTTGCACAGCGCGATCTTGTCCGCCGCGGAGGCGTTGGGGCGAAGCATGCGAATACGCTCGATCCAGTCGCCCGGCTCGAGTGCCGCCTCGAACTCGAACGGATGTGAGCAGTTGATGCCGTAAAAGTCGGGCTTTGCCTCGTCTGCTTCGCGGTCGGTGGCTTCGATGGCCTCGCGCAGCGTGG